>Ga0180438_10006795_pt1 | contig 15331 bp, 14 predicted proteins | sample SS_ome_12_FD_132455 | JGI IMG/M metagenome (GOLD analysis project Ga0180438, IMG submission 132455) | Hypersaline lake sediment archaeal communities from the Salton Sea, California, USA - SS_3_D_2 metaG | ecosystem: Environmental > Aquatic > Non-marine Saline and Alkaline > Hypersaline >...
ACTTGGGCCGCCGTATCGCGGCGGGCATTCCGCAGGAGGGCGCGCGGCCGGATCTGGTGGAGTTGTTACCGCAGAAAGGGATTCACACGAAGCATCTACACTATTTTCATAACGATGCTTGTTTGAATTCGTATTACTTTCTTGCTGACGAGAACCTATTCGACTTGGATTCGGATACAGAGGCCGTTATCGCCCGTTACCGACCCGATGTCCCCGATACGAGTACAGTCGGCGAGACGCACGTGTTGATGATCATCCGCTATCCATCGCGGAGGCGGGCCCGGAAGGCCGTTGCGCACTTCATGAAGGCGTATTTGCCGGAGGCGGATCGAGACGCCGCGGCGCAGACAGAGAACGGAAAGTGGATGGGCGTGCGCCGGAAAGGCGCGTTGGTCGTAGCCGTATTCGATGCGTCTTCGAGGGAAGCGGCTGATAAAATAATGAACGCAGTGCCGTTGTCGGCAAGACGCAGATAGCCAAGCGCCTGCAAAATAGGAAAGGGTAAGGCCATGAGAAAATCAAGCAGCGCGATCACGCGGCGGGACTTCCTGCGCGGAAGCGCAGGACTTGCAGTAGTCGGGGCCGCGGCGGCGGCGCGGGCGCAAGAACCTGAGCAGGTACAGCCGCCGGTGGCAAGTGACCAACAGGCCGAAGTCGTGCTTGTCCGCGACGTCGAGGCGCTGGACGGGGACGGGAACCTGAACGCGGCCGTGCTCGAGCGGATGCTGGACGAGGCCGTGAACACGCTGCTGGGCGAATCGGACGCCGCGGCCGCGTGGAAACGGCTTGTCAAGCCCGAGGACACCGTGGGGATCAAGAGCAACGTGTGGGGTCCGCTGCGCACGCCGCCGGCACTCGAGCAAGCAATCAAGACTCGCGTTATGGCGGCCGGCGTGTCTGAGGAGCGCATCGGCATTGACGATCGCGGGGTCCGCGGCAACCCGATATTCCAGCGCGCGACGGCGTTGATCAATGTTCGGCCGATGCGCTCGCATCATTGGGCAGGCGTCGGCAGCCTGCTCAAGAACTACATTCCGTTCGCGGCGAGTCCGCCGAGTTGGCACGAAGACTCGTGCGCCAACCTGGCGGGGCTTTGGGAACTTCCCGCGGTCAAAGGGAAGACCCGGCTCGGCATCCTCGTGATGTTGACGCCGCTGTTCCACAGCAAAGGGGCGCACGACTTCGCCAAGCAATACACCTGGCCGTATAAAGGCCTCATCGTGGGAACGGATCCCGTGGCCGTGGACGCGACGGGACTCCGCATCATCCAGGCCAAACGCAAGGCCCATTTCGGCGAGGATATCCCGTTACCGATCTCGCCCAAACACATCCGCGTCGCCGAAGAGAAGTACCACCTCGGCGTCGCCGACCCGAAACGGATCGCCGTCAAGAGGCTTGGGTGGTCAGAGGAGGTCCTGATCTGACGGCTGTTCGAGGAAACGTCGCGCGTTCGCGCGGTATAATGCATGACGTAGAGAAGTAGGACCGGCGTTGGGCATCGAGATCGAGCGGAAGTTTCTTGTCTCGGGCGATAGCTGGCGCGCGGGCGCTGCGGGCGTCCGGTGCCGGCAAGGGTATTTGTGTGTTGGGCCGCCGGTGGCGGTGCGGGTGCGCATCATGGGCGGCGCGGCGCATATCAACGTCAAGAAATCGACGCTCGAATTGATGCGGAGCGAGTTCGAGTATCCGATCCCCGTCGAGGACGCCGAGGAAATCCTCGCCCACCTTTGCGACGGCGTCGTCATCGAGAAGACCCGATACACGATCCCGTTCGGCGGTCTGATCTGGGAAGTCGACGCGTTCGAGGGCGTCAATCAGGGCCTCGTTGTCGCCGAGGTCGAGTTGGAACGCGCCGCCCAATCGTTTGACAAACCGCCGTGGGTCGGCGAAGAAGTCTCGGGCGACCCGCGCTATCTCAACAGCCACCTCAGCCGACGTCCGTACACGATGTGGTAGCGGGTCGCCCCGTCAGCCTAGTACAGAATCGAACGCGGATGACGCTGTTCCGGTGAGTTCGGGCAGATAAGACGAAAGACGCGGTTGCGTTCTTATCAGTCCTGATCCGTGTGATCCGCGCAATCTCCGGTCTATTTGTCCCCGAGCACCTTCAAACTCGTTTGGAGGTGTCTCGGACCTCGCGTGAAGCGCACCTCCAAGCTGTCGCTTGGAAGGTGCCACCCGGACGCCCGATTGCTGCCACGACCCGTTGGTCATTCCTCAGTCAATAGTAGGGAGGAGATTCTCCCCCGACATTTGTGCTTTCGGAGGTTTGCGCATGTGCTCGGGGACTTCGGGTAATTCATCGGCATGGAAGCATTCTCCCGCAACGACGGCATCCAGCAGCTTCGCTTGTTCAGGATAGATCCCCACGGTGGCTTCCAGCACCCAGAGCAATTCAAGCAGTTCCGTGGTGAACTGCCCCGTCCACCGTTCAGGGCGTATATCGTCGAGCGGCGAAGACTTCTTCCCCGCCCCTTTCTTCATCCGATACTTGAGCCAGGACTGCACGACTCTTAGGCCCGACACTTCGAACTCGAAGACATCGACCGCCACAGGCGCGAATTCGCCCTCGCCGACGAAAAGTGTCCGGGTCGCGTCATTGTACTCGAACGATTCGGGGTATCCGTCGGCGTCGCCCGGGACAGCCTTCCTGCATTTGGCAGCCCCGCGCGGGACATGGCCGCGCCTTTTCCCGTTGGGGACGAACCGTTCGCCGTAGGTGTGCAGCCATAGCAGGCGCGCGCCCACGTCGCGGACTCGCTCGAACAGCGCGGGGTCTTTCGTGATTGCCACGCGCAACTCGCGCGTCGCCAGTTCGTTGTGAAAGCGCGCCGTAAACGCTGGTTGCGCCAAGGCGCCATAGACGTAGGCCAGGAAATCTTCCGGCGTGATGACGTGGCACGGGCTTCCAGCCCGTGAATCATGGCCAGGATGGCCATGCCACTTCTTTTGATACGCGTTGCCGAGCAGTTCCAGCAGGCCGGGCAGCGTGTTCGCCTCCGTCGCCCCCGCGTCGCGGTAAAGGGGCAACGCCTCCTTTGCTCCGTAAGAGCCCCGGAAATGATGCAAGTCAACAATATTAGCCGCGGCAGTCAACGATGGTCCGGGGCCGAGCGGATGATTCAAGAGACTTGTCAGATACACCTGCCGTTCGCCGTGCCCGCGCCAGAGCGGCGGTCCTGGTCGGTCAAGCACGCGAGCGTCGGCCAAGACGAACTGGCGGTCAAAAGAACGGTAGGCGAACTGTATGATGCACGAGGGCTTCCCGCCTTTGGAGAGTTCGGAGATCGGTCTCAGTCTCGTGCTTGAAGGCGGAAGCTGATCCGCCGACTCGTGGACTTTTCGGCCCGTTGGCGAGTCCTTGAAAAGAACTCTACGTTTGTCCATGTCTGAGTTCAGCAGCGTCTCCCAGCGTTTCTTGAGAGGCTCTTCCTGCGGCGAAATCACCCAAGTACGCCCAGCTTTCACGCCCGAGTGCTGCCACGGCATGAGGTCGGTCAAGAGCGGCCAGTCGAAGTAATTGCCCTTGCCGGCTGGGCGGAAGGGGGCTCGCCAGTCCCCCGGGCAGTCCTGCCATTTCACTTTCAAGAAGCTCGTGATAGCATCCAACTCGGCGAGCTTGGCGTCGCGCTTACCTTCGATGCGGGTGTAGTGGACAGCGGCGGACTTGTTGCTCTTCGTATGTTTCGTGCGCACGGCAACGGCGATGGCGACGGGCGTCTGGATAGCGAACACGTTGTCGCTTCTGCGCGTTCCGCGGCCTTCGCCTCCGAGGTCGAGAACCCAGACTTCGTCGCACACACGACGCATATGTTCGCGCATCCCGCAGAACGCGTCGCCGTCAAGGTAGCTCGACGCGCTGATAAAGCTGACAACGCCGGGAGTAGCATGGCCGACTCGGCCATGACTTTTCACGGGCGGGACGCCCGTGCTACCTTCCTCTCCTTGCTCGAAGACCTTCCACAGCGCCCAACGCCAGAAATAGACGTAGAGGTTATAGAGGTTCTTGACGTGGATGCCGTGCCCAGCGGCTGTCGCTGGGTCGAGGAAATCGCGGAACAAGGCCGGGAAAGATTTCCCCACTTTGTCGTCTTCCCTGGCAAATTCCCTGGCAAACCTTTCACCTTCCCCCGTATCGCCCCAGCGGACCCAGCCGCCGGTGCGCGCCTTGTTGTCGATAGTTGCAGCCTCATGGCGATCGTAAGGCGGATTGCCGAGGCAAACAATGACCGGAACTCCGCTCTTTACCTTAATTGCCTTTTCGTGCTGCTCAGAGATCGGCTTCAGATAGAACGGCAAATCCGGGGGGTTAGCGTTGGGGCTTTCGAGCGTGTCGGTCAGGTAGACGTGCGTGCCGTCCGTGGGTAGCGTTGCCCCGCGGTCTCGGAGGACGCGGCTCACGCGCAACTCGGCTACGGCGTAAGGGCCGACCATAAGTTCGAAACCGTAGAGGTTCTTGGCCAGTTGTGTAGCTTGGCCCGGGACGGCTCCCGGACCTTGTTCGGCCTCGACGCGGCCGAGGGCGTGTTCGATGACGCCGAGGAGATAGGTACCGGTTCCTGCGGCAGGATCCATTGTAACGACGGCGGGATCGGCAAAGCCCAGCGGCTTGCCCAAGCGGTTGACGAGCAGATCGTCGATCAGGCGAACTTGGCAACGGACGACCTCGAGCGGCGTATAGTAGGCCCCGGCGTCCTTGCGCAGTTTTGGTCGTATGCGGCAAGGAAGTCCTCGTAGAAATAGAGCCAAGGGTCTTCGGGACCGGTGAAGGTGGCGGGCGGCACAGCGGCGATCACGCGCAGCAGCAGATCGAGCGAGGCGCTCATCTCGGCTTGGGCGCCCGGGTCTGTGAGGACCTGGAGGGCGCGGGACAGCAGGTTATGCTGTGTAGCGAGGGTGGCTTCGGCGCTGTCGAGTGTGAGCGGGTTAGCCCCTTCGCTACGGCCTAACAAGAGGGCAAAGGTGACGGTTTGGGCATAGGCATCGGCGAACTGCTCATCCGACGCGTCGGGGAACAGGAGTTGACGCCAGTCCTTGGCGAGTTGGACAAGGGGAGAAGCCGAGCCCTTGAGCGCGTCGGTCACGTCGTTCCGCAGCATCCGGCAGAGCGGCGCCAGCAGCGTGGCGAAGCCTTTAAGGTCGATCTTGCCTTTCCGATCAGTAGGGATGACCGGTTCCCATGAGAGGAAATCACGCAGTAGACCTTCGACGGCGTGAGCATCCTGAGCCGCCACGGCTTTCTTTCCGTCGGTGGCGACGTCCCCGGTAAGGCGAACCGTCCGGCGCACCACCTTGCCGTCCCGATAAAGCGCCCATTCGTTGCCGTCCGTATAGAGGATATTCGGAATGGCCGAGAAGCGCTTGAACTGGTCGCGATTATGGTCCTTGAAACGCTTGGCCGAGGCGCCGACGCCAGGCGCTTTCAGTTCCACATAGCCGGCTAGGAGTCTGTTGAGGTGAACCGCGTAATCCGGGCGGCCGAGACGCTCGGGGAGGCGGGTTTCACCCGTGCAGACAACCTTCCAGCCCACGGCATCGGCCACATCCGCCATGAAGTTCTCGAAGGGCCCGCGCAGCTGGTCTTCCGGCGCGCCGGAAGTAAGCTGCGTCATCTTCTCCGTCACAGCCGCGGCGAAACGTTGAAGGGCTTGATGGATGATCGCTCCTTGGCTCATTGAGTTTCCGATTCTTAACCTTTCCACCTAAGACCTGCCCCGTTGTCAAGAGCTGCATCCAGGTCAAGTGCGGGTGAACCATGCACTAGAAGCTCGTCTTGCCGCAGCCCCAGTCGCCGTGGATGCCTACGGCGTAGGGCGGTTTGCATGTGGCCACCATGTCGCCGACACGCCTGACCAGGCCGAGTCGATCGAGCCCGTCGTCGAGCGTAGGTTCATCGTTCTGGTATTCGGCCATGACAATCCTCCCACGAGTCAGCGGCGTTGAAATACCGGCCGGCCCGCATCCGGCTGCCTACGCAAGACGGTAGCACAGCGGTGCAAAGACTTCAACGCCACGTCTTAATACGTCCGGATGGCGCCCCCTCAAGCGATAGCTTGGGGGGTGAGCCTGCGAACGTGATCGTCGCGTTGCGACGATGGCTCCGGCGTGTGCGTAGGTTCCGCAGGAATAGGGACGAACGACGTATGGGACGGGTTGGACGGACACGGACCAATACGGACGGGCGCCGAGAGGAGCGGATGGGGGAAAAGAGGGAACCGGGTTGCGGGGCGGTTTTTGTGTGGAACGGGCGGCGCTACTTCACGGTGACGAAGGGGCGGATGGCTTCGAGTCGTTTTGGGCCGATGCCTCGGACTTTTGTGACGTCGTCGACGGTTTGGAACGGCGTTTGTTGTCGGAACTGTAGGATGTCTTGGGCGAGTTTTTCGCCGATTCCGGGGAGGGATTGGAGCGTTTCGGCAGAGGCGGTATTGAGGTCGATGGGGTTGGTTGTGGGCGCCTGGCGGTCAGGGCTTGCGGAAGTTCCTGCGGCGCGCTCCGGCTGGTGTTGCCCTGAGATGGTGTATTGGGGCGGGTTCTTGGCTGCGGCGGATTGGCCGGGGCGCATCACGAGGGTGTCGTTTTGAATCTCGGCGACGCGCCCCCACGGGACAGTGAGTGTGGAGCCGTCGATAAGGCGTGCCGCGAGGTTGATGTCGGTGAGGTCGGCGCCTTGGAGCGTACCGCCAGCCGTGGTTAGGAGGTCATGGATGCGGGCGTCTCGAGCGAATTGGTATAGGCCGGGGCGCGCGACGGCGCCGGCGACCGATACGGTGACGGTGCTGGGGGGTGTTTCCCGGAGGTTCGGCGCCTGGGCTTGGACCGGTTGGGGGATTTCGGGAGGCGGTTCGGGTTTGTTGGGTCGCGGCGTTTGCTCGACAGCCGGTTCGGGGCCGGGGGCAATCCGGCCGTTGGAGGCGGCGCGCTCGTGGACATAGATGGTCAGTCCCCCGACAATGACGGCAACGGCAAACGCCCCGATAACGAACTGCTCTTTTCGGGTCATGAGACGGCTCAGCATAGGGTACACCACCGCTTGGGTTCCGCTTACGTAAGCAAGGCGTAGGGTCTAACAAGCAGACTGCTCTCGCGATATTGCCAGCTATCTTACCATATTCGCACAACGTTGTAGAAAAGATGGGTACTTGGGGTCGCGAGGAATTACGGCCGGCGCGTTTGGAGTTAGGAGGTTCTTCCGGGCTGTCGCAGCGCCGTCGATGTCGCGCCGAGGCTGTCCGCTAGGAGTGAATGATTTGCCGGGAAAAGTTTATGGTGGGCGACCGCGGGCTCGAACCGCGGACCTCCGCCGTGTGAAGACGGCGCTCTAACCACCTGAGCTAGTCGCCCAATGAGTGTGAACACGTGTTGGTTTGGGTTCCGGCCAAGGTTCTTCGTTCACGCGGACCTAACGCCTTCGGGCACTGCAGCCGCCCTGGCGCCGAAACCAGTTTGCCAACCCGGACAAATCACAGGCTAGCACAGGGTAGTTGCATTGGTCCTTTCGGTGTTGGGGATCGGGGCCGGTTGCGGCGCGGTCGGGTCCTGGGTGCGGGCAAACCGGACTGAGCACGGTTTTGACATGCGCGGCCGCGTTGTTTAGTCTTGAGGCGCGCCGCGAGCGGATGCGGCGCGAGATGCGCGGCGGCCCGAGGAGAAGGCATCGTGCAGTTGGAGTTCCCGTGGCGGGATGAAACGGCGCTTGTTCACGACCTCGAGCGACGAACCGGTGAGCCGCTCGAGATCACGATGACGGACAACACGTCCACGGTGATGACCTATCGGCCCGGGCGCGCCGGGCAGCCCGGTAAACTCCGTCTGCATCATATGTTTCTTACCGCGAGCCCCCGGGTCGTCGATGCATTGGCCAAATGGATCAGCCGGGGGCAGTGTCGGCGTTCGGGGCGCGTGCTGGACGCATTTATCGAAGATAACCACCATCTCATACGGGGCCGCAGGCCGCGGCCGCGCCGACTCCGGACACGGGGCGCGCATTTCGACCTCGGGGAGGTTCTCGACGAGCTAAACTGCAGACACTTCGACGGGCGGGTCGCGGCGAAGATCTCGTGGGGCCGCATGCCTTCGTGCCGCCGACGCCGATCGATCCGTTTCGGCAGCTTTTCCGAGGAGGACAACCTGATCCGAATCCATCCGTTTCTCGACGCGGCGTTCGTGCCGGAGTACTTCGTCCGTTATATCGTGTTTCATGAGATGCTTCACGCCGATTTGGGCGTCGGGAAAACGACATCGGGGCGACGCCGGGTGCATTGTGCCGAGTTCAGAAGACGCGAGCGCGCTTATCCGGACTATGCGCGTGCACTCGCGTGGCAAGACAATCACGGAAACCTCGCCAGACTTCTCAGAAGACGCCGGTGAAGGATAGGCGCTCGTTCGCGATCGAACTCCAGCGCATGTCGAACATCGAATAAGAACCAAAGGGTAGCGAGTTTTGAAGCGAAGGCAGGAAACCGTTGTTCGTTTCGCTGAGCGCGGGACGTGAGAACTTTCGCGCGGCTGAAGGCGAAACTTGGCTATCTTGTGACCTTGTTTCTTGCTTGCGCGCTGGCGATGGGCGTTTCTTTTGCGCTCGTGTTGGGATTGGGTCGCCGCACCGCGCCGGAACCCGGCCCGCGTCCCGATATGCTTCGTGAAACCAAGACGCTCGAGGCGTTCTCCAATGAATTGGCTTCTCTGCTTGACGAGTACCTACGACGTTTCCGCAAAGAGGGCGATCCGGTTTCCGATTCGTTCAATGCATGGGTATCGCATAGTTTTCAGCCCCAGCTCAATGATTTCCGGCGCCGTGCGAGCGCTTCCGACCTATCGGCGAAAGTCCGTGAAGCCCTCTTGGCGGCGCGCGACGCCGTCGACGCGATGGCGCAGGCATCGGGACGCGCCGACGCGCGGCGGAAAGCGTTTCAGAAGGTGCTTGAAGCCCGGGACGCCGTGGCGAACCGCATTGCGGAACTTGGCGCGGCGCATCTTCTGGACGAGCCCCTACGCTCCCCGCGCGGCGTCGGCTATCCGTAGCGCTCCCGCCACCAGCGCCTGAACTCGCCGACACCGTAAATATCGCAGTCAAGGACGGCTTCATAGATGTGCACGGAGAGCATGGTGCGGCGGTATTCCGGCAACGTGCAGACGGCCTCCTTGATTGCGAGGATGTGGGCGCGCGCCTCGTCAGTCAGGAGACCAGCCCACCGAGCCAGGTCCGCCGATGCCGAGGCAAATTCTTCGGCGCGCGCGGTCCACAGATCAACCTTCCATACGGGGCCGCCCGCCGGGTCGGATAATCTCAGCCCCCAATAGAATCCATAATCCGCACAGTCCGGCTGGCGGTAGGCGTCGATGCATGAGAGCCTCCACACCCAACGGTTCTTCGCCAATCTGGCCCCGAATGCCCAGTGGCGGCTCCAGTCGGGCGCGTCCTCTGTCCGATGGAAATCACGATCGCGCCAAGTCATGGTACGCATCACGTAAGAGCCAACGGCCTGAAAACCCTCCGCCTGCAAGACCTCGCCAACGCCGGACGCCGTCAGCACAACATCGGCCTCGGCTCGCAGTTCCTCATCAAGTCTGAGCAGTCTCGATACCTCCGCAGAATCAAGATTCGCCATGTTATGTTCCCTCGAGAAATGCGCTCTGTCGAATAATCTGAATGCGCGATCGCACCCGTCCGCGCGGTTTGGGCAAGCATGCAACGATAGGGCAGATTCGCTGGTTCAGTCCTGCTTCAGTTTCTTCAATAACGTTACTTCGAAGTTCTTCGTCTCAACGCTCGGATCCTGCAAACCGATGACACAGAATTTTCTTGAGCGGTAGAAGTCGAGGGAACTTGCCTTGAGGGTGGTATAGGTCAAGAGCTGGGCGCAATCCCAAGCCGCGCATTGGTTTTCCACGCGTTCCATGAGGGCGGCGCCGAGGCCTTGGCGGCGATGCTGCCGGTCAACATGTAGCGCGTAGAGTTCCGCGGTCTGCCCGTCGGGAAACTTTGTCATTAATGACACGCCTGCGAGCGCATCACCGACAAAGGCGCCGAAGAAAACGGCGCCTTCTTCCTCAACGTTACGTCTCCACAATGCATAGCGACACGAAAGCTCTTCTTCGCCCCAGTTCGGCTCGTGTTCCGGCGGCTCGACGACCACGCGCTGCAGCGATAGCCCCAGCCCTTCCGTGTTTGGAATGCACACGTAGCGTGCGTCTACGACGTCAGAGTTGTCGATTTGCCCGATCTTTGGGATCTCGTCTAGTGCAAGTTGTCGGATGATAAAGTTCATTTCACAGGTCTCACGCAACAGCCATGAGTCGGATCCATCTGCTCTTCGTCGTTGTTCTGGGCCTCTGCCTTCACAGCATTTTGCGAACCACGAATGAACACGAATAGACACGAATACGTGCGTCGAGCACGGATTGATCCCTTCTCGAGGTGAGTATCCACCGTTTCGCCGAAGGCCTTGAACGCGTCGCCAACCATCTTGAGGATTTCGTCTTTCCGATGTGAATCATCCCCATTCGTGTCTATTGGTGTCTATTCGTGGTTGATGTTCCCCTCTTCTCAGCCGACTGCGCCGGCTACTTACTATATCTCAGATTCGTCGGCCTGAGAAACGCGGCAAACCGAATACCTCGCATCTTAGTCTATCGCATCCCAAGCGCGCCACTCACCGTCGAACATCCAACTGTGCCGGTCATATCCGTAGGTTTCAAAATCGTTTCTGTACATTGCATATACGCGGTCAGCCAGTGAGCGGTCATAGGCAGACGCGTGTGCAATTTGTTGGGTCTGGTTGAGCGGCTCGGCCAGACTGGCAATCAGCTCATCGGCGGCTTCAGTCCGCTGAATGTGCTTGTTCGAGTTTATTGCTGCGGCCTTCGAGCCATTGCTTGACTACTTGGCTCAATTCATCTTCGAATGCGGCGTAGTCGTCGTATGGCGCGAACTGACACGGCTTGTCTGGATACTTCTGTTCCATTTTGTCACGGATGACCTGACAGCCGAATTGCTTGAGACGGAAATCAGGAACATGGGTCTGATACAACTCAAGCAGTCTTCTCTTGTCGAGCGTCTGCTCACCGAAGAGCACCTGAGCGATTTGTATGGATTTGAACGCACTGAATGGGATTCGACATTCGTTTCCCTCATCCCGATGTCGTTGGCGAGATACGGGAATGCTGTCAAACCACGCTTCTGCCAAGACACTAAAAGGCAGCGGGTCCGTGAGGATAGTGCGAGGATCCGTTCCCCAAAGCACTTCCAGGTTCTCGATGTAGTCAAAGAGGAAGATGCTGAATAATGGCAGATGTGGGGCGCCATTCGGAAGGTGTATCTCCGATCGACTCTTCGGGAGGGACTCCCACGGCACAACAACCCAGTCAAATCCGTGAGGGTTATGCGAACAGAGAGTGCGCCCTTTGAGAAGGGAACCTACGAGTTCGCGGATGGCCTTACCCCCAGGTGTTGAGTCAATTTCCCATACACGGAAGCCCCTGTCGCGCATGCCTGGTTGCAGAATGATGCTGAAATCGAGATCACTGTTTCCCTCGATAAAGTCTCCTCTTACGTAGCTTCCGCACACACAGACCGGCCAAATCCACTCGCTATCAGTTCCGAGGGCAGCGGGTAATGCCTCACGCATCCCGACAATGATCTCGTCGGCGAGATCCTTCATGCCACAGGGTTTCATTGCGCTCCGAAGGGTTGGCGGATGAGCGGCGTGAGGGCCGCTCGATCCGCAGGCTGGTTGCGTGGTCCGTCTCATCCAGTATATCGGAAACCATCGGAGATGGAAAGGCAAGGGAAGACAGGCAGAGGTCAGTTGGCGATTTCCCATCCGCTTTTCTCCGGGCGGCCACAGAGCCGGACGAGGTCGGCGTGGGTGACGGGAAGTGAGAAGGGCGGCCCGTCGTTTACGGAGATTTGGAACGTGCCCGAAACGACGTTTCTGCCCTCCCTGCGAGGGTCGCTGAAGGCGGCTTCGAGCGAAATCCAGGTGAGGCGGCCGCCTCGAAACTTATATCTGAGAATGCTGCCCTCCGCGTCCAACAGGTTACCATGTCTGGCCATGCCGCTGAGAGACGCAAGGATGTCCTCCGTAAGCGAAGCGAGGGGATAGGGTTGCCCGCCGATGTATAGGGTCATGGCGGGCAGCGGGTCGGTATACGTGGGCGACTTCCACATGGCGAGCCGGTCGTATTGTGTTCCGAACAGACCGGTAGAATGGCCCAAGAAGGTCAAGCCGCCGGGATACTGTGTCCGGCGTTTACATACGGCGCCCAGAACCCCTGCCCGGATAACGGCCAGTAGAGTGATAACCAGGATTATGACGGCGCCTCGAATAAGCCATGTTTTCAAAACACATTCCCCCCTTGCGAGGCCTTCGTCCTGCCATCCGTGGCGCGATGCGGGGCGTCAGCTTGGATGACCCCGGCGCCAGAATCCTCTGTGTTGGCAGTATGCCTCGAACCGCGAGTGAACGCAACTGGGCAGGATGGTTGTGTATGGCGACATGCTTGACCTAGAATATGCATGTTGGCTCCGGTGTTTGTGTGGCGCGGCGCTTAAAATAATGCGAAAATGAAGCATTGTTTATAAAGCGCGTCTGCTTGAGGGGCAAAATGTGATGTTTGTCGGTTTCGGTTGTAGTGTTAGCAGGACGCTCCTGCGGAACAAGTGGAGCAGTGTGTGAGCGTCGCGGAACGGACAGATGAGGAGTTGCTGACCGCGCTGTGCCAGGGCGAGGACGCGGCGTTGGCGGTCTTGGTGGGCCGGTACCAGAACGACATCCTCCGATTCTGCGTGCATTACCTGAAGGATGTTGAGCGGGCCAAGGACATTGCGCAGGAGACTTTCCTTCGGGTCTTTGTGGCGCGGGAGCGTTTTGACGAGCGGCGGAAGTTCCGTCCGTGGGTGCTGTGCATCGCGCGGAACCTTTGCCTGAATGAGTTGAAGCGGAAGAGAACGGTGCCGATGGAGTCGCTCGATGCGTACTCGACGCGGGTGCGCGGTCGTCCGGGTCAAGTTCCGGGGTCGAACCTGGACGGTCCGGACGAGGCGGCGATGGCGGCCGAGCGGCAGGCGGCCCTCGAGCAGGCGCTGGATACGCTGGACGAGGAGTCGCGTGAGGTTGTCATACTGCGGTTTTTCGAGCGGATGTCGGCGCGGGACATCGCGGAAATCGTCGGCACGACGGAGGGCGCGATTCGGACGCGGCTGCACCGCATCCTGAGGACCCTCCGCAGTGCGTGCACGGAGCAGCGGGAAAACTTGTGACGCATTTTCCGTACGATAAATATCAAGATGATTTGATGGCGTTCCTGGATGGCACGCTTGACGCGGCGGGCCGCGAGCGGCTCGAACGTGTTATCGAGGCCGATCCGGCCTGTCGGGCCGAATGCCACTGGTTCGAGCAGGCTAGGGAAGACCTCGAATCCATGGGCGACGCCATGCTCGAGAATGTTCCGCAGGTCGATTTGGTTGAGGCGGTTATGGGGGCTGTCGTGGAAGCGAAGTCGCGGCCAAAGACTGTCGGCCAGGCGTCACGCAAGGAGGTGCGGACGGCTCGATACGTCGACTGGCGGCGTTGGGCGTTGGCCGCCGCAATCCTGCTGGTGTTGGGTTTGGGCGCGTTCTATGCCGTCAAGCGTGCGGGTGAGGAATCGACGGTTCCGCCGTACGCCGAAGTTGTGACGCCCGGCCGTGGGACTGCCCGGCCGGCGCCCGCGGGGAAGAACATAGAGAAGTTTGACGACATAAGAAACAGGCTCCGTGGCGCCATCAGCGGAAGCTTGGCGCCGAGCGCCGAGCGCGCCCCCGAGGAGGGGCCGTTTGACGGCGTGGATTTCGCGAAGACGGATGAATTGTCCACGGATGAGTTGTCTTTGGGAGAGGTCGTGGCCACGCGCAGGGACGCCGTGTTCAACGGCGAAGCCTTGGGGCGTCTCGAGCGTTGGGCCCGTCTGAACGATATCGAGGCGCGGGGCGTTGTTTCGTCCGAAGGCGCGGCAATGGCAGCACTTGTGGGCGCGGCCCAATCCCTGCCCGCGGCCGAGGCGAAAGTCTACCTTCTCGCTGCCCTGGATCAATTCTCCGAAGACCCGTACGTGCGTATGGAACTTGCCAAGAGGCTTCTTGAAGATCCGGAGAGCAAGGAAGCAGCTGAGATGCAATTGGCGGCGCTTCGGGAACTGGATCCGGAGAATAGTCTAGCCGTCTGGCTGGAAGCCTTGGCGCTGTTGCGGGAAGGCGACGCGGCGGCGCTGGACTTGCTGGCCGAGGCCGCGAGCCTTGACAGGGCGAGTGCGTATGCGTTGGATGCTGCGCAGTTCCGCGAGCAGGCGCTGCTTGCAAACGGGATGGATCCCGAGGTGGCGCGCGTCCTGACGGCGATGACGGGGGGAATAGAAGAGTACGATTTCCTCTCGGAAGTGGCCAATGAGTTGTTGGCGTACGGCAAGGGCTACGAAGAACAGAATGACTTTGACGCGGCCCAGCAGATCTACGAGGCGGTGTACCAACTCGGCGTTCAGTTAACCCAGGGGGCTCAGTTCTCACAGGAACAGTTGGCGGCGCTTGACATTCAGCGGGCCGCGATCGAGTTGCTGAACGGGGTGTCCTCGATGCTGGGGGACACGGAACAACTCGAAACGCTGGCGGTGCTTGCCGAAGGGCTTCGGGGCGGGATTGGCGAGCTTGTGGAGTTTTTCGGTAGGTTGAACGAGGTGTTCTCACAGCCCGTCGATACGGGCTGGCTTCTGGAGATGGCCGATCACGTTCTGGACTTGGGGGATCTAGCCATCTTCGACTAGGTCGACGGGGCGCCTCCCCGCGCGCGACGATTCAATGCTCGAAACGCACGCGCGAGAGATCTGTGAACACCAAGGTGGGTTCCGGAGCACCCTCGGCAGAGGACACGGCCCATTTGCCGTCGGGCGATACGGCGCACGTTCTCATGTTACCAGTTTCGAGATAGGTCAGTTGGCTGCGCCGGTGGGGTGAGGCCAATTCGACGGCCCAGAGTTGGCAACGGCCGCGGCGGTCGTTGGCAGCGACTACGAGGAACGGCCGTGAGGGCGTCCACGCTGCCGTCAACCCGGGCCCGAGTTCGGCAGCCACGCTGCCGTCGGCGATCCTTCGCACGCGAAGGACGTGTCGGCCGGCGTCGGTGCGCTCGCCGAGCGCGATAAGGTCGTTGTCAAGGCCGACGGCGTTCGGGCCGGCCACTATGTCGCCCCGCGCAACCATGGTTCCTTCACCGCCGTCGTTGTCCGAGGAAACGACCCAAAGCTCGCGAACACGCTCGTCGAGTTCGCAGACAAAGGCGATTGCCGCGCCGCCTCG
>Ga0180438_10006797_pt1 | contig 15329 bp, 10 predicted proteins | sample SS_ome_12_FD_132455 | JGI IMG/M metagenome (GOLD analysis project Ga0180438, IMG submission 132455) | Hypersaline lake sediment archaeal communities from the Salton Sea, California, USA - SS_3_D_2 metaG | ecosystem: Environmental > Aquatic > Non-marine Saline and Alkaline > Hypersaline >...
TATCGAACAATTTCAGAAAATATTGCCGATTTGATAGAAATTTTAGATGCAGATTTTAAAATCGAATATTTCAATGAAAGAGCTCATTTGGATTTATTAGATTACTCTCACCAAGAAATGCTTGGGAGAAGTCTGAAAAATTTTATTTTTGCGAAGGATTTCGAGCGTGCTTTTAACTCATTCAGCGTAGCGCTGGAAAAGGGAGAAAGTAAATCAGAATTTCGAATAATTCACAAAAAAGGACATGTAATTTGGGTTGAAGCAAAAATCAAATGCATTCTTGACTCGAATAATGTAAAGAAATTGTTATTAATCTCGAGAGAAATTACTGAACGAAAAAATGTTGAAAAATTCGTAACTGAAATTACAGAATGGAGGAAAACCGAGAATCTATTTAAGAAAGAAATAAAGAAATTAAAAGAGCTTGATAAAATAAAAAAAGACTTAATTTCTGGAGTTTCTCATGAGTTAAAAACACCTCTCATGTCCATTACTGGAGCATCTGAATTACTCTTAGAGATGTTTAAAGACCAGATTGGAAAAGATGCCTCGGAATTAATCGTCATGATCGAAAGAGGGGGGCATAGATTAGGCGAATTGATAGAGAAGTTGTTAGACATTTCTCGAATTGAATATAGTAAACTGGAGTTAGAAAAAAAGAAGGAAAATTTAAGCGAGATAATTAAAGCTTGTACCAAGGATATGAATTATGTTTTGAAAGCACGAAAATTAAGAGTAAACTTGGAGGTTCCCGACGCTTTCTACGTTAACTTAGATAAATTAAGAATTGAGCAAGTAATAACAAATATACTATCAAATGCTATTAAAAACTCTCCACCTCAAGGTATCATAACCATATCGTTACGGGAGAAAAATGAATGGGCCGAAATGATCGTAAGTGATACGGGGATAGGATTAACTGAAGAGGAAATGAAAAAGGTCTTCACGAGGTTTGGAAAAATAGAGAGATATGGTCCTGGTTTTGAATACATAGACATCCAAGGATCGGGGCTTGGATTGTTTATCACGAAGGAAATCCTTACGTTGCATGGAGGAGAAATCTGGGTACAATCAGAAGGAAGACATAAAGGTAGTAGTTTTATCGTAAGAATTCCAATCGATTAAAAGAATAATGTGAACAGTTATCAGGACATTCTTGCCATTCTATACCCTTCTTCAATTAATTCAATGTTGAGCTTGGCAATCTTTTCGCTCATGCGCTTGTTGACAATTTTTTCCAGGTTTTCCAGCGAGAGATCAGGCAATGCTTTAGAGAGCAAGCCAAGGATCGGCGTGTTTATCACGGGATTACCATCAATGGTAAAGTCCTTTTCTATCGATAACTTGTTGATATCAGCAACGATGATTTTATTGGAATCGCTTAATTTAAATTGATCCTTTATATGAGAGGGTTCTTTTTCCGAATTTATGATGAAGATTCCATTCGGGCTAAGAGAAGAAGCAATCTGTTGAGTAATTACAGATTCATCGAATACAATGATAATATCCGGATTTTCAATTTGAGCGCGGTCCCAGATTTTTTCTGATCTCGAGAGCTTGGCATAGGCTTGAATGGGAGCACCTCTTCTTTCTGCGCCAAATGAAGGATAGGCGTGTACATCCACGTAATTTCCACTTAGATAAGCGGCTTCGGCGATGATCTCACAGGCAGTAACTGCGCCCATTCCTCCTCGACCATGTATGACGATTTTAATGATGTTTTCTGACAAATTTAATCCTAAAAGTGGTAATTTGAATATATTGAAATAATAGTATATAATAAAAGTACATATTGAAATAAAATTTTGTGATAGATACCATGAAAAGCGAAACGGGTTATTTCGAAGGGAGGGAGACGACTAAGCTATTTTATCAACATTGGAGGCCAGAATCTGGAGATGTGAAAGCTTATATTATTGCATTGCATGACTGGGGGACTCATTCTGATAGATTAAAGTTACCCGCAGAATATTTAACAGAAAAAGGTTACTCGATATATGCATTCGATATAAGAGGTCATTGGAGAAACATTGGAGAGTATCCAGGTCATATTGTTAGCATGTTCGATCATGTTCAAAAAGACGTTGTGCTTTTCATGGATATTATCAAAAAAAACGCAGGAAATAAAAAGATTTTCCTCATGGGAGAAGGTTTTGGAGGATTAATTGCCTTAATTTATGCGATAAATCATCCCCAATTAACTGGAGGCGTCATTACTTCGAGTCCAGAGTTGGGATTAATCGAAAAATTATCAGCAAGTAAAAAAGTCGGAGCTAAGTTAGTACCAACAAAAACAATCGCATACGAAATCAACCAAAAGATTTTAACGAGCGATCTGAAGATCTTGAAACAATACAATGCTGATAAGAATAAAATTAACGTCATTTCAGTTGAATCTGCAACTGAAAGGGCAACGGCGATGAAATGGGCGATGAAAAACGCGTCAAAATTATCCTGTAAGTGCTTGATCATGCAAGCTGGAAATGATAAAATCGTTGATAAGAAAAAGACCAAACAATTCTTTGAGAAGGTAAAAAGCAAGGATAAAACTTACAAAGAATACGATGGTTTCCTTCACGAATTGTGGCACGAGAGAGGAAGGGCACAAGTGTACCAAGACATGTATGTGTGGTTAGAAAAACATGTTAAATCTTAAAACTGAAAGAATTAGGGATATTTATTGTATATTTCGTCAATAAATTCTTGTAATTCTCTTTGAGTCTTTTTCTTGTAGGCAATTGCCCCGCATTCATCCTCTAAATCGAACCAGCGCTCTATATACTTGTTGTTCATGATGGTAAAACTAGATTTCATTAAAAACAGGAAGGAATCCAACCGTTTGGAGAGCGTTCTCGTGAACTTTTTCGTTTCAACTTCGAGTTCAGAAAGGGGAAAAATTCTCGTTGGGAAATTGAGCTTTATTAAATCTTCCAATCCGAAGTTATCAGCGGTAAACATTATGTTTTTAGCGTAAGTTAAACCAAACGCTAATAGGGGTAAAATGGTTGCACCAGTTTGAGGATAAATGACGATATCTATTTCGGGCATCCTGAAAAACATTTCTTCAATTGGTCGATCGGCAAAAATTCTTAAATCGCAGGCCATTACCAATTCAAAACCATACCCGATTGCAGTCCCTTGAACCTGACAAACAACAGGCTTTCTCATTGTCAATATTTTCTGATTATTTTTCCTTCCGTACACTTTTACTTCGTCAAAATAATCCGGACTTGCATCTGCAGAAACTTTAATATCAATACCTGCGCTGAAAACCTTGGTACCGGAGCTTTTTAGTAAAACAATCGTGGTTTTTTCGTCTTTATCGGCTTCTTCAAGTCTTGCGTTTAACGCTTTCATTAAATCCAAGCTGAATGCGTGAACTGGAGGGCGGTTTAGAGTAATTACACTGACCTTCCCTTTCACTTCGTATAGACATAAATCTTGATTACTCATAGGTATGAAAACATATCATTATTAAAAATTCTTTTCAGGAGTGTTTTAATACCTAACAATGCGTTTGTATTCTCTATTCTGTCATGGTCATTTTCTTTTTATATAACCATTTGATATTATTAAAAATGTAATAATTTGATTTATTTTAAATACCGATTTTAAGAAAAATAATCAAGAAAGTAATCTTATAAATAGTTCGTATGCCTCTCGAAGATATTAACGTGAAAGATCTCACGCCAATGATGAAACATTGGTATGCCGTTAAAAAGAAATATCCAGATCATTTATTAGCTTATCGAATGGGCGATTTTTTTGAATTTTTTTACGACGATGCCATAAATATCTCAAAACTTGTAGGGATTACTCTTACAAAAAGAAAGATCGGGAATGGGAACTATCCTTTGGCTGGCATTCCTCATCATTCAATGACAAATTACTTTAACAATTTAATAAATCAAGGGCAAACTGTTGTTATCGTCGAGCAACTTGAAGATCCAGCAACAGTTAAGGGAAGAATCGTCAAGAGAGGTGTCACGAGAATACTATCACCGGGTACAGTGATAGATTCTAACATGTTAGACTCAAATAAGAATAATTATATTTCTTCAATGGTCAAAGGCAAGAAGGGATATGGAATTGCGTTTGCTGATCTTTCAACGGGTGAATTTTTAACCACAGAATTTTCTTCAAAAGATGAATATCCTATAGAAAAGCTTCTAAGCATTGTTTCCCAGTACGATCCAGTAGAGATTATTATACCAACCGAATTTAAAAGAGATGAAAAAATTTTTATCCACTTAACTGACATTACTGAGGCAGTTATTAAAACATACGAGGATTACGTGTTTTATTTCGATGATGCATCTAATATAATTACTCGCCACTTCAAGTTATCAAGTCTAGCCGGTTTTGGACTGGACAAATCAACATTAGCAGTTCAAGCAGCGGGAGGGCTTCTAGCTTTCCTAAAAGAAACGCAAAGAGATGTAATTCCTAATATCTTCAAGATCAATTTGATCCAAGAAGCAAAGACTTTACATTTAGATTATATCACGCAAAGAAATCTCGAACTTGTCAATTCGCTATGGGAGAAAGGAAAAGATACAACTCTATTTTCTATTTTTAACCAAACTCACACGCCAATGGGTGCGAGATTGTTAAAAAAAATTATCTTACAACCTCTTATCAATGTTGACGAGATTAATCAAAGATTAAACACTGTTCAAAAGTTTAAAGACGACATTTTTCTAAGGTCAGATTTAAGGGATCAATTAAGGGTTGTTGGCGATCTCGAGAGATATATAAATAGGATAAATTTTACAGCTCGAACAAACGCTAGGGATTTATTACACATCAAAAATTCGCTAGAAAACATCCCACAAATAAAAAACCTATTAGAAAAAGCAAATATTCCTGAAATTTCCGATTTTCTTAAAAAGATAAATGACTTTAAGGAAATTCGCAGTCTTATAGCAGTCTCAATAAAAGATAACCCAGCGACTACGATCAAGGAAGGAAATATCATTAAAGAAGGTTTTAATGATCAAGTAGACGAATTAAGAGATTTATTGAATAACGGAATGAAATATATTCTTCAATACGAAGAGGAATTGAAAAAAAAATGGAATTTAAACGCAGGGATAAAAGTTGGGCACAATAACATCCTGGGTTACTACATCCAGATAACTCACAACACTCTTAGATCCATTTCTAAAGTTCCAGAGGATTTTATTGAAAGATCGACTTTGAAAAACGCAAAGCGGTATACCACAGAGCGATTGAAGGAACTCGAAGAAAAAATCGTGTCTGCCGAAGAAAAAATCAGCGATATCGAATATGATATATTTTGCACTATCAGGGATGAAGTCATAAAAGAAACTAAAAACATCTTGGAAACGGCAAAAAACATTGCAAATATCGATGTTTTAGCGTGTTTTGCCGAAATTTCGGAACGATATAATTATTGTAGACCAATGGTTAACAACGATTCAAAAATCGTGATAAAGGAAGGACGACATCCCGTAGTTGAGCAATTAAACGCGACTGAACCGTTCATTCCTAACGATTGCTATTTAGATGTTGAAAACGAGCAACTATTAATCATTACAGGCCCTAACATGGCAGGGAAAAGCACTTACTTGCGACAAGTTGCTTTAACATGTATTATTGCCCAGATGGGATGTTTCGTTCCAGCAAAATCAGCAACGATAGGGATTATTGATCAGATCTTCACTCGTATAGGAGCTTCAGACGATCTTGCCAGAAAATTGAGTACCTTCATGATCGAAATGACCGAAACAGCGAAAATTCTAAATTATGCTACTCCTAAAAGCCTCATCATCATAGACGAATTAGGGAGGGGGACAAGTACGAGCGATGGACAGAGCATAGCTATGGCAACTCTTGAGAAACTTCACGAACTAAAGACAAAAACACTTTTTAGCACACATTACCACCAATTAACAGAAATAAATTTACCTCGAATAAAGAACTACCATTTAGATATTATTGAAAATGATGATGGGACCATCAATTTCGTTCGAAAGTTACGACCTGGAAGTACTGATAAATCTTACGGTATACACGTGGCAAAGCTTGCGGGAATTCCTGATGATGTCATCATTAGAGCTTTTGAAATTCTTGAGCAAATAGAAGATAAAGATCCATTTAAGACAACCGTTAAGGAAAACGGCAATGGCGCGTTTACCGGAAAGTATCACGAAAAGATCATTAATGAAAAAAAAAAGATCTTAGAGAGAATAAATTTAGAATTAGTGCAAAAGAAAGAAAAATTAAGTGAATATGACCATTTAATAGGACAAAAAGAAAAACAACTTCAAAAACTAGGAAAAGATGATGAGATTTCTGCCAAATCTCCTAAAAAACATCGTAAAGATGCATATAAAGTGAAAAAAACGGTACAAACATCCTTTTTCAAGCCTATAGTCAAGAGTGAAAAGATTTTAGACGAAAACATTCAGAGTTTAGTTGATTCACTGAAGAAAATTGATATTAATTCCCTTACTCCCATTGAGGCTATGAAAAAATTGATTGAACTCGATGAGCAGTTAAAAAAGCTAGAATTATAATGCTCATTTAGAAAGATCCTGTTTTCTTCTCTTGGCATTTGTTCTTAAAAGTTTTAGCGTGCTCTTTATGGGAATAGTGTTTCTAACTTTTTTCAGGGTGATTGCATTTTGAGGACAATTGGACGCACATAAACCACAACCCAAACAATCGTCCAATCTTATTACTGGTTTGTCTTCAACATAATCAATAGCAGACATGGGACATATATTGACGCAAGTTTTACATGATTCACACCGATCGTGGTTTATAATTGGATCAAAATTAGAAATAACAACCGCTTTCTTGTTGTTAAGCTCTTTTACTGATTTCAAAAAACCACAACAACACGAACAACAATTACAGATGAACACGGAAGTATTTTGGATGTTGATTGTCTCATGAACGAGTCCTTCTCTTTCAGCTCTTTTCATTATTTCCATTAGCTCTTCAAGAGTGACTTCGCGTCCCACTCCACTTTCTATCACGCGGGTTGCTAGAAAACCCGCAGACACGCAATAATTTTCTTTAGTACACTTGCAAGGTTCTCCTGCTAATTCTGCTGCGTTTCGACAACTACATTTTTGAACTGCGAATCTTTTTTTCTTTGAAAGATATTTCTCAAGAACTTCGTAGGGCAATATTTCGTGTTTAATATCCAAGGTTTGACTTATCTCAATCGCTTTTTCAGTAGGTTCGATTGCGGGTATCACGCGATACAGTGGTTCACCAGATTGCGAATGTTCTTTATGGAAACCTTGTCTTATTAGCTCGTAATGAGCTTCCCCTGCAGCTTTCAATTTCTCTGGATCATCTCTATCATGAGTAAAATAAAATTCAAATAAGCCTGGTAAATAAGGAGGGATGAGGAAAAAACGTCCAATTTTAAGAATTTTACCCTTATATTCCATATCGTTTAGTATATCTTTCAATTGTTTCTTAGGGAGTTTAACCCGCTTTTTAATACTTCTAACTGATACGGGTCTCAAGGGTTTTTTAATACCATTTGCGACAATGAATGCCTCGTCTTCGGTATAAATATTTCGTAATAACTTATCCGTGAGCTCGTTTTTATGCAGTTGAACACCCATAGGTGGACTCAATAGTCGTCGTAATTTTTCATAATTTTCATTCACTTTAGACATAAAAATTATTATAACTTATTCATTTTTATAGTTTAAGTATAACTACCTAGATTATCCTTTAATCGGTTTCAATCCAAAATACAAAAACCAAAAACTGCATAAATATCCGATTCTAACAATAATTACTGTTATCCCAGGTTGAGTGAAGCCTTCAAGCAATCCAAAAATTCCATAACAAAAAGCTCCAAATGATATCAGTAAGAACTTCTTTCTTAAAGCTCCAGTTGTTTTAAAAGCATCACGCTGTATTCTAACACCTAGTAGAAGAATTAACGGAATTAACATTAATGCCAAAAAAATCCCTGCCAATGAAGTTATATTAATATTGTAGTCTATCAATCTCTCACTTTGAGTTTCATAGAATCCAGAATAAAAAGAATTTATAGGATCAATAAAAATGAGTATATTGAATATGATTCCTAAAATAACATATATACCAATCAAAAATTTCTTTCTTTTAAATTCGAGAACTTCTGTTGTCATAGAGATTGCAGCAATCATCACAGGTGCAAACCAAATATAGCTCAAAAGAGCAACTTGACGATATTCATTTGGAAAATTAGCTCTGTTGAAGATTACCCAAATAAAATCAATTAAAACTCCTAAATATAAGAGCCCCGCAAACATAGTCACGAAACCTAACTTAACCAGGAGTTTAATATTTTTTTTCCTGCTTTGATAAAAGAAAAAAACGCCAAATATTATACCTAATAAAACTACGAGAGATCCAGTGATTCCATCTATTAATCCTAAAATTGAAAATACCATTTAATATCATCTTGTAGAAGCATTGAATTCTATATATTAATATGGTATTTTCACATATAAAAATCCATAGGGCTTTTTTCTTAGTAGATTATATAATTTTTATTTAATCTTTAATAGTCTATAGATTTAAATAGCTCGTCATTAATTGTTTCATTAAACTTTCCAGAGCTAATGAAGCAAAGTGGAACGCAAGAAAATTCAAAAAATAAAAAACGCGAACAAGATTGCCGCGGGAGAAGTAGTAGAAAGACCGGCAAATGTAGTAAAAGAGTTAATAGAAAACTCCATTGATGCGGGAGCTAAAGAGATTAAAATTATTGTTAAGAGAGCGGGAAAAACATTAATTCAGGTCATTGACGACGGAATTGGGATTCCTCCAGACGAGATTGAAATAGCTTTTGAAAGCCATACGAGTAGTAAGATCAGGAGCATCGCAGACTTAGCCGAGCTCTCTACTTTAGGATTTAGAGGGGAAGCTTTATTTAGTATCGCAACAGTCAGCCAAGTTGAAATAATTTCAAGAACAGAGAAAAACAAATTAGGAATTCAATTAGTTATCGATGGTGGGAATCTTCTTAGTAAAAAGGAAGTATCTTGCCCCATCGGTACCAATATCAAGGTAAAAAACATATTTTTTAATTTACCCGCAAGGCAGAAGTTTCTCAAATCGGATTCAACAGAACTTGGTCACATATCTGACATCTTGCAGCGTTATTCATTAGCTTACCCTCAACTTCATTTCATTTACACGCATAATGATCTCACGATACTTAATTGCCCCGCATTAAATGATTTGAAAACAACTGTCTTTCATATCTATGGGAAGAAGAACGCAAAATTTATGGTTCCTATTGAGTTTAACGAAGAAAATACATCGTATAAAATACATGGTTTGTTAGGACATCCACAAGTTTCAAAAAAAAACAGAAGTTATTCGAGTTTATTTATTAACCGTCGATATGTTATAAGCGATGTTTTATATAGAGCAATTCAAGAAGCCTATAAGGGTGTTATAATGACGAGTCACTATCCTTTTTTCGTATTGCATCTTGAACTTGATCCTTCAGTCGTTGATTTTAACGTGCATCCTAAGAAACTTAATGTAAGATTTGAGAGGGAAGAACAGGTGTATAACAAGGTGTATAACGTTATTAGAACACTCGTCGAAGAGAATTTTATTGAAAAAGAGGCTTCTTATATTTCAACTGAATTAAACAACTTCATTGATAAAAAAGAGAAAAGTTTTTTAAAAATTCAGAAAGAAATACGAGAGGAACAGGAAAAACCAATTAAAGAGATACGAGAAAAAAGGAAAGAAAGTCCAAAAAGGGATGAAGAGCAGGTTGAAACATCTATCCAATTACACCTTACTGATGAAAAAACAAGCACAGAACTAGGAGCGAAACAACTTCCTGAAACTTACCTTAGGGAAAAATATCTCAAAACTAAAAACTTTCCAAAAATACGCCTAATTTCTTCTACTGGGCAACTGAGTAACAAGATTTACATTGTTTTAGAAGGCATTAACGAGAATAATGAGCCAGGAATGTTCATTTTAGATCAACACGCTGCTTCAGAAAGGTTAAACAAGGAACATTTCGAGAGAGCCCTTGAAACAGCAAAAATTGGTAAGCAGCAACTCATTTCTCCACTTAAAATAGATGTTACTCCGAGCGAGAAGTTCTTCTTAGAAGAAAACCTTGGCGAAATAAAAAAATTGGGATTCGATTTTGATACATTTGGAGGGAATACTTTTATATTGAGAAACATCCCCACGATATTTGGAAACATCCCGAACACCTCCGTTATTAAAGATATTATAGCAGATATTACAAGTATTGGTAAAGACAAAACATTTTCAGAAGTGAAAGAAGAAATAGTTAATTACTTAGCGTGTCATAAAAGTATAAGAGGAGGAGACGATTTATCTCTGACAGATATCAGAAACCTGATTGAAAGTTTATCTATAGCAAGAGATCCCTTTCATTGCGCACACGGAAGGCCTACGCTGAGGTTTGTATCGTTCAAGGAATTAGATAAGATTTTTAAGAGAATTGTATGATAAGAGTCAGAGTTCTCTATTTCTATCAAGTCAAGAGATTGTCTATTCAATAGCGAATAGGTTTAAAATATTCATTTATTGTTATACAAATCCTTAAAAAATCGTGTCATTATTATTTATGAAATAAAGGAAAAAAAAATAAGGGTATTTTCAAACGGAATGATTAAACTTGAGTCCTAAACCTAAAGATACAATGAGTAAAAAAACAAAGGAAAAACAAGGGAAGAAGCAAAAGAAGGCAAAAATTCCAAAAGAAAAACTAAAAGAAGACCCTAAAGAAAAAGTGGTTAAAAAATCTTCTGACGATAATATCAATGAATCAGAACCTGAAATCGAAGAAAAAAAGAGTGAAACGCATTTATTGCTAGATTCACTTGATGAAGAAATAGTAAAAGGATATAAAAAAACATCAGAAAAACTCGAAGGCATAATCAAGGAAAAAGAAAAGGAAGAAAAGGAAAAATTTAAGAAAAAGATAGATGTTAAAGGAGAGGGAGAAGAAAAGGAACTCACCGTTATTGAGATAAAAAAGATGATGAACCTTTTGAATGCTCGGAAGCAAGAGTGTTTTGAAACGGGTATGTATGACGAAGCTATTTCTATTGCTGGAGATATAATAAACCTTGCTGAAAAAGCAAATATGAATATAAGGATTGAGCAAGAAAAAACCTCTATTTCTAAAATGCGAGATTTGATCGAAAATAGAGTTAATGAAAAAACTCTTATCGAAAAGATAGAGGGTTTGAAAGCGATTAAGCATAATTTTTATGTAAAAGAGGAATACGAAGAGGCTATAAACACATCATATAAAATTATTAATTATGCTAAAAAACTTGACATGAAATCGCTTATAAAGCAAGAAGGAAAATCCATAGAAGCAATGAATAAGAAACTTTCTAAAGCTCCCATTAAAACTGATCCTACAAAAAAAATCGAAGGATTGAAAGCTGTAAAGCAAGAACATCTCGTTAAATTCAACTTCACCCAAGCAATAAAAGTTAGTGAAAAAATAATCGATCTTGCTACAAGGGGAGGATTAAAAACCTTAGTAAAGGAGGAAAAAAAAAGCCTCGAAGAGATTAAAAAGAAAGTCAAGAAAGAACCTTCGAAAATGGAAATTATTGAACAAATAGAAGGATTAAAAGGTATAAAGCAGGGTCACGCAGTTAAAGGAGATTACGATAACGCTATAAAAGTCTCTCAAAAAATAATTGATTTTGCTAAGATTGCAAATCTAGAATCAATCATTCAAGAAGAAAAGAAATCAATAAAAGACATGGAAGAAACTCTTGAAAGAAAAGTTTATTTCTCGAAGATTAAAGAAGAGTGTAAAAAAATTGATGACCTTTTTAATGAGCATGTTGATAGGGAGGAAATAATAAAAGCTCACGATTTAATAGAAGAGTTCAAGAAGAAATATAGGGATCTCTCCTTTTTTAAGTCGATCCCTGGAGTAAAAAAACTTTTAGATAAAGAGCGAAAAGTATGGTTAAGGTATAAAGTCAAACAAGATTATATCAAATCCGAAAAAGAAAAATTACCAGCGGAAGAAGTAAAACCAAAATTTTCCGTAGAAAAGCCTGAGGTTAAGAGAGAAAAACCGAAACCAAAAAAGAAAGAGATAGTAAAGGAAAAAGTGGTAGTGGAGGCAAAAAAAGAAATAGCAGCAATTCCAGAAAAAGAAATTAAAAGATTCGAGTTGGAGAACGCAAAACTCGAAGAAGAGAAAGCAAGACTAAGGTTAGAAAGGTTAAGATTTGAAAAACAAAAGGAAAAATTCGAGATTGAAAACAAGAAAGTTGAATTAGACATAGTTGAACTAGAAGAGAACATATCAAGGTTAAAATTAGGAAAAGTAAGGCTTAAAAAGGACAAAGATAAATTCGAAGCGGAGAGACAAGAATTAGAACTAGCAAAGAAAAAGCTTGAGGAAGGAATTATCAAGCTAGAGGAAGCACAACTTGAGTTTGAGAGAGATGATAAGGCATTAGGGTTGGAAATTTCAGAATTTCAGAAAGAAAAAGAGAAATTTGAAGAAGCGAAGGTTAAATTAGGGGAAGAGGGAATAATAGTGCCTGAAATTGATGAAACCGAACTGGAACTAGAAAGAGCTGCGATTGAAGAAGACAAAGCAGAGTTAAAGTTGGAAAGAGCTAAATTAAAGAAAGAAATCGTTGCAATCAAAGAAGAAAAAGCGACGCTTCAAGAAGAAAGAGAAATGTTAGAAAAAATGAAAGTTCAGTTAGAAGAAAAAGGAGGAATCGCAGCTGAAACGGATGAAACTGAACTAGAATTGGAAAAAGCGAAATTAGAAGAAGAAAAGGCTGAATTAGATCACGAGAGAGCTAAATTAAAGAAAGAACGAGCTAGTCTAAAAGAAGAAAAGGTGGCAATAGAAGAAGAAAGGATGAAATTCGAGGAAATCACAATTGAATATAACGACATGAAAGAACAATTAGATGAATTGAAGGATCAATTAAAGGATTTAGGAGCTAAAGAAAAGGTCATGAGCGAAGCAGATATTTCAGAAGAGATAGAATTAAAATTAGCAGCGCTAAATGAAGAAAAAGCGAATTTAAAATTAGAGTATGCGAAAATTAAGAAAGATAAATTACAATTAAAACTTGATAAGAAAAACTTTTTAAAGGAAAAGGTGAAATTTGAAGAAGAAAAAACAAAACCGATGACTTAAAGTTTAACTAATCACTATGCTTTTGAAAAAGCAATGCCTTCTATTCCTTGTATCCCACCAACCTGTCCGAATAGCTCTTCAAGTTTATCAGTTCCGCCCCATTCTTCAGGATATCTCACACGAACTCTCGCCTTTTTTAGACCAAAAGCAACAGGTAAAATATCATGATGTTCAATAACGCAAGTATCAGGAAGGACTTTTTTCAATTCTTCAACAAGGGCATCAATATCAGCATCAGTATCATCAGGGATTACATCAATTAAAGCAATAAATTCTCCCAATTTAAAAAACCTCTCAAATATTTTTAATATTTTTAAACCTTTAAGGACCTTCGAATTCGCATTTCAGGCACTTATACGACTTTCCCATATCTCTACAGCGTTCACATCGCCATATCGTTACATCGCCACAAGAAGGGCAAGGAAAATGAACTGCTGCCTCGTAGGGAGCTATAGGTCTTCCACAGCACATACACATATTTTTTTTTAGTGCGCTCATTATATTTCGGTTAATTTCCTTAATTTTAATTGAATTTGTTTTTTATTATTTCTTTATTATAATCGCAAAAATAATGATAATCTATGTTAGCATATAATTAACGATGACTTTAATTATTTTTGATTTTTCAACATTAGTCGATATTCTATTATTATTAGGACTCTAATACATTGAAGTGAATTTGTCATTAATTTTAAATTGATATCAACAAAATTAAATTAATAAAGAATTATATTTTAAATATAGAATATCAAAGTAATATTTAATTTTGCTAACAGAATTAATTTAAAAAAAGGTGTGTAGTTATTCCAGAAAATAAAGTAAAGAAATATTTTTCGCTTGTGGAAGTATGGGGATGGTGTGACATATGTGAAGACATGGTGGCCTTAAAGGTTGATAAAAAGGAAATCATCAATGGGCTACAAACAGGAATATATACAAAAGAATACAAACATCGTAATCCTAATCCTGATCCTGAGGATTACGACGACCAATCTGGAAACGAACACACGATATTCGTTTACATAAACGATTCCTACGACGTAACTGGCGTAAAATCGTTTTTTGGAGATTCTCCTAGCACATCAGATATGAGTGCTGCTACTGCGGCAGGTGGAGAAGTAAGAATCCCCATAGTGGTTAAAGAAATCCCCCAGATGAGCGTTCATCTTGGAATGTTAACTCAAGAGGAATTTATCATCCTCAAGATTTGCGATGGAATGAACACGATTGAACAAGTAGCTGAAATTGCCCAAAAGCCCGTTGATGACATCGAGAGTATGATGGAGAAGCTTAGAAAAAAAGGCCTCGTGAAAGTAATTAAACGAGAAGTTTGAAAAGATGAAATATATTATTTATTTATTATCCTGCGTTCTTTAATTTTTCCTTTTCTTCCTTTGATTTTTTTTTCTCAAGCTTTAACTTAATTTTCTCCTTCTCTAGTTTTGCCTTCTCCAAGGACAATGCTGCTTTTTCTTCTTCTATAAACGCAATTTCCATTTCAAGCTTAGCATCTACTCCTTTAAGATTATCAAATTTTAATCTATTATCTTCCATGAGCGTCCTAGATTCTTTTAACCGCTTTTTTTCTTTCTTCAGCTGGACTTTTTTCTTCTGTATTCTTTCTCTTTCTCCTAAAAGTAGAATTTTTAATTTTTCAACTTCAGCATTTTGTTTCTCTAGTCTGATTCTCTCTTCATTCAATTGGATTTCTTCGCCTTTATATATCTCTTTATCTTGTTCGAATTGCGTGATTGCTGCCCCTAAATTAGCATCATCTCTCTCTAAAGCTTCGCGTTCTTTCAGCAATTGAGTTTTTTCAGCATCAAGAGATTTCTTTTCTTTTTCAATATATAGTTTAAACTCTTGCTTTTCTCTTTCAAAGTTTTCTTCGTCTTTCTTCAGGCGATCTAATAGTAACATTAGTTTTTCTTCCTTTTGCTTGAATTTTGCCTTAATCTGTTTTAACTTTTCAGCATTTGTTTCCGCTGTTATCGGTTTCTGAACAGATGTTTGGCTTTGAGTGGTTGTTTGAATCTTTAAATTTCTTTTAACTTGAACTCGTGCTGGTTTTTGAGCCGTTGCTTGTTTTGGAACTTGTTTTTTTCTTACTTCTTTTATTAATGCATTTATTCCTTTTGGTCCA
>Ga0180438_10006798_pt1 | contig 15329 bp, 19 predicted proteins | sample SS_ome_12_FD_132455 | JGI IMG/M metagenome (GOLD analysis project Ga0180438, IMG submission 132455) | Hypersaline lake sediment archaeal communities from the Salton Sea, California, USA - SS_3_D_2 metaG | ecosystem: Environmental > Aquatic > Non-marine Saline and Alkaline > Hypersaline >...
CCTCGAGGAGCCGGATCTCGTAGCAACCCGTGCAGAGAGGGACTGTGACCCACTGCCCGAAGGCATCCCGATGCGCGGGGCAGACGGAGAGCTCCAGGATCGGAGCCCCGCAGTCCACGCAGCGGTCAAGACCCCGTAGGCTCCGGAGCTCGTCGGTCTTTTCCTCGAGGAGGCGCACCGCGAGCTTGAGCGCATTCTCGAGCCGAACCTGCCCGCAGTACATACAGAGAGGGCATAGGTCTTCCGGGCAGTAGGCGAGCGGCTTCCCGCAGTCCTCGCATCTCATCAGTAGGGCTCCCCAAGGACACCGTCCCCGTCCTCTGATGCCGGCAGATGCGTCTCCGGCCTCCAAACCCGCTGCTTCTCGCTCTGGATCCAGTATGCGTGCTTCTCGCAGGTGTACGTCCGGACTCCAGCACCGTCCTTTCCAGTAAACATGACCTCGTCCGGGCAGAAATCACAGCTCGCCATCGCCGTCCTCCATGCCCCCATTGATGCGCGGATCTGAACCTGGCCGAACCCTCGAGGACGCTGCTTCGATGAAGCTGTCTTCCGGGTCTACGCAGAGCACGTTGCATGGATCGCACACGTACCCGTGGAAGTGGCCGAACTCCATGAGGAAGAACATCCGCGGCCGGCGCTCCATCGGCTTCTTGCACTTCGGGCACGGCCTTGGAGTCTCCATCGCTACAGGTTCTCGGCCAAGAAGTTGATGAGGTCGTCCTTCCCCTCGAAGACGTAGACCTGATGTGTCGTCGGCCGTTGGTCGGCGTTGATGTCGACCGGGGCCATGGACGGGATCGTGGGCCACTCGATCTGCGGGATATCCTGGTAGGCCGGATCAGCCATGTTCTTCATGAGGCCCCCGAGGAAGACCTCGGCGCCGGCCTTCACGACCTTCTCCTTCGCGTCGGCCGTCGCCTTCTGGTGCGCGACCCACGCCTCCGGGTCCGGGCGCTGCGTGATGTTCACGGTCCACCCGTTCGCCTGGAGATGCACCGACACCGCTGTCGTCATCATGGGAATCTGAGCCATCGTCCCCTCACTTTCTTTCTTGCCTGTTCTCCTAATCCCTTGCTTCCATGCCTATATACCACATCGGAACGACAAGGCGAGGCCGATGCGTGGGTGGAGTGCGAATGGGGCACCCATCCGACCGGGCCGATGGATGCAATGGGCCCGATGAGCCACCCCAACCGGATAGACCAAGTCTCAGTCAGACGGAAAGTGTTCCGCTTGACGCGGGGGGGGAAGGATGTCTATCCTGGTGGGTGCTGTCCTCGTCGGGGGCATCCGGCAGGTCGAGGACGTGATCTTTCGCAGAGGTGAGTACACGAGAGAGGCCTGGGCTACGGGTCGCCACCCTACCCAGGCCTTCCCGGAGGTATCTAAATGCTTGGTATACCTTCCCCGCGCAAGTCTTTCAACCAAAATACGAGGGAGTGGCCCCGGATCAAGGACGTCCCGGAGCTTGGGCACAGCAAATGCCCGATCTGCGGACGAGGGAACCGATGCCTCATAACCCCTGACGGGGAAAAGGTTAGGTGCTTCCGGGACGGCCGAATCCATGACCTGGTGGAGCGCCCAGAGTGGAAGAAGAAGACCGGCGGAAAGTTCGACTCCTGGAAGGAAAAACCAAAGGTCGACCCCTACGAGTTCGAAGGGCAACCTGAGCGGGTACTCCGGGACGACCCCTACGCGAACTACATCGACCAGGCCTACCGCGCGATCCTCGAACACTTCACGCTGACCGACGCGCACCGGAAGGACCTCGAGGCCCGCGGGCTCACCGCCGACGAGATCAACGACCTCGCTCCCGTGACCTTCCCAGGCTACGGGGACGCGAAGCGCACACGGGCGTACAGCGACGTCGCGGGGCGCTTCTTCTCGGACAAGGTGGCTGGCCTCGACTCCGACAAGAAGAGCATCGGCGGCAAGCCGGGGATGGTGTTCCCGGTTCGGGACGTCTTCCAGCGCATCGTGGCGCTCCGGGTCCGCCTCAACGACGACGACAAGGACGCGAAGGCCGGCGGCAAGTACCGCTGGATCCGCGATACCCAGAAGAAGGTCCACCTCGGCTCCAGATGCCACGTCGTCTACCCGCCGATCCCCATCGCGAAAGAGGTCTGGATCACCGAGGGCGAGATCAAGGCCATCGTCATCGCCAACCGGCTCGGCGTCACGGCAATCTCCATCCCCGGCGTCTCCCCGCCCGGGAAGGGCGTCGTCCAGGAGACGCTCGAGACGCTGAAGCTCATGAAGGACGCGACGAAGGTCGTTGTCGCTCTCGACAAGGACACCGCGACCAACGAGGCCGTCGCAAAGGGCCAGCAGCAACTCATCGCCATGCTCAACCGCGAAGGCTTCGAGACCCACGCGGCCGTCTGGGAGAGCGACCACAAAGGGATCGACGATGCGCTCATCGCCGGCCATCGCGTTCAGACGGTCCCGGCCCGCCCGGAATGGCGCTTCAAGAAGAGCAAGAACGAACGAAACCGGGTCCGAGACGCGCTTCGCTTCGTCCCGCGCGGTAACGACTACAACGGGAAAGACCACCACGCGCTCCGGATGGCGGGGTGCCTCTCCAGCCAGGGCCGGGCCTTCTGCACGGAGAGCCACGACCACCTGGGCCCGCCGTTCCACCAGCCCTGCAAGCAGGCGGGTTGCCCGATCTGCCGACGAAGCGAAGCCTTCATGCTGAAGTTCGTCCTCAAGATGGGGGACCAGGCCATCAACAGCATGATCTGGCCAGAGAAGATCGTCCTCGCCAAGTGGAAAGCGAAGTTCTTACGCGACCGCGACGTCGCAGAGGCCGCCATCGATTGGGACGAGGTCGAACACCAGAAGAAGCTCCTCTACCGCGCCACACGCCGGCACACAGACGCGAAGCTCCTCTACGCCATCTTGCCCGATGGCTTCGGAATCGTCCTCGACGGCGCCACTGGATCGAAGCAGCTCAAGACGGACCTTCTCACCGCCGGCTTCACAGACATCACATTCGAGGAGCGTGAGCCAGCCGTTGGTAGATGGGCCAAGTGGGTCCAGGCCCTGGCCCAGGCCTACCAGAACGAAGCCCTCGAAACCAACGTCCTCGACCTCGACGAGATCGAGACCCTGCGAACCCGCTGGGCCTACTCCGAAGACATGCGTCGCCGCAAGACGATCCGACGACAGAAGGGGGCCCTCAACTCAGGGCTCTCCGACAAGGAGCACAAGGTCTCCCAGAAGTTCTACCGCGACGAGAAGGGCGAGCGCGGTGACCCCGACCTGGCCACGAACTGCAAGTGCCACCAAGGACGCGGGTACCCCTGCCGGCCTTACTACGCGATCAAGGACACCTACACGGGCGACACGCTCGCGACGTTCCAACACAAGCCTGGCCGCAAGGAGTACTTCGACGCGGCCTGCCGAAACATGCGCCCGCTGAACCCCCCGAAGCCCACGTCTTTCGACTCCACCACCGTGATGACGGTCGAGGAGTACCTCCACCCTCCACGCTGATTTACCCCGTCCCGGGGACGCCGCCCTCGGGACCCCGCGAGCGCCAGACGACGCGGGAGTGAGCGGCCAATCGGAGCCAGACTGAGACCAACACGGGGAGGGGGGCGGTGCGTACGCCCTCCTCCCCGAGCGCCGTCCAGAGGTATGAACTGGTGTTCCAGGGAGCATGAAAGGCGATGTACCTCCAGTAACGCCTTACTACCTCCAGCCCCCCCGGGAGACCACACCACACCGGAGGGAGATGACATCGCCTTCCTGCTGGTCGAATCCCATTGAACAGAACTTGATGTCGATTCCCACTGCGGTAGGGTGGCACAGGAGGAGCCCATGCCTGAGAAACCGAAGCGCCGAGAAGCGGACCCACAACATCGGATCAAGGGAAGTAGTGGGGTTTCGGAGCCCACCGAGCGCTGGTTCCCATGTGGTGGGTCCGGGATCGTCATGACTCACGTCCACTGGCAGCGAATCTGGCGCGGGCGGAAGAGTCCCTTCTTGCAGGGCTGCTCGAGCTGCGGCGTGAAGCGCACCTTCCTTACGAACATCTGGTACGAGAAGGGGCTGACAACCGAGCAGCTACGCCAGTTTGCCGCGCAGAACGGCATGCGCCTGGTGGAGAACGAGAACATCGCGACCGCGGAACCGGTCTTCATGCCCTATCCGGTGCGTGAAGAGTCGAATGGAGGAGGAGGGCAATATGGTCGAGGATAGCATCGAAGTGCATGTCGGCTCGGCCGACGATACGGAGCGGAAGGCCCGGAAGAGGTCTTCCGAGGTTGCGCCCGGGGTTCGGGCGAAGGTGGTCACCGAGGGCGAGGCGGCCCAGGAGGTTCTCCGGCATCTCGCCGGCGGGGGCATGGACTCTTCTCGAGAGGAGTCGACGGCCAACACGATCCCGGAGTATCTGCGACGTGGAGGCGCGAGCCAGCAGACGCGGGTGAAGGTGTTCCGGATGCCCGACGACAAGCATCTCCGGACATACCCGGGGACGATGGTGGATCTGATCGACCTCGAGGGCTTCCTCGCGCGGAACCACGGGAAAGAAGGGACCCTCTTCCGGGTCGAGATCCTCGATGCGCGGAGCGGGGAGGTCCTCGGCGGCCGGGAGAACATCAACGTCGGGGATGACGACGAGGATGACGAGGACGAGGACTACGGACCGGCCCGCCGCCACCGCATGGACGGGTGGCAGGGCCACGGGCACCCGGGGATGCTGGGTCCCGGGGTGGGGAACCCCTACTACCCGGGCCAGTACCCGGGCGTGGGTGGTCCTGCGGTAGCGCCTCCCTGGATGCAGGGCCGCTATCCACAGCAAGAGCGCGCTGAGGACAAGGAGCTCCGGGAGCAGCTCGCCGTTCTCCAGAAGAAGCTCGAGGAGCAGGAGCGCGCTCGGGATGCGGAGATCGAGAAGATCAAGCTCCAGATGCAGGAGCGGCGGGAGCAGCGCGAGGCCGATGATCGGCGCGAGGAGAAGGTCCGGCAGGCGAAGGCCGAAGATGCCCGGAAGGCCCGCGAGGCCGAGATGCAGCGGCAGCGGGAGGACCGGGAGGCGCGGATCGAAGCCGAGCGTGTGAAGGCCGAGATGGCGCGGCAGGTCCGCGAAGAGGAGATCCGTCTCGAGAAGCAGCGGTGGGAGAAGGATCACCAGGACCGTATGGACCGGTGGGAGCAGGAGCGGCGCGACCGGATGGAGGCGTCGGCGGCCTCGAATAAGACGTTGACCGAAACGCTCTCGTTGGCGGCCACGCTCTTGGTTCCGCTCTTGCAGAAGAAGATAGAGAGCGACGCGACCGTCGCGGCCCTGAAGAGCGAGCAGGACAAGGCACGCTCCGATGACTTCAAGGACCTCCTGGCGACGGTCCTCCCGATGGCGATGCAGAAGACGGACGAGATGGAGACCATCGCGAAGTGGCAGGAGATCACCGGCGGCCAGAAGGATGGGTCGTCGACACTCGACACGCTGGCCGACATCTTCAAGAGCTCCGTCCCCCACTTCGCGGAGATCATGTCGGCCGCGAAGAGCGGAGCGAGCCCGTTCGCGGGCGGGGTGCCCGTGGGGCTTCCAGGGCCCGTGGCCCACAGCCAAATGGCCGGTGGAGCGGCTCCTTCGCAGCCGTCGGCCCCTCCGGCTCCTCAGCCCCCTCTCCCGGATGACGAGGAGATCGGGGAGCTGCACATGATCCGGGAGGGGGACGTCCAGTACGCCTTCATCCGGCCGGAGTTCACCGCCGGTCTCGTCGATGCTCTTCGCACGGGGAAGGGCCCGGATGAGTTCGTCTTGGAGGCGACCCGGAGCGGGTGGGTGTCGTTCGATGCGTTGGAGGAGATCCGGCGGCTGGTCATGCTCCCGGACCAGCAGCGTCCCATGGCGCTCCAGGCGTTCCTCAGGAAGGTCCCCGGCTTGGCCGTCAACAGCTTCGTGTCCGAGGTCGGGAGCGACCCGGTGCTGAAGGAGTGGTTCCCCGGGATGGTCCGGGCGCTCCTCGTGGCGCACGAGGGGCAGGTCAAGCAGTCCCGCCAGCCCATTCCTGTGGGCGGGATCGAAGAAACCGAAGACGGAGAGGATGGTGACGAGTGACCAACAAGGACTTCTCGAACCTCATGAAGTCGTCTTCTCAGGTCGAGGAAGAAGACGACGATGAGTGGGATATGAAGTGCTGGAAGGACCTGAACAAGGTCTGCATCCTCGGGGATTGCATGTCCTGGGTGGATTCGGTGGAGGATGAGGACGGAGAGACCATCTTCGATGGTGGCTGCGCCTTCATCCTGTCGCACGAGCACCAAGGGAAGTCCCACAAGGCACAGGCCATGTTCTACGAGCAGGCCACGGCGGCCATGAACATCGTCTTCGGGGTGGTGAGCAACATCCCGATGGGCGTGTTCCAGATGCTCCAGGCGCGGATCCTCGAGTCTGTCATGGGCGTGGCCAGGTCGGCCCCGCCGCAAGAAGAAGATGCGGGCGAGCCGGGCGCTTCCGCGCCCATGGAAGGAGAAGAGGTATGAGGGCTCTGTTCATCGTGGTCTTCGTGGCTGCGTTCCTCGTGTCGGGGTGCTGCAGTACGGAGGGCATGTTGAAGGTCGACGTGGTGAAGAAGAACTGGGAAGCCGTGAAGGTCCCGTATCTCCGCTACGTCGACAACGACGCGGACATGCCCGCGGAGTCGAAGGCGATCCGTCACCAGCAGTGTGACGAGTTCGACGCGCGGATCAAGCAGTCCGAGGAGGAGGTGAAGGGCGATGGGTAGCATCGACGTCAACGAGCTCGCGGCGAACATCACGACCTCGCTCGCGACCGCGACCCAGGAGTTCCTGGGGAGGCCTCTTCCCGACCCGTCCTTCCTGAAGGACATCGGAATGGACATCGCCAAGGCGAAGCTGCGCCTTCTCGAGGCGAAGGACGAGGCGCAGCGCCAGTACGCCAGGGATGACATCGCGGCCGTGGAGGCGCGGATTGCGACGAGGGTCGACTCCGCGGCGGCGGCCGGAGGCCTCTGGTGGAAGTCCACCGTCACGATCATCACCAAGACGGCGTTCAAGGTGCTGGTCAACGTCGGGGACATCCTCGGGCAGGCCCTCGTGTCGGCGGCGACGAGCGCAGCTTCGAGCGCAATTCGGTCTGTCGTTCCGTCTCCCCATCCGTCTGAGTCTCGCCTCCCCGCGGGACGAGTCATCGTGGATCCGAAGGGGAAGTAGTGGTGTTCAACATCGAGGGACAGATCCAGGCCGCCATGCAGCCTCTTCTCCAAGCGCTGCAGAAGAACACGGCTGCAATCAACCGGCTGAACGCGACGCTTGCGTCGGGGGCCGTCGCGCCCCCTGCCGGCGACTGCCTCGATGAGAGCAGCGCCGGCGATGGGGACAGCGCCGGAGAAGAAGAGGAGCCGCAGGACGGGAAGCATATCGCGAAACAGATTGCAGCGAGGATCTTCTGGGACGTGGCCGAGACCGTCAAGGTCGCTGGTCTGGAAGAGCTCGCGCGGCTCCATCGCGAGATGCAGGTCTCGAGGGGTGAAGACGCAAAGAGACCAGAAGACACGACTTCCGAATAGCCTTCCCGGGATCCCAAGCACGCATTCCAATCTGTGCCCGGGATCCCTGCCACGTTCCTAGAGGGTCGTAGCGTAGGTCCTGATTCTAGGCCACCATACGGCCATGTACGACATCGGGAGCTACGTTCCAGCCAGCGACGTTCACGTATCCCGCAGCCCGATGCCGGCGGGCTTCCAGGGCACCTCTACCACGGTCGCTCGCATCGGTCGCGTGATCCACGCCTGGTCGTCGAGCCCTGTGATCCGGGACCTCACGGAGCACATCACCCAGGACGCGGACGACTGGGACACCTACACCCAGGCCGTGCTGATCTTCCAGTGGACGCAGCGCCACATCGGCTACCGGAGAGATCCGGTCGGCGTCGAGCTCCTCAAGGAGCCGGACGTCATCCTGAAGGCGATCCAGGCCCGCGGGAAGGCCTTCGTCGACTGTGACGAGTTCGTTGCCTGGCTCGGTAGTTGCCTCCAGAGCATCGGGATCCCCGTGCGTGCGAAGAAGGTCTCCTTCAACCATCGCCCCGGGAGCTACCAGCACATCTACCTTGAGGCCCATGTGTCGCACGGGTTTGACGGGCAGCGCTTCTGGCTTCCTCTCGACCCGACCTTCCCCGGCGCGGAGCCCGGGAAGATCCTGATTCCCGGAACGAAGGTCTACACCGTGGACTGGCGGGACCGAGAGGACCGGCTGGCCCTCGGGCGTCTGATCCTCTTTGGTGTTCTCGTCGCGCTCGGCTTGAGCGCCCTGAAGGACTGAACATGCGGTACGGACTGAACGGACTCAACGGGATGCTCTCTGGCCTCGCGGTCGACCGCGGCGTTCTCGGGGACATCGACATCGACAACGAGGACGCGATGCTCGGGGCGACCGACCTGTGGAGCTCGGTGGTCGGGGCCGGGACTTCGGCGGCCGACACGGCGGCGCAAGAGGCCCAGAAGACCCCGGCGCAGCAGGATTCGGACGCCGTGAGGATCGCACAGATCCAGGCCGAGGTCGCACAGATCCAGGCCGAGGCGGCGACGACTCAGTCCGTCATTGGAGGGCTTTCGCAGATCCTCGGGACTGGGATCCAGAGCGGGTTCGCCTTAGCGGCCCAACAGAGCCGGCCAGCCTATCCGGCCTACGCGACGACGGCGATGGCCCCCAAGCCGGCCAAGAGCAGTGTCGGTCTCATCATCGGCGGGGTGCTGGTGCTCGGCCTGATCGTCGGCCTGGTGGTCTGGGTCGCTGCGGACGAGGACTAGACCCATGAGACTTCTCGGATCCTACATCACCGCTGAGCACGCCGAGGTCGATCCGGAGATGCCGGTCTACGTCCCGGAGGACCCGTACTCCTACCTCAGCGGGAGTGAGTGCCCGGACTGCGTTCGGATGGCCCCGTGGCGTCCGGGTCGCGCCGAGCTCGTGGTTGCCGGCGTTCTCATCGGAGCCACCCTCGTGATGCTGCACGAGTGCATGAGGAGGGAACGATGAGGCTGACCAAGGACGATTGGAACTACTACAACGACTGGAGCCACCCGCTGACCGAAGGCCTCGGAAGTATCGAGGAGGCCCGGATGCGCTGGAAGAAGCGCGTGGTCATCGGCCGCGAGATGCTCTACGGGTGGTGGGAGCGTTTCCTGAGCACCTGTTGCCGGCCGGTCGTTGCACAGGTCGCCAAGGTCGCGCAGGTCGAGACGGATCCCGCGCCTGTTCTCATGCGGGCGCCCAACGCGATCATCAGCGAAGAGCACGATGCGGCCATGGCGCTCCTCGAGGATGAGGCCGCGGCGGAACCGCCCTTCGTTCTCCCCGGCCAATACGATGGCCAACGCGACTACCGGACCATCATGAACGTCCGGAGAGTCGAGGCTGGTGTTCCGCTCGGGACGCTCCGTACGTCGGGGTACCTCTATCGGAGGAACTACCTTCGATGAGTGACCGGGTTCGGGAGGTGATCCAGAAGGCCAGGAAGCGCAAGGGGCGCCCGTACGATGGGTGGCTGACCGAGAACGAGAAGGTCAACCTCCCGATCAAGACGTACAACAACCCTGCGATCTGGTCCTGCCTCTTGGGCCGTCCCTGTAACTACAAGGACACGGGGTACTGCTACGCGGCCCAGGATAGCAACTGGTCGATGCCGGATGCGATCTGGAGCAACGTCGCCAATATGTGGGCCGCCGCCTTCTGCAAGGGCTGGGAGAAGGCGATCATCCGGAAGATGGGCTACCACAAACGTGGGAAGAAGCCCGAGCGGATTCTCCGGTGGCACAGCGGAGGTGACTTCTTCGGCCCTCGGGACATCGCGGCTCTCCAGTCGAAGCATGGCCACTACATCGACGAGGGAGACGAGTCGAGGTGGCCGTATGCCGGCTTCGATCTTGGCCCTCTGAAGTTCGGGTCCTACCTCGAGCGGGTCGAGGCTGTTGTGCGCGCGACGCCGGATGTCCCGCACTACGGGTACACGAAGCGCAGTGACCTGGTCGGGACCAACCCCGTTCTCACAGGCAAGATCAAGAACTGCCGCATCCGCTTCTCGGTGGACGCCCCGGTCAGCGCCGAGCATGCGAAGCGCCAGGTCGAAGAGATCGAGCTCGCCAGGGGCCACGGCCTTTCCCTCGCGCCGTGCATCTGGATGTCGACGGATCGGATCCTCGACTACGGGGTCGACTGCGAGTTCCTCTATGCGCTCGACAACTCCGAGAAGGCCTTCGGGGTGTCGTTCCAGAGCGCCTACACATGCCCGTGCAGCCTCGACGCGACGAAGCGGCACGCCATCGCTCGCGATGTCATGGCGAGAGAGTACGGGCAGCGTGGCGTTCGCCTTGTCGGAACGACCTACGAGCCCCTCGAGGAAGGCACGGAGTTCTTCGCGGCGAAGCAGAACCACACGCGCCCGCTCGGCTTCCTGTCCAAGGACCTCTACGCGCCTTGGGGGAAGGACGTGGCGAACATCGGGACCGGCGAGAAGGACTGGATCTGCTCCGTCTGCAACCTCGGCTGCCGGAATGACGCCAAGAAGGACGAACGGACGCTCTGTTATGCCCTGGGCGGCCCGAAGTCAGAGAACCCGCGGGACGTGATCTTCGTCATCCACGGGTCGCCCCAGGGGACCAGCCGCGCGCAGTACTACGTCGAAAACGCGATGCGGGCCTGGGCGGTCCTCACGAACCCCGCCATGCGTCCGGCGAAGTACCGGGATGCCGTCTACAACGGCATGACGATGGAGGAGTTCGGGGATGTCTACCGGCCTCTGAAGAAGCACTACAAGAAGCGCCTCTTCGTCACCCAGAAACGTCACCCGATGCTCTCGGTCTCCAACCCGGCTGAAGACGCCTGGCTCTGGAGCCCGGAAGCTCTCGTTGCTCAGTGGGACCAGAACCTTGGCGGTCCCATGATGGCGGACGCCCCTGAGGAGTATCTCGTCGAAGCGGTCATCGACGCCGTCGAGGCCCAGGAAGAGCGCTCGAGAGCGCCGAGGACGTTCGACATGGCGGCCAACCCAAGGGACTACTCCCCGTACGCGCCTCCTCTCGTCGACCCGTGGCAAGAGCGCCGGCTGATGCGGAACCCCGAGCTCGTCGTGTTCTCGAACCCGACACGTCAGTGGCCCGTGAGCGGGGTGGAGCACCCCGAGCGCTTCATCCCGGGCCGTTGCTGGGCCGACGAGGCCAGCGCCATCTCGGCAATCTCCCCGGAGGAGATGTTCGCGGAGAACCCGGTGACGAAGGTCGATGGGGAACCGAGGCGCCTCGCCAACTGGCACACGATCACCTACGTCGACTCGAAGGAGCTGCGTCGGAAGAGCGGCCCATACGGCGGGATCAAGAAGCAACGCGTCTACCGGAAGAAGAGCGGGAAGGCGAAGTGGGTCGAGATGTGGGGGACCCACACGATTCGCTCCGACTACTACCAGGTCCGGGCCCTGACCAAGAAGAAGGGGTGGGTGACCCAGGGCGCTCGCTTGTCGGTGGAGACCTACGCGCCGAAGGCCGTTCTCGTGAACGCGGCGAAGTGGGAGATTCTCACGGGGACCTACAAGAAGAAGAAGAACCGGCTGGTCCCCATTGGGGTCAGTTTCGCCAAGGGATGCGGGCGGGCTCCGAAGGACATTCGGAAGACGATGGAGCGCTACAAGACGGCGCTCATCGACGTCTATGGCACGAAGGCCGCCATCCGGGAGATCCGGCCGGTCTGCTTCCCCAACGGCATCGACGACATCTATGGTGCGGCCGAGAGAAAGGTCGTCGCCATGCCGGAGCGTCGTCGCACTCCTGCGCGCAAGGCGGCGAATCCATGTGCTTGCCGTGCGACCCGCAAGAACCCCCGCGGGTCGAGGTCTTTGCTGAAGCCGGGGAAGTACACGATCCGGGAGCTGCGGGATCGGTACCCGGAGGTCTGGGACTGCTCCGATGTGAAGCTCGCCCGCTCGTTCCTCGAGGAGAGCGACTGGCACAGGTTCGATGACGACATGGTCGTCGAGGTCGTCGAGCGCAGTGGCGGATTGGGGCCGGTCAACATCAAGCACGGTGCGGTTCGCGAGGTTCAGTACGACCCCAACAAAGGGAGCACTCACGAGCGCTTCCGGATGGTCCATGAGGGCGGCGACCGTGGATCGGGGAAGGCAAAGGGGAACCCCTACTTCGTCTACGTCCTCAAGAGCGGGAAGAAGGACGGGGACGGGGCTTGGGACGGACACTATCTCCTGCACGGAACCAAGATGAGCCCGACGAGAGGGATGATCAACTGATGACCGCTGCGATGGTTCGAGACCCGGCTCAGGTTCCCATTCTCGTTGCGACCGAGAAGGCCTGGCCTGTCCTTGTCCTGGTGGGCGCGGGCGGCTTCTACGCCGGGAAGAAGTTCGGAGAGATGGGCAGGCGTGGTTGGGTCGGTGTTGTGGCCACCGCGGCCGTCCTCTACCTGGCCTACCGCTGGGGGCACAAGAAAGCGGAGCTCGACGCGAGCCGTGAGCCTGCTTCCGTTGCGCCTCAACCCCAGCCCCAACCGGCGGCGCCGCCGCCTCAGCCGACACAACCTCAACAGGATCCGTACTCGAGCCTGCTGAGGGGGTACGAGAGGGAGTAATGATCCCCCCGAATCTATCCATCATGTTCAACCCGGTATCGAGGAGAGGTGACATGCGTAGAACGGCACGCCGGGGCCGGGACCGACGTGCCCCTGTTCTCGGCCGGAACCCGTCTGCGACCCAGTACGCGCAGAAGCGGAAGCAGATTTCCCAGAAGCACCGCCAGCTTGCGAAGGCCGTCGGTGAGAAGAAGGTCGCGGACTTCATCAGGCAAGGGAAGCCCGTCTCGCAGTTCAAGACGTGGGCGCAAGGCAACCTGTCCGCGCAGCAGAAGGAGCGGCTGCAGGGCCAGAAGAAGCAGCCCAAGGTCCCCGTGTACAAGGGACCCTCGGAGCAGCAGATCCTTCAGCAGTACCAGAAGCGATTCCAGAAGGCCGAGCAGGCGTCCGCGGCGGCGAAGCAGTCGAAGCAGAGCAAGACGCCGCAGTCGAAGCAGCAGGCCCTCTCGAAGGCTCGCCAGTACATGCGGGGTCTCGGCCAGTGGCGTCCGCTCAGCCCGGCGCAGATCAAGCGTGAGCTCGAGAAGGCGAAGCGCGAACGCTCGAAGAAGAAGGCGGGGTCGGTCGAGAAGGCCGCCGCCATGCGGGCTCGCGCCCTTCAGGAGACGAAGCTTCGCAAGGAGTTCAACAAGGCGAAGAAGCTCATCGCGGCGGCCGAGAAGCAAGCGAAGCAGGCTCGCATGAAGGCGCAGAAGGAGCAGGCCACGAAGCGCCAGGCCAAGGCGGCCAGCCAGCGCGTGCGTGCGTCGGACATCGCGTGGCAGATGCAGTCGAGGAAGGCCCGTGGCCAGAAGGTCGAGGCCCCGAAGGGCTCCGTTCAGCAGAGCGTCTTCCAAGCGCGTCGTGGTCTGAAGGCCGGCGACTGGAACAAGGCCAGGAAGCGGGCGAGCGAGCTCATCAAAGAACACAACGTCTACGAAAGGCTCGCGTCGCAGTATGATCTGAGCCAGCCCGTCTGTCGGGCTCTCTTCGCGGATGAGAAGAGGGCCTTCCACACCAAACTCGCGAACGACCTTCGCAAGGGTTGCAAGGTCACGGTTCTGGATCTGCTTCTTTCGGGCAAGCCGCCGAAGGGAGGGAAGTCGGGTTCGGCCAAGAACCCGGTAGGAGCAAAGAAGATGAAGAAGGCGTCGAAGTCCAACTGGAGCCGTCGCAAGGTCGGCGGCAAGGTGATCTGGTACTTCAAGGGGAAGAAGGCCACCAAGGCTCAACTCGCCAGGAAGTTCGGGAAGGGGAAGGCCGCGAAGAAGAAGCCCTCGAAGAAGCCCGCGAAGAAGCCCGCGAAGAAGGCTCCGAAGAAGACCGCGAAGAAGAAGCCCGCGAAGAAGGCTCCGAAGAAGACCGCGAAGAAGCGCACTCCTCCGTCCTGCCCGGCTCCGACCGCTTCGGCTCGGAAGGCCGCTCTGGCCAAGTGCAAGAGCAAGGCGAAGTCGAAGAAGAAGAACCCGGTTCAGGGCAAGATGGCGACTCTCGGTCAGACCTTCAGCCAGGCGCTGGCCGAGATCAAGCCCAAGAGCCTCTTCGACAACGGGAAGACGGCCCTCAGCCTCGCGGCGCCCGGCGCCATCGTCGACTTCCTCACGACCCAGGTGGTCTCGCCCGAGAAGCGGAACACGATCATGGGCTGGGGTGTGCAGCTCATCGCCGGCGCTCTCGTGACCGGCGCTTCCTTCATGCTGCCCTGGACCCGGAAGTGGAGCTCGATGGTCATGGTCTCGAACATGATGGCCATCGCGTGGCGGGCTTACTTTGCCTACTCTCCGTCGTTGACGGTTCCCGGCATGCCTGTCCTCCTCTCGGGCCTGACGACGGACTCGGACGCGACCCTCGACGGCCTCGCCGTCGACCCGGGCCAGATGGCGAGGGCCCGCGGGACCATGAGCGGCTACCTCGGGCAGTCCCGGGGTGGCGGCGGCTACCTGACGCGCAGCGGTTACCTCAACGGGTGCTCCTACCGGTACTAGGAGCCCGTTGGATCTCGTTCCGAGGGGTATAGGTCCGGGGGGCGAACGGGCCCCCTGACCCCGCGGGACACAACGACGTGAAGTGAAAGCGAAAGGCTGTATCCGATGAATCCGATGCAAGGTGTTGGCCAGTCGGCCACGTTCTCCGTCCCCGGCGTTCGCAGAGTCATCTATTACGACATCTACGACGAAGAGCAGTACACGGGCACCAGCGGCACGGTGAAGTACTACACCAGTGTCGCCGGCAAGGGCGCCCACCAGACGAATTTGAACCAGCCCGGGATGCTCCCCTTCCGGGAGGAGTTCGACTGCATCGCCATCTCCGTGATCCCCTACTTCGGGACCCCGGTGGCGGACCTCAACCTCTTCTACAACGGCGTGGCCCTCGAGTTCGAGATCAACACGAAGCCCGTCCTCAAGGCGCCCGTCTGCATCTTCACGACCGGCTGCGGCCTCGAGGGTCTCTCCGGGTTCACTGGCACCGCCGTCGCTGCCGGGGAAGCCGCCCAGGCCCACAACGGTGAAGCCGACCCCGGGAAGATCCTCACCTTCCCCGAGCCCTACCACATCGGCAAGGGCGAGCAGTTCGGCCTGAAGCTCATCACCGACACGGCGATCACCCTCTCGGCGTCGTTCTACTGCAAGGTGGTCATGCACGGCGTGATCCGGAGCCTCGTCCAGTAGGCCCCCGGTGCTCGTCCTTCGGGCCGCAGGGGCCCGGAGGGCGGGCGCCCGCGCATTGACGGAGGGGAG
>Ga0180438_10006800_pt1 | contig 15325 bp, 20 predicted proteins | sample SS_ome_12_FD_132455 | JGI IMG/M metagenome (GOLD analysis project Ga0180438, IMG submission 132455) | Hypersaline lake sediment archaeal communities from the Salton Sea, California, USA - SS_3_D_2 metaG | ecosystem: Environmental > Aquatic > Non-marine Saline and Alkaline > Hypersaline >...
CTCATTTTTTCGCTCCTTTCAAAAAGCGCTCAATTAAGTGTCATCTAACTACAGATAGAATTATAACAGGTTACACTCAGCTTGTCAAGAGTTTTTTTCAACGAGTATTGAGCAAAAAAAAGAGCGCTCAATTGAGCGCTCAAGAGCTTGTTAGTTTTCTTAGCTTACAAGTTTTCGATTTCGTTCCAGTCTACGATCTCGAGCAATTCTGCAAAGTGCCGATGAAAGCTTTCGTTATGCATGCCGCGATAAGTGCGCTCGCCTGCCGAGCACTGCAAGTAATGAGCGAATTCGTGAAGGGCCACCATTGCAATCGCTTTTTTGCCGCGAATACTTTCAAAGCGAGCAACGGACCGCCCGGACCATCGAGATCTCTTGACAGTGTAACGCTCTTGCATAACTCGAGCGACAGTCGGGGCAACCGTGACATAGTCGCCGTATCCATTTTCGTACACGTTGTCTATGTCAGCGTAGTCGAAAACGATTTGCTTTACACTGTGTTGATAATAACTCCCGCCGTTTCGAAAAACAGTGTCCGCGAGCTTTGCGCCGTAAACGTCAGCGATGTAATTGACAACTCGCTTTGCGTATCCGTAACGATAATGAGCGTCATTCTGAGCTTTGAGTTCAGCTTGTCGTTCTTCGCTACGTTTGCGAGCGCTCGCCTTGCTGCTCAAGCTCTTGCTCTTTTGCTCGAGCTTTTGCAAATCGACGCCGCCCGTAGTCCCGACCCACTCACCAGTTTTTGTGTCAAATTTCAGTCCCATTTTTTAGCTCCTTGTGCTCGCTCAATTAAAATAACTAACTACAATGTATATAATAACAGGTTACACTCAGCTTGTCAAGGGTTTTTTTCAACGAATATTGAGCAAAAAAAAGAGCGCTCAATTGAGCGCTCGCGTTACTGCTCTTGTATTGTGTTTGTGCTAGCGGGGATCGTCGTCATTAAGCGCTTGATAGTTGCGAGCGAACCCGCAACCCTTGGGGTGCTCGCAACCTTCGGTCAGACCGTCGCCGGGCTTGCATTGGCAGCCTGGGCAAGCCTCGGGATCAAAAGCGTCGAAAACTTTGCGAGCCGCATCGGTGATTGCGTCGTAGATCTCGGGCAAAAGCTCACTCGGGTGCGTCTCGAAAAGCTCGCTCGCCATCTCGCGTCGAATATCGTCTACGCAGAAAAGAGAGTCGCTATGCTTGCTCAGCAAATCGCGAGCGAATTCCTCGAGGTGGTCGGCGGCAATGTCGTCGCTCAATTGCTCGAGCTTTTCAATTGTCGATTCTATCGACGGGTTGACCCCGCTCGAGAAACCGTACCCGCCCATAACGCTCTTGATTTGATCTGTCACGTAAGCGCTGAAATTTCTGTCGCGCGTTTCGCTTTCATACGTTTCGAGCAACTCAATTGCTTGTCCGATCAAATCTTGCGCCTCACTCAGCATATCTTTCAAATCTTGACTACTCATTTGACCCGTCATTTTTTAGCTCCTTTTTTTGTGCTCACTCAATTTGAATTGTCAATTAACTACAATGTATATAATAACAGGTTGCACTCAGCTTGTCAAGGGTTTTTTGAATATTCGTTGAAAAAAAATTATAACAGGTAGTGGAGGTCTATTGTGACTAATGAGAATGACGTTTTAAAAATAGAACAAGAGTATTCGAGCGAAACATGGGACTTGGCAATCAATCTTGCATCGGTAATCTCACGGCGGCTCGAGGCCGTGGGGCAAGGGTATCAATTCGACGGCGCTCGAGACATGTACAAGGTATTGGGGTACAAGCGCTCGCCCGAAAGCCAAGACTATGTAAACAAGTTTCTACGCCAGGATATAGCGGGGCGCATAGTCGGATTGCATCCAAAATACACCTGGAAACGCGACCCGATTCTAATTGACGGCGACGTCCGCAGCGATGAAACCGAAACGGGCGGCAGCGCTTTCATAACTCAGTGGAAAGAGCTTTCAAAGCGTCTCAAGCTTACACATAAATTTCAGCGCCTTGATAGATTGGCTCGAATAGGCCGGTACGGTGTACTGCTCATAGGAGTCGGTGACGGGCAAGATCTCGCGGCGTCAATAGAACGTGTGAGCAGCCCCGAGGCGCTTTTGTATGTCAGCCCTAAGAGCGAGCTACAGGCTACAGTACTCGAGCTTGAACAAGACTCGCAAAGCGAGCGATATGATTTGCCCATTTTGTATCAACTTGCTCGCAGCGCTGACGGAAGCAATCTCGGCCGCGGTGTCTCGACAAAGGTTCATTATTCTCGAGTTTTGCATGTGGTGGAAGACCCGCTCGACAATGAAGTATACGGGGCGCCGACACTCGAGCGTATGCTCAATAGGTTAGATGACTTGGAGAAGGTTGTCGGGGGCGGGAGCGAGGCGTTTTGGTTGAATATTCGTCGGGGTTTAGCGGTAATCGCTCGAGACGGAAACAGCTTACCCGCCAAAGGAACGGACCAATACACTGCCATGCGCGATGAGATCGACCAGTACGCCCACGGCTTGCGTCGACTGATGACTCTAATGGGGGTGGATGTGCAAGAGCTTGGCGCTGACATTGTCGACCCAAGCGGGATATTCGGTGTACTGGTTTCGTTGCTCGCAGCGAGCGCGGACATACCGCAGCGAATTCTGTTAGGCAGCGAGCGCGGCGAGCTTGCAAGCTCACAGGACGCAGAAAATTGGGCTGCTATTATCAGGGACAGGCAAGTCAATTTCGCCGAGTCAAGCATTGTACGTCCTTTTGTCGATTGGTGCGTCGAACACGGCGCATTGATAGAACCAAAAAATAACTACGAAATCGAGTGGCCTGCTGTTGTCGAGCTTGGGGAAATGAGCAAAGCCGAGCGAGCGGAGAAGCTTGCCAATGCAGTGCACACCTACACCCAAGCGCTAATACTCGGTGGGGATTTGATTATGCCGCCCGACGTTTTCGCTGAGCGATACCTTGACTTTGTTTTGCCCGAAGATATTGACGATCTCTTGAATCGTGAGGACAGAATTTTACAGCAATTCGAACCCAAGCGCGAGCCCGAACCCGAGCCGCCACCCCAACCCGAAATACCCACTGAGGAGCCGAGCGATGTGGAATGACATAGCACTAATACTCTTTTGTGCGCTTATGATAGCCGCTACATTATGGGTGATGGAGAAAAATTAAAATGGACGTTGTAAGAAATATCTCGCTCACGGCGAACCAATCGCCGGCCAGAGACCCAACCAGGACCACGACTTTGCGCGAACGATTCAGCGCTAAGGTGCGGGGTAGATTCAATGCGCTTAAGCGGAGCGGGGTCAAGCGGGTCAAGGACGATTCGCTTACTGAATCTGACAAAACCGGGGCGCTGTTTGTGGCTTACTTTTTTCCGTGGTTTGACAGAGAGTCAAAAGAAATAGTCATAGGTGACAACGGGTGGTACAAGTCGTTTGTGAATCAAGCGGCGCTCGCTGGAATTGCTCGAACCGATCTCTATATCAAGGCGATAGGCAACGAAAACGGTGCAGCGCTGACAACGCCGAGACCCGAGGACATCCGAGACATCGAGTCGTATTATGAGCGCTTTGCTGAGGGTTTAGGGGTCATACTGGCAGCGCTGACAATAGAGGCGCGTACGGCGCTCTTAAAGGCGATACAAGAGCAACAGGACGTCGCCGCAGCGCTTGCTGACAGAATAGACAAGATCGGGCGAACTCGGGGCGAGGTACTCGCCCGCACCGAGACTATATCGATTTTTAATGACGCAGCGCTAACCCGTATGGAAATGTTAGGAATCTTGTATGTCACGGCCCAGCTTGAATACGAGTTTGTGACCGCAGGGGATGAGCGGGTTTGCCCCATTTGCGCAGCGCTCGACGGAAAGATCTATGCAATCGCTCAAGCTCGCGGCGTGATACCACTGCACCCGCGTTGCCGTTGCTCTTGGGTTCCGGTGTGGCTATGAATCAGAACTTATTATTCGGTCTACTATTCGCGGGTTTGATTCTGATAAGCTGGATGGGCGGGTGGTGGATGGCCTCGCGCTACAGTCAGCAGATGGCGAACGCTTATGCTAATTTGCTCGAGCAAGTAGCAGACTTAGAAACCAACTACAAATCGATTTCGCGGGAAAACGATAAGCTCAAGGATCGATTGTCATATCTTGAGAAAAAATACGACCAAGCGATTCAAGAGCTAGCGCGCTTGAACTCGCTTTACGCTGAGGATCTTAGATAGATGACTTTCAAAGGCTTGTATATAGAGGACCAGCGTCCCGAACTCTATATTGACATTCTCAAACAGTACAATGGTATTGACTGGCAGGTTGCCACCAATGGAATCGACGCTATTGAACTCGTAAGATCTAAGCGATTTGACATTATCCTATGTGATATACGACTACCCCATATTAACGGATTTCAAATAATCCGTGAGGCACGAAAACATAGCACAAACGTTGACACCCCCATAATTGCTTTCAGCGCTTACACTGACAAGACAACGCGCCAGCGCTCGCTCGAGGCTGGCGCTGACGTGTTTGTGTCGAAGGTGACAGATTACGGCAAGCTTTATGTAAAAATCTTGAGAATGGCCGTCGCCCGCTCGGTTCAATACGAAACCAAAAGCGAATTGGATATTCTCAAACAAACGTTAAGCATACTCAGAACTCAAGCAGCCTTACACGGAGGTAGAATGCATGCTCCTGCTCATATTCAAGTCCAAATTGAGAACCTTGAAACAGAAATTCTCGAATTGGAGGAACACTACAACAATCAGCAACAGCAACGAAAACGACAGCGCAACGATTAACCCTAAAGATCCTGGCGCAAGAATGGACGAAGCGACTATAAGGCTTGTCGAGCAATTAGCGGTTCAGCGATTCATAGTGAAATATTGGGAATCGCTCGACAAGCCGCGACATATGCTCAGTTTGGCAAACGAGGAATTGGCGAATCTTATTGCGCCATCGCTACTATGGCGAACCATGTCGGGTTACAATGAAGATGATACATAACCCCTTTGAAATCATAGAACAAATCGACTGTCCTCAGTGTCATGAGCAACTAGGGCAAGTGGTTCGATATCGCGGCAAGTATTACCTGTTCGACGGGGCGGGGTTTATAATGGTCGGCTGGAAACGTTGCTCGCTTTGTACGCGGGTATACTTTTTTCAAGCGCATGAATATGTGGAAAACTTAAGCGCGGCAAACGGAAACGGAAAGTAATCTCACCTTGACATTTTACTCAACGTGTGATAGGATAAAAAGCGTACCCATTCGGAGGGGGGTCAGGCTCTTTTTTTCGCCGCCAACTTGAGTCGGCCCTCACTCTCCTAACTTATTTGAGATAATTTTATGATGGGGGGCGGCGATTCTCGAGTATCGACAATCGCCGCCCCCGACGATAGAACAGAAAAGTATTAGTGGGATTTGATCGCTCACACCGCAGCCTTAGAGGGCTGGTGTGAGCTTTTTTTTTTGCGCTTAGAGGTCAGCATAGCAGCCCCGCCCCATAAAGCTCTTACAAGCGGCGTCAGCCGGGTTAGAAAGGAGACAGATGAAAGCTCAATTAATCAAAATACTTTTACAGCCGGTTCTGATTGCGCTGGCAGCGATCGTGTTAGTTTTTTTTACTGTCAGTACAATCGACAAGCAGGTCGAGGCAGCGCCCCAGGCTCAGTTTACAACGTCAAAACCGTTATGGAGGGTACTCGACACAAACGGCGACGGAACAGGCGTCACGAATGCTATCAGTAGCACTACCCCTCTTACTTTCTACATAGAACCCCCCGCGGCGACAGTCTACAACATAGAGCGATTTCAAGCGGTGATTGACGACTTGACGGTCAACGCCGACGACGCGTACGGCGCCGAGACGCTTACGAACGGTCTGGTTATTCGCTTTACGTCAGCCGGGACGGTCTACACGCTCACAAACGAATTGCCCATCAAAACTAACATTGGATGGGAGCGAATATGTCAAGTAGAACAGAGCGGCGAGACGGTGCAAAATAACCAGTTGCGCGCAACGTGTGATTTTTTGGGACGTTCGTTAAGATTAAACGGCGACAGTAACGACAGGCTCGAGGTGGTTGTTCAAGATGACTTGAGCGGACTCGACAATCATTGGTTTTCTGTCATAGGGTACACAGAATGATAACCAGTACACTTAGAATCAACAGCGATGCAGTGCGGCGCCATTCTCACACGGACGGCCGCGAATATCTCATTGTCGAGTCGATTCTTATTAGGGAAGGGGTACTCAACGGCGCTTTTGTTCCGGGTGAGGAAATCGCTCACTACTATCAGTCCTGGGCGGGACGTCCCGTAGTGCTGGACCACCCGCAAGAGTCGGGGAAATACGTCAGCGCAAACGATCCTAATATTGACGTAGCAGCATGCCCCGGAAAGCTCTATAACATACAGTTTGATTCAGCGAGCGCAGCGCTGAAAGCTCAACTATGGATTGACATTGAAAAGGCTGAAAGTATTGGGCCGCGTGCTATGTCGGTTCTTGAGCGATTCGAACAGGGTTTGCCCGTTGAGGTTTCGACAGGATATTTTGCTGATTACGAAATGACTTCCGGGGAATTCGACGGGGTAGAATATGACAGAATAACTCGAAATATCATTCCCGACCACCTCGCCCTATTGCCAGACTCTATCGGCGCTTGCTCTTGGGCTGACGGGTGCGGCGCACCCCGAGTGAATCAGTTGGATTCGACCAGTGCTTTTATTTCGTTTTATCTCGACGGTCAGCAAGCGCAGCAACTAGCAGCGCTCAGCGAGTCGTTCGATCAAGAACCAGCCGCGCTACAGTACCATATCACGCTCGCCTATTTGGGCGAGACAGGTGAAGTAGCGGCGAGCGAAAATCAACTACTCGAGTCACTTGCTGGATTTGCTAAGTACTCGCCTATCGTTCGAGCAACCGCCAACGGCATTGCTCGATTTCGTGGCGAGGAAACCCGAGATCCCCTTGTGGCGCTTGTCGATTCGACATCCCTGCTCGAGTGGCGTCAATCTCTTGTGTGGTGGATAGAGGACGTAGCCTATCCCGTCTCGAGTCACGCTTTTACGCCGCATATCACGCTTGGATACATCGACGCTGACGACGGCGTCACTTTCAACGCAGCGCCCGACATAGATCTTGTTTTCGACAGATTGGCGCTAACCTACAATGGCAAAATAACCTATTTCCCACTGCAAGGCGAACCCGCTGAACTCGAGACCTTGCAAGAAAAAAAACAATCGCCCCAGGGACATGAGCAAATGATACACCCCTTAAAATCGCTCATAACAAATCTAATGCAACATGCAAAAAAAATAGTGACAGGAGACAATGATATGAATCGTCAAGAGGCTGTCGCGGCCCTGACCGCGAACGGGTGCAAATTGTCTAAACAAACGTTAGAAAAAATGGATGATGACACCCTACAAACTCTTGCGGCTGATTACGAAAGGCTAGCCGCAGATGGCGAACAGGAGGAATCGCAACCCCCGTCCGAGCCGGATGAGCAAGTCCCTGACGGCGAGGCTCGAGAGACAGAGGGCGACGAATCCGAAGCGCCGAAGAAGGATGAGAATATGCCCGAATGGGCAAAAGCGCTAGCGGAAAAGGTCGACCAGATTGACTCCGTGTTAAGCGGAAACGCTCAGCGCGAGCGCGAGGAAAAAATCGGGCAATTGCTCAAAACCCAAACGGTTTTCGACCGCGAGGATCTCGAGGCTATGCCTCAATCAGCGATCGATAAGCTTGTGGCGAATCAGACAAGAGCCAAGGGTGACTACTCGGGACGGGCCGCGGGCGCAGGAATGGGTGCGGTGAACTCGAGCGGGTGGATTTCCTGGCAAGATTACGTTAAGCGTCAAAACCAAGAGCAGGAGGTTCAGTAATGGCAGCAACGAAACCGAATACAATCATTCTTAAACTTAATGGGGGGAATACCGACGCCCGTCCTGTGGACGATTCTTACACCCCGGCGAGCGCCATCACCCCCGGCGAGGTAATCGAATTCGCAACAGCAACCACTATGCAAGCGCAATCCACTGCGGGTGATGCCGATGCGATGATGGTGGCGTTGGAAGACCCGTATATTCGGCGAGGTCACACGACCGACGACACCATTGACCACGACTGGGCGACGACCCAAAAGGTGCGATGGGCTTACCTACAGCCCGGCGATGTTTTTTATGGGTTTTTGGCCGCAGGAGAAAGTGTCACCCGAGGCGCTCCGCTGGAATTCGACGGCGCCGGCGGCTTTCAAGCCGAGACCACCGGAACGGTTGTCGCGTACGCTGAGGAAACCAAAGACAATAGCGGGGGCGGGGCCAGCGTCCGCATTCGAGTGAGGGTAAGATAATGACAGAACAAACTGACATCAAAATTGCAACCCCGAGCGCCTATCTCGGAAGCGCACCTATAGAGGTTAATGAAAGAGATCTCACCGTCAAGGTCCGCACCGAGCGGGGTTTAGTTGTGAATAGTCTGCTCCGGGCAGATGAATGGGCGCGCCTGACCGAGACCGTTCAAAACGAAGGGGTGTCGCGCCTTAACGGGGTTGCTCACCTGACCGCACGAAATCTTGTCTATCAGGTTAACTCCCTGGGTGTGCTATCGACTGAATGGTCACAAGTAACCGAAATGACCGCGGCTGATGTGTCCATGACGGGGCAAGCGCAAGCCGAGCGCGGTCGGGTCGAGTTTACGCAGGTTGGGCGTCCGTTACCTATCGTTTCCAAAGAGTTTATGATCCCCACCCGACAGTTGGAAGCGTCCCGATTAATGGGCAATCCGCTCGATACGATTCACGCTGGCAAGGCCGCTCGAGTCGTTGCTGAAAAGCTCGAGGATATGCTTTTTAACGGCGAGTCCAACGTAGTGTTCGACGGATACACCCTATACGGGTACACCACCGAAACCAACATCAATAGCGACACTGCGGCTAATTACGGCGGGGGTGACTGGGGCACTGTCTCGAATATCGTTCCGACGATCTCGGGTATGATAAACGCAGCCCACGGCGATAATTTCTTCGGCCCATTTGTTTGCTACGCGAGCACTACCCAATTCAATCAAGCGAGCTTGTCTTACTACACTGACGGATCCGGGCAAACCCCGGCGCAGCGTATTCGAGCGCTTGATGGGATCGACGCATTTTACCCGTCCGACACCTTGACTGATGGGTACATCCTGCTTGTGCAAATGACAAGCGACGTTGTCGATTGGGCAAGGTACACTGACATTTCCGTGGTCGAGTGGATGAGCGCGGACGGTATGGTCGGGTTCTTTAAGGTGATGGCCGTCGCAGCTCCTCGGGTCAAATCTGATGGTGCGAGTCAGTCGGGTATCGTCCTGGCGACCGGCGCATAAGCTGAGAAAGAAATAGACAAATGAAAAAACAAACATATCGGGTGCGCCCAGGCTATCACTACGGCATTGGGAACAGGTACGGGCCCGGAGACATTGTCGAGCTTACCAAGCACGAATTCGGATCTCAGCATGACCGACTCGAGCTTGTGGCCGACGATGAAAAGCCGCCCAAGCCGCCCCCCGCCGACGCTGACCCGCTCAAGAGTATTAACACGCTCAAGGAGTGGCTCGAGACGAACCCTGACGCGGCTGACGTTCGCAATTTGCTCGCACAAGAGCAAGACGGACGCAACCGACAAGGCGCGCTCGATTTGCTGACTGATTACTTGGAGGTAGGTAGCGATGGCTGACAAGTTCCTGAAAAATTTCCAACAACTTGACCCCGCCGATTTCACCGACGCACTACCCGGCATGTCCATCATTGCCCCGCTGACGTATGCAAGCGCAACCCAAACGATCGGGACCGTTGCTGCAAGTTCTGTCATCACCAGTGTATATGTTGTGCGCACTACCGCTTGGGACGCTATAACAACGTTCGAAGTTGGGAAGTCCGGTGATACCGACTGGCTTGCTACTACGGTGCAAGCGAATGTCAACGGCGCGATCGATGCGGGCGAGGCTGGCGGCGTTGAGGCAATCAGCGCCAACAAGGTAGTGACAAGCGACACCGACATTGTCGTTACCTTAGCACAAGGCGCGGCAAGTCAAGGCGTGGGTTATGTTGTCGTAAACTTTACGGAGTTGGTGCGATGATAAAATCAAACAACGTTCGTTACAGAATTTTCGCGCTCCTTGTTCCGGTCCTGCTTTTCTTCGGAGCACTGATGCTAAGCTTGGTTTTGTTGCGCGGCTTGCAACAGTTTGACCACGCTCATGCAGCCCCGCTCGAGGGTCGGACGCAGCAGAATGTAGTCGTAAATTGGTCTCCGCAAACTACGCAGCTTAGCGGGACGCAAACGATTACCCCGGAGCGCTCCTTGCTCATTGTCGAGCCGCCGCAAGCTTTGACTGTTACTCTAGGTGAGGGAATCGAGGGAGACCAGCTAATTATAGTAAGCGATGTCACCACGGCAACTGTCGTTTCCAGCACTAATACGACGCTCGCGGCCAACGCAACACTTGGGGAAAATGACGTTTTGAAATTTACATATATCGGCGACCAATGGGTCGATGAATACACCCAAGACAACTAAACAACCTGTATAGAATACTAGACAACTAGACAAGTAGACAATAGGTGAAGGCGCGTGGCTTTTACGTACCTTAACGAACTTTCAACTAACACGGACAAGATGCGATTACTCATTGGGGACACCTCCGAAGATTCGGGGGTGCGCCCCGATGGGCGCAATTTCAGCGATGAGGAACTGGCCTATTTTCTGAGCACAAAAGGGCGCTTAACTTGGGCCGTTGCTCTTGCGTTCGAGACGCTCGCAAACGAGTGGTCAAGCGCGGCAATATCGGAGAAACAAGGCGACCATTCTATTGACGCAAAAGAGGTGGCAAAGCAGTATAGCGAGCGCGCTAGCGAGTGGTATCAGAAAACTGACATCACGGAGCAGGGTGGGGCAATTGGTCTGCAAGTTTGGAGCGAATATGACTCCACTACAACGCACTACGATTCGGACCACGCATGAGGCTTAGATCGAAATTACAAAAGCAGCGAACCACAAAAACCGTTGACATTATTCGTCCGAAATATGACAGCGGAACGGGAACATATTCTGATGTCACGCTTTACACAAACCTGATTGCAATTTGGCAACAGCAAGTCAAAGAGGACGTATCCGACGACTGGGGGCGCACCACGCGAACCGTCGATATATTTCGGTTCGAGCGCCTCAAGTCGACGGGTGCGCTTCCGAACATATTACCCGATTATGTTATCAACGAAATAGCAACCGGAAATCGATACAAGATTCTTAATGTCGCGAACTTGTCGGGCATGAATGATTGGCTACGCGTCGAGGCCGAGATCTTCGCAGTGCCAGCAGGAGACTAATGACCGTATCATATCGCAGCGCACAAGAGTATCAGCGCAGGATAGGCCGTTTCACCCGGCTCATGCCGTCTGTAGTTAATCGCGTGGCGGGGCGATGGGCGCAAGCCCGGCGAGCGCAGTTAAAAAGCACTAAGTACCCTCCTAAGTTGCCCGGCCAAGTTTACGTTCGAACCGGGCGGCTCGCGAATTCGTGGGGTGTGCTCAGCAAAGGAAACCTCGAGTGGGTTATTCGTAACACTGCGAACTTTCGGGGAAGATACTACTCGGGTTATGTCGTCGGTCGGGGAAAGCAGGCGGCGATTCACTTGGGCCGATGGTGGGTGGCCGAGGACATAGTCGAGGAACGAATCGGCGAACTCGAAAATAAATTACTTGAGGATCTAATTGAACTTTTAAGATGACCAAATCACTTAATGATGCATACGCAGCGACAAAGCGAATAGCACTGACAATCAACGGTCTTAACGATCCCGGAGCCACACAGCCTAGCGATTTGCAACAGTCAGGGACATTCCCGTTTGTGGTGGTCGGGCCGGGAACCGGAAACTTTGGACCGAGCGCTCGAGACCAGCAAGCGCAAGAGCATGAGATAACGCTCGAGATACATGCTCCAATGCGGCAATTCCCAAAGCACTTTGACGAATTGAAAGCGTACGGCGACACGGTAGCGAGCACCTTTTTAAGCTCAACTAACGTTGTTCTGCCCGACAGCGACGGCGACGCAACAGTGAGCCAAATCACAAACTTGTCATACAATTTTGGGCCGCTCGGGTACGGAACGTTCGAAACCTATGGGTGGTCCTTTACGATTACGGTACGGCTCAGAATACCGTAAAGGAGACGGATAATGCAAGGTGGAATGCATCTAGTACAAATCGGAACGCAAGCGAGTTTGGCTGGCGGCGAGGTCGCCGCCACGTCAGTTTTGAGAATGAAAGGCTGGATAGACGAAAGCGACACCGAGACCGAGTATCCTCCCGAGGCTATCGGTATCATAAGCGGACAGGGTCGGCACGCGATCAAAAAGAAAAGCGCTACACTCGCGCTCGAGGAAACCCCTGTCACTTTCGAGCAATTGCCCATCTTTCTGGATGGGGCGCTCGAGGCTGAAACGGCGACGCAGGACGGCGCGGGAACCGATTACATTTGGCTCTATACGCTTCCTTACTCGACAGCAACCTCACCGGGAACGAATTCGTTCTACACCGTCGAGGTGGGGGATGAGCAACAGGCGCGAATTATGACTGGTTGCTTCACAGAAAGCTTGACGATAACGGGCGCGGGTGAAGCAGGATGGATGTATACGCCCGTACTTCGGGGCCGGCCTGGGGGGAATACCACGTTCACCGGGGCTGTCTCGATCCCGACTGTCGAGGACGTCATTTTTTCCCGGACCAAGCTCTATATTGACGACGTCGGAACGGGCTTCGGAAGCACCCTTGTGAGCGAGCCTTTTCTTGAATTCGAGCTAACATGGGAAAACATACGCCGCGCTATTTGGGCGGGTGCGGGTCTGGACCAGCCCTACTATTCACACGTTCACTATACCGGGGCCGACCAACTCAGCTTGACTTTTACACTGTCGCATGAAAGTGTAGCCGCGGCCGAAATAGCGGTCAGAGACGATACCGATTTGATCGGGAAGCCTCGAGCGATTCGACTGGTGGCCGAAGGCGAAACCGTCGCCACTCCGGGTACAACTTACAGTAAGAAAACAATCATAATCGACTTGGCGGGTACGTTCAACGAGGCAGGAGAATTCAGCGAGGACGACGGGCTTGTCCAGTACAATTTTAACTTTATGAATCATTACGACGCGACCCTTGGCGAGCGGGGATCAATAACCGTTGTCAACGAACTAAGCGCATTACCCTAGACTAGAAAGGCTCATATGACTACCCTACCAACGGCAGATAGAACAAAAGTTTTTCGGGGAATTATGCGCTACTGGTCACAAGAGCGCTCAACTATATCGGGCATAAACAAAAGCGACTTGCAAAGCGCAATCGACGCAACAGACAATTGGATTGACCAGAATCAGGCAGACTATGTAGCGAGCCTACCCGCCACGTTCAGAAATAACTCAACGCCCGCTCAGAAAATTTTGCTCTTTTGCGTAGTGGCTACAATGCGAGCGAGCGCAGCGCTTGCGCAGCGCTTGATAGGGGGGTTAGATTAATGGCTAGCGGTGATGCGGTAGTCCAGGTTTTACAGATAATCCCCCCCGGCGCGAGCGCGGCAACTATCGACACTCGAGCAGGTGGCTCGACTCCTGCGGAAGCGCTTTTAGTTTACGATTTCGACGCAAGCTCGGATGAGTATATGGATTTTTTGTGCAAGCTCGAGGGCTACGGCAGCGGGGGTCTCACCTTTACGCTTCCGTGGTCAGCAAGCAGCGCGACAACGGGACAAGTAAGATGGGAAATAGCTATTCGCAGATTTGCGGATGACGCCGAAGATCTCGACGGCGCCCACACTTACGATTACAATGCCGTGAGTGACACGGCCCCGAGCGCGTCGGGCGAGATCTCATACCCAACCGTTACTTTCACAGACGGCGCAGATATGGACTCTTGGGCTGACGGCGAGCTAGCGATAGTGCGGGTGCATCGCGACTTTGACCACGCCGACGACGGCATGACTGGTGACGCCGAACTGTGGGGGCTGCTAGGACTCGAAACCTAAAAAATGTCGCGATTATTTGACGATGCGAGCAGCGAATACCTTCGCTCGACCTCCACCCCGCTAACGGCCGCGCCCCTGACGTTCGCCTGCTGGTTTTACGCCGACGCGACCGTGGGTGCGCAAGCGGTTTGCATCAATTCCTCAGGCGCGAACCGCTATTTCGCGATTGACATTTGGAGCGATAGCTATATCAGTGCAACCACCCGCCAAAGCTCGGCAACGTTCGCGACCGCCACAACCACCTACAGTACTAACACGTGGCATCATGCTTGCGCTGTTTTCGCAGCGTCGAACGATCGGAGAATCTATCAGGACGGGGGGAATAAGGGAACCGATACGGGCAACCAATCGCCCTCAAGTATCGACGGAATAACACTCGGGTCAAACTTTGTCAGTGGCAATCCCGCGGCTCACTTTTCCGGGCGCTTGGCCGAGGTTGCATTTTGGGACGTTGCACTGACGGATGATGAGGCGGCGGCGCTCGCTACAGGTATTCGCCCTATTTATGTTCGCCCGTCTGGTCTGGTTGCTTACTGGCCGCTTATTCGAGATACGGACCAAGATTTTGTCGGTGGCTACAATCTAACACCGCTTAATACCCCGACCGTAGCGGACCACCCGCCAACAGTCATCTATCCCGTACCGCAGTTTAAGCTTGTACCGTCCGCAGCATCCCCCGTCAGTGTCACGCTTAGCACAATAACGCTCGCCTCGAGCGCTGAGACCTCGACAGTGTCACCCGGAGCGATTGCGATTCTGCTCAGCGCTATATCGCTCGCGGCGAGCGCTGAGACGGCGACGGTAACGCCCGGAGCGATTGCGGTTCTGCTCAGCGCTATATCGCTCGCCTCGAGCGCTGAGATCTCGACAGTGTCACCCGGAGCTATAGCGGTTCTGCTTAATGCGCTGTCGTTAAGCTCGAGCGCTGAGACGGCGACAGTGTCACCCGGAGCGATTGCGGTTCTGCTTAATGCGCTGTCACTTACTGCGAGCGCTGAGACGCTGACAGTAGAAACCGTAACAGCGATTCTCCTGTCGACACTTAGCTTAAGCTCGAGCGCTGAGACGGCGACGGTAACGCCCGGAGCGGTTGCGGTTGCGCTTAATGCGCTGTCACTTGCGGCGAGCGCCGAGACGCTGACAGTAGAAACCGCAATAGCGATTCTCCTGTCGACACTTAGCATAAGCTCGAGCGCTGAGACGGCGACGGTAACGCCGGGGGCTGTTGCGGTTCTGCTTAATGCGCTGTCACTTACTGCGAGCGCTGAGATCTCGACAGTGTCACCCGGA
>Ga0180438_10006801_pt1 | contig 15323 bp, 11 predicted proteins | sample SS_ome_12_FD_132455 | JGI IMG/M metagenome (GOLD analysis project Ga0180438, IMG submission 132455) | Hypersaline lake sediment archaeal communities from the Salton Sea, California, USA - SS_3_D_2 metaG | ecosystem: Environmental > Aquatic > Non-marine Saline and Alkaline > Hypersaline >...
CGTACGCGACGATCCTCGACGAGGAGGAAATCGCGGCCCTGATCGAGTTCATCAAGTCGCTCCCATAGGTGGCAACCCATGGCGGACGCCGTCTCCCAACCTGACAACTACTTGACACATACCCGCGGCCTGCGCTCCTGGATGTTCACGCTCGACCACAAGCGGATCGGCGTGATGTACCTGGTGTCGATCATGGGAGCGCTGGCGTTGGGTGGGCTGTTTGCCATGCTGGTCCGCACCGAGCTGGCCCAGCCGGGACGCACCATCATGGGCCCGGACGCCTACAACCACATGTTTACGCTGCACGGGGCGGTGATGATCTTCTTGTTCATCATCCCGGGCATTCCCGCGGCGCTGGGCAACTTCGTGCTGCCCATCATGCTGGGCGCCAAGGACGTCGCCTTCCCGCGGCTGAACCTGGCCAGCTATCACCTCTACGTTCTCGGGGCGGTGTTCTTCGTGTTCACGCTGCTGCTGGGCGGGCTGGATACCGGCTGGACCTTCTATACGCCCTACAGCACGACCACCGACACCCGCGTGATTACGGCCGTCACCGGGGCGTTTGTGCTGGGGTTCAGCTCCATATTCACCGGGCTGAACTTCATCGCCAGCATCCACACGATGCGTCCGCCGGGCATGACCTGGTTCCGCATGCCGCTGTTCCTCTGGGCGCTGTACGCCACGGCGATCATCCAGGTCTTGGCCACGCCCGTGTTGGCGATCACGCTGATGCTGATCGGCGCGGAACGGATCATGCAGTTGGGTATTTTCGATCCGGAGTTGGGCGGCGATCCGGTGCTGTTCCAGCACTTCTTCTGGTTCTATTCCCATCCGGCCGTCTACATCATGATTCTGCCCGCCATGGGGATTATCAGCGAGCTGATCTCCGTCTTCAGCCGCAAGCACATCTTCGGCTACAAGTTCATCGCCTACAGCAGCGTGGCCATCGCCCTGCTGGGGTTCCTGGTCTGGGGCCACCACATGTTCACCAGCGGGCAGTCGAAGCTGGCCAGCATGATCTTCAGCGCGCTGACTTTCAGCGTCTCGATCCCCTCGGCCATCAAGGTGTTCAACTGGCTAGCCACCATGTACAAGGGCTCGATCTCGCTGGCCACGCCGATGTGTTATGCGCTGGCGTTCATCTTCCTGTTCGGCATCGGCGGGCTGACGGGCCTGTTCCTGGGGGCGCTGGCCACCGACGTCCACCTGCACGACACCTATTTCGTCGTGGCCCATTTCCATTACACCATGATGGGCGGCGTGCTGATTGCCTTCCTCGGCGGGTTGCACTACTGGTGGCCCAAGATGACCGGGCGGATGTTCAACGACCTCTGGGGGCGGATCGCCGCCTTGATCGTCTTCGCCGGGTTCAACCTCGCGTTCTTTCCGCAGTTCGTGCTCGGCAGCCAGGGGATGCCCCGGCGATATTACGATTACACGCGGAGTCTGGAGAAACATCCCGAATTCGAAATCTACAACCTGCTCTCGACGATCGGGGCGTTTCTGCTGGCCGTGGGGCTGGTGATCGTCCTGATTTACCTGGTCCACTCGTTGTGGCGGGGACGCCGGGCCCCGGCCAACCCGTGGGGCGGCGCCACGCTGGAATGGCAGTGCAGCTCGCCCCCGCCGCACGACAACTTCCCCGAGTCGCCGACGGTCGGCGATCCGTACGACTTCACCAACCTTCGCTACGACGCCGAGCGAAACGAGTACGTCCGAAAAACCTGATGGCCGACGCCAACCATCCCAACGCCGAACTGCACGCCGAGGGCAAGGACGCCGCGCACGTGGCGCACCACTTCGAGACGCCGGCCCAGCAGTTTGCCGCGGGAAAGCTGGGCATGTGGATCTTTCTGGTGACCGAGATCCTCTTCTTCGGCGGGCTGTTCTGTGCGTATGCCGTCTATCGGGCGAACCATCCGGAGATCTTCATCTACGCCCATCAGTTCCTGGACAAATACCTCGGGGCGATCAATACGGCCGTGCTCATTCTCAGCAGCCTGACGATGGCCTGGGGCGTGCGCTGCGCCCAGTGCGACCAGCGCCGCGGATTGATCCTCTGCCTGGCGCTCACGCTGGCTTGCGCGTCGGTCTTCCTAGGGATCAAATACGTCGAGTACGAGCACAAATGGAAGGAAGGACTGCTCTGGGCCGGATGGTTTGATCCTGGCGAAAACTTGGGGGAAGAAGAGGAAGGGAAGACGGAAAAGGGGGAAGAGGGGAATGTAGAAGGAGATGAGGAAGGGCCGGGTGAGGGAACCGCTGGGGGACTGTCCCGAGTTTCGCAGAGCGAAAATGGGACTGTCCCCTTCGGCACGCTTGGCCAACGGCCGCGGCACGTCGGCGTGTTTTTTAGCATTTACTTTGCCTTGACCGGCCTGCATGCCGTGCACGTGATTGCCGGGATGATGGCGATTGCTTGGATCCTGGTGCGGGCGGCCAAGGGGCATTTCGGCAGCCGCTATTTCGGGCCGGTCGACCTCGTGGGACTCTATTGGCACCTGGTCGACATGATCTGGATCTTCCTGTTCCCGTTGCTGTATTTGATCCACTGAATACCAGCGGCAGAATCATGACCGAATCGACAAGTCATTCTTCGTCCGGCGAACAGCAGGGGCTGGCCCACATTGTGCCGGTGCCGGTGTTGCTGGCCGTGTTTGCGGCGTTGATGGTTCTGACCGGGGCCACGCTGGCCGCCACTTGGGTCGACCTGGGGGGATGGAACCTGTGGATCGCCCTGGGCATCGCCACCATCAAAGCGGCATTGGTGGCGCTCTATTTCATGCACCTCCGCTACGACCACCCGTTCAACGCCCTGATCTTCGTGGTGGCGTTGGCCTTTCTCGCATTGTTCCTCTCGCTGACGCTGCTCGATACGCTGCAATACCAGCCCGAGATCGACCAGTGGAGCGAGGACCGCGGGTAACGCCGTTCGTAGTGGCCGCATTCATGCGGCCGTATCGCAGTTCCGTTCGTAGTGGCCGCATTCATGCGGCCGTATCGCAGTTCCGTTTGTAGTGGCCGCATTCATGCGGCCGTCCCGTGGTTCCACCTGTCTCGACCCGATGAATCGGGTCACTACGAACTTTGGCGAACAACCACGGCCTATTGCAACAACAACACGCCGAACAGGATGGGCAGATAGACCACCGACGCCCGCAGCAGCGCCCGGGCGGAACCGTCGCTGCGGCGTTGGAAGAACGCAAACGCATAGGTCAGGTATCCAAGTCCCAGCCAGACGGCGACCAGCCCGTAGACCCAGCCGGCCGGTCCGTAAAGCGACGGGCCCAGGCTCACCGGCAACAGCGCCGCGGCCCCCAGCAAGGCCAGAACGCCCGCCGTGTGGCCGGAAGGATCGACCACCGTGGCCAGTTTCACCTCGGCCGAGGCGAACTCGCGGCGGTAGAGCCAGGCGACGGCCATCGCGTGGGGCAATTGCCAGAAGAAGACGATCGCGAACAAAGAAACCGCCATGGGGCTCATCGGTGCCCGAACGGCCGCTGCTCCCAGCAGCACGGGCATGGCGCCGGCCACCGCGCCGATCGGGGTCTGCCAGACGGTGACCGATTTCAACGGTGTATAGGCCCAGACGTAGAGGACCCAGCTGACGATCGCCACGACGAACACGCCCGCTCCGGAACAGCAGAAGAGATACGTCAACCCGGCCGCCGACGCCAGCACGCCGAACCACGTGACCTCTCGATTCGAGAGGCGACCTGCCGGCAAGGGTCGGTCCGCGGTGCGCAGCATCTTGGCGTCGCCGCGGCGTTCCAGACGCTGGTTCAGAGCGATGGCGCCCACGATCAGCAGCGCCGTGCCCGAGAGGGCGTGTGCCATCACCTGCCACGACGGTTTCTCTTCGCCGGCGGTCCAGGCGGCCACGGCCATGGCGAACAGGACCATGGCCACGATCCGCGGCCGGACCAATCCCCAATATGCCTTCACCCGGTCCGTCACGGCGGTGAGCCTCGCAAGCGACGAAACGACCACAGCGTTAGCCCCAGCGCCACGACCAGGATCAGCGAGCCGATGGCGGCGTGGGCGGTGGTGACCAAGACTTGCAGCCGGCCCTCTTGTACGGGTGTATAATCGACCGCCCAGATGTACTTCCGAAACCAGCCGGGCCAGTTGTACTTGGTCACCCAGGTGCCGGCTCCCAGTAGGAGCTGTACGCAGAACAGCACCGCCAGCAGCTTTGCCCGGCGGGCGATCACGACTTCGGCCGGCACACGTCGCAACATGTAAACCAGCAGTCCCACGGCGCCAACGGCGATCAGTCCGGCCAGGATCAGCTTCAGCCAGACCCACAATTGAAACCATCCGAGCCAGCCGCCCGGTGCCACGTGCCGCAATTGGGCGCCAAGGACGATCTGCAGATAGACGGCCGCAGCGACGACCAGGGCCAGGCGGTGCAGGCGTCGGGCGGCCGGATGGCCCTGCGGCGGTTTCGGCTCTTGCCAGGCGGCCGACGTCAAGGTCACCAGCGTTGCACAAAGGGCAAAGAACAAGGGGGCCGTACAGCCGTGGACCTTGGCCAGCAGCCGTTCGTCGAAAAGCACGCGCAGCCCGCCCAAGAGGCCTTGAAAACAGACCCCCGCCACGGCGGCCGCCGCCAACCATCGCATCCATTCCCGCCGGTCCATCTTCCAGAGCACGACGGCCAGGGCGATCGTGAGCACCCCAACCAGCTGGGCCAGCATCCGATGGCCGTGTTCCAGGAAGAGGTCCCAGGCCTTCAGCCAGAACGGCGGCGGATAGAACCAGTAGCCGAAGGAGGACGGCCAGGTGTCTACCGCCATGCCGGCCTGGTACGTGGTGACGGTACCGCCCAGCCAAATCAGCGGAAACGTGGTACAAGCCAACACCCAGGCCATCCGATGGGGCCATGGACTGGCTGTTTGCATGGGCTGGTGAGATTGCCTGGCATTCATGGGCGCATTGCGGGAAGACAACAAAACGTGCTGGGAGGGCGACTTGGGGACTGTCCCGATTTTCGCGAAGCGAAAATGGGACGGTCCCCTTCCGCACACCCATGATAGCCGGAATGTCGAGACGGTGGAAGACGTCGCACGCTTAGAACTCGTATGTGAATAACTTGGGGACTGTCCCGATTTTCCCGCAGGGAAAATGGGACTGTCCCCTTCGGCATCCGGGAAGTTGTTTCCGTACGAGTCCTTGCGGGAAGCCGACTTTCGATCCGGCCGACGGCCTGCTATACTCGCGGCATGTCCACGTCGCTCCGCGCTCTGATCACCGGTGCTTCCGGATTCCTGGGGACGTTTCTGGCCGAACACCTGCTGGACTGCGGCGACGAGGTGTTGGGATGCTCGCCGGACGGCTCATGGGAGAAGAGCACCCCGGCGTCGCTGAAGGATCGCGTGGAACTGCTGGCCTGGGATCTGAGCGATCCCGAGGGCGTGCCGGCGGAAGTGCGGCGGAGGATCGTCGACTTTCGCCCCGACTGCATTTACCACCTGGCCGCGGTGAGCGTGCCGGAAGATTGCGGCCAGCAGGAGCCGCTGCCGCTGGCCATGGCCGTCAACGTCGGTGGAACGCAACGCGTGATGGAGCTGGCCGCTTCGCTCGATTTCCACCCCCGCGTTCTGCTGACCAGTTCCAGCCGCGTCTACGCGCCCGTCTCGCCCGAATCTCCCAAGCTGCGCGAGACGGCCCTGCTGGGTCCCCGGTCGGCCTACGGACGCACGAAGCTGGCGGCAGAAGCGGAGGTGCTCCGGGCGGTCCGGCAACACGACTGCGACGCGATCATCGTCCGCAGCTTCCAACAGGCCGGCCCGCGGCAGGACCCGCGAATGATGTTGTCCCAATGGGCGAGGCAGTTTGCTGCCGGCGGATCGAGACCCGTGGAGGTCTACACCCGCGACGCCCAGATCGATCTCTGCGACGGCCGCGACGCCGTGCGGGCCTATCGGCTGTTGATCGAGCAAGGCCGGTCGGGGGCCGTCTACAACGTGGGGTCGGGCATCGGCCGCCCGAGCGGCGACGTCCTGGATATCCTGCACCATCTGGCCGACCCTCAGCGGCCGATCGTCGAACTCCGTCCCGGCTTCAAGCAAGACCCCATCGCCGATATCGGCCGGCTCGTCCGCTGTACCGGATGGCGTGCTACAATTCCGTTGGAGACGACCGCCGCCGATACGCTGGCCTGGTGGGAAGAATTCCTTTCCGAGAGGCCGGGAGGCCGTCCGTGAGGGACGTGGGGCGGGGCGCTTTTTCCGCATGGTGAGGACTCGTAAGGAAGCTACTCGGGGACCGTCGCGATTTTCGCGAAGCGAAAATGGGACTGTCCCTTTCCGCACACCGGAAGTTGTTCCCGTACGAATCCTAACGTGTTGCACGACGGCCCGACGGAAAAAACGTTCTGTCCCCGGTTTTTGTTGGGAAACTTCCAGGAGTCATTACCGTGAAAATCACTGTCGTCGGAACCGGCTACGTGGGGTTGGTAACCGGGACCTGCCTGGCCGAAACCGGCAACGACGTCACTTGTGTGGACTGCGACGCGGAAAAGATCCAACGGCTCAACCGCGGCGAGATTCCGATCTACGAACCGGGGCTGGCCGAACTGGTGCAGCGAAACGCGGCGGCCGATCGCTTGCATTTCACCACCGATCTGGCGGCGGCGACCGAGCCGGCCAAGTTGGTCTTCCTGGCCGTGGGCACGCCGTCGGCCGACGACGGATCGGTCGATCTGTCGGCCCTTTGGACGGTGGTTGACCAGATCGCCCCGCACCTGGACGCCAAGTCCATCGTGGTGCTCAAGAGCACCGTGCCCGTGGGAACCAACGCCGCCGTGACCGCCCGGCTGAAGGAACTCACCGGCCGCGATTGCGACGTGGCCAGCAATCCCGAGTTCCTCAAGGAAGGGGCCGCCATCGACGACTTCATGAAGCCCGACCGCGTCGTGGTGGGCACCCGCCGCGAGGAAGTCTTCGAAATCCTCTGGGACGTCTACCAACCCTATCTGCGGACCGACAAGCCGCTGTTGATTATGTCGCCCGAAAGCGCCGAGATGACCAAGTACGTGGCCAACTCGCTGCTGTCGACCAAGATCAGCTTCATCAACGAGATGGCCAATATCTGCGAGCGCACGGGCGCCGACATCAACGACGTCCGCCGCGGCATCGGCCACGACAGCCGCATCGGCTTCGCCTTCCTGTTTCCCGGCGTGGGGTACGGAGGAAGCTGTTTCCCCAAGGACGTCTGTGGGCTGGCTACAGTTGCCCGGGCCCACGGCGTCGATCCCCGAGTGCTCGACGCGGTCCACGAGGTGAACGCCCGTCAGAAAGGCGTGTTGACGGAGAAGATCGAACGGCACTTCGAAGGCCGGCTCTCGGAGTTGACGATCGCCGTTTGGGGGCTGGCGTTTAAGCCCGGCACCGACGACATCCGCGACGCCCCGGCGCTGGTGTTGATCGACCGGCTGCTGGAACTGGGCGTCGCACTTCGCGTTCACGATCCGGAAGCCATGCCGAACGTGCGCCAACTTTACGGCGAGAAGCTGACCTACTGCGAGAAGCGTGACCAGGCGCTTAAGGGGGCCGACGCGTTGGCCATCATGACCGAATGGAAGCACTTCGTGCATCCCGACTTCGACGAGATGCGACAGTCGATGCGGCAACCGGTGGTCTTCGACGGCCGTAACCTCTACAATCCCCGCCGGATGAAAGACGCCGGCTTCACGTACTACAGCATCGGGCGCCCCACCCCGTAAGGCATCGCGCGGCCGGCCTACAAAGCCGCGACCGTTGGTCGCGCCGGGAATCGCCATTTGATGATCGGGTGGCTGGTGAAGGGTGACTGGTGGCTGAGCGCAGCGAACCCCCAGCAGCGAAACGCTGGCACATCGTTTTGTCGCGACCGCTCCGCTACGGCGCGACCAACGGTCGCGGCTTTATATTCCGGCGCCGAGTTCGCTTGATTTGCAGCGGCCGCCGTTGCCCGCTATGATATCGGACGTACGATCAGAGAAGCGCCAACCCGGGAGATCCCCATGAACCGCACTGTCCAACGAGTGGTAACCGGACTCCTTTGCTTTTTGTCGGCGGTCCCGTGTCTGGCGGCCGAGAAGTTCGACGTGGTGATCGTGGGCGGCACACCGGGTGGAATCATGGCGGCGATTGCCACCGCGCGGGGCGGCCGTTCCGCCGTGATCCTCGATCGCAACCGGCACATCGGCGGGTTGCCCGCCAACGGGCTCGGCGCGACCGACATCCACACCCGCGGCACTACCCGCGGACTGTTCACCGAGTTCGTCGGCCGCGTGAAGCAGCACTACGTCGACGCCTACGGGCCGCAGTCGCCACAGGTGAAAGACTGCAGCGACGGCTATCACTTCGAGCCGTCGGTGGCCGAAAAGGTCTTCGAGCAAATGCTCGCCGAGCACAAGGACAGAATCACGGTTCTCCGCCGGCGCCAGTTCGACGCCATGCCCGGCAACGTCGTGCTCCACGACCGCGCGATCGCGCAAATTACCGTGACCCATCGCGACACGCAACAAACCGAACAATATGCCGGCCGGGTGTTCATCGACGCCACCTACGAGGGCGACCTGGCCGCGGCGGCGGGCGTGCCGTTTCGGATCGGCCGCGAAGGGGCGGACGAGCTGAACGAGCCGATGGCGGGACGGCTGTACAAGCACTGGGCCGGACCGGTGGGACCCGGTTCCAGCGGCGCCGCCGACAACGCCGTGCAGGCCTACAACTTCCGGCTCTGCCTGACCCGGCAAAAGGAAGACCTGGTGCCGATCCCCAAGCCCGACGGCTACCGCCGCGACGAATACGTCTCGTTGATCGACGACGTGAAGCAGGGCCGCACCACGCGGGAGAACAACGCCCTGGGCGGAGAAATAGACTTCCAGGGCGTCGGCCGGGTGGTCAACATGGTCACGCTGCCCAACGGCAAGACTGACGCCAACAATCAACACCTCGCGTTCATCTCGACCGACCTGCCCGAGGAGAACTGGCCCTGGCCGACGGCCGGCTGGGCATGGCGCGACCGCTATGCCCGGCGGCTTGCCCAGTACACCCTCGGCCTGCTCTGGTTCGCCCAACACGACCCCGAATTGCCTGAGGAATTTCGCAAGCGGTGCCTCGCCTGGGGGCTGTCCCGGACCGAATACCGCGACAACGGTCACTTCCCGCGGCAAGTGTACGTCCGCGAGGGCCGGCGGATCGAAGGCGAGTATCTGTTTACCGCCCACGACGCGCTCTCCAAGCGGGCGTCGCCGGAACACGCCACCAGCATCACCGCCAGCCATTACGCGCTCGATTCCCACGCCGTGCGAAAGCGCGAGCCGGGCCGCGTCCACCTGGATGGCTTCTTCAGCTACCCCACCCGCCCCTATTCGGTGCCGTACGGCGTGATCGTGCCGAAGCAGGTGGACGGGCTGTTGACGCCGGTGCCGGTCTCGGGAACGCACATCGGCTTCAGCACGCTGCGGATGGAGCCCTGCTGGATGGCGTTGGGCCAGGCGGCGGGGACGGCCGCGTGCCTCAGCATCGAGGACGGCGTGCGGCCGCGGAAGGTCAACGTCACGAAGCTCCAGCAGCGGCTGCTCGCCCAAGGGGCCGTCTTGATCTACTTTCAGGACGCCCAGCCGGGTGACCCGCACTATGAAGCCCTGCAGTTTCTGGCCCTGCGCGGTTTCTATCGTCCATCGCAGTGGCAGGCGAAGCTGAACGATCCGGTGCCCGACGGCGTGGCGGCCGAGTGGATCGAGCGCGCCAACGCCGAGAGGCCGCCCGGCTACGTTCCCGGCAAGACGACCCGCGGCGAGTTGCTCGATATGTTGTACCGGCACGTGACCGGTGGCTGAGCATTTTGCAGGGGACTCATTGTGCGGCACGTTTCCAACGTGCCTGGCACGATGCAATCGTGCCCCACGGAGTCAGGGCCAACGGGCTACAACTTGTCGTGTGGCGGCGAAGTCGATCTGACCGACGACTCGGTCGGGCAGGCCTTCGTGTTTGAACACGACGCGATGAACGCGGGCCGGCAAGTTCTCGAGCGTGCAGGGCGTGGTATACGGGGTTCCGTCCGGCGTCACCTGCCGCACGTCGTCGATGAAGATGGTGGCCTCGAAGGGCTCGGTGATGAAATTCACGTGAACCCGCGGCGGACGACTCGCCCAGATGCCGATCATCGCGAGCATCAGAATGCCCGCGAGCGTCGCGATGGATACCACCATGCGGCGTCGCGATCGAACCCGGCGCGAGGCCGGCTGCGACTCGGAAGCCGTCAGCTCGCCGAGCATCGCCCGGGCGTCGGGAAAGCGCTGCTGCGGGTCGGGCTGGCAGGCCCCGAGGGTCAATCGGGTCAGGACGCAGAGGGCCGGGTCCTCGGCGACCTCTTGGGCCTTGTCACCCAGCCGCGGAAAACTATCGGCCGGCAGACCGGTAATCATCTCGTAGATCACCAGCCCGGCCGCGTAGACGTCGGCCCGCGTGTCCATCCGCCCGTCTGGTGGCATGTATTTCTCGGTGCCCACGCGGGAGATCTGCCGGTCGGCCTCGGTCAGCAGGCCGAAATCGGCCAGCTTCAACTGGCCGTCGACCAACAGGCAGTTGGCCGGCTTGACGTCGCGATGGACCATGCCCGCCTCATGCAGTGAAGCCAAGCCCTCGAGGAGTTGCCGGGCGCAGCTTCCACACTGCGGCGGCGGCAAGGGGCCGTTTTGCAGCCGGCTTTGCAGCGTGGCCGGCCGGTAGTCCGACTCGGCGGAGGCCGCGGCTCCCGAAACGTCGTCGGCCAGGTCCATCACGTAGAACAGGTGTTTGGCCGTCTTGCCCACGTGATGGATGTTCAACAGATTCGGATGCCGGCGGCGTAGGTTGGCCTCCAGCCGGGTCAGCGAGGTGATCTCGCGGCCGGCCGGGTCGGTGGTCCCGCTGCGCCGCAAGGGGATCACCTTCACGGCGCGCAGGTGACCGGTGGTGCGATTGCGGGCCAACCACACCTGGCCGAACCCGCCCCGGCCGATCGGCCGGATCAGGTCGAAGTCGGGCACATCGGGCGGCGGCTGGTCGTTGTCACACGGGAGCGCCGCATTCGCATCGGACGTGGAGGAATCGGACAAGGGGCGAAAACTCCTATCGTGATCGCATCGTTCTTTCCATCCGCGTGGTCAACGACCGCTGAACGGCCGGACCCGGCCGCGACGACAACGCCTGCTTGATCCGCTCGGTCAACTGGCCGTTGTCGGCATAGGTGCCGCCGAGCTGTCGCAATCGCTTCAACACCCTCCGCCGGGCCTTGTAGGCGGCGTTGCGAGAAAGCCCGGTGATCCGCGCAACCTCGGCGCCGGAGAGGCCCTCAATCGCGAGCAGCTCGAATGCCAGGAAGTCGCGGGGATTGACCTCGCGCCGGGCCGCGTCCAAAAGCGCCGCCAGCAGCGTGTCTTCAAAGGCCCTCTCCCAGGCCGCGTCCGGTTGCGGCTCGTCGGCCTCCGGCTCGACGCCCCGCAGCGGCGAATCGCCGCCCGGGGCCCGAACCCGCTCGGACGGCCGGCGGCGGTGTTCGGCCACCTTGTTGCGCACCACCGCCGCCAGCCAATCGCGGAATCGGCCGCGCCGAGGGTCGTACTGGAAGACGTCCTTTTCCTCGAAGACCTTCAGCATCACCTCCTGCACGATCTCTTCGGCCGTATAGTCCGAGCAGCCGCGATGCCTGGCATAACCGAAGACCAGCGACCAGTACCGCCCGAAGAATTCGTCCCAGGCCAGCGGGTGCGTCCCGTCACGCAATTGCTCCAGCAGCGTGGCTCGCGTTTTGCCGTTCATCATCTGGGAATTTTACTTCAAATCGAGAAGTTTTCAAGAACGGCAGGCCGATTTGGACCGTTCGGCGCATATCATTATCGGCGGCGGTCGACCCGCCGCTGGACAATCAACACGAAATGCGTACCCTCTTGGGAAGTGGCGGGGAGCGTGTGCGCCTTTGCCTCGGGGAAAGGGAACGTTTAGCCGCCGGCGGTACGTCGGTGAAATCGACCGTGATACCCTCGCCGACGTACCGTCGGCGGCTAAACGTATCCGGGACCTCGTTCCCCCACCGATACTGAGCAGAAAGGCGAGATCCAATGAACACCGTTCTTCTGTCATGGACCCTTCTTTGGGCGGCGGCTCCCCCGCTGCAGACGGCCGAAAAGCCCGACACGCTCCTTTACGTCCGCACCACGCCTTCGGGAGCGGAGATCCGCCTGGAGGGCAAGCCGCTGGGCAAGTCCGACGACCTGTTTCCCGTCAAGGCCGGCCGGTACAAGATCGTCGTCGACCTGGAGGGCCACCAGCCGAAAGAACAGAATATCATCGTCCGCGACGGCCGGATCACGCGGATCGAGCTGACGCTTCAGCAGCGGCCACAGTCGAGTCGGGGGGCGCCGCCTCGTTCGAGCGCCGCGCAGCGCCCCGTCGGCCCGTTCGACGATCGGCTGGAGTTGCGAATCGCCCCGGCGGCACCGGGACAGCCCGGAGCCCCGCTTGATCAGGAGGCAGTCGACCAGTTCGTCAAACACCTCCAGGATTCCGGGCCGCTTGCCGGCCGAACGCCCGAGGCGCCATATGCTTGGTTCGAGCTGCGTGCGGAGCCGTCGGAAGGATTGATCACCAGCGAGTATCAGGGGACGAATTACGTGTTGTTGTCGAACCGCCCCGACGAGGTCATGCTGGCCTTGCGCGACGGCTCCGACGCTTGGGGGCTGACAATGGTCTACGTGACCGTGGATAGCCGGGGAGCGCCGACGATCTGCGTCATGATGGATGAGCCGGGCGGACGATGCTTGGCGAAGCTGACCGAGTCGCATCGCGATCAACGTCTCGCGATGCTTCTGTGCGACCAGGTAGTGGGTGCGCCGGTGATTCGGAACAAGATCTCCCACGGGATCGAGATTACCGGCAACTTCACGCGCCGCGAGGCCGAAGAACTGGCTGCAGCGATGAAGGCCAGCCTGCGCCGAAACGCTGCAACCCCGTCGGCAGACGAGCCGTCATCCGGCGCCGCCGACGAAGCGGCCGTGCGAAAGGTGATCGTCGACTTCGCCGACGCGGCCGTCAAGGTCGACCGCGGCGCGGTGGCCAAGTGCCTCTGCTTCCGCCGCGGCGAGGCCTACAACACCCTGGAGAAACTCGACGAGATCCCGCTGGCGGTTCAGGAAGGCCTGAAACTGACCGAAATCCAGTCGGTCGACGTCCGGCGGAACCGCGCCCTGGTCGTGATTGAACGGGGAGGGAGGCCCAACGACCCCGAGTTCAGCAAGTGTCTGACCTACACGCTGGTCAAAATGGACGGGGAGTGGCTGATCGAAGACTTCGAGATGGAGCGGGAGGAGGACGTGGCCGACGTGGTCCGCCGCTTCAACGAAGAACCGGCTCCGCCATTGCCGGATGAACGTGTGCCGTCGACCGTCGCCGGCGTGGTGTTGTCCCCTGCCGGCGACGGACTGGTGGAGATCAGCCTCGGCAAGGACGACGGGCTCCGCAAGGGACAGCCATTGATCGTCTACCGCGGCGGCGAGCAAGGTCCGACACACGTCTACATAGGCCGCATCGAGGTCGTCACGACGGAGGCCGATACGGCCGTATGTAGAATCGAGCCCAAGCAGACGATCGGTTCGGTGCGCAGAGGGGATCGCGTTCGTCGGCTGTTGCCCGAGCCACCGGAGGCGCCCCATCCGGGCAAGGGCTCCGAGGCAGTTACCCCGGCCGCAACTGACCGCCAACCTGCAGCGCCGGCCGAGGCTACTTCGGGCAGTGGTGAGGCTGACGCGGCGGCCGTGCGCAAGGTGATCGCCGACTTCGCCGAGGCGTCCGTCCGCTCCGACGTGGATGCAGCCCTGAAGTTGATGTATCCGATTGCCGGCGTCATTAAGGCCAGCCTCGGACTCGAATATGTGACCGATCTGGGGATGAGAGGACTGAAAATCGGCGAGATCCGACGGGTCACCATCGTTGGCGATCGTGCTTTGGTCGTCAACCAAATGACCAGCCTGTTCAGCAAGTCCAACGCTCCGGCCCCAGTATGTATGGTCTTTACGCTGGTCAAGGCTGGCAAGAGCTGGCTCATCCGGGACATTGAGCTGGAAGACCAGAAAGGCGTCGATGCAGAGATTCGCCCTATTCACAAGCAGCCAGATGACGCCCTGGATACCTGTGCGTCGCCGCCAGCGGCGCCCTTGGTGATCACGGTGGGCCGCGACGGTTCGATTCAGGTGGGCAATACGAAGCATGACGAGAATTCGTATTCACTGAAGCTGGCCGTTCTGGAGGCTCGCAAGAAGCGTCCCGAGTTGTCCGTGGTGGCCCGTTGCGATCGACACGTGCCTTTCCAGCGGATATCGGCACTCGTCGAACTGCTGCAGTCTCTGGGAGTGACGAAGTTTTCCATCTCGACGATCGATTCCAATGAGTCGCCGAAGTCAGATGCGCCGCCGGAGACAACCGGATAGATTCCGCGATACGCACACTCCAACGGCTGGCGTCGACGCGTGCTCACGGCGGCGAGCGGAAATCAACCACGACCTCGCGCACTTCGGCGAAGTCGATCCGGTCGGCCTCAACGTCGGCGTGCTCTGGGTGCTTCAGAACCACGCGATGCGGCCGCGCCGGCAGATTCTCGACCGTACAGGGCGTGGTATACGGCGTCTTGTCAGGGTAAAACTGCTGTTGCCCGTCGAGGAAGATGGTAGCCTCGAACGGGTCCGTGATGAAGTTGACGTTGACCCGTTGCTGCACGGCTGGCGGAGCCTTCGGCCGCCAGAGGGCAACCGCCGCGACGGCGGCCAAGACCAGCAGACACGCCACACCGGCGCCGACGATTCGCCGACCAATTCGCGGTCGGCCGGCCGTCGTTTCTCGCTCGGAAGCGTCCAGCGCGTCGAGCATCTCGCGGGCGTTGGAAAACCGCCGTTGCGGGTCGCCCTGGCAGGCGCGGAGCACCAGCCGGTTCAGCGCACCGAGAATCGGGTCCTCCGCCAGTTCTGGTGCCCGCCGGCCCAGCTGCGGGAAACTCTCGGCCGGCAGCCCGGTGAGCATCTCGTAGATCACCAGGCCCGCGGCATAGACGTCGGCCCGGGCGTCCATACGGCCGTCCGGGGGCATATACCTTGCGGTTCCGATCCGGGAAACGAGCGGATCGGCGTCGGTCAACAGGCCGAAATCGGCCAGCTTCAACTCCCCGCCGACAAACAGGCAGTTGGCCGGCTTCACGTCGCGATGGACCATGCCCGCCTCGTGCAAGGCGCCCAGACCGGCAAGCAGTTCCTCGGCGTGTTCGAGGCACGCGTCGGCCGGGAGAGGCCCGGTCTGGAGACG
>Ga0180438_10006807_pt1 | contig 15316 bp, 16 predicted proteins | sample SS_ome_12_FD_132455 | JGI IMG/M metagenome (GOLD analysis project Ga0180438, IMG submission 132455) | Hypersaline lake sediment archaeal communities from the Salton Sea, California, USA - SS_3_D_2 metaG | ecosystem: Environmental > Aquatic > Non-marine Saline and Alkaline > Hypersaline >...
TAACCCCCCTTAATCAGGTTATGTTTATCTGACACCTTCATTTTCTTGATAGCGGACTCCCGCCTAAGAGCGTCACTCTTAGAGCCAATCAACTCCCGGTAGACGATCTTTTTAGGCGGGTGCATACGAAAAAACCGAGCCCCCTTCCCTTCCTTGTGCTTTTTAAAGCGCTGGTCGGGATCGGGGCTAATTCCAGTGTACAGTTTTCCGGTGGTAGTCTCAATTATGTAGACGTACCAGTCGGTCATGACAACCTAACGTCAAATGTTCCGTACACGTGGCTATCTTATTGGGTTCCTATCGGCCCGTCGAATTTCCTGCCACACTTCGGGCAAAACTCTATTGGGAGCATCGCTTCCCCGTCAACGAATATAATGATCTCTCCGGGTTTGTACGGATTATCACATATTGAATTATCCGTGGAAAGATTGTCGAGCGTGGCGGTTTCGCCGTTCTCGTCGGGGTAGCAATAGATGCAGGGCCGGTCATCTTTCGTGGGTTTGTCCGTAGCCATGATGGTCCTTTCGGTTTGTCTTATCATCCCCATTGTGATCTATTTGCAAAACTGATCCGTCCGAAAACTTAAGCCTCAGGGCCCACCACCCACCATTGTCCCCACTTCTCCATTGAGGCTAGAGAAGTGGGGAACGGTTGGGTGGTCGTTGTCTGAGAAGTACCTTTCCTCCCTTCTCTTGTGAAGGCTGACATGTTTGTTGTACCAATCAATGAAATCTGTCATTTTAATGCATGCTGATTTCGTCGGGGTCTAACATGGGGCGAACAAAGAATTTTATTTGTTTGTGGGGAAGGCCATTGGGAGGATTAAGCACGAGGACGGGAACGTCGGGGGATGGCCCGTCCTCGTACGTGCTAAAGGCGCTTTTTCTGGACATGTTAAGCAGACACGCCAGGGCTTTTTGCCGGGTGTGGAACGGCCCATAGGTCTTTCCGAGCAGAAAGCTTTCACTACTGTGCGCATACGTGTGCTGTACGATAATAAACATAAATACTCCTTAATTTTTAAGGTTCTATCTTGCGGACACCCTTGGCTTTTTGGATAGCGGATTCGAAGGCACTAGCTGTCTCACCGACTCTAACAAGTTGTTGGTGGCGTGCCCCAAGTTTATTGATTATTTTTTGGAATACGCCGAAGTATCCGAATAGTTTCTTATAGACAGATAAAATCATGGTTAGGGACTCTTTGGACAGGCCACCTTCAACCGTAAGTTTGAATGTTTTATCTTTGGGTCCCGGTTCTTCCTCGATTTTCATAGGTATAGGCAGGATAGAGGTAACAGCCCCGTCAGTTGTCTCTGCATTGTTGAATCTAGCGTGATTGAAGGCGTATTTCTCCATCAGCCACACCGCTACGCCGGTTTCGTCGCCCAGCATAGTTTGAAGGCACCTTAGGCGCTGTTTTTTAGTTTCATCTTCCATAGAGCAGTGGCCACCGCAGAGGTTGTCGATAACTTCGGAAACCTCAAGTGCGGTAAGCTGGTCAATTCTACAGTAGGGCGACTTTTTCTTGTCGGACATTGCATCTCCCCCTCATGCTGTTTTTAGTTTGATTGTTCCTTTGATTATCAATGCAGCGCTAATAGCTATCCGAGATGCTCTGATCATGTGCGTTTTCATACCGTCTTCCTAAAGCGGGAGGATTAGATGCAGTATCCAGAGGAAGCCTAGGTAAATAAGGTTCAGGAATATCTGCTCTAACCACCATTTGATTTTTTCGCCGAATTTTTCTTTTTTCTCGTTTGATTTACTCCAACCGCGTGCACATGACAAACATACAGCGATTGCGACGGCGGTTGGGTAACCAATCTCTTTTGGGACACACATATTTAATGCTTGAAAAACCGGTGCTGCGAACCAATCCCAAATCAGCCACCATTCGAACCCAGCGAACGCAATGGTTGCGAATACAACAAAAATTCCGGTGACTAGCTCACCGATTGATTCCATCAAGTTTTTATCTTCACTGTCTTTGTCGCTCATAGGTTTCTCTCTGGGTTGCGGGGGATAAAGAAGGTCTTTTATTTACCATCTGGCGGTGCTGCTAGAAGGGAACGGTAGGTATGAAAATATGTTTCAGGTACGTGACCAGGGCTAGGATTAAAGCGGCAAGCATCAGAAGTACGCCGAGACAACTAGCCATGATTCGCCCTCCCCATTCTGGCATCCCAGAACAGCCGACCGCAGTCGACCACGATTTCCGGTTGCTCCGGAGCCAACTCCAGGGCTTTGCCTTTCGTCCCCACCTTGAAGCCTTCCATCTCCGCCGTCTTCTTCTCGGCCTCGGCCCGGTTCGGGGCTTCGATCCACCAAATCCCGGACCCGGACGGGGAACATCTTGTCCACTTTACGCCAGCTATCGTAGCTCCTCATTTTTTTAGTCTCTTCGTTTACCCTTCGGCGGCTTCGATCCGGGCCAGCTGTTCGTCGGTAAGACCCACTCGGAAGAGCAGTAGCAGCCCAACCCGGCCGCGGCTTATATCGCCGGGGTGCTCCGGGTGCGGGGAGTGCTTCAAGTACCACTCTCCTACTCGCGCATCCGACGTCCACTGCTCCTTAATGGCGTCGATGACGGCGTCCAGTTGATCGCTCTGGCCGCGCAGGGCTTCGAGATCGCTGAGGTCGGCATCACTTAGGCATGCCAATCCGGTACGTAAATCATCTTTCAAGTCTTCGCCGGGGACTACATCGTGCTCCCTTTCGGCGGAAACCAACTTCTTCTCTTGGGACATTTTTTGACTCCTTCGTAGAACAGGGAACTCCCTGATCTACGTCTACTTTGTGTTATGTAGTTATAGGCAGGTCTTGTTAATAGTCGCCCATAAGAACAACATAATCCTTATTGTTGATGGAAGTTTGAACGAAGCGGTCTTCGTTGGTCTGTAATTCCCCAGGTACTACCGACAGCAGGCGACTTCCTCGACGGACTTCGCCTCCGGGAATTCGCGTCCGTATAAATCTTTCTTCCACAGCATCAGAAGTACGCCGAGACAACTAGCCAATGATTCGCCCTCCCCATTCTGGGGTTTGAACTCGGGAAGGTCGCTCATGGTTTACTCTTTCGGATAAGGTTGACGAAACTGTATCTTCACAACATCTTCTATTATTGAATAGTGGGGGTATCATGGGGTTGGAAGAATTAAAAGGCGAATTAAGTAAACTCGAAGCTGTGCATAGTTGCGTACAGATCGAATATGAATTTCGGGGTATAAAATTTAGCCTTAGGGATTTGTCAGCAGCGGAGGAGGCCGAGGCTAATGAATATTCGTATGCTTCGGTTGAGGCCTCTGGCCTGTCCAAGAAGGCCTTATCTTCTTCGATGCGTGCCGCCTACACGTACAGGATGGCTGTGGTAGCCCTGGCCATACGTAAGGTCCAGTTTGGTGAAACTCTGTGGGATGTTAGCGTAGAGGACCCGATGCGGGAGGAGATCGACACTCTTGACGGAGAGAGGGCCATCAAGTTTCCGTATATGTTGGAGATGATTAAGAAGTGGGGAACCGATCTCGTGCAGGTCCTCTATCAGGCGATTATTGACGAGCGGGACAAGAGCAATATCGAGGATATGCGGTCTCGGATTAACGCCGAGTCTTTTGAGGCACCGCCAGTCCGGGAGAAGATAGACAGCAAATTCAAGCAGCTGGACGAGCCCCCGCCATCTGAAAGCGAACACGACAAGGATTCCAGCTTCCACATCCCCGACATACCCCCGCCTAAACCCAATGCTTAAGAAGGACTATCCTGGGAATATCAATCGTCTGGTGTTTCGGGGCTTTCTTGATCTGAGGGTTGACCTCCCCGGTGGTGACCTAAGGCTGAAAACCCTGAACGAGAACGAGTACGCAGACATACAGTTCTACGGGGGCTTCTCATATGATGAGCTACGGGAGATAGAGAACGAGAAGGAACGGTCAATCTACTTCATCCGTTTCCTTCCCTGGATATTGGCTTGGTCCACTCTTCTGGTTGGGGAACATAATGTTTTAATCGACCGCAGTCAACATGCCTGGTATCTTCCCTTGGTGGATTTCTATAAGCGGTTTAATCCCCGGCTTCTACTAGCGCTGGACGGACCGCTCTCTGCCCTCCGCGCCTGGTATGTTTACGAGTCCCCTAATTCTCTGCGCCTGGCCATGGATCCGCTGTCTCGTACTGCGTGGCCTTCGTACAAGAATGCTCAATTGAACGACCCGTCCATCACTTGCTTTCCTGGCACTGGTATTTTAGGGCTCAACATTCATCAGGTGACTTATAAGGGTGAGTTGAATAGCTGGTCTCACCGGATGGATAATGAAAATTGGTGGGAATTAGCTAAGTTTCTGGGGTCTTTTCATGACCCCAAGCACGTCAAAAAGCTGGCATCAAAGGATAAAGTCAGGAGGGAGCAAGAAGAGAAGGAGGAAATGCGGGTTCTCAGGGGGGAATTGGAGCCGGGGCGTTCGAAGGAGCACATTTATCAGGAGATGGAGCGAGACGCTATCCGCCAAATGCAGGAGGGGTTGGAGGACGACCACGACAAGATGATTAAAGAGCATGACCGGAAGATGAAGATTCACGCTTTCAAGGTGGGCTTCCTTCCCCATCTCTTTTCCATTATGTACTCCCGCAAGATAAAGCGTAAGGAAGCCGTAGTCCTGGGACGGGGAAAGAAAGAAACGCCCTCCGATAAACTGCCCCTTGGTGAGTATGATGTAACCGAGGTGAGGGGTAAGGCTGAGGATTTCTTGGCTAATCTGGATCAGTCTGGGTTCATGGCAGCCAAGATCGGCTGGTCTAACGAAGAATTGGATAAGGTCATTTACGAAATGTCACTCCAGGCGAAGCAGACCTGGGAAGAGAGGAAAGAACAGTATGGGCAACCTTAAGGAAATTCGTGATGCAATCGGTACCGCTTGTTCCAACACCCACGAGTTTGAGTGGTTGGAAGTCAAGTATAAAATCCGGACCATCAGCCCGCTTGACGAGGTGTTCATTTTCGAGCGGGCATCGGCTGAGGCTAAATCCCAGATAGGAAGGTTAATTCTCATTCGGATTTACGCTGTGGCCCTGATGCTAGAGGAGATCGGCGGGGTAAACATTAAGGAGACCATGTTTACCGATTGGAACTCATCGAAATATGACGACGAGGCCAGGAAGGCCCTATGCGATTTTGCGATTGAGGCATTTTCAAAATGGGATCGTCGCTCGTTCCGTCTTCTTTTTAAGTATTGCTGGGCATGGAATGAAGCCCACGCTGCTGATTTGCTCAAGGATAGGGGAATCGAGTCTTTTATGACCCCCGAGGAACAAGACGCGTACAGGGAATTACAAAAATTGGAAGCAGTAGAGGCTGTCCAATCGGGTATTGAGCCCGGGGAAATTTCTGATACAGGTCTTTCAGAAGAGCCACCAATCGAAGATGAGATTGAAGAATAATGGCTGAAAAGATAGACATCGCTAGCATTGGCATTGATTCAAAAGGCGTTGAAAACCTTTTGAATTTGGTTATCGTTATTGCAAAGCAGCTTAAGAAAAGTGCCAAAGAAACAGAGAAAGCCGGAAAAGATCAAGAGCGGCAGCTATCGAGGAATTTCAAACTTGTACGCAAGGAGATTAAAGAGAAGAAGAAGAGCCAGCGATTCGAGTGGATGCATCAGACAAAGATGGGGAGGGTTTACAAGGGGGTAAAAGAATACTTTATCAGAAAGCGTAAGTATTTAAAAGAAGTCAATAAATTAGAATACGAACACAACAGAATAGCCCAGGACTATAATAACGCCCTTAAGGCCCGTTACTCTCTCGCCCGTCGTGGTTTTGAAGTAAAGACCAAAAAGTCTGGTATGGTGGGGGAGGTAGCCAAGGATGCCGGGGCGGCTGTTCTTGGCAAGACCATGAAGACGTTGGGCCGCGTCATCGGCAAAATTGCAATCAATCCACTGTGGGACTTCCTGAGTAGGCTCCTCGACTTTGATGAGGAATTTCGTTTTAACCGGGAAGTCAACAAAGCGGTGGGGGGTATTGATGCCCTCCGAGGATCTTTGCGGACCGGGACACTACAAACGAGCAAATTTGCCGAGAACATCTGGGAAATGGGTGATGCCCTGAAAGGCGGCGTAGAGAAGTATCAGTTCCTGATCAACGCTGAGGAACGCCTGGCTGCTATTCGGGGTCTGGAGGTTTCTGCGGCCAAGTCTCGCGAGTATCTCGACACCCTGGGCGAGGGAGTGAACGACATCACGGTACAGATTGTCGGGTTCTCTCGCACGTTGGGGATGGACATCCAGGAAGTGTCCAGCTACATGGGCCAGTTGGTATTCGATACGGCAGAAACATTCGATACGATAGCCAAGTCATTCTCTGGTTTCATTGCAGACGCGACAGAGGCGGGTATCTCTCAACGTCGGTTCCTGGATGCTATTCGCGCTTCCGCTGCCCAATTTGGTCTCTATACCAAATCCCTGTCCGGTGCATCCCTCATGCTTGCTGATATGACGCAGCATGGGTTAGCACCAGCTGGTGAGTCCCTGGCCGCTTTCCAGCAGCTAATCTCCGAATTTAAGGGAATGGACATCGCCAGAGTCGGCGTTAACATGCAGATTGCCATGGAGGACGCCGGATTCGGGGAGACGCTTGATATATTCCGACAAGTGATCACAACTCAGGTACCAGCTGCAATCTCGGAAAGGCTTGGCGGGTCCGCTAATGTATTTGCCCGACTGATGCAGGCTGATAGGACTGAAGGCGAGAATAATTTTGTCCGGGTCATCAACGAAATGGCCCAAGGGGACAAAGAGCAACAGCAGGCATTAATGCAGACGTACCGTCAGATTGAGGCCCTTCGTGCTATGCAGCACGGGGACATCCTCACTCTGCAGGATGTCATTGCTCGTGGGGCAGTCCCTCCCCAGATCATGATCTCGATGTTGGATGCTGTTGCTCGCAGTGGGGCGATTGGGGCGGAAAACCTTGCAAGTCTCCTACCCGAGCAGTTGTTGGTAATGCAAGAGACATCGGGCCTAACGTCGGATCTCCTGCGCACGATGGGCGACATGGGGCTCTCTCAGGAAGAGGCAAACGCTCAGTTGATTCGGATGCTCACCGCGAACCAGGAGAATAATGCAGCGCTGTCAACGCTGCAGGATCTCCAGCAGCAAGCCCTTGATGCCCTTGAGGGGCCGCAGAAAACATTCCAGGGTATGGTAGAGGAGTTGCTTCGCACAATCCGGAAGATTCTAATTGAATTAGTTCGCGAGTTAATGCCAGTCGGTATTGACCTTCTAACCACCATGCTAGAAGTCTTGGCGGGTGTGGCCAAGGGCGTTATCATGATGGCTGAGAATTTCGTAGACACTGGGGCAGTTGGCGCGGCGATTTGGAATGCGGCATCTAAAGTGGCCGGTGGAACAACCTATCGCACAACAGAGGACTGGTACGACGAAGGCGATGTGACTGGTCGTGTCGGTAGGAGGGACACAGTGGTCGGGGCTCTCCAGCAGGGAACAATTGAAATGTACCGATCCCAAGCACGTGCCGTAGATCAGCAGATGACCGATAGAATTAATACGATGCGCAACATGATTGGCAGCATCCGCCGTACTTTAGAAGAAGATGAACTTACGGATGCGGAGAGGGCTAAATTAGGGGAGTCCCTAGATACCGCTAATCAAGCCTTTACTGATTTGAGTGAGCAGCAGGGTAGAATGGCCCGTGAAGCTGCAAATTCGTGGAGGGAGATTGGGGAAAATATAAGAGGGGGACGTGGTCTATTTAACGCCACTAATGCGAAGGAAATTGTAGACGAGTACCAAAACGTTCAGGGTCAAATTGATTCTCAATTTGAGAGTTATATGCAGCGGATTTCTCAGGGCATCAGGACTTTAATACCGCAAGCTACTGAGGCCCGGTTGCCAACTTCGGAAAATCTTTTCGCGCCGGGGCATGCAGCTGGCGGCATTGTTACTGCTGGGCAGATAGCTCGTATTGCAGAGCGTCAGCCGGAAGCCGTCATACCATTAACCAAGGTACCTGAGGTTTTTGCCCGCACCATCAAGGCCTCTGGTGCTCAGGCGGGCGGCGGACCGTCAGTTTCGATTGGGAATATGTCGTTTACCGTACCGCCCTGGGCAGCCCAGGATAAGGAATCTTTTGCGTCTTTCATACGGCAGGTCCTCACCCGTGAATTTCAGGCCATGCTTCTTAAGGGTCGGAGGTAGAACCTTGTTTAAGTCCCACGTTATCAAGCTAAAACCTAACAAGACCCAGGAAAGGCTTTTGGTCCAGTCCTGTGGTGTCGCTAGGTTTGCTTATAATTGGGCCTTGGATCAGTGGAATAAACTTTATAGCCCCTGTGAAGCAGTAACTATCAATAATAGGAGATAGAGCCTTGCCGGAACAGTGGGACCCAATTGCAGAAACGTCAAAGGTGCGTTCTGAGGGAAGGTCTACCCGTCAGGATATTCCGTCCGATCTACATCTTCTGTTCTTAAATCTGGAATATCCGGACCAGCCTTTCCTGGTGATGGGGGTTAATCCGTCTTCGATGACCAGGAACATGTCGAAGATTGTAAATGTAGAGCACACGATCTCGGCTATAATTGAGGAGCATTGGGCACACGACCAACTCGACACTATATCTTTCACCGCTTCTACTCTGGGGATGTTCCAGCCACCGCCAGACATGAATAATTTCGTGGAGGCCTTGGATGTCTATTTCAATTTAAGCATGGCTGGGTATAACCGCCAGTATTGGTACATCGACGCTCAAAATCGACACCGGTCAGCCGCAGGCGAGGCATTCCATAATTTTCTGCAGATGTATCTCAATTCTGGGGCTGAGTATTACCCAACTGGAGTAATTTCAGATTTTCGTGGTATTGCGATGATCATGGACAATAATGTCTATTTTGGTTATTTCTCGGATTACAGCTTCACTGAAGAGGCCGAGCGGCCCAACCGGTTTGAGTATAATTTCACTTTTAAGGTGAGGTTCTCTTCTGAGCAGGTGATGCCTGATGAGTAAGTTTGTAGAGGGCGAAGGGAAGAGAAAGCGACCGCCCAGGGATTCAGATTTGGGCAGGGGCGAGCATGCCTTTCCACCCGAATTTACTCTGAATAAGACCAGGGAAGGTGGGCCGCAGGAATCAGCAGTCCAGAATTGGTCGCCCCCTTCTGGAGAGACCAATTATCTATCCGCCCTGCTTGACCAGCATCTTCGACAAAACATGTCGTTTATCGTGGGGGGGGACGCCAATAATTTTGAGGACATCAGTATCAGGGCACAGAGGACTGGATCAGGAGATTCCCGCAGGCGTACATGGCAGGAGCAGACGACAACTGGGGAGCGTCAAGGGTTTCTATACCCCGTTGAATTTACGCCCCCTGGCGTTCCCTCGAACATAATAACTCGGACTGAAAGGGGTGTTCCCAGCGTTTCCATAAAAGACCTTTCTGAAGAAATTGAATTAATAGGGGGTGGTCGCAAGCGGGATCAATCGAGATTTAGAGTACAATTACTTGTGAACCCGGCTTCGATGTCTATTGATTTTCCTCGTAACTTCTCTGAGGAGTACGCTAGGGGCGGATTCATCGTCAGCAACAATTATGCAGACCAGGAGGTAATAACTATCTCGGGTACCACGGTTGGTTTTTATGTTCAGCCCTTTACTGCGGATCTCCTTGCCCCGCAGGAAACCATGTCCCTTTTTATTTCCCGTATTTGGCGCAACTGGTCGGCTGGTTATAATAATCTGATGGACCTAGTTAGCCTGTACAAGAACAATGGTTGTTTGCGGGGGACGCGAGACAAGGATGTAATCAGCAAAGTCCTGGATGTTACTATCCTTTACGACGGTTGGGTGATGGTTGGCAGTTTCCGGACCTTCAGTTTCTCGGAGGATGCCAACAGCCCGTACTTGATGCGGTATAACTTCACCTTTAACGCCCGTCGTTTATACCACGAGTCGTGGATCGGGAGCCAAGGCGGCGATTTGGTCCGGACAGATTACAGCATGCCTTCCTGGGAAATGGAAGACCCTCTCGTGCCAATCACAACTGACTTGTCTTCGCAGGAACTCCTGGAACAGATGGCGGAGGGGAACCTTGGCACGTAATTTCTTATACGGATTCCGCAAGAAACCTACAATTCGGTTAGCCCCGGATTGTCTGGTGTACATCAACAACAGCGACCGGGCCCCAGTTTGCCCTATGTGCGCGGGTGTGCAGGAATTTCGCAACGATATCACCGCCGTAAATGTTAATTTATCAGTGGATGGAGCCCCGGGCACAGCTTCCATCTCCTTCGCCATTCCCCGGTATAAGTATAGCAGCTACCTAGACGAGAGCAACCAGCTAATCTTTAAGGCGATGCAGGAAGTAAAGATCTTTATGAAAGGTCGCTTCCTCCTTAGTGGTGAGCCCTACTACTACCCTGTTTTCTGGGGTATGATTACTAGCGTTTCGCAGAGTGCTTCCTCCGAGGTGTGGACCGTAACCCTACACTGCCATGATATTTTAAAGTGGTGGGAGTTCACGGTTTTGAACCTCAATCCTAGCGTCATTGACCTGGAGTTCCAAAACTACGAGGTCAATGTGATGAAGCATTATTTCGCGAATTTCAATCCGTACGAAATTATAATGGCTCTCGCGCTGATTGGGTTTGGGGATATGATTGGTCCTCAAAATTTATCATTCGCTGACGCGCCAGAGTTCGTACGACAGATTATTGCCGAGCAAACCAAGGACGCTTTCGTTCAGGGATTGATGCGATATTGGGCCAACCGATTCCAGGAAATTTCATCGCGCTTGAAGATTTTCGGGGTCAATGGTTTTCGTATGAACCGGTCTGTGCGCAACATTGATCCGCAGCAATTTGCCCGAGAATTTTGGTCCCAGATTGGGGCAGGCAGGAGAACCAACATCCCGTTACCGGGGCTTGAGTACGAGGATGATGATTTCTTCGCCAACTTCCACTACGAGGAGTTTATTGGCGGTGGCCCCGCCCTGGTGGAGTCTCAGTCCGAGACGAAGCTGAACATTGCCAAGCAACAGGCGGCAGCTATCGGGTACGAATTTTACATGGATACGAACGGGGACATCATCTTTAAGCCCCCGTTTTATAACATGGACGTACGCGGACAGCCGGTTTATACAATAGGTGAAGAGGAACTTTTCAGTTTCGAACCAATTTTTGATTCCGACCGAATCTTGACTCGAATTGACATTACGGGCCGTTTCACTAATTTATACGAGGCGGATACTTCACAAGCGGGGGTGTACGCTTATTATGTAGACAGGGACCTTCTTCGCCAGTATGGGTATCGGACCCACGAGGACACGCTAGGTTTCCTGCGTACGTCCCGGTCCTGCTTCTCTTACGCGGTCTCCATGCTCGACCGTGAGAATGCCCATGCGTCATCTGCGGCAGCGGTGATCCCGGGAAGGCCAGAGTTACGCCTTGGGCGACCTGTTTATGTGCCTACTCGCCGGTCTTTTTATTATATCACAGGCATCAATCATAGTTTTGGTTTTGGTGGTTCCTTCCGTACGTCACTGACTTTGACTGCAGAGCGCCCCTTGTATCGGGGTTGGGACGGTTCGGCCATGAACCCTCTCCCCAACAGGGTAATGCTCTTTGACGCGACGCCGCCAGACCCAGATCCGCGACTGGAGCAACAGAGGCAGCGGCAGCTTGAGAGTGATCGGCAGGCCGAGAGGGAGAGCGAGCTACAGGTTGCCCAGACCAAAGCGCGTAACGACCAGGAACGTCTATCACAGGCTGAAGAACAACTGGGGCAGATACAGGCTTCCAATAGAAGCGGGTCAACGGGGCAGCTTGTACGCCAGGTTGAGGCAGCTGGATATCCTCTCGATGACTTCGCCCTCATTGATCCAGAAACTGAAGGTGCGGACATTGCAGCTGAACTTGACATAACCGAGGAACAAGTGACCGCCTTAGTAGAGGCAGCCACCCGAGAACAAGAAGCCTCACAAGAGTTTACTGACGCAAGCACGGCTTTCGATGAATCTCGGGCAGCACTAGATTCGGCATATGAGGCAGTAGATAATGGGACGTCTTCCTCGTCGTCCACCCCATACCAGAATCAGGAATTCAGGCAGGAAGTACGCGAGGGCGGTCGTGGTGTGCGTGATATAACCCGCCTAAACGAAAGCATGGAGCCTTATTATCCGCCTGAAGACGTAATTGCCCAAATGGCAGATGCTGCCTATGGCAACGTCCCAAGCGGTACTTCTAATCCGGGTGAGGTTGACCCCCTTCCCCAAGGGAATTGGGTAGAAGTCGATTGGGACCCGGCCAATGGTCCATTACCTACCGCGTCTACTGAGACTATTGTGCCAGTTTCGGACGAGGACGGGTTCAAACACATCGGTGGATTTCCCTATGGGGCCAGGACTACGATTGCTTCCCTCGACCGGGAGCCTGGAGAGAGGGAGCAGCAAAGTACAGTGGTGGAGCAGTATGGGTTAGAGTCCGGAATTGGGACCGAGGGACAAGGGCGCGTGTCTGATGACATTCCAGCCATCCCACCCAAGAAGATGCTAGATCGAGATGCGCTTAGTAGCGCTTTCGATAACCTAACCTTACAGCGCAATGGGGGTCTTCCGCCCATATCGCTTGATCCCCGAGCGTCAGAAGGTTCTAATGACTGTTCGTGTAGTAGTGAATCATTTACAGAACAATTCTTCCGCGATTACATGGAGGTTAGGAGGGGCAACGTTCAGGCTTCTGCGCAGGATGCAGCGACTGCTACTAGGTATCAAGATGCATTAGAGGAGTTGGATATCCAATATTCGACAGGATTATCCGAGGAGCAGATCCAGGCAGTTGTTGAGCAGTCAGGATTAGACGAAGATGTTGTAAGACGAATGGCAGGAATCGAGGGCTAAAATGGCTGAAGTTATAAGGGCTGCAGACCTAGCACAAGAACAAATCAACAATTTAGAACCAATGTCTGAGGCACTGGACGCATGGCTCCGTGCTGCCAATACGCCGTTTCCCTACAAAACCCTGCTGGATTTTGTAAACGAAGCCCTCCACGTCGCGTCACTCATTACGCCCCTTGCCGATTCCTATCGCACTTACTACTTGGAGCAGTTGTCTACTCTATGGGTTCCGGTGTTCACCATTGGGGAAACACACCTGATGGATTACCTTCGTGGCAGGTGGGGTGTTATTCTGGCGGAGGGACAGATTCCTGGGCCAAAGGAAATCGAGGTCTGGAGAACCTTGGTGGACGAGATATTCAATCATCAAAAATTAATTCGTCGCACTATTCTTAATGGGGAACAGAGGACAGCGGCAATAACTGCTTGGTCCACTAATTTTGGGATGCTGGAAGATGTCTGGAAAGATAAATCAAACTGAAACTGTCCCTGCAGGCACAATTGAAGCGATAAAGGCTCTTGTTGATATTCTCCCGAAAGTTGGGGAAGCGTCGTCATCAATATTTGCTTTTGCTTCCGTTCACAACGTGTACTACAACGGGCCGACCTGGGAAAAGGAATTAGCCGAAGTCAAACGGATATTAGGCCCACAGATGGATAAAGTATGAGAGAACCGTACCTTCCTCCAGGTTCATCATTTCAGCAGGCCGAGTCTGTCGGCAATTCTATGCGGACTCGGAAGGATGCGTATAATTTCTGTCGGGTGGCACGTATCCTGCGGATTGACCATGAGCGGATGATCTGTGACGTTGCTTTCCTCGATATCCCGGGAAAAGCAACCGAGGTAGAGATCGCTCACGGTGCTTGGGGGCCCCGCTCTTTCGTTGGGGCAATGCCAGAAGAAAATTCGCTGGCTGTGGTGGCTTGGTTTAACGAGACACCCACTATTGCGAAACCACGGGTGATTGGGTTCATGGGCGCGGGGTATCGTGCCGCTCTTAATTGGGACCCAACCTTTCGTGGAATCGGTAAAGGGCCAAGCTTCCGTGATCCGTTACGTAAGAGATTCGTTAAGCTCCTACCGGGCGACGTTCTCATGCAGGCGGCACCGGGGGCCTATGGCAAACTAACCGATTCCGTCTTCTTCCAGGCCGCATCCGGGGAAGTTTTCCTTCTCCGTTCCTCAGATCATCATGCACTCCTCAGAACACTCAACCTCACGCAAGCCACAGGGGCAGGGCGCATCATCCACGGGCCAATCCTTCGAAATCCCGCAATTGCAGCAGCAATCGGGGAATCTGCTGAAGACCAGGAATTTGCCCGTGCGATACCAGTTCTCGCGCCAGATGGCCGCAGGCTTTATTACATCACCCAAGCCTCAACCACCAGAGATCTCTTGCCCTTTGTGCGAGATGGAGCGCAACCGTACACGGAATCGAGGGAAGTCCTTCGTGAGTTCTCTGATCTCGTTTTGGACGTCTTTGAAGCGCTGGATAAACAAGAAGGTGACCCGTTCTCGATAGACCCGAATCTGCGCAACACGCGCTTCGCCGAAATTGTTAGGGGTACCTTTGTAGGGGACAACTATGACGGACCAGAAGCCAATCTCTACGGACGAACAGTTCGACTCAAAATATTCGAAGACAGTTTTCGGTCGGACGAGGCGAATCCTCCCGAGTACGTCGAGTTGTCCGCTCTCGAAGAAGGCCGTTTGGCCATCGCCGAGCATTATCGGCTGTTTAAACCAACCAACCCTCTTCTCTTGCCTGCCCCTGATTCAGGGAGTCAGTTTTCGTATATCCGGGACATAGATAAGTTTGGTGTCTTATACGAGGTGGTGCCCGCTTCTACCATCGAGACCCCAGAGCGGCATCCCCTGGCATCGGGTCTATCCGCAGTCCGTCTGTACGAGGGAGGCATAAAGGAACACTACGGCGCTACCACCCTGCACGTCAATGATAAGCCGCAAGAATTGGATGCCATCGCGGGGGATAATCCAACTGATATTGAGTCCGGGATTTCAACTTTCAGAACCTATGATGGTGCCCTTCATTTTAAAGTAAAGGGACCGGATTCAGCTAATGATGCTTGGGTCCTTGAAATCGTGGAAGGGAATGCCAAGATTCGGGTGGCGGGGGACGTAGAGTTATTTACGGGCGGCAATCTGCAGGAGTGGGTTGAGGGCGACATTGAGCGCGTGTTCAAGGGCAATGTCTACGAACGCGTGGAGGGCAACTTCAAGAAGGAAATTAAGGGCGATGAATTTCGTCACACAGACAGTAACCTAACACGAGGGGTTGCTGGTGACGAGATAAGGCACGTGGTCGGGGGTCAAGGAATTCTAATTGGCAATGGTAGAAATGAGAAGATTGGACAACCCGCTCCCATAGGAGAATTTCCTACGCTACCAACACAACTTGGA
>Ga0180438_10006808_pt1 | contig 15314 bp, 16 predicted proteins | sample SS_ome_12_FD_132455 | JGI IMG/M metagenome (GOLD analysis project Ga0180438, IMG submission 132455) | Hypersaline lake sediment archaeal communities from the Salton Sea, California, USA - SS_3_D_2 metaG | ecosystem: Environmental > Aquatic > Non-marine Saline and Alkaline > Hypersaline >...
GGTCACGCTGTGCGCGCTCCAGGACAAGGAAGGGCAGATTACAAAACCTCTGCGTGCCCTGGTCCTACACATGCGCTACATTCATTACTAGTCTCGCGCTTGCGAGGCTTTTTTAATTAAAAAGCCCCGCAATTGCAGGGTTTTGTCTTTAAATGATTTGCACTCTGCCAACTTCTCCGCTTTTTAAGCGTACCTTAATGCCGCGGGGATGGTTAGTCTTGCTTGTTAAAATCTCTTTTACCACGCCGCGGGTGAGTTTGCCGGATTTTTGGTCCTCTTTTTTAACAATAAAAACCGGAGTGCCCGGTTTTATGTTTTTGCGCTCAGTTCCGTCCATTTTACTCGTCGTCTTTTTTCTTACCTTTGACAAAGGCCATTAAAACAATCGGCAAAACAAGCCAGGAAAAGCGGGCCGGATCTGATAAAAAGGCTTGTTGGACAAAGGATGATAAATTATCAGTTGTACCGTCTGGTAAAAATGACAAGGTAACTGAAATCATGAGGCCGCATTGTAAAAAACTAAAAGCAATCACCTGCCACCAACTGCCTGACGCATTTGATCCTAAGGTTTTTAAAAGCGCGGAACGTGAAAGCAAAAAGAAAAGTAATACGAACACGCCCAAAAACACGCCGATTTTAATAACAAAATTTTGGTTAATGGTAAGCTCGGCATTAAAGTCCTTAAGATACGGCGCATTGGAAACCACGGCAAGGCCCATGTAAATGCTCACCAGAATCACAATAATGCGATCGCGTCCCAGCGACAAGCCGTACAAAAGCGCGCCAACAATAAAAAACAGGACAATAAAAAGGTCCCAGGTAGGCGTGGCCCAGTTAATGTTGCCGATATAGCTTGTAACAACTCCCCAATCCATATTCATACGTAATTATATCATAATCATAACAAAAAAAATACGGCGAGCTGACTCTTGAGTACAGGTAATACCTTTGAATCAGCTCGCCGAGCGACGCCCCTTCTCCTCCTCCCGAGAAGAATCATCATTACCCCGATGTGGCGTCGAGGAGCAATATGATTGTAGCATGAGTTTTTTTCAGGGTCAACTAGTAATGATATAATAATATATGTACTGGGTGGCCTGTTTGTGATTGCCTTACTAGAGCCGCACCCTTTATTGCCATCGCCCTTAATCATTGGGCATAGGAAGGAGGTGTTTCATGCACCAAAAAAAGCGAATCCTGAAACGATCCGTCATTGGGCTGGATGATAAAAGCGCTAGGCTAATTCGTCCGGCGCCAACACTTGACCATCGGCCAGCAACCGGAGGCATGCCCACGTCGCCTTCGGGATGTGTGGTAACTCCGGTAGCACGCCGGAACTGGTCTCTGCGACCGACAGCAAACTGCTCGAACGGCGGTTGAGCCTAGGGTCGCTCAGATGACATCGCAGGCCCGGGTTTTCTTGACCCAAAGCGCCTGCTCAATTTGGTCTGGCCCCTGGCCAGGCAACAGGAACACGCTTCCTTTCTAACATGCCAATACCTGGTACACTCGCGGTTTAAACAAGGCATCTTTTCTAAGCCTGTCAGCAGAACAGGCTTATTTTTATTCGTAAAATCAGCCATTTAGGCCTGGGGACTTGACAAAAGTATTGCGTTCGGTTTTTGTTCGGGGTATAATATATCGGGATGCCCTCCCCTGTGGATAACTTCCTCCTCCACGGATGGGGCGGATTAATCATCCGCCCCTCAATACCCTCTTACTTACTCATATGTACAAAAATATATGACCCCCAAAGCAACGCCCCAACTTACGAAAAAACAAAAACAGGTCTTAGACTTTGTAGTGAACTACACAAAGGACAATGGTTTTTCCCCGACCGTGCGCGAGATTGCTGAAGAGTTTGGTTTTTCTTCTCCAGCCACGGCGCATGAGCATTTGCAAAATTTAAAAGACAAAGGATTTTTAAAAATTAATCCTGACCAGATTCGCGGCATTGAACCTGCTAAAAAAGTAATTAATCTTGGCAAATCAGTTAACCTTCCTTTGGCCGGTTTGATTACGGCAGGCCAACCAATCGAAGCAATTGAAGAAAAAGAGACCATGGCTGTGCCGGCTGATCTGGTGATTGACGGTGCTAATTCATATGTTTTAAAAGTCAAAGGCCAGTCAATGATTGAAGACGGTATCCTGGATGGGGATTATGTAATTATTGAAAGAAATCCTTCGCCAAAAAATGGTGACGTGGTGGTGGCGCTCATGGATAATGCTTATGCCACTTTGAAAAGATTTTATCGCGAACCCAAGCGCATTCGTCTCCAACCCGCCAACTCAACCATGAAACCAATTTTTGTAAAAGATCTGATTGTACAGGGCGTGGTTAAAGCCGTGGTAAGAAAATTTCAAACTATATAAGTGCGGGTTTCCATACCCGTATATCATAAGAAATAAAAACAAAAATATGCAATACGCAACACTCCCCCATACCTACCCACGAACCGTTAAATTCTGGGCTGCAAAACGAAGAATTAAAAAAGTTCTTCGCTGCCGTTTAACAACCATGCCAAGCGACGAGCCCCTGTATCATGTACGACCTCGTTAATGAGCCGGTTGAGGTCTTAGTTGCTTTTCGTGATAACCGCGTGATGCCGTGGATTATGAAATGGAACGGCAAGAAGTATGATATTAAGCAAGTTAACCTTGTCCATGCCACGCGCGAAGGCAACAAAAAAATATTTTATTTTTCTGTGTCAGACATGATTAATTATTTTAAACTACGTTTTGACACAGAGTCGCTTGAATGGCAGTTGATTGAAATTTATACGGATTGACTTGTCCTGCCAGATTGATGTTTGGTGTTTGGCAGGGCGCGTTAAGGGGGCCCACATGAGTCCGTCTTCTCTTTATAAGAGGGCGGGCTCTTAAATATAAAAAACTATGCAGCGCATTGTCATGCATATTGATATGAACTCATATTTTGCCTCTGTTGAACAGCAAGCCAACCCTCATTTCCGGGGCCGGCCGGTCGGGGTGTGCGCTTACCTTTCTAAAAACGGCTGTATTATTGCGGCAAGCAAAGAAGCCAAAGCCCTGGGCGTGGGCACGGGTGCGATTGTGCGCGAGGCAAAAAAATTAATTCCTCAGATCAAACTGGTTGAGTGTGACCCGATTAAATACCGTCACGTGACCCAGGGTATTTTTTCAATTTTTCGTGACTACACTCCGATTGTTGAACCCTACAGTATTGACGAGGCTTTTTTGGATTTGACCGGCCATATTAAAAATTTTCGCTTTGCTAAAAAAGTTGCTCAGGAAATCAAAAAAAGAATTAAAAAAGAAATCGGTGACTGGCTCACCTGTTCGGTCGGCATTTCTTTTACGCGGTTTTTGGCAAAAGTTGCCTCTGAGCTTAAAAAGCCGGACGGCCTCACCCTGGTAAAGCCGCGCCATATTCCCGGGCTCTATAAAAAGCTTGGTCTGACTGATGTCTGGGGTATTAATTATCGCATGGCAGCAAGATTAAACCGTTTGGGCATATTGTCGCTCATGGATTTATACAATTATCCTGAGACAAATATTTTACAAATACTGGGCCGGCCGGGCTGGTATCTTTGGGCCAAAATCCGCGGTGAGGAAATTGAAGAAGTAGATCCGGACGCGCAAAAGCTGCCTAAATCGATCGGCCACTCTTATTGCCTGCCCGTTGTGACGCGCGACCTGGACTATCTTGGCAAAATCTTAATGAAGCTTTGTGAAAAAACCGGGCGCCGGCTCCGCGCCTCAGGCCGGGTGGCAAACAGAATTTATGTTGGCTGGTCATACAAATATCAGTATGGTGATTATTTGCATCGCAAAACCCCAAAACCAATTTATGACACCATGGATATTTGGCAAACGGCTTTTGGGCTTCTTAAAGCAAGCATCCGCAGTGAAGTAAGTATGCTCGCGGTGACCGTAACCGATCTCCGGCCCTGGAGCGGCCAGATGGAATTTTGGCATAACACAATCAAACAAAAAAATCTGACTCAGGCGCTTGATAAGATTAATGATAAGTTTGGCGAGTATTCGGTTTATCACGGCCGGATGTTTGGCACACAAAAAAACGCGCCAGAGCGCGTTGGTTTTCGTAAAAGTGTTTTAATCCCGGAAAAAGACGAGGATCTTAAATATGTTTCAGAAGAATGATCATTTCGGAGACTTAAGATCGTTTGACAGGTTATTTAAATCTTTAACATGGTGGGCTCGTTCGTGATGATATTTTTTAGTATTTAATTTATTGCGACGCACCAGATCAATAATATATTTTCGTCCCAGGTATGGCGGCATAACTACATAGGTGGCGCCGGCGGCATACAGATCTTTGGCATGCGAACTGTGGTTTGCCACACAGATCACGTTGGCGTGCGGGGCACGGCGCTTGGCATACTGAACCACAAAATTATTGGTTTCAAAATCAGGAATGGTTGAAATAATCAACTTGGTATCTTTTAATTGTATCTGGTCAAGAAAAGCCGCGTCATCAGCTGAGCCAAAAAGTGTCGGTATCTTACTTTTTTCTAAAAATCTAATTACCTGCGGATCATGGTCAACGACAAGGAATTTTACTTTCATCTTTTTTAAGACATTGATAATTCCCCCGCCCAAACGGTGGGCACCAAGCACCAGTACATCAAGTTTTTTCATGCGCGGCAAGCCCATTTCACGGCGTGGTTTTTTTGCTGGAGCGAGAAAACTAAGGAATCCCTCAAGCCAGCGGTACAAAGTATGATTGTAAGTAATCATGTATGAGGATATGCCAATGGTGATCAGGCCTACCATGGTGGCCGGACCAAGTATTTCACCTGGAATATGGCCAACTTCCGCACCCATAGCCAAAAGGATTAGGGAAAACTCACTGATTTGCGCCACGGTCAAACCGGCAAAAAATCCGGTCCGCTTTGAATAGCCCATCCGGGTCATAATGATAAAAACTATAAGTGGGTTACCAATCAAAATAAATGCAGAAAAAGCCAGAATCATCAGCCATGACGTGGAAATGTCCCCAAAGTGCATACCCGCACCCAATACAATAAAAAACGTAATTAAAAAGAAGTCACGCAAAGGCTGCAGGCGCGTAGCAATTTCCCGGTGGTACGGTGAAAAGGAAAGTATTACGCCGGCAATCAAGGCGCCGAGTTCTTGCGAAAATCCCAAATAATTAAACAAGCTGGCAAACACCAGACAGGTACCGATTGCAAAAATAAACAAAAGTTCCCGGCTCTGGGCCAAGGCTTTATCAGCCAGGGGCACAATAAACTTAATAAGCAAGACAACTGCCGCAGTTACAATTAAAACTTTTAATAAAATTGTTGCTAAAAATAACTGGATATCAACATAACCGCCGCGGGAACTGGCAAGAAAAATTATCATGATCAGGGCAACAAAATCCTGCACCAAAAGAAAGCCAATCGCGATTCGTCCGTAGAGTGTGTCCTGATCTTCTTTTGAGTACAAAAGCCGCAAAATGATAATCGTACTTGAAAAAGTAAAAGCAATCGCAATATAAAGTGCAACCAAAGGGGTATAGCCGAGCATGATCGCAATTACCCAGCCGATTACTGAAGTAAAGACAATCTGCCCCAGGCCGGTCACAATGGCCACTCCCCCAACCTCACGAATCATTTTCGGATGCAGGCCTAAGCCAACGATAAATAAAAGCAAGGCCACGCCAATATGAGCAAAACTTTCCAAAGCGTCGCCTTTTTGCACAATACCAAACACTGCCGGCCCAACAATAATACCGGTAATAATGTAACCGATAATCAGCGGCTGGCGAAGCAGCCGCATTATCAAAGATATTACTACGGCCACGCCAAGCACTAAACTGATTTGAACAAAAATAGAAACCATATTATAAAAATATCCCCTCAAAAATATTATACATTAATTTAATATTTTCGACTATCAAAAAATCCCCTCAATCTGAGAGAATTTTTTGGCAGGGGCTGAAGGAATCGAACCTCCGACCTCGGTTTTGGAGACCGATGTTATACCACTTAACTAAGCCCCCATGGCCCCATATAAAGAAAACCAATTTTACTTGGTCTCTTTATGCAAGGTGTGCTTTTTGCATTTCTTACAAAATTTCTTAATCTCTAATCGTTCTTTTAATTTCTTCTTGTTTTTTCTTGAGTAATAATTGATTGTTTTGCAATCGGTGCACTCAAGCTTGATCATATTTTCTTGTGACATATTTCACTTTTATCCTCCGATGCTATTAATATTTGATGGAGCCACCCGTCGGGATCGAACCGACGACCTACGGTTTACAAAACCGTTGCTCTACCAGCTGAGCTAGGGTGGCCTGGTGGGCCGGCCTGGATTCGAACCAGGGAAGGCATAAAGCCAGCAGATTTACAGTCTGCCCCATTTGTCCACTTTGGTACCGACCCAAATGGAGCCGACACGCGGACTTGAACCGCGGACCCCTTCCTTACCATGGAAGTGCTCTACCAACTGAGCTATGTCGGCAAAATCAGAAATTATTTTAATTTGTCAATCTTTGCTTTCCATTCCGTGAGCTTGGGATTGTCGGGATTTTGCTTCTTAAATTCCTTAAAAGCCTCTTTAGCCTGATCTTTAATGCCTAGTATTATACTATTTTCTATGAAAAAGTCAAGGGTTTTGGGATTTTTTGGCTCAAGCTTTTTGGCAGCCAAAAGGCATTTTTGGGCTGATTTCCGGTCTTCGAGTGCCACATTGACCTTAGCCAAATCAAGATGATGGCTTGCGATTGATTTATTTATATTAATTGCTTTTTCCAAATGCTCTTTGGACTGCTTGTAATCACCTTCAAGATAACTTATTTCTGCCAGCAGGCTGTAAACCTTATCATCAGCTTTGTTGAGCTTGATAATAAAATCTAATGTTTCTTTGGCTTCTTCAAACTGCTTTCCTTTTGCATAAACCTGGGCCAAACCCCAGTAAGCCGCAACATTGTGATGATCCAGGCTGATTATTTCAATAAACTTTTCTTCGGCCTGTTTAAGGCTGTCCTCACCAAAAAGACGATTTGCCTCTTCAAGCAAATTCTTGGTTTTATCTTGAGTACCAGGTTTTACTTTCACCGGCTTGGCAACCCGGCGTTCAGTAGCATATTTTTTTTCAAGCTCTTTGGCCCGGCTCTGCAAACCCTCTAAAAACTTACCCGTCCCCCGCTTGAGCTCGCTCGAGACTTCAATCAGAGGCTTACCGCGCTCTTTGGCTTTTCGGGCAACCCGCTGCCAAATAAGTTCTTCTTTAATTTTGGCTTCTCTTGCGCCGGCCATTGAATCAATATCAATAATTGACAGTCGTGAAAACTTTCTAATAATCACTGTGCCGATAATTGAAAGAGAAATTACAATTAATATTAGACCGATCCAATAAATCATATTATCTATTAATATAGGCTTCAATCATTCCTTTAAATTTTTCCTCCTTAGTGCTGGCTGAACCAACCAAAACACCGCTGATAATGTCGTGCTCTAAAAATCCTTCAATATTATCCGGGTCAACACTGCCGCCGTAAATAATTTGAAAATGTTTATTAAACTCAAGCTCGGAAAACGCATCAATCAGTGTCTGGCGGATAACCTGATGCGAATGCACCGCATCACTTGGCTCAACCGCATCACCAGTGCCGATTGCCCAGACCGGTTCATACGCGATAATAATTCGGTCATCTTCTTCAATGTCGAGTACGCCGACTGATTCACTTATCTGTTCACGGACCACGTCATCTCGCTTGCCGGCTCGGCGTTCTTCAGCAGTTTCACCCACGCAAAGAATCGGCGTCAGGCCCTGTTCCAGGGCAAGGCGCAGGCGGTGATGAATATCCAAGTTTTCTTCGCGAAAATGTTTACGCCGCTCCGAGTGGCCAAGAATCACAAATTGGCAACCAACTTCTTTGAGCATAATAGGTGAAACCGCACCAGTAAACGGACCCTTCTCACGCCAGTTCATGTTTTGCGCACCTAAAGCAATCTTTTCATTTTTGCTAATGAGTTTATTGATTGCCGGAATTGCTGGATATGACGGACATAAAACCAGCTCAGGCAAATTCTTTTTCTTTTTAATGTAGCTGGCCAACTCGCGTGTTAAATCCTCGCTTTCGGCTAAGGTGAGATAACTTTTCCAGTTGGCAATAATTAATTTTTCCTCCATATTATTTAAAATATTTTAAAACACTTGCTTTGGTTTTAAACGGCCCGATTACTGCCACCCCGGCGCGGTCCCAATCAAGCACCCTGCCCGCAATCTGCCTCACTTTCTTTTGATCAACCTTCATAATGTCGGCTAGTCGCTGTTTGGGAGTTTTGATGCGTTTGAAAAGCAGGGCCTGTTTGCCGTAAAACTCAGCCAGATTAAATGAATCCTCAAGTGAGAGAGCTAGTTTCCCCTTTATATATTCTTGGGCGCGTTTGATTTCCTCAGAAGTTGGGCCGTGTTTTTTAAAACGCTTAATTTCTTTTTTCAAAATATCAGCGGCTTTATCAAAGCGTTTGATATCAAGCCCGCTGCGGATTGTGAATAACCCGCTGTCTTCATATGAATCAACTGAGGAACGGACATAATACGCCAGACCCTGTCGTTCGCGAATCGCAATAAAAAGCCGTGAGCTCATGGTTCCGCCAAAAATTACGTGCATCAGCTGCAGTGCCGGCATGTCACGCGATTCATAGCGAAGCCCTGGAAAACCGACTGCTAAATGTACCTGTTCGGTTTTTTTATATTTAATTTTACACTTGGGCGTACGGCTTGATTTAAAACCAGGAAATTTTTTGTATGCGTAAGGCTTTGCTTTTGTTTTTGGCGCCAGGTCAGCAAAATATTTATCAGCCAGGGTTTTTACTTTTGAAAAATTACCCGCCACCACCAGCACCATATTGCGCGGCTGGTAAAAACGGACACGATAGCGCAAAAGGTCAGGACGCTTCATTTTTTTAATAATCGCTTTTGTGCCGGCCACTTCCCAGCCCAGAGTACTACCCTCGTACATGGCCTGCTCCAGAAGGTCCTCAATGTACAGCAAGGGGTTATCCTCATACATATTAATTTCTTCAATAATCACGCCTTTTTCTCGGATAAATTCTTTTTCCTCAAACTTGGAATGCCAAAGCATGTCTGAAATTACGTCAAGGGCTTTCTCGATGTGGGCGTTGCTTGCCTTGATGTAATAGCCGGTCCAATCTTTTGACGTGGCAGCGTTAAACTCAGCGCCAATGCTGTCAAGTTCACGCGAAAGATCAAGCGTGGTCGGCCGGCGCTCAGTGCCTTTGAACATCAGGTGCTCAATAAAATGAGAAGCGCCGCTAATCTTATGTCGTTCAAAGCGCGAACCGACTTTTGCCAATGCCAAGACCGTAACCGCCTGAGTTCCCTTCACCGGTACAAAATAAGTTTTTATGCCATTCTTTAAAGTAGTCTGTCTGTACACAATCGTTAATCTAATTTTTCTTTGAAATAATCCATGAGGTCGCCTATTTTAATGCGCTCCTGTTCCATGGTGTCGCGGTCGCGCACCGTGACCGACTTATCGTCTTTTGATTCAAAGTCATAGGTCACGCAGTAGGGCGTGCCAATTTCATCCTGACGGCGGTAACGCCGGCCAATTGAACCACTGGCGTCAAACTGCGTCATCCAGCGGGTTTTAAGTTCATTAAGAAGTTCCGTCGCTGGTTTGGTAAGCTCTTCTTTCTTTGACAGTGGCAAAACCGCAATTTTGATTGGAGCCAAACGCTTATCAAGCCGCAGGACCACTTCCTGCTCTTTGGTGCTCTCAGTGGTTTTGGTACGGCCGCCCTCAACCACTCGGTAGGCGTCAACCAAAAATGCCAAAGTTGAACGGTCGGCCCCGGCCGATGTTTCAACAATGTGCGGAAAATATTTTTCTTTTGTTTCGTCATTAAAGTACTGCATATCCTTGCCGCTGTGCTTGGCGTGGTTGGAAAGATCCCAGTCACCTCGGTCATGAATTCCTTCGAGCTCGTCCTTACCAAACGGAAACTCGTATTCAATATCAACCGCGGCTGAAGAATAATGCGCCAGCTCGTCTTTTTTCTGTTCATAAAAATTTAAATTATTTTTGTCCATGCCGTAATCCAAATACCATTTCATGCGTGCTTCTTTCCATTTTTTAAAATGTTTTTTCTTGTCTTTTGGATTTACGAAGTACTGCATTTCCATTTGTTCAAACTCGCGCATGCGAAAAGTAAAGTTACCCGGCGTAATTTCGTTGCGAAAGGCCTTACCAATCTGAGCAATGCCAAAAGGAATCTTAAGGCGCATTGATTCACGAATATTTTCAAAATTAACATAAATCCCCTGACAGGTTTCGCCCCGAAGATATGTTTCCGAAGCCGTGTCCTCAACCGGACCGACAAATGTTTTCATCATTAAATTAAAGCTTTTTGCTTCCGTCAGCTCACCACCGCACTCTGGACATTTTTTCTTATCCTCAATATGATCCGGCCGAAATCGCTTGTGGCATTTTTTACATTCAACCATTGGGTCAGTAAAGCCGGCGCCCAAATGGCCAGACGCCTCCCACACCTTTGGTGACATTAAAATTGAAGCATCCAGTCCGACAATGTCCGGATTGTCCTGAACCATGGCCTTCCACCAGGCTCGTTTGATATTGTTTTTAAGTTCCACACCCAAAGGGCCGTAATCATAGCAGCTGGAAAAGCCGCCATAGATTTCAGATGACTGAAAAATGAATCCCCGGCGCTTGGCAAAGGAAACGATTTTTTCCATGATATTTTCTTCTTGTTTAGCCATATTTTTAAAAATTTAAGTGCTGATATTATAACGAAAATACCTATTTTTAGCAAATCTTTTCTCTTCATTCAAAAAGCCCTGCCTACGCAGAGCTCTTTTTGCATAAATTAGCCTAAATTGTCATTATTTCCTTTTCTTTTTCATCAGTAATTTTGTCAATTTCTTTGTTTACTTCACTAACGTGCTTGTCCAGCTCTTCCTGGCTGCGAAAACGTTCGTCTTCAGTAATCTCTTTGGCATCTTCTGCCTTGATGATTTTATCACGCACTTTTTCCCTGACACCGCGAGCACTGATGCGCGCCTGTTCGGCCTTTTGCTTAAGAATTTTAACCATGTCTTTGCGGTTCTCTTCAGTCATTGGCGGCATGTTCAAACGAATCACGGTGCCGTCAACCACCGGCGAAACACCGATGTCAGAATCATTGAGTGCTTTTTCAATGTCCTTGATCACGTTTTTATCCCATGGGTCAATCACAATGGTTTTTGGATCGGGAACATTAATCGAAGCCAAACCCTTAATCTCCATTTTTTGATCATATACTTCGACCTGAATATCCTCAACCATGGCTGGTGTGGCCCGGCCGGTGCGCAGGATACTGATTTCAGACTTGAAGTGATCAATCGCTTTTTGAAATTCCCCCTCGTGCTCTTTAATTATGTTTGCCATAGATTTAAAATTAAAAGCTGTCTTTTTTAGATTCGCTTACGCCAAGGTAAATGACTTTGTTATTTTCCGGATCAATTGTTATGGCGCTCGCGCCCCGGTCAAGAGCGGGAACTTTCTTGGTAACCCAGGTCGCGCCAGCGTCAAGCGATTTGTAAAACGTGCCGCTGGTGGTGTAATAAATTTCCCTGCCCTCGCGCGGATTAAGTACCAAAGAGGTAATCCTGGCTTCCCCTGGCGGGGTTACCAGTTCAATTTCAGACCAGGATGAACCAGCGTCTGTGGTGCGGATCAAACCGTACTTGGTGGCAATAATAAATGTGTTTTGACTGGTTTTGTCAGCGGTAAGAAAATAGATGTCGCGTGAATTTTTGAAATCTTTAAGCTCGGCTTCAAAGTCTGACCAACTCTCACCACCGTCAACACTTTTCCAAAGGCCTTTGTTTTCGGTGCCGATGTACATAACGCGGGAATCAAACGGGTCAATTAAAATGTCGTTAATGTCTCCGTCAAAGCGATGCACCGGAGACCAGCTGGCGCCGGCGTCCGTGCTTTTTAACAGGTCGCCGTCCGAAGTGCCGGCGTAAACAATGGTCGGGTTGTACCAATCAATTTCCACGTCCGTGACTTTTACATCGGTCCGGGTTTCGTAATATGACTGCTCAAACGTACGGTTGCAGTCAATTGATTTGTAAACCTTATTGCGGCTCGCGGCGTAAACATTGCATTTGTCCTTGGGATCAATCGAGATGTCGGCAATCGGGCCGGTATCAAGCTGTTTGGCAGATTCCCAGGACTCGGCGCCGTCATAAGAATACAAAAGTCCGTCCGCACTGGTGCCGGCGTAAATTGCCAAATGGTCTGACGGGTCAATCGCAACTACATTAATATTAACTTGGCCAATCTTACCCACGCCCTCGGGAGTTGGAAAGTCAACTTTTTGCTCCCAAATCTCACCCTGGTCAGTGGATTTCCAGACACCGCCCTGGGCGCCGGTTGGCGCGCCGCCAAACTCAATACAGCCAATACCCATCAGGGATATTGCCGCGATCATTGTGATGATTGGTAAAATCTTTTTCATAAATATATTTTTAAAATTTTATATCTATTATTTTATATCAAAATTAGAAATTTAACAAAAAGTTTTCAATCGCCAGCTTGATGTTGGCGTTTTGATCGATGTTTTTTTCCGTCTGTTTGATTTTGTTAAGTAAACTAACAATCTGATCGGTTGAGTATCGATTTTTTAATTCCTCAATATATTCATGCGCCCAATAGTTGACCATCAGCTCCTGGTTGCCGAGCCCTAGAAGCAGGCTGTCGCGGATCACGCCCTGCCAGATCGACAATATCTTTTTAACCGCCCGGACAATCTCTTCGCGGTCGCCGCGTGTCTGGATCTTGTCATCAACAAAATTAAATCTTTTCCAAATCGGTGCCTGGCAGACTTTGATAAAATCCAGAACTTCACTTTTATAATCTTCAAGCCGTTCTTTGTCCTCGTAAAACTTTAATGCCACGCCTGGTGATCCGGCGGCCAATCGGGACAACAGCTCGGCCTCTTCCCGGCTGGCCCCGCGCTCTTTAAGCTCGTCATAAATCAACTTTTCCGGAATAATTCTGAATTTTACAATCTGGCAGCGCGAAGCAATGGTGGCGGGTAAGCGGCTCAGGTCTTTGACCAAAAGCACAATAATAGTTTTGCCGGCCGGCTCTTCCAATGTCTTTAACAAAGCATTTGACGCCTCAATACTCATGTACTCAGCCTCTCGTATCAAAGCGACCTTATAAGTATTTAAAAATGAAGTCAAGCCGATTTTGTCCCTGAGCTCGCGGATCTGTTCAATACTGATCAGCTTTTTCAGCTTTTTGGTCTTTTCGTCGCGAATCCGCTCAATCACGGCCACGTCAGGATGAGTCTCCAAGCTGTGGCGCTCCCCGCCTTTTGCGCCCTGATGAAGGATTTTCTCAAGCCACCACCGGGCCACGGTCTCTTTGCCCACGTCTTCGGGCCCTAAAAAAAGATAGGCATGGGCCAGGCGTTTGCTCTCCACGCTCTTATCTAAAAAATTCAAAATCTCGTCATGGCCAATGACTGACAAACGCTTGCCCAATTTCTTGGCCTCCTTGGCTTCGGTTTTGGCTTGTTTTGGCATAATTATTGTGAGCTGATTATATCATAATGGTCTTAAATTCCAAATCTCAAGCATCAGATTCCAAACAATATCCAATGCCCAAATTTCAAATACCAAACCCAGCCAATAATCTAATTTTTAGGTTTGGTGCTTGGAATTTTGAATTTGTTTGGGATTTGTGATTTGGAATTTGGAATTTAGCTTAATTATGTTAAATAATATTAACAATTTTGTGCTAATTCTAGCTAAAAAGCCTTAAATTAGCCAAAAAAAGACCCAAAAGGTCTTGACAAATCTGTGAAAATATGGTATATTTAAATGGTTTTTAAAATACAAAATTTGAGGAGAGAGAGCAAAAATCCATTTATAGTATTAGCTATAAAAGGGGCTTTGGTAGAATTTGAGTCAATCCTCATAAATTACCAAAGCCTCTTTTCTTTTCAAAGGTGCTTTAACCAAAAACAAGGAGATATAGAGATGAGGACTCTCATCACGATCTGTGCCGTTCTGTGTCTGCTCTGCCCGGCCTGCGGGACCAGCGTCATCAGCGAGCCGGCTACCCCCACTTCCGAGGTCAGCGACTCCGAGATGGTCGAGGTCACGGTCTACGACCGCGAGGGCCTCGACGAGCTCACCGAGACGCTCGACTGGGCCGGCTACGAGATGGTGCCTGGCTACCCCAAGAAGCTCCGCTTCGGTGAGGGCTGGCTCGTCGCCGCTCTCAAGAAGTAGCCAGAACCATTTCCTCATGCACTTCCTGGCCGAGTAGGACTCTACATCCTGCTCGGCCCAACACCCTGGTTCATGAGTCAGCTCATGAGCCAAGGCGTTCCAAGAAAAACAACCACGGAGGAGATAAAAAATGTTCTGGAAAATCTGGAAATTTATCGTAATCACTATAGCAACCGCGTTGCTGCTCGCGTTTATTGTAGAGATGGTGGGCATTCCGAGAACCGCCTACCTGCTCATCATGAGCGACGAGTCTCTGATCACAAAAATTTTTTACATGACCATCTTCGGCATATTCGAACTGCTTAACATCCTCTTAATCTGGCTGGGGTACCACATGATAATCATGGAGCGGCGCAAACCCTGGCCCAAGAGCTGACCCGCAGCCTGTCCCCACCCACCACAGCCTCTCCGTCCTGGAGAGGCAAACACCCTGGTTCATGAGTCAGCTCATGTGCCGAGGCGTTCCAAGAAAAGAAACTACTTTGCAATAAGGAGGCCGATCATGGCGAAAAAGGGAAAAAAGATGGTACAGGTCGCGATCTCTTTCGATAAAGAGCTTCTCGACCGCGTTGACGAGCACGTGAAACTATTGCGGGTAAGGATGCCCGGGATCCGAATCGGCCGTACTGACGTGATCCGCATGTTCGTTCTCAAGGGTCTCGAGGCCGAGGAGGGCAAGTAGCCCGCTCCTCCAACCAACCTACCCTAGCCTCTCTGTTCTGGAGAGGCGAACACCCTGACTTATAAAATCAATTTGTAAGTCAAGGCGTTCCAAAAACAACGGAGCGGTAATAAAAACCCTTTTCAGGAGGTGTGAGGATGATCAGTCTGAAGCAGATGGCTTACGGTTTCTACGACCGCAGCCTGTTTCCCGAGGACATGGAGGATGAGGCGAGGATCCTGAGGAGGGACCTCGACGAGCTGCACCCGTGCGATCCCGCTGGTCTGCCCTCGACAGACTTCGACGACCCTCGTGAGGTCGAGGACGAGCTGATCGAGCGGATCGACCGCGAGCGCCGGCGCGA
>Ga0180438_10006810_pt1 | contig 15311 bp, 16 predicted proteins | sample SS_ome_12_FD_132455 | JGI IMG/M metagenome (GOLD analysis project Ga0180438, IMG submission 132455) | Hypersaline lake sediment archaeal communities from the Salton Sea, California, USA - SS_3_D_2 metaG | ecosystem: Environmental > Aquatic > Non-marine Saline and Alkaline > Hypersaline >...
AAGACCTGAATCGCTCGCAACGCCCTACGTAAAAGAGTGAACGAGATTCTTCGCTTCGCTCAGAATGACAGAATTGATGAGGTTGGAGAGACATGTTAGATAAAATGAGAAGCTGGACACCTCCCGAGGATTGGCTCAAAATCACTACTATTGACGCCCACACCGAAGGTGAACCCTTCCGGGTCATCACTGGCGGCTTCCCTGATTTGCCGGGCGAAACCATCCTGGCCCGCCGCCGCTACGCCAGGGAGAACTTGGATCATCTGCGGACGGCGCTGATGTGGGAACCCCGAGGCCATGCCGATATGTACGGCTGCATCGTCACCTCACCTGTCAGCCCAGAGGCGGACATCGGCATCCTCTTTATGCACAACGAAGGCTACAGCACCATGTGCGGCCACGGCATCATCGGCATCACCAAGGTGGTGTTGGAGACCGGCTTGCTGCCCATGACTGCCCCCGAAACCACGGTCAAAATAGACACCCCGGCCGGGCTGGTCACTGCTCACGCCAGGGTGGCTGAAGGACAGGTGCAAAGCGTCTATTTCCACAATGTGCCTTCTTTCGTCTTGGTTTTGGACGAAACAGTGGATGTGCCGGGCCTGGGCAAAGTGCGCTACGACATTGCTTTTGGCGGGGCGTTTTACGCTTACGTGCAGGCTGGAGAGGTCGGCCTGACCTGTATGCCGGAGGATTTCCGTCCTCTCATCGAAAAGGGGATGGCTATCAAGCGGGCCATCATGGACAGCCGATCTATCCCCCATCCCTTTGAAGAGGATTTGAGTTTTCTCTACGGCACCATCTTTATCGGGCCGCCGCTGGGTGAAGGGGCGCATAGTCGCAACGTCTGTATCTTTGCCGAGGGCGAGGTGGATCGCTGCCCGACCGGCACAGGTGTCAGCGGTCGCCTGGCCATCCATTATGCACGGGGCGAGGTTGGCCTCGAGCAGCTCATTGTCATCGAGAGCATTATCGGTAGCCGCTTCACCGGGCGCATTGTGGAAACTACAACCTTTGGCCCCTACCCCGCCATTATCCCGGAAGTAGAGGGCACGGCCCACATCACCGGTCGCAACGAATTCGTGATTGACCCGAGCGACCCGCTGCGGGATGGGTTTATTCTCCGCTAAAAAAGGTGCGACGCCCTTGAAAAGGGCGTCGCACCTTCGATGTATAGGATGCATAAAATGGATCTGGTCATCAAAAGTGGCACCATTGTCACTGCGTCAGATATTTACCAGGCCGACCTTGGTGTGGAGGGTGAGAAGATCGCCTACATCGGTCACAGTCTCTCTGGACGGGAGGTCGTTGACGCCACAGGCCATTACGTCTTCCCCGGCTTTGTAGATGCCCACGTTCACCTCAGCCTGCCGGTGGGTGACATTGTCTCCTCCGACGACTTTGCCACCGGCACCATCGCCGCGGCCTGCGGGGGGACGACCACCATTCTGGACTTTATCACCCCCGTATCAGGCCAGTCGCTGCGTGAGGCGACGGCCGCCCGACGGCAAGAGGCCGATGGCCAGGTGGCCATTGACTATGGCCTGCATCTGACGGCCATTGACGCCACGCCCGAGACTCTGGAAGCGCTGTCAGAACTGGCTGCCGAGGGCTACACCAGCCTCAAGCTGTACACGACCTATGACATGCGGCTGAACGATGATCAGTTCCTGCACCTGCTGGCCGCTGCCCGTGAGTGTGGACTCTTGCCCCTGGTTCACACCGAAAACCACGCTGCCATCGAATATCTCAAAGCCCGGTTCCTGGCAGAAGGCAAGACGGAATCCCGCTACCATCCTCTCAGCCGCCCGCCTGCGGTCGAAGCGGAGGCGGCCAACCGGGTGCTGACTTTGGCCGGCTTGACTGGCACCCCGGTCTGCATTGCCCACCTCACCTGTCGCGAGACCCTGGCAGCAGCCGGAGAGGCTCGAGCCCGAGGGCAGGCAGTCTACGCCGAGGTCTGCCCACAGCACCTGCTCCTCTCGATAGACGATTACGACCGGCCCGGTTTCGAGGGAGCCAAGTTTGTCCTCTCCCCGCCTCTGCGCGACCGTTCCCATTGGCAACCTCTCTGGCAGGCCCTGGCCGATGGTGGCTTGCAGGCCGTTTCGACGGACCACTGCCCGTGGACCTTTGCCAAACAGAAGCAGCGCGGGCGCGATGATTTCACCCAGATCCCCAACGGTGCGCCAGGAATCGAAACAAGGGTGCCCCTTATCTACAGCGAGGGAGTGGGCAAGGGGCGGCTTTCCCTTAACCGTTTCGTCGAGGTCTGTGCCACAGGACCGGCCCGCCTCTTTGGGCTTTATCCCCAGAAGGGCACGATCGCTGTCGGCAGCGACGCCGACCTGGTGCTCTGGGATCCCAACAAGGAGCGCCGGTTGACCGCAGAGAACCTGCACATGAACGTGGACTACAGTCCTTATGAAGACATTACTGTCAAGGGCTACCCGGCCCTGGTCCTGCAGCGGGGCAAGATCATCGTTCGAGACAACGAGTTCGTGGGTGAGGTAGGGGCTGGCCAATTCCTGAAGCGGCATCCATTTCGTCTATAATACCCACTGGTCCAGGCTGATGGCAGGGGAGCTCTCAAAGAGTTCCCCTGTTTAAGTTTTCATCTCTTTGTTTTATTGGGTTCAAAGGTGTTGCAAAAGGAGGGATGTGTGATATAATGTCAGCACACCGATTCTTGTAGAGGAGGCACGGAATGGCTGAACAGCCGGAACGACTGGTCAAAGTAGCGCGAGAGAGCCCGATGGGGTGTAACTTTTTGGCCAAAGCTTGCGTGACCTTGGGTTTCTACCTGATTTGGTGGCAGGCCAGGCAACTGGTGGTGACCACCCGGCGGGTAGTCTGGAGGTCTGGAGTGGTTGCCAAATCAGAGCGGTCTATCCCTCTGAGCCGGGTAACGGATGTATCCATCAAATATGGGTTGTTAGGCAGGTTGTTAGGCTATGGCAATATCTATATCGAGTCGGCTGGTGGACCGGGGACAGAGATCATCGCCCTCGATATCGCCGATCCAGGCGGAGTGCGAGATGCGATAGTGAGCCAGACACAGTGATTTGGCTTGATGATGTGTCCACTTTTAATCGAGACCGGTAAGAGTGAGCAACACCTCTCTCAAATCACCCCTTCTCCCCGCAGCTTTTCGATCTCGGCCTCGGTGTATCCCAGTCCGGCCAAGACCTCCTCGTTGTGCTGGCCCAGGGTGGGTGGCGGCAGACGATAAGTGACAGGGGTGGTTGAAAACTTGAGGGGGTTGCCCAGCGATCGGACTGTCCCGATCAGGGGGTGCTCCAACTCGACGATCATCCCCCGGGCTCGCACCTGGGGGTCGTTGAGGGTCTCATCAACATAATTGATGGGGCCGCAAGGGATCTCGGCCTCGGTGAACTGGGAGAGCCAGACTGCGGCTTCTTTGGTGCCGATGATTTCATCCAGAAGGGGGATGAGCTCAGGCTTGTGCTCGATCCGATCGCGGTTGGTGGCAAACCTGGGGTCCACCATAATGGTGTCTTCAACCCCCAGAAAGCGGCAGAAGCGTTCCCACAGCCTCTCCGATCCCACTCCCACAATGATGTACTTGTCTTTGGCCTTGAAGGGCTGGTAGGGCACAATATTGGGATGGGCATTGCCCAGACGTGGTGGACGCTCGCCCGTGGCAAAGTACCCTCCGGCCACGTTGGTCAGCCAGGCCACCTGGGATTCCAGCAGCGTCATGTCCAGGAATTGGCCTTCTCCCGTCTGCTCCCGGGCCAGGAGGGCAGCCACCACGGCAAAGGCACTGTAGATACCGGCCGTGACATCGGAGATGGGAATGGGATAGCGAATGGGACCGCCATCCGGCTCACCGGTGATGCTCATCAGGCCAGATTCGCCCTGGGTGACGACATCGTAGCCCCCTCGGCCGGCGTAGGGCCCGGTCATGCCATAGCCGCTGATGGAGCAGTAGACCAGGCGAGGATTGATGCCTTGCAACGTGTCGTAGTCAATCTCCATCTTCCTGAGCGACTCGATGCGAGGCTGGTTGGCCACAAAGACGTCGGCCTTTTCGACCAGCCGGTGCATGATGGCTACGCCCTCTTTCGATCTGAGGTTGAGGGTGAGGCCGCGCTTGTTGCGGTTGACGGAAAGGAAGTAAGCACTTTCACTTCCGATGAAGGGCGGTCCCCATCCCCGCGCCATGTCACCGCTACCAGGCATCTCCACTTTGATAACGTCGGCTCCCAGATCGCCCAACATCATCGTGCAATAGGGGCCGGCCAGAGCCGAGGTGAGATCAATAGTGACCATGTCCTCCAGTACATTTTGCGTTTTCAATGGATGGCCTCCGTCTCTGTTGTTTTCATGGGCCACGCTGATAGTGGCCGGCAGGGCCATGTAGGCCAGCATCACCGCGCTGGTAAGGGCCGTCGGTCCGAATAGAGGATAAATTGTAGCATAGGAAAGCCATTTTGTCCAATAGCGGTCTCCTTGCTGGAGACCTTTTTTTGTGGTACAATCCCCCATAGCTTCCGAGTCAGATTGGGGGAGGTCATCGTGAACCTTTGGCCACTGGCCTTCGGTTTCTTTCTCAGCACCCTCATTGCCTGGGGTGGTTATCAGAAGCGTTCGCTATCGCGCAGCGGTGTAGCAGGGGCCGTCATTCTGGGCACGCTCATCTTTGGTCTGGGAGGGTGGATTTGGGGACTTTTGCTGATCGCCTTCTTTGTCTCCTCCAGTTTCCTTTCCCGTTACAAAGAAGCTGAGAAAGAGGATCTGGCAGAAAAGTTCGCCAAGGGCTACCAACGGGATCTGGGCCAGGCTCTGGCTAACGGTGGTTGGGGGGCGGTTCTGGCTGTCCTCTACTTTCTGTGTCCCGACTCCCTTCTTTTCATCGCCTTTGTGGGCGCAATGGCCACTGTCAACGCCGACACCTGGGGCACAGAGATAGGTGTGCTGAGCCCCACTATGCCCCGGCTCGTCACCAACGGCCAGCCGGTTCCTGTGGGCACCTCAGGGGGAGTGACCTTTTTGGGAACCCTGGCTGCTCTGGCGGGGGGACTATTCATTGGCCTCGTCGCCCTGGCCCTGCGACTGGTGAATAACCTCTGGCAGACAGGCCAGTGGGCCTGGGCAGACCTCTGGCTTTTGCTCTTTGCTGGCCTGGGTGGTCTGGCGGGCTGCTTTTTCGACAGCCTGTTAGGGGCGACAGTCCAGGGTATCTACTATTGTGAGGGCTGCCAGAAGGAGACCGAGAGCCAGGTCCACCGCTGCGGACGGCAGACCCACCTGAGGCGTGGCTGGCGGTGGCTGGGCAACGACGCGGTGAATTTCATCAGCTCGGCGGTGGGAGGGGTGACAGCCGCGCTGCTGGGCTGGCTCATCCTCTAGCACTAGTCAAAAATTCAAGTCTGTGTTAAAATGGAATAGACAGCGGATATGGCCCCCGGTTCGTTGGGGCTGGTCGTGTCAGGTGATAGAAAGTGTCCGAGTTTGAAAAATTGCTCAAAAAGATGAGGGACGCTCAAACGCCCCTCTCCATATCCAGCCTTTACAATCTCTCAGATTTGACCAGGGCTGAAGTACAGCTTTTCCAGGAGGTCTGGCCTCTTCTCGATGCCGGACGCAGGCGATGGATCATCCAATCCCTGGTGGATATAGCCGAAGCCAGCTTTGAGGTGAACTTTGACCCCCTCTTTCGACTCTCTCTCAGTGATGAAGATGAAGTGGTACGCTGTCGGGCTATCGAGGGGCTGTGGGAGAATGAGGATCTGGCTCTGGCTGGATTGCTGGTGCGCTTGCTCAGGGAAGATCCATCAGAATCGGTGCGTGCAGCAGCGGCTACATCGCTGGGCCGTTTCGTGCTATTGGCAGAGTTGGAGAAAATAGGGGCTGCGCCAGCCATGATGATCGAAAATGCCCTGTTAGGGGCGATTTATGACCCCCACGAGACGCTGGAGGTGCGTCGGCGGGCCGTGGAGTCCATCGCTTATTCTGGCCAGGCCCAGGTGCGGGACGTCATTGAGATGGCCTATTGCGACGACGAGGAGAAAATGCGCATCAGCGCCATTTTCGCCATGGGGCGCAGTGCCGATCCCCTCTGGCGTGAAATGGTCATAGCTGAGCTTGGTGACCCTAACCCAGAGATGCGCTACGAAGCAGCCAGAGCCTGCGGTGAACTGGAGGCTTTGGCTGCCCTGTCGGCTCTGATTGGCCTGATCGAGGCCGATCCGGACCCTGAGGTGCAAGAGATGGCCATCTGGGCCCTGGGCCGCATCGGGGGCAAGGAGGCACGGCGTGTGCTGGAGGCCTGCTGTGAGAGTGAGGACCAGGCCCTACGCCAGGCAGCCGAAGAAGCCCTGGACGAATTGGACTTTCTGGGCGGGCATTTCGATCTCTTCCTCTTCCAGCCCGATGACTGGACGGATGACTAGTGGGGACTTTTAGCGTGGCGGTACTCCTGGCTGTCCTCTGGAAGGTTATTCTGCCTGTCTTCCTCATCATCGCTTTGGGCTATCTCCTCGAACGCTGGCTGAGCCTGGATGTGCGACCCATCTCGCGGGTCATTTTATATGCCCTTGGCCCCTGCCTGGTTTTCTCCTCTACGGCTACGTCCGCTGTCAGTGGGGCCGACCTCTGGAAAATCGCCTCCTTCGTCCTGCTCACGACCCTGGCCATGGGCCTGTTCTCCTGGGTTGTGGCCAGGGCTTTGCGTTTCAGCCAGGCTATGGAGAGTGCCTTCTTGTTGACCACGCTCTTCATCAACGCGGGCAACTATGGCCTGTCGGTCAACCTCTTCGCCTTTGGCCAGGCCGGCCTGGAGCGCGCCGCCATCTTTTTCACGGTCAGCGCTCTCCTGACCAGCAGCGTCGGGGTCTACCTGGCCTCGCGGGGCCAGTCAAGGGGATCCGATGCCCTGCGCAACGTCTTCAAGGTACCCATCATCTACGGGGCGTTGGCTGGCTTCTTCGTCAATCTGGCGGCCATTACCGTGCCAGAGCCGGTGGCCAAAGCGGTTGACCTGGTAGGAGGGGCCTCTGTGCCCCTCATGCTTTTGTTGGTAGGCGTGCAGTTGGCCCGGACCTCGCTGGCAGGTGAACTGAAGGTCATGGGTCTGGCGACCTTTGTGCGGTTGGTTGTGGCCCCTGCCGTGGCTCTGGTCCTGGCTGCCTGGTTGGGCCTGACGGGGGTGACGCGACAGGCCTGTGTCACTGAAGCCAGCATGCCCACTGCCGTCATGACCACCATCTTGGCTACCGAGTTCGAGGCCGAACCCCAGTTTGTAGCAGGCGTGGTTTTCATCTCGACCTTGGCCAGCGTCGTCACCTTGACCTTGTTGCTGGCTCTGATCATGTAAAGGGCAAGATGGCATCTTGCCTTACAATCCCAGGGAGAAACAGCCGGACATGAAAAGGCGACTCGTTTCGGCATTATTGCTTGGCCTCAGTTTGATTCTGATGAGCTATCGGTTGCTTAAAGCCGAGGGTGAGATCGTTGTCGTTGCCAGCAATTTCCATTACGAGTTTGGCCGGCAACTCGGCTTTCACCTGGAAGCCGGCAGCGCCAGTGGCATCACCCAGGTCCTGCTCTCCTTCCGGGCCACAGGTGACGCCACTACTACCGTAGAACATCCCCAGTTTGTAGCTGGCCCTTCCGTGACGGTGGATCACACCTATGATCTTCGGGGGCGTTACATCAAACCCTTCAGCCGGGTCGAATACTGGTGGATCCTCAGCGACGCGGCGGGCCATCGGCTGACCACTGAGGTGCAGACCTTTTCCTACGATGACGACCGTTTCCCCTGGCAGTCCCTCACGGGAGAAGGAAAAGGAATCACCGTCTACTGGTATCAGGGTCCAGAGGCTTTCGGCCAGGCGGCTCTGGACGTAGCCGTCGGAGCGGTGCCTCGCATCGGCGCGGACCTTGGGGTGGGAGCGCCCCAGCCCATCAGGGCTTTTCTCTATGCCAACCTCTCTGATCTTGAAGGGGCGCTACCTCCAACGGGCCGGGAGTGGGTTGGCGGGCAGGCCTACCCTGAACTGGGCACTTTCGTGGTGGCCATCCCGCCCGACGACAGGAGCCTCTCCACGATGAAAAGGGTCATCCCCCACGAGATCACCCATTTGCTCGTCTACCAGGCTGCTGGGGGGGCTCTGGGCCAGGTGCCCTACTGGCTGAACGAAGGGCTGGCCACCCTCAGCCAGGAGTTGCCTGACCCGGAAGCTGCTATCGTCCTGGAGATGGCCTTGAGCCAGGACAGCCTGGTGTCTCTGAGGGACCTGTGTGGTCCCTTCCCTCTTGACGCCAGTCAGGCCAGGCTGTCCTACGCCCAGAGCGCCAGCGTGGTCGGCTTCATTCGCGATCACTATGGCCGCCAGGGCCTGACCCGTCTCATCGCTGCCTACGCCGATGGAGCCTCTTGCCAGGGAGGTGTGGAGCGAGCTCTGGGGGGCATCAGCCTCGAGGGGCTGGAGACCCAATGGCGGGCCAGCCTGCAGCCACGCAACAAGTGGCTGGTGTTCTTGGAGAAGACCGGACCGTGGCTGGGACTGTGGGGGGGGAGTTGCCTGATGACCTTGCTCTTCCTGGAGACGATTCCCCTCTCCATCTGGCGGCGCCGACGGGAGGCGCAGGAGGGACCTCCTGCTGATGAGGCTGGCGGTTAAAATCGCGCTTGGAGAGCCCTTGTGGCGTTGGCTGTCTGCCTGCGCAGACAGGTAGGCCCTCGCCCGCGAAGGCGGGCGACCAAGGCAAAGCGCCCCTGAGCCGCAGATTTCAATCTGACGGCTTGAGGGGGAACTTGGAGGAACAAAGCATGGGAAAAAAGAGAGGAAAGGGAAGCAAGTCTCCCTTGAGTGACAAACAAATCCAGGCCATCCTAGATCGGTTCGTGCGAGAGGAGTTGCGCATGGATGAGGCCGAGCGAGAGATCGCCAGGCTGCGAAAGGTCAGGGGCCGGGTCACTCCGCGCTTGCTGGAGATGATCATCGCGCCCGACCGTGAGATCTATACTGCGGCGGCTATGCTATTGCGTCATCTGGGGGACCGCCAGGCGGTTCAGCCTTTGAAGGACCTGCTGGGCGACCCTCGTCTCGCCGATGACAACAAACTCCTTATCCTCACCGCCCTGCAAGAACTCGGAGTCACCATTGACGAAGAGACCTATTTCAGCAGTCTCCGTGACCCTCAGGCGGCCATGCAAAGTTCACTTTTGGGTCTGCTGGAACACCTGGAAGATGAATCCAATCTGGCTGTGTTCGTGGAAATGATCGTGGAGAGAATGGCACCGGAGACGCAGGTGGCTTTGATCGAGGACTTGACGGAACTGGGCGACCGGCGGGCTCGCCTGCTTCTGCAAGCCTTGCTCCAGGCAGATGATGAGGAGGTAGTCCTGGCCGCTATCGAGGGCCTGGACCGCCTCCAGGATACCACTGCCATCCCCCTGTTGGAGGAACTGGCCCACTATGGCCCTGGTAAGAAGGCGCAGCAGGAGGCCCGCCGGGTGATAGGACGACTGACCATGCGCGCCAGTGTGAAAAAAGAGTCGGTAAAGAAAGCAAGGCCATCTGAATTGCCGGTGCACCGTTGCCTGCTGAGCACCATTGATGGCAACGGTACTCAGATGGTCGTCGTCACCCGTCAACGCCCCGATGGCTCCTTCAAGCTGATGAATACCATGTTCAATGACCACGAAGGTATCAAGGATTGTGTGGGGGCGGACATGATGGATGAAGACAGCCTGGAGGAGATGCTGGAGATGATGGAGCTATCGGGCATCTCGGCCGTGGACGGCAAATTGGACCGGTGCCGCCAGATCCTGGAGAAAGCCCGTCAAGTGACGCTGAAGGCTGGCCGTCGGCCTCCCCCCCAGTATGTCGCCTGGGCCAGCTTTCTGGAGGGGAAAGACGGACGTGACATTGAGGAGACCGAACTGCAGGAGGTTGATCTCGCCGCTCAGCCGGAGCTTTTGGAATATTGTGACGAGTTGTTGGAATTGGACGAGTTCGAGTCCTGGTTCTTCAATCCTGAAGAGTGGAAGGGGCACGGGAAAGCCTATCGCTCTCTGGAGCAGGCGAGGGGCAAGGACAGCGATCAGAAATGGGACGAGGCCATCCAGCAGGGCCTGGAGGCAGTCATGGACGATGATCATCGCCGTCTGTTGCGGGAGCGCCTGCGCCGCCAGGCCTGGGTGCTGGCCCATCTCTACGAGGATGAGGAGGTCTGGCAGTGGGCTATGGCTGCTGCGGCGGCCCTGGAGGACGACGCAGGCGTGCCTCTGCACAAGCATCCGCTGCTCTACGCTATGATGGAACGCACCTTGCAGGTTCCACCAGGGCGGTCGGTCATCTGGAGAGAATAGCCTGACGTAAGCGATTTTACACTCTTTTTACAAATAGATAACAAGGGGTTAACACTTTTCAGTGATAATGGAATCAGAAAGTGACCCCCAGAGGGTCCGAAATCCAAATCACAGGAGGTAAAGATTATGTTGAGGAAAGTGTTGACCCTGATGGTGGTAGTTGTGGTGGCCATGCTGGCGGTGGTCCCGGTGGTCAGCGCCCAGGAACCACAGAGCGAGGGAAGCCTGACTGCCCAGGGTGATGGCATAGCCATCCTGCGGGGTAGGGGCGTTGTGGACCTGAGCGGCAATGGCATCTTGTGGATCAGGGACGCGGCTGGCGACGCCGTCATCGAGGTCACAGGTTCGGGGCAGAAAGAAGAGTTCCCCGACGGCTGGCTCCAGTACGCGGGCTTTCATGGCACGGCCCACGTGGAAGGATCGAGGATTGCGGTCATTGTGGCCGGGGTGGACATCGAGCTGACGGCCCGGGGCCGGGGGATGGCCCGGCTGTGGGGCCACGGCTCTCACCAGAGCCCTGACGGGGCCGGGGAATGGAAGACCACCGAACTGGGTGCCCGCGTCAGGCTGGCGGCACCCCCTAAGTAAATATGACGAGGGGATGGATTGGAGGGCGACCCCGGGTGGGTTGCCCTTCGACTTCTGGGAGGAGAGATGTCAACGGATTCCAAGAGCGGATTGAACGGATTGGACGTTCTATCGGAGCGATTTCCGCTCAATCCGTTCCAAGGATCCGTTGACAGCAACCCACACCCTCTAAGGGAGAGCAATCGCAAGGGATTGCCCCTACCTGGGTGTATACGCCGAACGGTCCTGGCTATTCACTGGGCGAATTTCTGCCGCAACACGTCCATCACCTGGCGGCTGATCAGGCCCTTTTCCTCGTCAAAGCGTTCCTCAAAGTTCTCGTTGCCGATGAGGGCGGTCAGGGCTTTGCGGGTCGGAGCGTCGTACTCTCCCGTGATGGGACTATCGTAGTATCCGGCCCACTGGAGAACCTGCTGTACCTCGCGGGCCAGATCGCCTTCGATGGCGACCATTTCGCCAGGAGCGGGAGGTTTGAAAAACAGGTGATGCAGGTCCACCAGGGCCTTCAACCGTTCGATGGGCTCCGGGTCGTCGTCCACTCGCAGGTCCAGGTAGCGATCGTTGTAACCGCCGTAGCCGCCCTCGGGGCGGACGACCAGCACCGCTGCCGATTGTCGCCCTCGACGGTCTCCGCCAGCGGCCTGTCCGGCGGCCAGGGCAGCCACCAGCCGGTCGGCCAGTTCGCCCTGGGCCTCCTCGAAGGTTTTGGCCAGCGCCTCCACCGTCGCGCCGCTGACCAGAATGTTGCCCTGGGCGGCGTAGTACGTCCCGGTGAGGCCACCGGCCCAGGCGTGGCACTCGTCTCCGGTAAAGGTCGCTGCCCGGCCCTGGGCATCCACCAGGCCCACCTGTCGGCGGGCGTGACCTTTGTCCCCGGCGATGAGTTGGTCGAGGGCCTCTTGCGCGCTCAGGCCCTGGGCCATCAGTGCCAGGCCGTTGGGTCCAAAGGACGTGTTGGCATAGGACTGGGTCGCCACTGCCCCCACGCCAGCCTGCGCCCAGGGCACCACCGCACCTACGGCCAGGAATTTCGATTCCACAGCGATGCCCCACTCCTGGGCCTGGGGATCATAGGCGACGATGGAGAAGGTGGAAAGACCGGAGGTATGAGTCATGGTTCAAGCTCCTTTCTATTCCATAAGCTGCGTGAAGCACATTTGTCAGAGATTCGCCCTCGTGTTATAATAAGTTTTGGGGGGCAAGATTGTGGATGAACTCAACGCTCAGGTCATCGCTGCGACCCGATTGGTTCAAGCCGGGGTACGCTGGAAGCCCGGCAAAGCCCAACAGCATCTACAAAAGCGGATAGCGTTGGGACACCTGGAACCAGAGACCCAACTTTATGACTACGAAGCGATCATTAGCGCACTCGTACACGATGCCCCCGCTGAGGTCTATGTTTATATTTTTGATGACCAGACCTATCCGGTCGTCGTAGGCACTGTTGACAATCAGCGTTGGCTGGCTATGTTCGGTCTGGACGGTGTGATGGAAACTGCGTTCCCACCGATGGACGCGATCTCTTACCTCTCTGATTCGAGATTTGTAAGGCTCGGAACCTTGCAGGAGTTAGGACTATGAACGCCTTGTTACGCCACTACGTAGTGGACGTTGAACATCCTGATGTCAGTGGCTTCGAACATCTGGAAATGCTCCAGGTTCGCAGCCGGCTGGCTGAGTTGGAAGCAACACTCTCTTCGCAAGAGCGTGCTTGCCTGGATGCGGCTGACCTGTGTTTGCTCCAACAGGCGGCTGCTTTTCACGCCGCGCTAGCGCGCATCACCAGCTTGGCCGAAGAACGTGCCCGGCGAAAGCCGCCTCCCTCCCATTGGTGGTGGTACCTCGATGTGCTGGTCCAATTGCCCTCTCCATCGGCACAACCTATCGAGACGGAACCGGTGCTGGCCTGATCCACCTGAATCTACAACCTCCAAAGATTACGCCAACCCCGTCGTCAGGTCCTGCGGACGCTGTTTATTGCGAGGCACGCCCACCAACAGCGTCAGCGCGACGATCAGCGCCATCAGCCCAGCAGTGATGGCCACTAGCGGCGTATCGGCGTGCTTGACGGTGATGCCCGCAAAAGCCCACACAATCACCAGCACGTAGGCCACGTCACCCCGGCTGATGCTGACGGCCGAGGCGATGCCCGCGCCGACGACCAGCATGATCACCGCCCATATCTCGGGACGTATCCCCCAACCATCCCAGTTCAGATAGTACAGGACAGACGTGACGTTGGCGATGGTCGCCACGGTGATCCAGCCCAGGTAGATGCTGAAGGGGATGTGCACCAGCCATTTTTCGGCGGCCGAAACCCGAACGCGCCCGATACCCAGGCGAAGGTAAATGGCGATCAGCAAGAGCAAAAGCCCGGACATAACCACCAGGGTCAGCTCGAAAAACTCGTAGTGCCAGAGGAGAATCCAGGCGCTGTTGGCCACACAGCTCAGGGCGAACAGATAACCGATGCGGCGTAGACGTGGGTTTTCCCGCTGGCCGGGTAGCGCTTGATAGACGGCAAAGGCCATCAGCGCCAGATAGATCAGCCCCCAGATGGAAAAGACGTAACCGGCCGGGACAAAGTAGACGCGGAATCGGTCCGATATTTCGCCGGTTGTCTGCCCGTTGATGGGGAGCGCATTGGCCAAACCGTTGATGGCAATGGTTACGAGGGTGGCCAGTACATTGACCGCTTGTCTCAGAATATCCTTCTTCATTTTTAAAGCCTCCTTTTCTTGGTTCGGGGTTCTCTGCCCCTCTTTCACATTAAAGTATAGCTCTTTAGGGCTCAATCTCGGCGACCGATTCCACAATGCGTGTAGGTTGGTAAGGATAACGAGCCACGTCTTGGCGAAGGGTGACGCCGCTCAGCACCAGGATGGTCTCCATCCCGCTCTCGACGCCAGCCACGATGTCGGTGTCCATCCGATCGCCGATCATGACCGTGTTTTCGGAATGGACATCCAGATAGTTGAGGGCACTGCGCATCATCCAGGGGTTGGGCTTGCCGACGAAGAAGGGGCTCACGCCGCTGGCTGTTTCGATGAGGGCTGCCATCGCGCCGCAGGCGGGTACCAGCCCACTCTCCGATGGTCCAGATGGGTCGGGGTTGGTGGCGATAAAGCGTGCGCCATCGGCTACCAGCCGTATGGCTTTGGTGATGAGTCCCAGGTTGTAGCTGTGGGTCTCACCCAGCACCACGTAATCGGGGTCGTGGTCGGTGATGACGTAGCCGACACTATGGATGGCTTCGGTCAGCCCGCTCTCGCCGATCACAAAGGCCGTGCCGTTGGGCTTTTGCGATTGCAGGAAGCGGGCAGTAGCCATGGCCGAGGTGAAAATGCGTCCGGCGGGGATGTCGAGACCGGCCGCTTGCAGTCGGTGCGCCAGATCGCGCGGCGTGTAGATCGAGTTGTTGGTCAGCACCAGGTACTCCGCGCCACCGGCTTTGAGCCGTTCCATGAACCGGTCTGCTCCGGGGATGAGGGTGCGCCCGCTGACGAGCACCCCGTCCATGTCAATCAGATAGCTTTTCGGTGGCTCCGTGGTCATGCTGTGGACCTCTTTTGTTTTAATCACCCATTCTCCGGTCATCCATCGCTCATACCTCTGGGGAACATTTTTAGGATAGATTCTGCCCTGTATACGCCAGCAGATGTTGAACTGCTTTCAGTGCTGTCTGGCGCTCGCTCTCGTCCAACATCAACCCCAGCCGGTCCCACCAGATGACCTCCACTTCACCACCTGTCAGCATCTCTTCCAATTCGGCCAGCCGATTCCTCAGAGCCGATCCCAGCCCGGCGGCGGCCGCCTGGTCCCAGAAACGTTCGGCCATAATCTGATCGGCCTGCTGGGAAAGGAGCGCCACGATGTCTACCACATCGTTATCTCGCAGGGCGATGAGCTTGGTGATCAGCAGGCCCTCCAGAGTGAATACGGGCAGAGCGACATTCAGGCCAGGCATAGACTGCCGGGTGCCCGGTTCGACCCACACGGGGTAGCTCAAAGCCGAATGCACATCTGTCACGTCGCCCAGGGCGACATGAATCTCTATAGCTTCTTCGCCTTCCCCTTTCGTCGCCGTAGCCCAAATATCAGCCGATCCCAGGCGATATCCTTGAGCCTCCAGAACCTCAGCCAGGGCCGGCCAGGCTTCTCGCTCAATTGCCAGATCCAGGTCAAGGGTATGGCGTAGTAAACTACCATAGGCACGCACGCCAAAAGCGCCGATCACAAACACGGCAATGCCACGGCGATGGCATGCGTCCAGAATGGCCTGAAGTTCATGGATCAGATGCTCTTCCACGGGTTAACTCCGCTGCGGTTGAAGGTCCAGGACCACCTTGCCGATGACGTAGCGCGGCAAGGCCAGGCG
>Ga0180438_10006811_pt1 | contig 15309 bp, 18 predicted proteins | sample SS_ome_12_FD_132455 | JGI IMG/M metagenome (GOLD analysis project Ga0180438, IMG submission 132455) | Hypersaline lake sediment archaeal communities from the Salton Sea, California, USA - SS_3_D_2 metaG | ecosystem: Environmental > Aquatic > Non-marine Saline and Alkaline > Hypersaline >...
AACATTATTTAACTTGCCAAAAAAGTTGAAATTATTTCTTTCTGTTACCTTTTTGTTTGGACTTGCAAACTTTAGTTACATGTTTTTTATTCTAAAAGCACAAGATCTGTTTGGTGGGCCAAAAAGTTTTACCGCGCCTTTGCTACTGTATGTCTTGTACAATATAGTTTACGCAAGTTCTTCTACACCATTTGGTGCTCTTTCAGATAAAATTGGCAGAAAAAAAGTGCTCATATTTGGTTATGCATTATTTAGCGTAACAACGGCAGGATTTGCATTATTTCATTCTGTTGCCGCATATATTCTTTTATTTGGTCTGTATGGGATTGTAAACGGAATTATTAACGGAAGCGAACGTGCATTTGTTGCAGATCTTTCTCGTGCTGGCGTACATGGAACAAGTCTTGGAGCCTACCACACCGTAAAAGGTTTCGCAGCACTACCTGCAAGTATTATTGCCGGCATTTTATGGAAGTTTTCACCATCAACCAGTTTTTGGTACGCAGCGGTATTTAGTACTGTCGCAGTACTTGTCTTTTTTGTTACACGCAAAAAATATTAATCATCAAACTTTTTGCCACGCATTTTTTTTATTTTTCCTCTGTGCGCTTTTTCGCGCAGCCGCGCTTCTTTAACAGCTTTTGGCACACGGGTTTTCATTCTTCTTTTTGGCACATGTAACGCTTTTTTTATCTCTTTAGCCAATCGCACAAGCGCTTCTTTTTTATTTTGCGCCTGACTGCGATGCGTACTGCTATGAATGATTAAATCACCTTCGGTCGTTAATCTTGACTCAAGATTTTTCAGCACCCGTTCTTTTTGAACTTCATTTAATGCGCGTGTTTCTTTGACATTCCAACGAACAGTGATTCGCGTGTCTGCCTTATTGACATGCTGCCCCCCTGGCCCTCCAGCACGACTTGACGTAATTTCAATCTCGTGCCCAGGGATAACAATTCCATTTTTTACAATGACATTTTCTTTCATACCACCCTCTTTTTTATAGTTTTTAGAAGTTTTTAGTGTACCAAAAAAATAGCCGCTGCTTTTACACAACGACCCTTTTTATCTTCATAACCTAATTTTGCAAATCTTCATGTGCCAATCTTAATACTTTCAAGTCCCCAACTACGTTTTTTTTTCAAAACCTCTTCTGCCTGTCTTATAAACTCCGCAAGCCCCTCCGCCTCATCAGTAAATCCTGCAAACACAAGCAATTTTTTTTGAGTAGTCAGAAAATTACACTCTACCTGACCAATTTCTTTTTCATCCTCATCCAACACATGCTCAGGAAGTTTTAAAACAACAGATATGTGGGCTATTTTTTTGAGAGTAGTTTCTTTAGAATCCCAATCGTTTTGAACACCAATCATTTTCTTTATAACGCTGCTGGAAAGCTCCCCGTTTTTATTTAACGAAAGAATATCCGCAACTTTTCTTTTTTGACGTCTTTCAAGGTCTTTTTTTTTCGCCTCCAAAGAAATGAGAAAATTTTTTCTATCTGCTAAGCAAATTTTTTCTTGATAATGGTTGTACGCCTTGTGAGCATCTTCTATCGTACGCTGTACGCTATTTTTCATCTGAACATCTCTGAAAAAAACAGTTTTTTTGATCCTCACTCGCTGTACATCGAACAGAAATCAAAACCAGAAAGTATGCAATCAGAACCTTTTTCATACCACCCTCTTTTGTTTTAGTTTATAAAACAGGCAACCGAAACTCTTTTTTTATTTGCTCAGGCAGATATTCTTTTTCCTCAAATCCACGTTGCAAAGAAACTACTCGCACTTTTTTAGGCTCAAAAAACTTTTTCATAACTTCCAACGCATTTTCTATCTGCACATGGTCACCGCACGTGTAAATGTCCAAAGAAGCATAGCCATATTCCGGCCAGGTGTGTACAGAAATGTGAGATTCTTGCAAAACAGCAACGCCAGTCATGCCAAATGGTTCAAACTGATGAACCGTCACAGAAAGAACCGTTGCCCCTGCAGCCTCTGCTGCATCACGCAAAATTGTTTTCAACTCTTCGCTTTGATTCAAATTCATGCATCCGGTAAACTCTGCGATAATGTGGTCACCAAGATTTTTAAAATCCTGCTGCGCTAAAAAAGATTTTTCTTCTAAAAGGTCTACAACGTTGCCAGCAGGATTTGGCACCTGAGCAAAACTATTTTGTGAAAAAAGAAAAAAAAGAAAAGAAAATCCAGAAAAGATTTGTTGACGAAAATCCATTGCAAAGTCCCTAAAGCGTTGTTGTTTTGTGATAAATATAGAAAAACAGCTTATATTGTTACACCCGAAAAGTCGCAAGTCAAGGACAGAAGCACTGTTTGGCTATTTTTTCTAGGCAAATGCATTATTTTTTTGGTAGCTTGCTTTTTATGTTCCATATTTTTTTATAAAAAGGAGAAAAAAATGGTCAAACCAGGAGATACATTCAACATTGGTGAAATTTGCCAAGAATCTGGAATTTATAGAATCAAAGGTTGTGAATGCACAACTGATGACAAAGAATGCGCTAGTGAAAAAAAATGCGACCTTTCAGAAGAGCAACTGACCATACCTCTGGCAAAAGGAAACAAATTCCCTCCATGCAAAAACTGCACCGGCAGCGATCTCAAATGGGAATTTGTCAAAAAGGCGTAAAACAGCTAAAACTCTGTTTTTATCACAACATCAAGCAACTTCAGCTTGTCATTTTCCTTTTCGCGGATAGAACAATCAAAAACTGGCTTTAAAGAGTTTGCCTCTGTTTTGAAATAGTAATAACAGCCAGGAAAATCTTCGTAGTAAATTTTGAAGTTGCTCGCATCTTTCTTGTAACTCTTGCATCTATCCATATGTCTTACCCCGAGATATGAAACACCTAAAGTAAATAAAGCAGAAGAAACAACAAGAGAAAAAACTTTAGTAGCCCTCACTCGCAATTTTTGACGCGAAAACCATATCTTTGCTCCAATAAAAGCTTCCCCTACTCCAAGAAGTAAACCAATCAGAGAAAGTCCTACAAATGTATCTCTTTTCCAACGATCTGAATAAAATATTGGACGCTTGGGAAAAGGAAATCTATCTTTTCCGAAAGGTATATTTTTTTTTCTGAAAGACTCTCTCCCTTTGCTAAACAAATCAGAAGCAAAATTGTAAAAATTCTCAAGATTAGCATGTTCCTTACCAGACCTCGGATTGACATTAAATTTAACCTCCAGTAAAGCATCCGCCAACCAATAAAAACTATTTATCCCTTCATATCTTACACAATATTCGGTATGTTTTTTTCTTAAAATACCAGCCAAATCTTCCTCTCTTTTTAAAGCATTTGCGATCTTAGAAGAAAAATTCTCATCGAAATCTATCGAAAAATAATTATAGTACATTCCATAAGTAAAAGTTGTCACAAAAAAAAGAAAAAAAATTACTTTTTTCATTGCTTACCTCAATAAAATCGAAAACCCAGCGCAATCCACCAAGAAAGCATTATTTTAAATCTTTTTTTGTGAAAAAAAAAGTTGAGCCACCATACTTTCCCCTCCCCTCTGTATAAAAACTTTAGATTGTTCTTTTTGTTTACTTTCGCCATGACCTTTTGATAAGTTTTGAAAAAAAGTAGTTCTAAACACTAAGGGGGAAAGTATGAAATTCCGTTTTTTACCTATTGTCTTCTTGCTCTGCTATCTCACGCCAGTCCATGGAATGCATCCAAATAATGAAAAAAAAGAACTTGTTTTGTGCTCAAAACCATCCGATCTACCTGCGCCAGAAAATTTCAAAATTTTTATGGCAAACCAAACAAACGTAAAAGATTGCTACCTTCATTTTGTGCATCTAGCGGAACAAAACCCCAAAAAAACAGATGGGAAAATAAGCTCAACCATACAAGGGTTTAGCAAATACCTGGTACAAAAATTTGCCGAGGATAAGCTTTCTGAAAAAAAATTCATGAAAAGGGCAAGTGGGCGTATTGGAGCCTGCATAGGCAAAGGATTTGGCGCCATCGTAAAAGGATTTGCTCTTGATGGACTTGTCAGCTCAAAAGAAGATGTAGGCGACATCTTTTTGGATGCAGAGAAAGAAAAAGAGAAAGAAAAAGAGAAAGAGAAAAAAAAAGAAGTAGAAAAAATCGGAAAAATGCTTAACTACATAAAAAATCCAGACGAAAAACTTCGCCCTCAAGTTGCATCATTATGTGCAGCAAACGTTCTTGCAAGTATGGAAAAGAACCGAGCCCGCGTTGTTGAAGAAATTCTAAACGTACATAAAAAAAAAGGAGAAAAAGGACCACCCACGTTTGTTAAAAAAATAATGAAATATTCAATTCCACTGTTCATTGACCATTGCGTAAAAAACCAAAAAAACTGGCAGGAATTTGCATACTCGCTTGGTAAAAAGGCATTTGAAAAAGAAAAAATAAAAAACAGCCTTGATCTTGAAGAAATTTAGAAATTTTATTTTTCCAAAACTTCTAGCTCTGCAAACCCTGTTGCCTCATCAGGAGTTCTGACAAATTCCTTATCATCCAACACACCAATGACTATTTCTGCAGTCGTGTTAATGATACACCCTTTGTCCAAGAGATGCCCACCCAAAACATTGCCATCAGGAAACACAGACATCGCAACGTGCAAATGAGAACCGTTAACCGAAAGCGTTCCGTTTAAACATAAAATTTCAAACAATCCTTCAAACTGCTGAAACGTTTTACCGCCAGGCATACGCAAGTGTGCTTTTTTAAGTGACCCCAAACAAGAAACAATACAACCCGCTTTAATATTGTGTTTTTCAACAATTTTTTGTAACTCTTGCATTAAGTCCTGATCCGGTAACAATCTTACTGCATACATTTTCATAAAAAGCCTCTATAAAACAGAAAAACCAAATTATGTTATTTTAAAACAGTATACAAATTATAAAAGGAGAAAAAAATGAAACAGCATCATATTTTTTTATCATTTTTCATTTTCACATGTACCGCTCTTTGTAGCCAAACTCAAAAAATCCAACCTGCACACCTTGCCGGCAGCTGGTATCCAAAAAATAAAACCGAGCTAAACAAAAACCTAGACTATTACTTTTCTCTTGCCGAAAAACATTTTCCTATTTCCAATAAAAATGAAGTGAGTGCATTGATTGTCCCGCATGCCAGCTACCACTTTTCTGGTTTGTGTGCCGCCAGCGCATACCAAGCCATACAAGAAGAAAAATTTGACCGAGTTATTATTCTTGGCCCATCTCACAAAAAAAAATTCTCTGGTATTGCCCTACCAGACTACAAAGCTTACAAAACACCTCTTGGCACAATTGCCGTAGACACAAATGCAGTAAACCTGCTTGCAAAAAAAAATCGACTATTTAAAACCGCTATTCCAGATATTTGGCAAACGGAGCACTCAGTAGAAATACAGCTACCATTCTTACAGTTTTGCCTAACTAACTTTGAAATTATCCCCCTGATTATTGGCAATTTGACAGAAAAAGAATTCACCACTGCAGCACAACAACTGGGCGCACTGCTCACTGAAAGCAAAAAAACATTGATTATTGTTAGCTCAGATTTTATTCATTATGGAAAACTTTTTAAGTACACGCCAGGAATTAAAAAAGCAGAACAATTTAATACACAAGCTATAAAAGCAATACTGAACAAATCTTATAAAGAATTTAATCAAATAATTATACAAACAGGCGCAACTATTTGCGGCCAAAGCGCAATAAAAATTTTACTCCGCCTGATTGAACAAAACGCCCTAGGACATGTAGAATGCACCCTTTCAAGTCTCTACAACTCGGCACAAATTAAAAATAGTTACAAAAACAAAAAAATAGATGTGGCAAACCTAAAAAAACCGGTTGATGCAAAAAGTTTTGTAAGTTATGCCGGTATCGTGTGCACAACAAAGCTAACTCGAAAAGAAAAAGACAGCCTGCTCCTCCTTGCCCGATACGCAATCACAAAAAAACTGTTTCCAAAAAAAATATTGCCTATCGACAAATTTAAACAAACCAACAATCTTGAAAAACCATTGGGAGCCTTTGTAACACTCAAAACAAAATCGGGAAAACTACGCGGCTGTATCGGGACAATTACAACCAATGAACCACTGTACAAAACAATTATCCGCATGGCCCAAGCAGCGGCATTTAATGATTCTCGCTTTTTACCATTGAAAAAAAATGAACTTGATGACATCAAGCTTTCCATTACAATCCTGACAACTCCCCACTCAGTCAAAAACCACAAAGATATTGTTTTAGGAAAACACGGAATCATTTTAGAAAAAACAATAGATGGCATAAAAAAATCTGCTGTGTACTTACCACAAGTTGCGCCAGAACAAGGTTGGAATCTCACCCAAACACTAGAATCTCTGAGCAAAAAAGCGGGGCTCGATAAAAATGGATGGAAGCAATCCAAGTTTAAAGTTTTTGAGGGGTTTGAGTTTGGCGAGTAAAACTCGTTGTATCTGCAAATAACTCTGGCATCTTCACAATGACAGAGAAACTTTTGAAACAAAAAAAGCCTCTTTCAAACCGACGAGAAAAGAGCAATAATTTGCTCATCACGAATCTTCTGCTGATCAATAAAACTCTCTATTTCTTTTTTCTTCATAGTTTCAAACAAATCATTTCCATCTTTTAAACAGTCAGAAATCTTTCTATAATCAGCCAGCGCTTCTTGAGCAAGCTCCTTTATTTGGGTTTTGTCTCCAGCAAGTTTTTCTATACATTCCAAACAATGAGCAATCTTGGTTCCCAAAACTTCATACGCCTGCTCTTTCATTTTCCTTTTCGTTTTCTTCTTTTTCTTAACAACGACAAACTCATTTTTTTTTTCTTGCGAAACTAAAAAAGACGAAACAGAAAATAAAGAAATACAAAAAAAAGCTGCTGCATACCGATTCACAACCAAACTCCAGGTGTTATTAACCTCGCCATTGAGCAAGGCCAAGACGAATATATTGAAATAAAGAAAAAATAACTAAGATAAGTAAAACACCAAGCGCCACATGATAGGTTTTCGTTGGAACCCAACCAAAAAAATAACAAGCAAATAACCAGATGATAAACCAAACTTGTGCAACCGTTGTTGCCTTACCTAAAACTGTTGGATTCACTTCCAAATGTCCTTTAATAAAATAAATCGAAAACGATCCAACAATAACAATCAGCTCTTTCAAAAGTACCAACAACACAAACCATAGCGGAATAGAAAAAAGCGGCGACTGAACAAAAGCAAGCGTTGTAAAACAAGAAACAAGTAAAATTTTATCTGCTATCGGATCTAAACATGCACCTAAAAAAGTCTGCTGATTCAACCAACGAGCTAAATTTCCATCAAGCGTATCAAACGCCGATGCAATCACAAACAACCAAAATGCAACACCCCACTTGCCCATAATCATTGCACCAACAATAAAAGGCGTCAGCACAATTCGAGTTATGGTAAGCATCGTAGAAAAAGTTATACGAGTTTGCTCTGGCGGTAGATTTTTAAACAACCGAGCAGTAATTTTTTTGACCGCAAATTTAGACATTTTAAATCTTTCTGTGCAATACAACAAAACAGCAAAAAGCATTACTGTTACTGTAAAACAGAACGAATACAAAAGCAAAGCCAGCTCCAAAAAAGCAAAAAATAAAATTAAAATTGAATGAAAAAAACAAAAAAAATATACTGCGAACAAAAAACAAAGACGAAGGAGCCGCTCAGATGAAATCTAAAAAAAGTTGTTTACTTTGCTTGATTTTCTTTTGCTTGAATGGCAACGCGATGGAACAAACAAAAAATAAAAAAATCAAAGGGGAAAAAACAGTACTGCTTTTTCACAAAAAAGATAAAAATGCTCTAAAAAAACAAAAAAACAATAGTGTAATTCTTTATGAAAGAAGAAAATCTAAACAATAACTCCACCGCCTAAACAAACATCTCCATCATAAAAAACGGCAAACTGCCCCGGCGCAATGCCTTGATCACGTTTAACTAACTTCACCAATAAACCTTTTTCGGTTTCTTCTATGAAACAATCATGAAACAACTCACCATGACGCAATTTAACTCGAATATTTTTTGTTTCTGGTATTTTTCCGGTCGCCCAGTTTACCTTACCAACAAAAAAACTGTCACGTTCTTTGTCTTGTGAAAAATAGTTTTTGGAAATGTAGACACTATTTTTTTGTGTATCTTTTGCAACCACATACCAGGGGCCACCAGACAGGCCAATTCCCTGCCGTTGCCCAATGGTGTAAAACCAAAATCCACTGTGTTGCCCCATTGTTTTGCCAGATTCAAATTCAATTAATTCACCCTTCTTGGTCCCAACATGTTGTTTTACAAAATCAGAAAATTTAATTTTTCCCAAAAAACAAATTCCCTGACTATCTTTACGATCTTTGTTTGGCAAATTAAACTTCTGCGCATACGCACGAACCTGTTTTTTATCCAGATGCCCAATAGGAAACATAACTTTAGAAAGTTGCTCTTGAGACAAATACGAAAGAAAATAGGTCTGGTCTTTAACCGGATCTGGTGCAGATTTTAAAAAAAATGTACCATCTTTTTCAATGACCTGTGCATAATGTCCAGATGCAACCTTTTGGAATGATGGATCAATTTTTTTTAAAAAAAATCCAAACTTCACCAAACTGTTGCAAAAAATATCCGGATTTGGTGTTTTGCCTGCTTTTATTTGCTCAATCGTATACGCAACCACATGCTCCCAATACTCCTTCTGCAGAGAAACAACCTCTAATGGAATCCCCGCTTGCTCACAAACCGCCCGAGCATAGCTTAAATCATCTTCCCATGGACAACTACCCATATGAGAAAACTCATCCTCAAGCCAGATTTTTAGGTAAAAAGCGGTGATATCATGCCCTGCTTGCTGCAAAAGCCGCAACGCAACGGAGCTGTCAACACCTCCAGATAAAAGTACTGCTATCTTCATATGATTTGATTTTAGAAAAAAGGTTAAAAAAAAGGACTTTCACAGTCTTATTTTACCAAAATTAAAACGAAGCTAAAAGCAGAAAAAGCTCTTAAATGACAGATCCAACCTTTTTCGATACCCTTGAAATAATGGAAAAATAATACAAGGATCCTTCTATGAATCTTATTGAACAAATCAAACAAGCTTTTCAGGCAAATCTTCAAAAATTGTTTGAGCTAGATAAAAAAGCTGCCGCAGCCTTTAATTTTGACTTAAATATCGACCCAACAAAACAACAGTTTGGCGATATAAACTCAAACGCAGCAATGATTTTGGCAAAGCAACTCAAGCAAAACCCGCGCGAAATTGCACAAAAAATTACTGAGTCCTTTGAGCACAAGCATGTAGAAAAACTAGAAGTTGCTGGCCCAGGCTTTTTAAACCTATATTTGAAACCTGAAGCTTTCCAGGTTCTCATGGCACAGCTGCTTGAACAAAAAGAAACATTTTTTAAACTTCCGGAAAGTACGCCCAAACAAAACTTTAATATCGAATTTGTCAGCGCCAACCCAACAGGACCGCTTCACTTGGGCCATGGTCGCGGCGGCATTCTGGGTGATGTTCTTGCAAACATTTTGCAATTCGTTGGACACCAAGCAACCCGGGAATATTACATAAACGATGCTGGCGCGCAAATTAAAAAACTAGCAAAATCTTTTAAAGTCAGGTGTGAGCAAGCAACAGGAAAAAATACACCAATGCCAGAAGATGGATATCAAGGAGAATATCTTGCAGAACTTGCAAAAAAAATAATTGCAGAAAAAGACCCAAAAATTATAGAAGAACCGGAAGATTTTTTTGGACAGTATGCTAAAGAAAAAATGCTGAAACAACTGGCAAAAACTCTCAGCGAGTATGGTATAACGTTCGACGTTTGGTTTTCAGAAAAAAAATTACACACTAGTGGTGCAATTGATGCCGCTTTTAAAATTTTAGACAAACGCGGTTTTTTATATGAAAAAGATGACGCACTTTGGTTTAAATCAACTGAGTTCGGCGATGACAAAGACAGAGTTGTTAAAAAATCTTCTGGCGACCTTACCTACGTTGCCTCAGACATTGCTTACATGGAAAACAAAGTTGAACGTGGCTTTGACCACCTGATTATGGTTTTGGGACACGACCACCACAGCTATGCCGTTCGGCTAGAAGGCTTACGCCAAGCACTCGGCATTAAAGCTCCTCTTGATGTGATTTTGTATCAACTGGTCAAAATGAAAGCGAGCGGAGAACTTGTCCGCATGTCCAAACGAGCAGGAAATATCGTCACGCTTGAAGACGTCATCAAAACCGTTGGTAAAGATGTTGCACGCTTCTTTTACTTAAACAGAAAAGCGGATGCGCAACTTGAATTCGATCTAGACTTAGCTCTAAAAAAAACCGATGAAAACCCAGTTTACTATGTACAATACGCATATGTACGGATCGGCAGTATCCTGGAAAAAGCTCAAGCTGAAAAAAAGCTACAAAATATCAACGAAGATGGTACCAAATACCTGGGCAAATCAGAACAAGGCCTCATCAAAAAAATGGTTTCGCTCAAGCAGCTTTTGGAAAACATAAGTAAAAACTACCAAACACACTTGCTAACCTATTACCTGCTGGAGCTCGCAAATGCATTTCATAGCTACTACAGCAAAAATCGTGTCATTGTAATAGAAAAACCAGAACAAAGCCGTGCTCGTTTGCTTTTGATGACACAGTTGCAAAAAATATTTTCAGTCTGCCTCGATCTTCTTGGTATCAGCAAGCCAAAAAAAATGTAACGATACTAGTTTAAAAGGAAAAAAATGAAAAAAGTCTTTGTTCTCGCAGCAACTATTACTCTACTTGGATCAATCAACAATGTTCTTTCAATACACAATGAAACAAAAAAACAAAAATTCGGCAAAAAAATAAAAAAAACAGTACAGAAAGCTATTGATAATCTAAAAAAAGCATACCAACAAATTGCAGCAGGAAAACTCAAAGAAAACGAAAAATACGAACAAATTTTTGACCAAAATCATGAAATGATCGAAAGCATTTGGCAAGAGGCAAAACAACTACGAGAAGAAGGAGCATTTTTCGAAAAAAAAGATAAAGAAAGAATAGAAAAAGTAGCAGAAATGAAAAACAGACACCTTTCAGAAATAAAATCAATTGCTTCAAAAGCTCAAATAAGCCTATTGGAAAAAGCCGACCTTTCAAAAATCCAAGGTTATGTTGCACAAATAGAACAAATCGATAGTGAAATAGAACAATTACAAAAAAGTTTCGGCGGCATCCCCCACAAACAAACTCTTATGAATTTGTCGTTCTTGTTAAATTACAAAGCAAGCAAATATATTGATGATCTAGCAATAGAAAATCCTGTAAACCCAGAAGAGCTTGAACTTTATGAAATTGTGGGAGAAAAACCTACTTTGTAAGATTTTTTAAAAGCTGTTCCCCTTGGAAGCCCAAAAGTCTCCAGGGGGCTTTTGTCGCCAAAACAACTCAAACTGCTGCTCTTTACTAGCATTTGATAAAAACTCTATTTATGGCACACTTGAATTCAATACCGTTGGCTACCCACACGGGGGGCCAAAAAACAGGGAAAAATAGCTCTTTTTGAAACTTTTTAATGCAGGGAAACCATGGCAAAAATTGATCTGAAACTTGTAACAGAACTGAGAAACAAAACTGGCCTAGGGCTGATGGATTGCAAAAAAGCGCTTGTCGAAGCTAAAGGCAACATAGAAAAAGCACTAGAAATTTTACGCAAAAAAGGTGCAAAAATTGCAGCAAAACGTGCCTCCAAAGAAACATCTGAAGGCGTAATCGAAGCATACATCCATCCAGGAAGCCGAATCGGCGCACTGATAGAACTAAATTGTGAAACAGACTTTGTTGCTCGCACAGAAGATCTCAAAGGTCTTGCACGCAATTTGTGCATCCAAATCGCAGCAATGAACCCTCTGTACGTTGCTCCAGAAAACGTCTCTCAAGAATTCCTTGAAAAAGAAAAAGAAATCATGAAAGACATGATGAAAGAATCTGGCAAGCCTGAAAACGTCATAGACAAAATCGTTGAAGGAAAACTCAGCAAACTGTACGAAGAAATTTGTCTTCTTGATCAAGCATTTGTGAAAGATGATAAAAAAACAGTCAGGCAAGCAATCGAAGAGGTCATGGGTCGCGTTGGCGAAAACATTAAAGTGAAACGCTTCTGTCGATTCGCCCTCGGTCAATAATAAAAAAACTAAAGACAGCCGTAATGAACAAAAAAAGAATTTTGCTAAAACTAACCGGCCAAGCGTTTAAAACAAAGAAGCTGGTTGATAGCATCGCGCAACAAGTTAAAAAACTGAGCGAACGATATCAATTTGGAATTGTTGTCGGTGGTGGAAACTTTTTCCGAGGAGACGAGCAAGGGAAACAACTTGAACTCTCTCGTTCTGTTGGACACCATGTTGGAATGCTTGCAACTATGATGAACGGTATGATTTTGCAGGATAATTTTGAAAAAAAAGGTGTAAAGTCTGCGCTATTTAGTGCAATTGTTTGTCCTGGATTAATCACACCAGCTCGTGAATCTGCGATAACACAAGCTTTACAAGAAAATAAAACGATTATTTTTTCAGGCGGCACAAGCCTTCCGTTTTTCACTACAGATACTAATGCTGTAATCCGAGCTCTACAAATAAAAGCAACGCAACTCTGGAAAACAACGGATGTAGATGGTATCTATGAAGAAGATCCAGACATCAACCCACAAGCAAAACCAATCAAAACAATTACCCATGAACAAGCACTGAAACAAAACATCAACGTCATGGACGGAACAGCATTTAAACTCGCAGCAAAAGAAAAACTACCAATTCGAGTTTTTACTGTTTTTTCTGAAAATTCTCTTATGCAGGCAGCAGATGATGAATCATTTGGCAGTACAATCCAATAACTAATTGAGGATGTCATTATGGTCGAATATAACATAGAAGAAAACAATACCAAGGGCTTTGAAACTGCGATGGAAGCAGAAATGAACAAAGCTATACGGCACTTTGAGCGGGAGTTGGTAACCATACGAACTGGACGCGCACATACCGCTATGATCGAAGATATTAAAGTTTCTTGTTATGGCCAAGCACCTGTGCCATTAAAAACAGTTGCAGCTCTTGCAGCACCAGACGTTCGATTACTCACCATTCAACCATGGGACGTTTCCACGATCGGCGACATTGAAAAGGGAATTTTAGCTTCTCCCGTTGGATTAACACCGTTAAACGACGGAAAAGTGATCCGTCTGCAACTTCCTGAAATGAGTTCTTCTCGACGAGACGAATTGGTAAAAATTCTAAGCAAAAAATTGGAAGAATGTCGAATTGCCATCAGAAATACCCGCAAAGATTTTCATAATCTTTCACGTGATGCAAAAAAAGGCAAAACTATTTCAGAAGATTTCTATAACCGCTTAGAAGACTCTCTCAAAAAAGTAACTGACAAATTCATTGGACAAGCGGAACAAATGAGCAAACAAAAGGAAAAAGACATACGAGTGTTTTAAATTTGTCTTTAATTTCTTGCATCGTATGGTAGGATCTTATTATTCTTGAAATCAGATAAAAAGTTGAAATTTTAGTGCAAGAGTGGCGGAACTGGTAGACGCGCTGGATTTAGGATCCAGTTCCCGAAAGGGAGTGTGGGTTCAAGTCCCTCCTCTTGCACCAAACTATGCCTAATTCATAGGGCGTTACTCTGGAACCAACTAAGAAAAACTAAGAATGGCGATGGTTGGTAGAACCTTGTTTTTTGATTCAGAAAGAGAGAGAAAAAAAAGTGATGACGCAAAACAAACCTAACTTACGGCTAGAGTTTGAACAAATTCGTCCTGCATTATGCAAGGCATCTATCGCTATAGACCAAAAACTGGTTGAGCGACTCTACAATGAGGCAATTCTCTCTCAGCAAAAAACAGTTTGTGCACATGGGTTTCAGCAAGGATCTGTCCCGATCCAATACATCAAGCAAAACTTTAACGTAAGTATCATCGAACACCTAAAAGAGTTCTTGGTTCACTACTTTGTCATTGGTTTTTTAAACAAAGAAATTCGGGCTCAAAAAATATTTGCTGCTGGCGAACCACGACTCACAGACATTGATGTTTCACCGGGCAAAGAGGCTCGGTTTCATTTTGACTTAACCACTTTCTGCCCAATCGAATTCCAGCATTGGAAATATTTTCCATTTAAACCACCAAAAAGAAAACGATACAAAGACTTAGATCGCCAAGTCGTTTCATTTGTAAAAGAAGAAAAAGAGTTACAAAAAAAATGTCTTGACTGTTCAATCAGCATTGGAGACTGGGTTTGCTTTGACATCGATTTAGTGAATAAAGAAAACAAACCCGTCTTTGAGATGCACCAAGAAAATTTGTGGCTAAGAATTGGAAGTGAAGCAGGGGACGAAGAATATCAAGCTCTTTTTTTAAACAGAAAAGCCGGCGAAACTTTTCAGACAAACGATACCTGCATCCAAGACTATTTCAGCAGCCAGATTGATACCCATTACACATTCTCAATTACGATAAAAGATGTTCTGCACAGTAAACACTTTTGTTTTGACCAGTTTAAAAAACATTTTAAAATCAAAACAAACAAAGAAATGATGCAGCGCCTTGTTGAAGTTTTTTCGTACCGAAATGACTTGTCTCAAAGACAAATGATGATAGAAGAATCTCTCAGACTTCTGCTTGCAAGACATCCATTTAGCGTTCCAAAGTATATGGTTCTGCGCCAAGAGCGACAGGTAATTGACGCAGTAAAAAATAATCCCGATTACCACGTATACCGAATGCAAAAAGATTTTCGAGAATATGTAAGACAATTGGCAGAAAAACAGATAAAAGAAACAATCTTACTAGACCAACTAGCACATAAAGAAAATATTGTCGTCAGCCATGACGACATTAAACAATACCTCAATTTAACCAATCGACCACGGATGAAAGATTTCATTTACTTTGAACATCCAGAAACAAAAATTGATGGCAGGGAAATGCCAATATCTGCAGAACTTCTCAAACAATCGTGCTTACGAGAAAAAACGCTTAACCATATCATTTATCATTTGACTAAAAAGTAAATTCCTATCATTTTATAGATACAATACTTGTTAAAAGATAAGGACAAACCGTGGATAAAAAAAAACTGATCATAATCGGCTCTGGCCCTGCAGGCCTAACAGCTGGCATTTACGCCGCACGTGCAAACCTTGAGCCGTTAATCATAGAAGGTCCAACACCTGGCGGCCAACTTATCTCAACCTCCTACGTAGAAAACTGGCCTGGAGAAAAAAAAATTCT
>Ga0180438_10006813_pt1 | contig 15309 bp, 13 predicted proteins | sample SS_ome_12_FD_132455 | JGI IMG/M metagenome (GOLD analysis project Ga0180438, IMG submission 132455) | Hypersaline lake sediment archaeal communities from the Salton Sea, California, USA - SS_3_D_2 metaG | ecosystem: Environmental > Aquatic > Non-marine Saline and Alkaline > Hypersaline >...
ATGCTGGAATGGAGCCGAAGGTCACCATCAAGATACCGCGGGAGCTGTACCGCAACCTGGGCCACATGATCGAGGGCACCGGCTTCTCCAGCGTCAACGAGTTCATCGTGTTCGTCATGCGCACCCTGGCGCTGGGCGGGCCCATAAAGCACGGCGACGCCCTGACCGCCGAGGAGGTGAGCTCGATACGGGAAAGGCTGCAGAGACTGGGCTATCTGAAGGAGGACTAGATGAGCAAGGAGACAAAGTCCATATCCGTACCCGCCGACATCTACGACCGGATCGAGCAGCGGGTGAAGGCCACCGAGTTCGGCTCGGTGGAGGAGTACGTGCTGTTCATCCTGGAGGAGGTGCTCAAGGATGAGGAGGAAGAGGAGCAGGGCTACACCGAGGCCGATGAGGCGGAGGTGAAGAAGCGGCTCAAGGCCCTGGGCTACATGGACTAGACAGAGGATAGCAACTGACGATGGATCTGACCTGGGGTTTATTCGCCGCGGTGGTCGCCCTGGCCCTTGTATGCCAGTACATCGCCGTCGCCCTCGGCATCGGCTACGGCACCGCGATGACCCCGCTGCTGATCATCATCGGGTTCGCCCCGCTGCAGATAGTACCCGCGGTGCTGCTGAGCCAGCTCGCCGGGGGCATTGTCGGGGGCATCGCCCACCACCGCGCCGGCAACATCCACCTCGATTTCAGGCGGGACGACGAGCTGATCAAACAGCGGCTGCGGGGGCTGGGCTACCTGCCGCGCTCGATAGACGCCAAGGTGGTGCTGGCGCTGGTAGCCCTGGGCGTCATCGGGGTCCTCATCGGCGTGTTCACCGCGGTGCAGATAAGCCCGTTCGCGCTCGAAGTCTATATCGGCGTCCTGGTACTGCTTATCGGGATCATCGTTCTCCTCCAGCGGGGACGAAAGACCCCGTTCTCGTGGAAGAGCATCTTCGCCGTCGGCATCATCGGGGCCTTCAACAAAGGCATGACCGGCGGCGGCTACGTGCCACTGGTCACCGGCGGGCAGATCATCGGCGGGCGGGAGGCCAAGAGCTCGGTGGGCAGCACCACCGTCTCCATAGCCGTGCTGTGCGCCGTGGGGTTCCTGGGCTACCTGCTGGCCGAGGGGGTAAGCATCGACTGGAAGCTGGCCGGGGCAGCGTGCATCGGGGCGGTCGCCGTGGCGCCGTTCGCCGCCCTGACCACCAAGAAGGTGAAGACCGAGAAGCTGACCATCGCCATCGGCCTGGCCACCATCCTGCTGGGGGCGCTGACACTGTTAAAGGTTTTTGTTTTACCGTAAGGAGGGATACCATGCTTGATCTGAAAGACCTGGAGAATCAGAGTATCTACATCGTGAGGGAGACCTACGCCGAGTTTAAGAAGCCGGCGGTGCTGTGGAGCGTGGGCAAGGACAGCACCTGCATGCTGTGGCTGTGCCGCAAGGCGTTCTTCGGAGAGATACCCTTCCCCGTGATCCACATCGATACCGGATTCAAGTTCAAGGAGATGTACGAGTTCCGCGACCGCATCGCCAAGGAGTGGGGCTTCGACCTGATGGTTGCGCAGAACGAGGAGGCGATCAAGGCGGGCATGAACCCCCAGACCGGCAAGCTCGACTGCTGCACCCAGCTCAAGACCGAGGCGCTGAAGATGTTCCTGGAGGAGCACGGCTTCGATGCCCTGATACTGGCCATCAGGCGCGACGAGCACGGCATCCGCGCCAAGGAGAGGTACTTCTCGCCGCGCAACGAAGACTTCAAGTGGGACTACAAGGACCAGCCGCTGGAGATGTGGGACCAGTTCCAGGGGCTGATCACCGCGGGGTCCCACATGCGCATCCACCCCATCCTGCACTGGCGCGAGCTGGACGTGTGGGAGTACGTCAAGCAGGAAGGGATGCCGGTCAACCCGATGTACTTCGCCCGCAACGGCAAGCGCTACCGCAGCCTGGGCTGCGAGCCGTGCACCAACCCCATCGACTCCACCGCCTCCAACATCGACGAGGTGGTGGAGGAGCTCAAGACCACCAAGATCGCCGAGCGTTCGGGGCGGGCGCAGGACAAGGAGAGCAGCTTCACCATGCAGAAGCTGCGCGCCCTGGGATACATGTAAGGACGGGAGGACAGAGAATGAGTGTAAAAATTGTTATAGTAGGACACATCGACCACGGCAAGTCCACCCTTATCGGCAGGCTGCTCTACGACTCGGACAACATCCCCCAGGAGAAGATGGCCGAGGTGCAGAAGCTGTTCGAGGAGTATAAGAAGCGCTTCGAGTTCGCCTACTTCCTCGACTCCTTCGAGGAGGAGATGAAGGAGGAGCGCACCATCGATACCACCAGGGTGCTGTTCAAGGGCAGGGACTACTACACCGTGGTGGACGTCCCCGGGCACAAGGAGTTCATTAAGAACATGCTCACCGGGGCATCCCACGCCCAGGTGGCGGTGATGGTGGTGGCCGCTCCCAACGGCGTCGAGGAGCAGACCCGCAGGCACGCCTTCCTGCTCAAGATGCTGGGCATCAAGCAGGTCATCGGAGTAATCAACAAGATGGACCTGATGGACTACAGCCAGGAGACCTTCGAGAAGGTCAAGAAATGGACTATCGATTTGTTCGATTCGCTGGGGTACCGCGACATCCCCTTCATCCCCATCTCCTCCACCGAGGGGGATAACGTTTACAAGCGGTCGCAGCGGATGGACTGGTACACCGGGCCCACCTTCATCGAGGCGCTGGACGCCATCGAGCCCGTGCCGGTCACCGAGAAGGCGCTGCGCTTCGCGGTGCAGGACGTGTACCAGGTGGACGGTGATAAGGTGACTGTAGGACGGGTGGACTCCGGCGTGTTGAAGAGGGGCGACGAGCTGGTATTCCAGCCGTCGGGGGCCAGGTGCAGGGTGGAGCGGATAAAGGTATACCCCGGCGAGGTCGATGAGGCCAGGGCCGGCGACAGCGTGGGCATCGTGGTCGACGGCGACGTGGCGCGGGGCAACATCGGCGGGCACCCCGACAGTCCGCCGGTAACCACCGACAGGTTCCTCGCCGAGGTGGTGCTCCTCGAGGGAACGCTGAAGCAGGGCGACGAGTTCGAGATCAAGTGCGGCCCCAAGCGGAGCAAGTGCCGCGTGGAGCAGATGAAGTCGATGATAAGCTCGGAGACGGGTGAGGCGCTGGGGAACAAGGATGGCGAGATAGGCCAGCATGAGGCCGCCACCGTGGTCTTCGATGCCGAGCCGCTGGTGGTGGAGAAGTTCTCCGAGATACCGGAGCTGGGCCGGTTCCTCCTCGCCAGCAGGGGCAAGAACGTCGGCGCCGGCATCGTGCTGGAGGTCAAGGCATGATACTGGTACTGGGCATCGACGCCGCCACCTGGACCATGATCGACCCCAACATCGACCGCCTGCCCGCCTTTAAAAAACTGTGCGAGATCGGCAACCGCGATACGATCCATCTCAAGGAGAAACCCCTGTCACCGTCGATCTGGTGCGGGATGTTCTGCGGCAAGACCTACGAGCAGCACGGCCACGACAGCTTCGCGCCGGGGGGCAACATAGCCCGCAGGCAGGACATCAAGGTGGACTTCATCTGGGACATCCTCGACCGCGAGGGTAAAAAAGTGATGGCCCTCGGCGTGCCGTTCGTGGTCCCCCCCTATTCGTTCAACGTCGATTTCAAGCCGGTGGGCTTCGGGCTGCCCACCAACGAGAAGGAGTGGGACGAGGAGCTGGAGCGTATCACCAGTAAGACCGCCGAGCTGATGGACCAGCGCCCCGACGTCCTCATCTCGGTCTACACCTCCCTCGACCGGGTGCAGCACTTCCACTGGGGGGAGGACTGCGTGCTCGACTGGTACATCAAGATGGACGCCAGGTTGAATCAGCTGCTGCTGGAGAGCGATTTCCTCGACGACAGGGACAACAAGCTGATCGTGATCTCCGACCACGGCTTCTGCTCCTTCGGCGAGGCCAAGGTGCAGACACTGCCGTCCAAATCGGAGTGGGGCCAGCTCAAGGGCGACCACCACGAGGACGCGATAGTCATCACCTGGAACATCGAGCACCCCATCGAGAAGCCGCAGGACGTGTTCTACGCCATCCGCGCAGAGCTGCAGCGATAACACCGTAATGCCCGCCGACGTTGGAGGTAGACCATGAAACTCTCGAGATTCTTTAACTGGCAGATAGCCCTGGCGCTGGCACTGATCGTCACGTCGGTGATACTCTACTTCATCCACTACGCCGTATTCCACGACCCGCACCACATCTTCATCTACATGGTTGGCGACATAGCCTTCGTCCCCATCGAGGTGCTGATGGTGACGCTGATCGTGCACCGCATGCTGAGCCACCGGGAGAAGCGCGCCCTGCTGGAGAAGCTCAACATGGTGATAGGGGTGTTCTTCAGCGACGTGGGGGCCGGCCTGCTCACCGTATTCTCCGACAGCGACCCCGGTCTGGATGAGATAAAGGGGCAGCTCATCTGCAGCGCCGACTGGTCGGACAGGGAGTTCTCCGACGCCAGCAGGCTGCTCAAGCGCCACAATTGCGATATCGATATCGAGAAGGTAGACCTGAAAAGCCTGCGCGACCTGCTTATCGAGAAGCGCGAGGGACTGATGCGGCTGCTGGAGAACCCCACCCTGCTGGAGCATGACACCTTCACCCACCTGCTCCAGGCGGTATTCCACCTCACCGAGGAGCTGTCCAGCCGCGACGACATCGATAATCTGCCGGACAGCGACCGCGCCCACCTCGCCGGCGACGTCAGGCGGGTGTACAGCCTGCTGGTCAGCGAGTGGATCGCCTACATGAAACACCTTAAGAACAACTACCCCTACCTGTTCTCGCTGGCGATGCGCACCAACCCCTTCGACCAGAGCGCTTCGCCGGTGGTGCGATAAAAGTTACATACAGGCGCTCGCGATGGTTATACAATTCGGCTTAGGGGAGCGGGACAGGAAGGGAAAAACGGGGGGCTGGCAGATTTCAGGATGAGACCAAAAGACGTCCCGCTTCCCTCTATTCATAGAGCGACGGGGCACCGGGGAGCATGCGGGGGCGCGCCAGTTGCCCCACGGCGACTGCGAGGAATCACGGAAGCGGTTAGATAAGGTATAATCGAATCGAGGAGGGAGACCATGAGCGATACCAGAGGCAATCTGGAAGCTGCGTTCGCCGGCGAGAGCCAGGCCAACCGCAAATACCTGTTCTTCGCCGAGAAGGCCGATGCCGAGGGACACCAGCAGGTTGCGCGCCTGTTCCGCGCCGCCGCCGAGGCGGAGACGGTGCACGCCCGCAACCACCTCAAGGTGCTGGGCGGCATCAAGTCGACCGCCGACAACCTGAAGGTGGCCGTCGGCGGGGAGCAGCACGAGTTCACCGAGATGTACCCCGGGTTCATCCAGCAAGCGAAGGCCGAGGGTAAGGGCGATGCCGAGCGCAGCTTCGACCTGGCCAACCGGGTGGAGCAGATACACCACGGCCTGTTCCGCTCCGCGCTCGACAGTCTGGAGAAGGGGCAGGGGTCGGAGGGCAAGAAGTTCTACGTTTGCCAGGTGTGCGGTTACACCGTGGAGGGCGAGGCGCCGGACAAGTGCCCAGTCTGCGGCGCCGCCAGGAAGATGTTCAAGGCCGTGGAATAATCCATCAAGCGCGAGGCGGAAGGTCGAACAGGCGCTGACCGGAGGTGATCACCATGCCCCAGCAAGAGAGCGATAAGAGAAGCCCTGCGGACCAGTTCGGCGAGTTGATACGTGCATTCGGCAATGCGATCAGCGAGATATTCAACGACCCCGAGCTGAAGGAGAAGACCAGGGAATTCGGGGACAGCGCGGTGGAGTCGGCCAGGGCCTTGGGCAGCAGGTTCAAGGACGAGGATGTGAAGCAGAAGTTCGACCAGTTCGGGAAGGCGGCCGAGGAATTCGGCCGCAGCGTTCAGGAGTATTTCAAGAAGAAGGAAGGTAGTTAAATACAGACGACACGGCGTGCCACTCCCTTTTCTATAATCCGCAGGCCTGACTGAACCTCTGCGGCACCTCCGCTATCTTGCGCTCGGCGTAGTCGAAGAACAGCCGATACCGACTATTGCCGGCGCCCTGCCGGTCAGATCCTTTTCGGCATCGTCCGGTGGTGCAGCTTCATCGCCAGCACCAGAAACAGTATGGAGAAGCCCAGCAGGGCCAGGAAGTCGACGTACACGGGCAGGTGGTTGGTGTTCTGGATGCAGTTCCGCGCGATATCGGTGAAGTATGTCAATGGGGAGATATACGACACCGCCTGTGCCCAGACAGGCAGCTCGCCCAGCGGGATGAAGATGCCGCTGATGAATATCAGCGGGAACTTCACCATGGATGACAGCATCATGCTGGTACTGGGTGAGCTGGTGGGCACCGCCGCCATGATCAATCCCAGGGATGAGAAGCAGAAGACGGCCAGGACAACCGCCATGATGAGGATGGGCAACTGTATAACGGCAGCCAGCCCCACGGCCACGATTATCACCGTCAGCACAAGGGAGATGGCGACGCTGAAGATGAACGAGCCTATGATATCACCGAGGATGATGGCCGAGAACGACACCGGGCAGCACATCAGCCGTTCCAGGGTCCTCGCCTGCGTCTCCCAGGGTGTCACCGCCGGCGATATGGCGGTGGCGGTGAAAAAGACCACCATCGCCAGCAGGCCCGGCATCATGAATTCCAACGCCAGGTTGCGCCCGATAAAGAAGGCGAGGAAAAGAAAGGCGGGGAACAGGATGCCGAATATCACCACCGGCCCCTTCGAATAGTAGATGCGGATATCCTTCATGCCGATGGCCCAGCTCCGCCTTACCTGCCGCCACGCTTTAACGATATCGGGCATCATCGTTCTCCCCCGCTTACCAGAGCTACATAGGCATCTTCCAGTGACGGCGTCAGTGTGCTCATCGACACTATCTTCAAGCCGTGTGAAGAGCAGTAATCCACCAGCGAGACCACCAGCTCCCCGGGGCTGGCGGTATACAGGCGGTACTTGTCTCCCAGCTTGGTGACCTCGGTTACGCCGTCGATGCCCTCGAGTGCATCAGGGCTTACCGCATCGGAGAAGCTGACTTCCACGGAGTGCATGCTGCTGGTGAGCAGCCTCAGCTTCTCGGGGGCATCTATGGCCGCTATTTTACCGTTGTTGATGATAGCCACCCTGTCGCACAGCTGGTTGGCTTCGTCCATGTCGTGGGTGGTGAGGAATATGGTCTTGCCCGCGGCGCTCAGCTTCTGCAGCAGCTCCCGTATCAGCCGTGCGCTCTGAACATCGAGCCCTGAGGTAGGCTCATCCAGAAACAGCAGCTCAGGGTCGCTGATGAGCGCCATGCAAAGGATCAGGCGCTGCTTCATCCCCTTGGAGTAACCCCGCGCCAGGCTGTCCTTCCTCTCAAGAAGGCCCAGCTCCTGCAGCAGCGCCGAGCCTCTCTGATGAGCCTCCCTGCCGGACACGCCGTAGAGCTCCGCCATCAGCATCAGGTTTCTCCATCCCGAGAGGTCGAGATAGGCGTTCGATGTCTCCGGCACCACCCCGGTTATCTGTTTGGCCTCGAGGCTGCCGGCCCTGTATCCCAGAAGCCGGGCGGTCCCGCCGTCGGGGTTTATCACCCCGGTGAGCATCCTAACCGTGGTGGTCTTGCCTGCCCCGTTCGGGCCGAGGAATCCAAAGAACTCGCCCCTGTTGACCGCGAAATCGACGTGGTCCACCGCAAGGACGTCACCGAAACGCCTGTTAAGAGCGTGAACCTCGATGGCGGGTGAAGGGTTCGATTTATCATTCATAATCTAGCTGCTTCCCTCAGGCCAGCGATACGCTGCTCCACGCCGTTGCGAATTAAGCGTTCTGTATCTATTGTCCGCAGGCCTGCCTGAACCGTTGCGGCACCTCCGCTATCTTGCGCTCGGCGTAGTCGAAGAACAGCATGCCCATCTTGGCCACCGCCGACACCTTGCCGGTGCTCCTGTTGGTGACGCGGTACAGGATGTCCAGCCCGTACTTATCGAAATTGGCCGCCGCCACCTCTATCGCCAGCACGTTGCCGTAGAACATCTCCGACTTGTACACCACCGCCAGGTCGGCGTTTATCATGGCGCGGCCGTCCACCAGCAGCTCGGGGAATCCCTTGAACTGCATGTACTTCAGGTGCCCCTCGTTGAGCAGCGCTATCAGGCAGTGGTTCCCCAGGTGCCCCCCGGCGTTCACATCCGCCATACGCACCTCCAGCTCGGTGCAGAACTCGAACTCCTCCGGCAGATTTATGTTAACTCTGTCCATCGATTACCCCCTGTATGATCGCAACCACTCAATCCATGTTACATGCCAGACAGCACGACCGTCAACAAAAAAGGCACGGTCATAAACCGTGCCTCAGGCCCTGTTTAACGACGTGCTATTCCTCTTCCGGCTCGGGCGCCCCCGGCGTTCCCCCTCTGCGATGGAGCCACAGCAGCAGCGCCGCGATCCCTAGGATAAACAGAAATATGCCGGTGCCCAGCCCCGCCCAGGTGCCGGTGCTGAAGCCGCCGCCGCCAGTCCCCCCACCCGGCGTGGACGTTGCATCTGGCGTCCAGGTGGGCAGCGCCGTCACCGTGGGTTCGAACGTAGGTTCAGCCGTCGGCTCAGCGGTGGGCTCCGCCGTGGACGTCTGCGGCGGCGCTGTCCCGCCACCTCCACCTCCACCTCCACCACCGCCTCCGCCGCCGGGCTTCCTGGTGGGCTGGGGTGTCCACGTGGACGTAGCCGTCGCCGTAGCGGTTGCCGTAGCTGTAGCCGTAGCAGTCGCTGTAGCGGTGACCGTCGCTGTAGCGGTGGCCGTCGCCGTAGCGGTTGCTGTAGCGGTCGCCGTGGCTGTTGTTGTCGCGGTGGCCGTGGCAGTGGCGGTTGGTGTTGACGTTGACGTTGCCGTTGCCGTGGGCGTGGGGGTGACGAAGACGACAGTGAGGTTCAGCTCGGTGACGCTGCCGTTGCTGTAATTATATGTCTGCGCCGCCGCCTGCCCGTCCACGTAGAACATTATCTCCGATTCGTCGGGTATGGGCGGGGCGTCCTGCACGATGAGGTGGTACCACGGCGGGGCGCCGTAGGCCCCGGGCACGGTCACCGTCCAGCTGCCCGCCTGCACACCGCCGACCTCGGCGGTGATGTTGGTGCCCGGCGGCGCGTCTCCGAGGGGCCCCCCGCTGCTTACCTGCACCGTGCCGTAGAACAGGTGCGGCAGGGCCGGCAGCGGCGGTGCCGGCGGCGGCGCCGCCCGCGTCGTCGCCAGCGGCAGCGCTATGGCCAGCGCCATCGCCAGGGCCAGTACCGCTATGATGCCTGCTCTCTTCCTCACGATTACACCATCACACAATCAAACGATAAACGCCCGCTAGGGCTCAGGCTCAGGCTCCTCTAAACACAGCTCCCACGGCAGCGGCGTGTATCTGATAGCCTCTAGCATGGCAGCGTTGTCCATGTACACCCAGAAACCGCCCCCCGGCGACACGAACGGCGGCTCAGACCAGCTCCCGCTGCCGTTGGGGTAGACGGTGAACATATCCTGGTAGAAATACTTCTCGTACCACGGCTTATCCAGCTCTGTCCACCGGTAGGAGAAATTCTCCATGTACCACAGGTCCTCCGGCGTGCAGATCGCCTGCGACCAGTTGCCGCCTGCAGTAATCAGCGCCTGCCACGGGTCCATCGCCGGGAAGGGGTGCGCCTCGGGCATGCTATCATTGTCGTACGTGAAATCGGGAACCATCCCCACCAGGTTCCACCCGACGTGCAGCTGGCGCTTGTCCGTCAACGGCGGCGGGCCGGCGCGGTCCACTATGAATCCCATCTGGTCCCGCTCCGTCATCTTGATATAGTACGCGTACCACGGGTTCAGCGCCGCCGCCGGGCCCGGCTCCACCCACATGCCGGCCTCGCTGTCCCACGTTATGAACGCCTCCAGCCCGTCCAGGCCGTCGCCCATGGCGTACACGTCCCCGATGGTGTCCCAGTCGGAGTCCAGCTTGAGCGGAGCGGAGCGCAGGTTCCAGCCCTCATCCAGCGGCAGCTGGAAGTCCGCGACGGTGAGCGGCACGTACACCGTGACCGGCTCCCCGCCGCAGGGCCACAGGTCCACCGGCACCTGCACCTGCCCCAGCCTCAGCTCCCCGAAGATGAGGGCCATCAGCCGCTCGTACCCGTCAGGATATTCTTCAGTGAAGTAAATCTCAAGGGCGATGTCCCCTATGCTGTGTTCCTCGTCCCAGAAGAACAGGTATTCCAGCCACAGCTCGTAGTCGACGAAGCAGAGCGTGACCCCGTTGGAGTGGTCTTCAAAGTCCATCTCCACCGCGGAGAGGTCATCCATCCACTCGTCCCATATGTCCTGCCCCTCTCCGCTCCACCCAGACACGTAGTCCTCCTCGAAGCCGGCGGGCAGTATCTGCAGCAGCAGGGAGCTGAGGTTGACTGTGGCATCGCACAGGCCGCAGATGCCCTCGCTCAGGTTGCAGTCCACCTCCACGATGATGTCGGTATAGGACGGGCCCAGGGTGTAGATGTTCTGCTCCATGTCGCCGAACAGGTCCTCCCAGTCGTACACCGATACCACGGCAGGCACCGCGGTGGCGTTCAGCGCCAGCCCCGATAAGTCGGTCGTTACCGGCGCGGTGAGCCACGGGGCATACTCGGCATCGAAAACCGCGTCGCCGCCGCCGGGGCCGTCTCCGTCCGGCCCGTCGGGGTCGCCCCACCAGTTATATGTGGCGCACACCGCGTCCCAGTCATCGGCGTTGTAAACGCCGTCGCCGTTGCCCACGATGTTGTTGCAGTGGATCTCGATATCCCACGAGTTGGGACTGGAGTTTGCTATGTATATTCCGGTCAAGGGCCCACCTGAGTTATTCAGTATGTCGTTGCGCAGTATCCAGACATCATCGACAGAGTCCAGGTATATGCCCTCGCTGTTGTTGAAAATGCGGTTGGAGGTCACGCTGACGTTCCACGAGTCCTCGATCCACAGCCCCATATCAAAGCTGTAGGCCATGGAGTTGTTGTGGACGCTGATGTTCCCGCACCCTATCAGCCCCATGCCGTCCCCGCTCTGCCACCCGCCGGACGCGTTGGCGAAGCTCCGGTTGTACAGCACGTTGTCCCGCACGTCTATCTCGGTTATGAGCGCCCCTCCCTCGTTGATCAGACCGATGCAGACCTCGTGCCACCACACCCTGTTGCCCTCTACGGTGCTGTAGCCGATGCCGCCGGGCCCCAGATTCATCAGCCCGATGCCCAGGTAGCCATCGTACACCGTGTTGTGCGCCACGGTGGTGTTAGTCATCAGGCCTCCCATAGTCCCCAGCGCTATGCCGCTGGGGGACTCGAATTCCTCGCTGGCATTATAGACGGTGTTGCCCTCCACCGTGTTCCCGTAGCTCAGGCCGTCCTCCACTGCCAGCAGGCCGATGCCGAAAGCCGCGTAATCGTACACCTCGTTGCCGGCGATGGCGTTGTCGTAGACGCCGATGTCGAACGGCAGCCACGGGGGCCGGCCGAACTCCTCTCCGACGATGCCCTCATCTCCGGCCGCGCTCCACCCGTCGATGCCATCGCCGCGCGCTACAGAGGGGAAGCCCATGCCCCCCATAGCTGGCAGGCGGTGCCTGCCTTCGTCGCCGCTGGCCTCAGCGGCCAGGCTTCCCATTCCGGTGCCGGTGAACGGTGAGCCTCCCAGGCACCGCGATGCGTTCAACGCTATGCCCCAGATGGTATGGTGCACCGTGTTGCCCGCTATGGTGTTGTCCGACAGGTTGCCGCAGTATAAACTCCACCCGTAGATGCCGGTCCAGCTGTCGTACACCTCGTTGCCCTCTATGGTATTGCCGGACACGTTGCCGGAAAACCCGCTGAATAGCAGGATGCCGGCGGAGAAATCCTCCATCTCCGAAGGTTCATCGTCGTAGCAGCCGTACACCGTGTTGTTCAGCACGCTGTTGTTCACCACGCTGGGGGCCGCCCAGCTCATCAGCGCAACGCCGGCATCCGAGCAGTTGTGCACCGTGTTGCCCTCCACCGTGTTGCCGGAGATATCGCCGCTGCCGTCGCCCCACTGCTCCTCGTACAGGAAAATTCCCCATACGCAGTGGTGCACCGTGTTGTTGAACACGGTGCTGCCGCTGATGCTTCCGTTATATTGATGATCCGCGTGAAACTCGATGCCGCTCCAGCAATCCCACACTTCGTTGTCCGCCACGGTGTTGTCATCGGTGTCGCCTTCACCGTGATTCTCGAAGCTGATGCCGGAACCACCGCAGTCGTACACCGTGTTGCCCAGCACCTCGTTATCGTAGATGCTGCCGTTGCTCTCGTCATTGTCGAAGATGATGCCTTCATAGCAGTCGTACACCGTGTTTCCCAGCACATCGTTCCCGTACACGTGACCGCTATTCTCAGAATTCTCGAACTGGATGCCAAAGTCACAATCGTATACCACGTTGCCCTCGATGGTATTGTCCCGCACGTCGCCTGCTTCGTCATTGTCGATAAACATACCCCATTCACAGTTATAGACCGTGTTGTTCAGCAGGGTGATACCGTAAATATCTGTGTTGTTGCCCTCGTTGTCGACCTGAATGCCATCACTCCAACAGCCGTGGATCACGTTGCCCACTATGGAGATGCCGCTCATGTCCACGTCGCCGACGCCACTTGCGCCGGTGTGCATGGATATGCCGATACTCGCGTTGCTCACGTTGAACCCCTGCCCGTCACCGCCGAAGGTGACCCCGCTGGCGTTCACGCCCACCGCAGTATCGGCCCCGCCGCCGTCGATGAAGGTGACACCGGGGCCGTTCACCGACCGGATGGTCAGTGGCTTGGTGATGTTGATGCTCTCGTAGTACGTGCCGTCGCACACGATGATGACGTCGTCATCGGTGGCGTTGTTGATGGCCTGCTGTATGGTGGAGAAGTTGGCATCGGGGCACTGGGCATAGTCGTCGTCCACGTACCAGGTTTTCCCCGCCGCCTGCGCGTCGGGCGTCAGCAGCGCCGCCGCCACCGCCAGCGACAGCATGCACAGGCATACCGCGAGCAGAAGGATGTTGCGCTTTATGGCTCAACCCCTCCCGCGGGGCTGGCCCGGTGGGTATCCGAAGGTTCGCCCGAAATAATGCTTGTTATCGTTCGCTCCCCGACTGGCTTAACAACCTGTAGCAATTTTAAGGACCTTTTATGTAATCTGTCAATAGTCTGTACTCGTCCATAAAAATAAGGCACGCTTGAAAAGCGTGCCCCATTCGCATTTTTGGTAGCGGGAGTTGGATTCGAACCAACGACCTCCGGGTTATGAGCCCGACGAGCTACCACTGCTCTATCCCGCGCCGTAACTGAATAAGTCGCGAATACGGTTAGTCCTGCTCAGCTCTTAGTGTAGGTCAAGCCCTCGACCGTTAGTACCGCTCAGCTGAAGCGCTCACACGCCTTACACCTGCGGCCTATCAAACAGCTAGTCTCGCTGCGGTCTTACCCGGTTAACCCGGTGGCAGATCTTATCTTGGGGCCGGCTTCGCACTTAGATGCTTTCAGCGCTTATCCTAACCAGACTTGGCTACCCAGCTATGCCGCTGGCGCGACAACTGGCACACCAGAGGTCTGTCCCTCCCGGTCCTCTCGTACTAGGGAGAGCCCCCCTCAAATCTGCAACGCCCACGACGGATAGAGACCGAACTGTCTCACGACGTTCTGAACCCAGCTCGCGTGCCGCTTTAATGGGCGAACAGCCCAACCCTTGGGGCCTGCTCCAGCCCCAGGATGCGACGAGCCGACATCGAGGTGCCAAACTCTGCCGTCGATGTGAACTCTTGGGCAGAATTAGCCTGTTATCCCCGGGGTAGCTTTTATCCGATAAGCCACGGCCTTTCCACACAGCACCGTGGGATCACTTTGCCCGACTTTCGTCCCTGCTCGACTTGTAGGTCTCACAGTCAAGCCCCCTTATGCCAATACACTCTACAGGTGATTTCCATCCACCTTGAGGGGACCTTTGGGCGCCTCCGTTACATTTTAGGAGGCGACCGCCCCAGTCAAACTACCCACCAGGCACTTTCCCCCTGCTTGCTCAGGGGTTAGGACCGAAACCAAAGAAGGGTGGTATTTCACCGTTGGCTCCGCCGGAACTGACGCCCCGGCCTCAAAGCCTCCCACCTATCCTACACATCAGAGACATCAACCCAATGCCAAGCTGTAGTAAAGCTCCACGGGGTCTTTTTGTCCAGTCGCGGGTAACCGGCATCTTTACCGGTATTGCAATTTCGCCGAGTCCCTCGTTGAGACAGCGCCCAAGTCGTTACACCATTCGTGCGGGTCAGAACTTACCTGACAAGGGATTTCGCTACCTTAGGACCGTTATAGTTACGGCCGCCGTTCACTGGGGCTTCGGTTCAAGGCTTCGCAACAATAAATCATCGCTAACCCTTCCCCTTAACCTTCCAGCACTGGGCAGGTGTCAGCCCCTATACTTCCTCTTACGAGTTTGCAGAGACCTGTGTTTTTGTTAAACAGTCGCTTGGGCCTATTCACTGCGCCCCGACAGAGTCGGGGACCCCTTCTCCCTAAGTTACGGGGTTAATTTGCCGAGTTCCTTAACGAGGGTTCTCTCGATCACCTTGGGATTCTTTCCCTACCCACCAGTGTCGGTTATCGGTACGGGCGCTCACCATAAGCAACGGGGCTTTTCTTGACAGTATAGGTTCAGTGGGATCGCCTTGGGTCTCCCCTCAGCTTCCCCCGCTCCTCACCCCGGCGAACCGGGGCTAAGATTGGGGACGCACCATGTCCAATAGGCACGCCCCACTTACCTGCCTGTGTCCCCCTCATTGCCCATAACAGGTGGGCGGTGCTGGAATAATGACCAGCTGTCCATCGCCTACGCCTCTCGGCCTCGGCTTAGGCCCGACTAACCCTACGTGGATTGACCTTCCGTAGGAAACCTCAGGTTTTCGGTGGACGTGGTTCTCACACGTCTTTCGCTACTCATGCCGACATTCTCTCTTCCGTACGCTCCAGCAAGCCTCACGACTCACCTTCAGTGCAGAACGGAATGCTCCCCTACCGTCCGTTTAACCGGACCCATAGCTTCGGTGGTAGACTTAAGCCCCGTTGGATTGTCGGCGCGGCACCACTCGACCAGTGAGCTATTACGCACTCTTTAAATGGTGGCTGCTTCTAAGCCAACATCCTGGCTGTCTGTGCAACACTACCTCCTTGCCCACTTAGTCTACACTTAGGGACCTTAGCTGATGATCTGGGCTGTTTCCCTTTCGAC
>Ga0180438_10006814_pt1 | contig 15305 bp, 18 predicted proteins | sample SS_ome_12_FD_132455 | JGI IMG/M metagenome (GOLD analysis project Ga0180438, IMG submission 132455) | Hypersaline lake sediment archaeal communities from the Salton Sea, California, USA - SS_3_D_2 metaG | ecosystem: Environmental > Aquatic > Non-marine Saline and Alkaline > Hypersaline >...
AAATCAAGGGCTTACGGTCATTCGATCGTAGGTCCTTTTTTCGTACTGCGTGAATTTTTGCGGGGATTTGGGGGCCAGATCAAGATCCAGAAGCGGGGACGGCAAGTTCCAGAAAGACCACGCCTACAGGAAGGACGCGTATCCTCTGGAAGGGTGATTTCCTTGACGTGAGAAGCACACGATTCGTGTCAATGATGAATGGCAAGAGGATTCTGACCTCCCATAACCGGCGGTCTGCGGCAAAGGTAATCGCATGCAATCTTCTTCTCACCCACCTGGGCACACGGGAACGATATCTTGACCGTCCACAACGAAAGCGCACAAGATTGGTAAATAAGAGAAATCCGGAAATCGCCCTAATCAATTTGGGCAACCAATTTCGTACGATTACATGAAATCACCGTTTGCCATTCATGCGTGGGCACGCGGGGTGATATATGTAGTCTTCCGAGTACTGCAAGAAAGCAGTGGGAATGCCGTGAATGTCAAGAAACGAATCCCGGTCGCACGCTTGCGGGTGTGAACGTCGCTTCACGCTTCGGTGCGGAACAGAAAGGCTGCTGGCCTTCTCCTGCAAGCGAAGATATTTCTACCCATCCTGCCATCAGAAGCGTGTCGTGTAATCAAAGCTGCTGGCAGAACAATTTCAACTAAATTCTTGAAAACCCCGAAACGTGTGGCAGTTGGCAAGAATCAAAGGGATAGAGATCGTAGAGGGGCAGGGGAGTAGCGCATCCGTGCAGCGGGGAGAAAGAAATGGAAGACGATTCCTATTACAAAGGCCTAGCGACAGGGGTATCCGATGGTACGGCCAGCGGGCGTCGCGGAGCTCAGGAGCACGGCGCGAGGATTGCGCGAGTGCACGACGAGAGTCGAAAGCTCGGCGAGAATCTTATGGCGATTGTCGTGGCCTTGTTCTGGCATCCGTATTTTTCATTCCTCGGCTTCTGGATCGTCTGCTTCGGTTCGCTAATGGCCTTGGCGCCGGTGATCGGAGTGAGCGATAAGGGATTAAACAATCTCCCTCCCTGGTATGGCTGGTCGGCTGCGGCGCTTCCGGTCGTGTTGGCCGTGCTGCTCAGGAAGATCATTCCGAAGCTGATGAAAGGTTTGTTCGTTACAGGTGTCTTGGTATTGGCGGTTCTTTTTGTTGTCAATGTATGGGAGTTGAGAGAGAACAGACACAAAGAACCGGAGCCGCAGCGGGCAGCAGCGGCGCGCTCCGAAGCACCGCTATCCGCAGAGTCGAGGGCCGCCAGAGCCGCAGCCGTGCAGCGGGCGCTGAACGAGGCTGCCAATCCGGCGACTACTTTCACGGCCCCGGGCTCGGTCCCGCCTGGCGAGCTGTTCGAGGGTGTCTCCTTGCGCATCTGCGACATGACCATGGGTGGTCATGAGGTCTGTCCGCGCTATTGCGCTACCCTTGCCGAGGCCAATCGACCAGACTGGTGTCGTTGAAAGCATCGGTCCAATGGGCAAATAGGGCGTAGTCGTTGCACGCACGATCCATGGACAATGGATCCGTGGGAAAGGCCCGCTTTGCCGGCCACGTCCACATCATGCCTCTTGCCGTTGGAAATATAGGCATAGATTGGCAGGTAGCCATCAATGTGGAATAGTCACGAAAAGCGTTGACAGGTAGGGACTCAAAGTAGTTGGTGAGTCATGGTCTTCCGGTTAAGATGAGATTTGCGAAGAAAACATCTTAACAAAGGAGGAAGAGCCATGACTCAGACGCAGTATATCATAGGCCGGAAGTTGAACATCCTCGAGTTGGGAAAGACGCTGGGGAACATCAGCGACGCCTGCCGGAAGCTGGGAATAAGCCGCCAGCATTACTACGACATCAAGAAAGCCATTGAAGAAGAGGGGTTGGAGGGCCTTCTGGAGAAGTCCCGGAAGGGCCCCCGAATCGGCAACCGGGTGGCTCCGGAGATCGAGCAGAAAGTGCTGGATTATTCACTGGAATTCCCCACACACGGGCAAGTACGGGTGTCCAACGAGCTGCGGAAGCAGGGGATTCAGGTCAGTGCCGGGGGTATTCGGTCGATCTGGGTTCGCCATGATCTTCAGGTCAAGGGTCCTCGGCTGAAGCGGCTGGAGGAATGGGCCGCCGAGAACGGTGAAGTTCTTACAGAATCCCAGGTAAAGGCCCTGGAGGAGGCCAAGGAGGAGAAGGAGGCCTACGGAGAGGTCGAGAGTCCCCATCCTGGCTTCCTGCTCGCCCATGACCCCGGCGAAGACCTCTGAAGTCGCGGGCGAAGCAGAACCCAGCGACTTCTCCCGACGAGTGATGTCCGGGTCTTAAAACGCACCCCGAACTACGGCCTCATCAGCCACAATTACCTCAACATCCTCATGGCCCATCTCAACCTTATGCTCGATCTTCCCACCTTCCAGATCGCAGGGGCAACCCACGAGGAGCATCTAAGGGAAAAGGCGTATGAAGACGCCCGTATGGGGTAGGTCCTCTGCAAGAAATACGGATTCCACATGATCCGCCACCCCTTCGGTTTTCTCCGCTACCTCGTCGATTTCTCTTTTGAGAAGCTCGAGAAGGCAATGCGGATCGCCGAGGAGGTCACCGCGGACGACGCGCCCGAGGTGGGGCCGGCCGTGTACGACGAGAGAGGCATGGAATCGATCCGGAACTTCGGGCTCCGGATGTACTTGGAAGACCCCTTGACGACAGCCAATCTGGGGGAGACCGCTTATCCATTGGGAAATCTCGACATTGGGCATATCAAATCTTCGTCAAGTAAGGTAAGGGAAATAGATTCGTAGGAAGCGAAGAACACCTTACCACCCCTTCTGCAACTCTGTTGCGTTTCTCTGCCTCAGGTCATATACTGACTTTTTGTTTCCGCTTGCGGTCATCCGTTCGCCAAGGCAGACAATGAAGAAGAACACGCAAAGAATTCTCGTTGCTCTTTTCGCATGGTGGTTCGCCTTCCTGAACGGGGCGGTCTATACGCTGCACAACCACGATACGCCTTACCGAAACAGCACGCATGGACCTCGTTGCTGCTGGGACTTCAAGAACAGATGCTCACTTTCTTCTTCAATACATCAAGACACGTTGCTATGTTTTCATCCCTGCAAAGAACCATCCAAGTCCCCTTGTTCTCTGTGCGACTGCTCGAAGAATTCAGGACTGTTTTCTCTCTTTGAACATCATCCAAAGGATCCTGGAGTCGGCAGCTGTCCGGCCTGTCAATATCTAGATCAAACAAGAGGTGCCTGTCCTGTCCCAGCCTTTGCACCTGCCGTCGAGGGTCCGGTCATCAGGGCTTCTCTGCCAGAGCTTTCGGTGTTTCATCCAAGAACCGGATTTCTCCCCTTCTTTCCTCGCGCTCCTCCGCCTTGCTTGACCCCCACACATCCCTTTACTGTTTGAGCCGTCTGAAGAAAGAATTCCTCGGGTCTTTCCAACTCGGACTATGCGTGCTTTCCCTGCGTGCAGGACGAGCCTTCGTTAGGCCAGCGGGGATTTGAATCAGGGTTTCGGCTCACAAGACTCCATTCCCTTTGCATCGCACAATGAGGGAGGCGCCAAATGGTATGGAAGATTTGGTATCGAAATTCTTCTTGTGTTCTCTTATTCATAGTATCGTCATGGGTCTTCTGCGTTACAGGCAAGGCCGATCCGGTGTCTTCGAAAACATTCACGCTGGATACCGTGGTCGTCACGGGCAGCAAAGACAAGCAGGACGAAAAGATCATCGAAAAGAGGGAGCTTCGATCTCACAAGATCGTGGATCTGGCTGAAATCCTTTCTGATGAGATGATCGAGGCCACCATGATCCGCAAGAGCAGTTACGGGAACGAGGTTGCCGTCCGGGGATTCGGCAAGAGCAACCTAAGGATGTTCCTGGATCATACAATCCTGGAAGGAGCATGCGGAAGCCGCAAAGATCCTGGCCTTTCTCATGTCAACCTCCTTGCCGTGGACCGCGTTGAAGTGAAGATGGGGCCCTTCGACGTCAGGCATCCGGGCGCACTGGGAGGAAGCGTGAACGTCATCACCCGAAATCCCATGGAAGGATTCCACGGCGGATCTCTGATCAAGGGGGGAAGCTACGGATTCTTCAGCGGCGGATCCTACTTCTCTCTGGGAAACCAAGAGGTGCAGGGGCTATTGGGATACAACTATTCGGAATCCGGGCAATATAGGGACGGAGATGGAAACAAGCTCTCCAGCTTCGCCAGCAATCCCGGCTACAATGAGGTTGGAAAAGAGCTCCAGGCGTTCAAGAAGCACGACGTTTGGGGTAAGTTGCGGGTCAACCCGGCACAGAATCACTGCCTTCTCCTTTCGTTGATCTATGGAGATGCCTCGGACATTCTGACTCCGAGGATTGGATTCGACACTGAATCCGAGAAGACCCTTCTGGCCAGCGCCGAATACACCATCAAGAAGCTGTGCAAGATTTCGGAGGAGCTCCATGTGAGCTTCTACAGGAATCAAGTCGATCATGAGCCTACACAGGTTTATCGAGACATGCCTGAGGACGAGAAGAAAAGAAACGAGGTGCTGTCCACCTTCTACGGAGGAAGGATCGAGAACGTAACGAAGACGGGGGTGGCTTCCTTCACCTATGGATTCGACATCTACCAGCGCAACTGGGACGGAGAGATGTTCCTGTTGCAGAGCGGCACCCTGTTCAACGATGAGATGGTCCCCGACGTGGATGCGCTCAACCTGGGCCTGTACGCAAGAGCGGACCGCGACTTCGAGCAGTGGTCCCTGAGCGCCGGCTTACGGGGAGACCGATTTTCCACGAAGGCAAACAAACCACTCCCGAACACCGTGAGCAAACTGGGGATCACGGCAAACGAACACACAGACTACCTTCCCAGCGGCTATGTCTCCGCCATCTACTTTCTCACAGACAACACGGAGCTATATGCAGGCGTGGGACATAGCATCCGCACGCCCACCTGTGTCGAGCGATATCTACAACCGCCGCGAGGCGCAAACTTCGCTGGGAATCCGAATCTGAAACCTACACGCAACACGGAAGTGGACGTTGGTGTCGAGGTACGGTACCCGAGGTTTCGGATCCGGGCGAATGCCTTCTACAGTTATCTCAAGGATTTCATTTACCAGCAGGCGCCTCCCAAGACATGGGTCAACATCGACGCAGAGCTTCTGGGAGCCAGCGGGCAGACCGTGGTCGATTTGTTTTGGGATTTCTCCCTGGAAGGTGCGGTCGCATACCAGAGAGGGGAGAAGAAGACGCTGCCAACATGGAACAATGTCGTAACGAATGAGGACAGGAATCTGGCTGAGATCCCTCCATTGAAGACCAAGCTTGCCCTGCATTACGATACTGAAAAGCTGTTCGGAACCTTCGAATGGGTCCACTCAGAGGCAGCTTCCCGTGTAGATATCGATGCCGGGGAGGTGGAACTCCCGGGGTGGGATGTTCTCAATTTCCGTGTCGGGTATCAGCCAAAGGACTTCGTGATTCTGAATTTCGGCGTCGACAATATCCTTGACGAAACATACGCGGTAGCCAACTCCTATGAATTCGATGTCGTGTCCGGCTCCGGGGCGAATCCACCGATCGTCAACGAGCCCGGGAGGTTCTTCTTCGGCAGTCTCACAATCCGGTTCTAGGACTACGATGTCAAAAGGGAAGTGCCCGCCTGCCTTGGTCCCGAGTACATGGAAGCGCGGTGTCCTCCCGGGGCTGTACCCGGGCGCCATCGCTCAGTAGAAATTGCGCTGCGGGCTTGGTTTGAATCAATTCAGGGGTTCGGGCTGACAGAGGTTCTCCTCAGAGTTGGCAACCCTTCCACACGCCTTGCAGATGAATTTAGGCTCCTTGGCCAGGGATTTGATCTTCGTCAGGTCCAGGTTGCAGGGGCAGCAGCACATGGCACACATCTTCTTGTCGTGGTCTTGACCCATGATCGTCTCCTTTGGAGTGTTGCGGTTCGCAGGAAAGAGTTTCTATAGTCGAGAAGCTGGTTTCGAGTACGAACAGAATATCTCAGAAGGAAATCGTACGTCAAGAAGAAATATCTGTTTGCTTGTGGCCAGCTGCCTGAGGGACAGAATGAGGAAATGGCAACGGCCAGGGCCATGGAGACCGATCACGGGCAGAGACTGGACAGATCCAACCAGAGTTTCATGTTTCAGATACGCGTCCCTGCTGCTTGGCGGTTGTATATCTTCACCAGCAGGTTGAAAACCAGTCGCATCTCATGTTTGGAGATCACACATTGAGCAGGCCAGGACGGTCTGACAGTCAAGATCGCTTGTTGTTAGTTGTCCCGATCATACCCTCAGATGAAAGTTCAGATACTTGAGAATTATTAAAGGCGGCCTCCTGTTGGGGTAAGATGATCGGATGTCAAGACGGTCATCAACCCCAACAGAAGAAAGGAGGCCCACCATGAAATTCTACTGTGGCATTGATCTTCATGCAAAGGATTGTGTTCTGTGCGTGATCGACAACAAGGAGAAGATCCATCTGCGAGAGAAGGTGCCAAATCGGTTGGAGGCGATCGTGGGGATGCTTCGCGGCTTTTCCCAAAAGCCGGCTGTCGCCGTCGAAGCCAGTCTGAACTGGTACTGGCTTGTCGATGGACTCGAGGAAGCCGGGTTCAGGGTAAAACTGGCCAACACGTATGGGCTCCATATGATTACGGGCGCCAAAGTGAAGACAGATCCAAGAGATGCTTTCAGCTTGGCTAATAAAAACGCTATCAGAGATCGCTTTTTCGACAGGCACAAGAGAAATAGCAATTGCCGTCAGGCAAAGTCCGCATTAACGTAATCATCTGAGATATTGGAATAACAACGCTTCCATATCAGTCTGGATTACCTTAAACAGGATTGGAAGTCCCGATGACCCTATCCTGTGCTGTCTTTGTCTTCTGCATGGATTTCGTGGCACACATGCCACATGTGGAATAAGACTCTTTCTTGCCGACTCTTGCAGATTGACCGAAAGCATTGGTATCAATCCTCGTTGGGCGGCATGAACTCAACGTCATGCTTCAATGCTATTTCCATCGCTTTCGGTGGATCGACTTCGGCTATTTCATTTTGAGCGTCTATCTCTCGAAAGAAATGCTCAAATCTTCCGGGAGTTATGATCACAAGAACCCTACCCGGCCGGTCGCCTATTTTTGAGACAGCATGATGGATTCCCCTCGGTAAGGCCGCGATTGAACCCGGCTTGGCGACAAAGGCTTGCTCACCACATTTGATTTCGTATTGGCCTTCCAGGACAAAAAAGATTTCGTCCGTCTCACGGTGCACGTGTGGTGGCGGACCACCGCCCGGTGGCTCACCTCCTCAATGATAGAGTAACTGCCTCAAGTATCCTCGCAGGCCACTTTGCACGTGATCTTCTCACCCAACACATTCAGTATCATGCCCTCGTCCGGGGAGACCAGAGCGGGCTGTTTTAGGCCGTCTTTCATTTCCTCTTCCTTTCCTTCATCATGAAGTTGACATATGCCTCTCCGGCGGTGTGGGGTCGTAATGCGTTCCAGCAGTCCTTCGCCCAAGTCGTGGTTTTCTCTGCATTTGCCGGATCCGGGTCGATTCCGGCAATGACCATGGACCTCCTCGCGTCGCGGAAGCTCCAGGCAGTTGCGTCTCGGTCCACACGCTGGACCGCCCCGTCTATTGGATAGAGATGCATGAGCGAGAGCGGGCTCGGGGGTTTGGACCCGTACTCAAGGTGCGTGTCGATCGCCTCATTCGGGAGTTCACGCACGAAGTCTCCCTTCCAGTACCACTGGAGACCCGGCGGCAGCACGGGGTCGAAGAGGCTCTGGAGGGCGGGGAAAGGCATCGGCCTTACATGCTCGAAGATCGGAGGAGGCAGATCCCTGACCGGACGAATTTCCCCTTCCGCCTTCTCGAGGGGCCCGAATAGCACCCAATCAGGGCACAGATGTTCTTGCCGTGGATGTGTTCAGGGAATTGCGGAGCCGACGGCACCGTTTTCAGTCCGAAGAATACAAAAAGCTCCTCCGGCGCCTTCGGAAGAAAGTCCCTGTACCACTCCATCACCTCTCGCGCGTCGTCGATGTTCCAGAACATGGGCCCCCCAAAGACAGTGCTGACGGGGTGGGCGCGGAAGAGGAAGCTGGTTACGACACCCAATTTGCCTCCACCGCCTCGGAGCGCCCAGAAGAGGTCCTGGTTCTCTCGCTCGCTTGCAGTTACGAACCGGCCGTCGGCAAGGACTACGTCGGCTTCAAGGAGGTTGTGGATGGTCAGGCCGTGCTTGCGCGTCAGGTATCCATGCCCACCGCCAAGGGTCAGCCCCGCGATGCCCGTCGTGGAAACGATGCCCGCAGGAACAGCGAGACCGAAGGCGTGGGACGCGCGATCCCCAGCGCCTTGGTGGCAGCCGGGCCCAACGCGCACTGTGCGTGACGTGGGATCGACCCGAACGCCGGTCATCAAGGAAAGGTCAATGACGAGACCGTCGTCGCAGACCCCAAGACCTCCACCGTTGTGACCGCCTCCTCTGACCGCAACAAGCATGTCGTTTTCGCGACCGAAACTGACGGCGGTAATGACGTCTGCTACATCCCCACAACGTGCGATCAGGCGGGGGTGCCGGTCAATCATGGCATTGTAAACTTTTCGGACATCGTCATAGCCCTCATCATAGGTTTGGATGAGTTCCCCGCGCAGCGTTGCCTTGAATGCTTCGACGCGACCCCTCTTCTAACCTAGTATCTGTATGCAGGATTTTGACTGTTCGTGTGGACATAACGAATCCTCCTGTTTTGCATGGTCTCTAATGATGATCGTTAGATTCCGATTTTGGGGAAAAAGACTGTGGGGAGATTCTACTGGAGTTTGATAATTTGCTCAGCAGGGGTGCCAATGGCAGAGAGGAGGGAATCGAACTCCCGGGCGGGGTTCCTTTCCGATGTTACGGATAACAGATACTCTGGTTCACAAGACCTTCTCCCCGTTACGGGTTTCAGGAGTTACCCACCAGGGGTCATATGATGAGATACGAAGAACTTGCTGTAACTACACCGGCCTCAGTTCGCGACGGAAGTCGCCAAGGTCAGCGGCAAGATGACTGAAACATACAACGCATTCGGAGAGCCAGTGAGCATGAAGTCTACAACACAATAATCAATCAATGCCAACGTCTGAAAGCACATACGACAATCGTTCAGGGAAACTCAGTCGGTTTCAAGCTCCTCGACAAGTGTCCTGTACTTCTCATGGATCATCTTTCGATCGAATTCCCAGAACGCACCCAGCATGCGTTCCTCTTCTTCATCCGATAGGTAGGCTCTGCACGAAGGGAAGAACAGCTTGTCCTCTTTCTCAATGTGCTTCGGGTACATGGCGACTAGGGCAGAGAGCTTGTCAGCGAGCACCGTCAACGCCGACTGGTCTCCCTGACGGTATCGGTCATTGGCTTCGACAAGCTCTCTGGTGGTGTTTCGGGCGATTACGTGTTCTGCGATGAGTTCGTTTATCACCCGCTCGTCATCGGCCGAGAGCGTTTTCTTTCCCAAATCCCGAAAGAGGATGTCTTCCTCTTTGCCGTGGTGAGTTCGGTCTGCATAGGTGCGGATGAAATCAACTGCGGTGTCAATGAACACGGGATCGACCTTGTTCTCTTTCTTGATTTCGGTGAGTGCCTTTTCGATCTGTCCGATCATCCGCTCAATAAGGCGGTGTTCAATCATGAGGGGGGCACGTGCTTGCATAGCTCTGCTCCTTTCTTGCTGAGTTCTCATACTTTCAAGAGAACCGGACTCCGGTCAATGGGACCTTCTTTGCTATTATCCACGTATCATGATCAGAAGCATTTTGAACCTCTCAGCGGCGTGCACCGAGTGAGGCACATTCGCGGGCATGAGAACCGTCTGCCCCGCCTCAGCTTTTACGACCTTGCCGCCGATCGTAAGCTCCACCCGGCCATCCAGAATCTGCACGAGGGCGTCAAAGGGCGCCGTGTGCTCGCTCAGGCCCTGGCGTGCATCGAAACTGAACAGAGTGACCGTGCCCACCGGGCGCTTGATCACCGTGCGGCTGACCACCGATCCAGGCGAGTATTCGACCAGCTGATCGAGGCGTTGCGGTTCCGCCGGAGGGAGACCCCCGGTCAAAGGTTCCTCGTGCTTCTCATTGTTCGCTTCCATTTCTTGTCCTTTCCTATTGTCGATTTGCGCTTTTCACCCGGTGTAACCGGTCTCCTGTTGACCTTGCTATTCTGTTCGTGCAGTCTCCCCTCGTTGGATGAAAGAAAACCAAATCCCACGCACCAGGAAGGCAAGGAGCAGGATCGCACCGGATGCAAAGATCACATCCGGAACGAGCCGCATCCAGCTGAGCACGCGGATCACGGCGCCCGAGGTGATTTCCGGGCTGCGGGCGTACCAGAGCCCGGACTTGACGGCGTGGTAGAATTGATAGAACCCGGACGGAATCAGGCTGAACACGGCCATCGCCGCAAGGCCACCGTTCAGGCCCCAGAAACTCCATTTGAGCAGTGTGTCGGACCAGGAGGCTCTGGTCACGATGTGGCGCACCGAGAAGAGCAGGAGGGAGATGGCCAGCAGGCCGTAGACGCCGAAAAGCGCGGTGTGCGCGTGGATCGGTGTGGTGTTGATCCCCTGGGCGAAGTAAAGGACGATGGGCGGGTTGATCAGGAACCCGAACACGCCGGCACCTACGAGGTTCCAGAAGGCGACCGAGATGAAGAAGTAGATCGGCCATTTATATGCGTAGTTCTCTCCCCCTGCCTTGATCACGCTGAGGTTGTGTACGACCTCGAATCCAAGCAGGGTGAGCGGAACGACCTCCAGCGCGGAAAAGACGGCGCCCAGAGCCATGATCGGTGCAGGGGCCCCTGTCCAATAGAGGTGGTGGAAGGTTCCGATCACGCCGCTTCCCAGATACAAGAAGACGATGAAGTAGGTCGTCTTCAGCGCGAATTCCCTGCTCACCGCACCAATTCGCGCAAGCAAGAAGGCCATCACGACCGTGGCAAAGACCTCGAAGAATCCTTCCACCCACAGGTGAACCACCCACCACCGCCAGTATTCTGCGTTGGATACATGGCTCCCCTTTCCGTACATCAGACCGGCCATGTAAAAGAGCGGAATGCTCACCGCGCTGTAGAGCAGCATGTGCGTGAGCCCCCCGCTGTCCTCCTCCTGCCGGATGGCAGGCAGGATGGCCCGCAAGACCAGGGCGAGCCAGATGATCATCCCTGCAATGAGGAGGAGCTGCCAGACACGGCCCAACTCGATATACTCGTACCCCTGATGGCCCAAGTAGAATCCTTCTCCTTCAAAAACACCTGCCACAGACAGCCACGTGCCGCTCAAGGATCCCAGCACCACGACCACGACGGCGCCGAAGAGGACACCTACCAGAAGCCCCTGTCTCTTCGGTTCACGACCCACAAAGGGGCCGATAAAGAGACCTGCTGCCAGGAAACAGGTGGCGATGAAGAAGACCGCCAGCTGCAGGTGCCATGTGCGGGCCGCTGCATAGGGCAGGATCTTTGCCAGGGGGATCCCGAAGAAGTAGGTCCCTTCCACCGTGAAGTGCGCCGTGACCGCCCCCAGGCCGATCTGCACCACGAACAGCACGATGGCCACCAGGAAGTACGGCAGGGTCATCTTCTGGCTCGCCGTCGGTTGCGGCTCCGGAAAGTCCTTGAGGAGCTTCGTCTGGTAATCCTCTTCCCGAAGGTAGCGGAGATAGAAGAACAGGGCCACCGCGATCCCCAGGATGAGAAGAATCACGCTCACGATGGACCAGATCACGGCGCCCGGAAGAGGCGTGTTCCCCACGAGGGGATCATAAGGCCAGTTGCTCGTGTACGTGTAGCCCTTGTCCGGCCGGAGGGTTCCGGCCGCCCAGGCCAGCCAGGCGAAGAAGCTCGTCACCTGCCGTCCCTGTTCCGCTGTCCTCACGATCCGGGGCTGCAGGCCCATCCGTTCGTTTCCAGTCTGAAACAGTTCTGTGTAGTACGTGGTCAGCGCTCGAAACGCCTCGGCCTGGTAGGGCGTGAACGTGAGCTCACCGCTGTGCGCGTCGTACCGGTTGGTCCGGATCTCGTCCTGAACGAGGGCGCGCAAGCGGGCGCGCGTGGGACTATCCAGAGCGTCGAAATCCTTCTGGGAAAACCGCGCGGCCTGTTCCGGCCCCAATCCGTGATGCCGGGCCGCAAGGAACAGCCCCATCCTGTGAAGGAAATCCGCAGACCAGTCCGGGGCCAGGTAGGAGCCGTGCCCCCAGATCGTCCCTATGTGCTGCCCGCCGCGACTGAAGTAGTAGTTCTGCCCGTCCCGGACATCCTTTCCGCCGAAGACCTGCTCACCGGACGGCGTTCGCACCGTCTCCGGTATGGGCGGCTTCTCCTTGTTGATCAACTGGCCGCCAAAGAGGAGAACGCCGAAGGTCAGAACCAGCAGAAAAAGCAATACGGCTCTTGCTCTAGGATTTTGCATGGCATGGCCCCCTTTGATGTTGTTGACTACATCATCTCTTTGTCCACTGTTTTGAGAAAAAAAGGGTCGTCTCTCTATGTCAAGACAACTCTCAAAGCACCTTGTCGATTGTTGTCTCATCGAGCATGGCTTCAATCTGCTCTGCAATCGCTTTCCATCGAGGGTGCAAGGCACAGGATCCATCACAACTATGGAGCCCGAGGAAACATTTCTTGTAGTCGTCAAGCTTCATGAAGAGTGAGGCCACATCACGCATGCTAATCTTTGATGGGTCTTTCGCAAGAACAAAACCTCCTCCCGTCCCTCGAATAGATTGAATCAGTCCTTCCTGGACAAGGCGATTGAGGATTTTGGAGAGGAAATTCTTGGGTATCTTCATCTCCTCTGAAATGGTCTGGGAAAGAACAGGTCCCGCGTCTTTGTGGGATGCCAGGAATGCCATGGCCTGAAGCGCATATGTGGCCGTTTGGGAGAGCACGATGAAACTTTCCTCCTCCATTGTTCCTATCTCTATGATGCACGATAGACAACATAGGATTTCTTCATGTGTTTGTCAAGTACTTTTGGGCCTACATTTTTGCCAGATTCCCACCAACTCCTTTTCCGTGGCCGAAACCCTTCCCGAATGAAATCGCCATGTCCATGATCCAAGGATCACCTCCCGGAAAAACATAATGAATTTAAAGGCTTGCCAGACCGCAAGGTCAGAACAGACGCTCCTTTTCCGAACTTGCTAACCTATTGAAATGAAAACATTTCTAGAAAATCAGGGGATGTTGGAAAACCGCGTTTTGACAGGAAACTTTCTCCCGCCGTAGACTGACCCCCGAAAATCAGGCGCAAAAACATTTGAGGGAGGACGAGGATGAGGGAAATGATTCTTTTTTTCAAGTAAAGAAACCGAAGCTTGCTTCTTGCCGTTGTCCTGCTTTCCGTTTGGTGGACACCGCTCTTGGCTGGAAAAGCCTCTGCCACAACATGTATTCTATCCTCGTGCATGCGAGCAACCTTCCTTGCGTAAGAGTCGCCCACGGCCCGTCAAGACCTGACACCAAGTCAAGATGAAACGGAAGCCGAGCAAAAAAACAAGACTAGCCGCCTCAGCAGCCGGTTTCATGAGGGAATCTAGGATGATTGGTCGGGAGGCGGGGATTTGAACCGCGGACACCTCGTGCTCACGAATCTTCGCCCAGTAGTCCTTCAGCGGCTTCGATGAACTCACGGGCCCATTCACACACGAGATTCGCTTGGTCGTCAGACACACTGGCCTCGATCCCGTAGTCTCCAATATTCCTGAAGTCCTGAGCATCGATAAGCCACCTGTGGAATTTCGGGTCCAACCGGCCGGACTTCGCGTATTCTCGACCGAAAGCGGAGATTACTCCCGCATGCTTGTTGTACGACTGTCCCAAGTTTGCAAGAAGGGCTCCGGCCACATAGAACATCGCATAGTAGGCTCGTGAGGCAGCGAAATCGAAGTAACCGTCTCGTATCAGGCTCCTGGCAGCTCCTAGGCTATCTTTGGCCTTGTCCAGAAGGGCCTGGAGATCAGGATTCATATTGCAATCTGTTCCTTGTGAACGTTCATCAGGAACGGTGTCTGCCGCGACTCGTAATCCTCTCGGCAGATAAATGCGCGTGAAATGACGACGTCGTACTTGAGGCTGAGTTGAGCGGTGATCTCCGAGGTCCGTCCTATAAGTTCGCCGGACTCGACCTGGCTCTTCATGATGCAGAGCACATCGACGTCGGATCCTTCTTCCGGATGGCCGCGGGCCTGGGAGCCATAGAGGACGACTGAATCCAGTTCGTCACCAAGAATGGCGACCAATGCTTGACGGTATTCATCAAGGATCGATCGAGTGGATTCTGAAACCATCACTCGGAACCTCCTCTTCGTTATCACAACTCTAGCCAAGAGTCTTTGATAAGGCAAACAAGGCCTGGCGTCATTGTGACACCAAGTCAAAACGAAACGGAAGCCGGGCAAGACAAAACAAAACCAGCCGCCTAAGCGACTGGTTTTGTTGGGGAACTCTAAAAGGGGTGGTCGGGAAGCGGGGATTTGAACCCCGGACCTCATGCTCCCGAAGCATAGACGGCATAAGCGAGTCTTGGCAAAATATGTCATCCAAATCAACAGGTTAAGGCCACGCCCTTCCCTCCTTTAGCAAGCTACGCACCAAAGGTATAAGTCGCTAAAGCTGCGTTGGAAATACCTTCGACGCACGTACGGCCTACGCTAACGGGACTCCGATTTTGCCACCATTGTGACACCAGAACCGGCCGCAGCCAGCTTCTTGGTTTAAAACCCTCAAGGGCGGTGGGATAATGATTATTCAGGATGAGTCGGATTGAAGTCCTGAACATCGACAGCCACGGATTCTGGCTTTACGTGCGGGGCAAGGAGTACTTCCTGCCCTACGGAGAATATCCTTGGTTCAAAGAAGCCAAAATCGCGGACATTAACAATGTGGAACTTCTGCACGATTTCCACATCCATTGGCCCGGCTTGGATGTAGACCTCAGCCTGACCTCCCTCGAAGATCCCGGCAAGACTCCACTCGTCTACAGACCCTGAACCACACCTGCACTCGTATCAACGAAACGCATGCCCGGCTTACGCTAACGGGACGCCGATTCTATCATCATTGTGCGACCAAGACCGGCAGTGCCAGACTTCATGTAATTCATTGTGCAATTGGAATTCCCGGCCGGGCACCGAGATTCAGACCGGTGGTAGGACACATTGATCGCGCAGAGGTGATGATCGAGCGGCCCATATATAAGAGTAACTTGAATTTCACCCTAATCAATTAGAGCGATCGATTTCG
>Ga0180438_10006815_pt1 | contig 15304 bp, 16 predicted proteins | sample SS_ome_12_FD_132455 | JGI IMG/M metagenome (GOLD analysis project Ga0180438, IMG submission 132455) | Hypersaline lake sediment archaeal communities from the Salton Sea, California, USA - SS_3_D_2 metaG | ecosystem: Environmental > Aquatic > Non-marine Saline and Alkaline > Hypersaline >...
CTACCTATATGTTTTTGAAAAAGCATTCGTCCAGTTAAACCAATAATATCGCCCAAAAATAAGATTCTCAGATTGCTCATACTAACCTACCTTGCATACTCAATAATTCTTTTCTCTCTAATCACATTTACCTTAATTTGCCCAGGAAAATTCATCTCTTCCTCTATTTTTTTTGCTATTGTTCGTGCCAAATTCGTAGCCATCTCATCAGTAAGACGATCTTCCTCAACTAGAATGCGCACTTCACGCCCAGCTTGCAATGCGTATGCTTTTTTAACACCCTCAAATGCACTTGCAATAGATTCAAGGTTCTCAAGGCGTTTTAGATAGGCGGCCAAAGTTTCTCTCCGTGCTCCTGGCCTTGAAGCGGAAATTGTGTCGGCAATTACGATAATAGGATCATATATCGATTTGAACGAGCCTTCCTCGTGATGAGAAGCTATAGCATTTACAATAACGGGATCTTCCCCGCAGCGCTTTGCAATGTTTGCACCTATTTTTGCATGCGGCCCATCAACCTCTGCGGAAACTGCCTTACCAATATCATGCAATAATCCAGCTCTCAAAGCTAAATCCCCGTTTAAACCAAGTTCTTCTGCAATCATTCGGGCAAAAGAAGCAACCTCTTTGCTATGCAGCAATACATTTTGTGAAAAACTAGTTCTAAAATGCAGTTTTCCTAGCAGTGTTACTAACTCTGGATGAATACCCTGAAGATTAAACTCCAAAATAGCCTGCTTTCCGTAATCTTCTATAATTTCATCTAGCTCCTTTTCGCATTGCTCAACTGTTTCTTCAATTTTGGTAGGATTAATTCTACCATCAGCAATTAATCGCTCTAATGCTCTTCTTGCGATTTCCCTTCTGACCGGATTGAAACCAGAAATCGTTATGACCTCGGGAGTATCTCCAATGATAAACTCCATGCCTGTTGCCATTTCCAAGGCCTTAACATTTCGACCTTCTTTGCCTATGATTCGACCTTTCATCTCATCACTTGGTAAATGAACAATTCCTGATGAGTGAGGGGTAACAAGATCAGCCGCGTGCCTCTGCATGGAAGAAATTATTATCTGTGTTGCTTTGTTTTTAGCAGTTTCACGTGCTTCCTCCTCAACTTTATGTATCCACTTTTGACTTGCCAGCTTCACCTCTGACTCTAATGTATCCAAAAGAGCTTGTTTCGCCTCATTTTGCGACATATTGCTTAAACGTTCCAGCTTTGTTACAAGATCATTGTAAAGTTTTTTTAACTTTGACTCTTCAGACCGTAATGCATCCTCAGTTCTCAACAGGTTCCTCTCTTTTTGTTGAAGCTCAAGTTTCATGTCATCGAGGTTTCCTTCCTTTTTTTCTAAATTTTCGTATTTAACGTTTAGCTTGCTCTGCAAGCGATCAAGCTCTATTCTTTCCCGTTTTATTTCAATTTCAAACTCTTGGCGTTTTTTGTGCATATCGTCTTTAACCTTTAAAAACGCCTCTTTTTTCTCCGTTTCTATTTCTCTTTTAACGTCCTTCCATTTAACACGGGATTCTTCTAGGAATCTATTTGCTTTATCCAGCTTTTTTTTTGCAAAAGATAACAGAAGGAGGACAACCGCCGCACCTCCTACCAATGACAGGGTTAAAATAAAAGTAATCATAATCATCCCTAACTTCAATAATTCAAAAACTAAAATAAAAAATTGGCACTGAACAAAAAAAACTAAATTTATCCAGACTTAGAGATGACAAGAAAAATGTATGGGCCGACAGCAACAAGACAAATTAGCTATGAGAGCTTAATCCCTCTTTATTTATAAGCTCTACAAGTTTCTCCTGTTTTTCCTGATAACAAGCTATATTTTTTTCCAAGTGTACTAGTGTATTGGCAACTTTTAACGCAGCCAAAACTGCTATTTTTTTTGCGTCGCCAATACCGGATTTCTCAGATATTTCCTTCATAAGATCATTAACCAAACTTGCAGCTTTTACAACATCTTGCTCATTTTCATCACTTACCAAGGAGTACTGGTCGTTAAAAATTTTTATTTTTAGTTTTTTATTTTCTGTATTCATTGCTGCTTTTCTTTTTTCATAAACAAATCAATATCTTTTATCAAATCATCAACAACCATTTTAGTCAGCGCTTTTTCTTGACTAAGCTCATCTAGATCTTTACTACGTTCAACAACCGCCCCTTCGATAGACTCTAATTCCTGTGTTAATTCATCTATTTTTTTTGACAGCTGGGCTTTTTCCTCTTTCAAATTAGCATTTTTTGCGTTCAGCTTACTATTTTCTTCCTTCAATCCTTTAACAATTTCCAACAAACTGTTAATCTTTTTTTCAAGAAGACTTAATACTTCCATTCTACAATCTCCCTAAATTCTAATCAAACTTTAATCCTTGAAAAAAGCTTAATAAGCCTCAATAAAGCTTGTCAAGAATATAGTTTTCAATCTTTTGCAATATCAACAAGCATAGAAAAAATCTTCGGTTCAAAAATAGCAAGCTGGCTTATCATTTTTCTGTTCAAACCAACATTTGCCCTCTTTAAGCCACCAATAAATTTGCTATACGATATGCCATTCTTTTCAGACGCTGCACTTATTCTGGATACAAAAAGTGCACGAAAATCTCTTTTTTTGAGCTTACGCCCTTTAAATGCATAGGCCATTGAGCGCATGAGCGTTTCTTTAGCTCTTCTAAAAATATTCTTACGTTGTCCCCAAAAGCCCTTTGTCTTTTTTAACAGACGCTTATGGCGCTTTCTTGTTACCTTACCAGATTTTATTCTACTCATTGTGTTAATACCTCAACATCTATGTACTTATCTTACCTACTGTATGGAAGTAAAACCTTAAAAACAGAAATATCTGCCTTGCTAACATAGGCAGATGACCTAAGGTTTCTTTTACGCTTCCTTGTTTTTTTTGTTAGAAGGTGCCGCCTATATGCTTTAGACCTTTTAACCTTGCTTCCATTTCCAACCCTCTTAAAGCGTTTTTTCGTTGCAGAATGTGTTTTAACTTTAGACATAATGCTTCTCCATTCCTTTATTTCATGTTTTTCAAATAATAGATTCTAGACCAAAATTGCCCCATTTTGGACTCTTTTTCAATAACAAAATCTCCCAAAGCATCGGTTTCTCGGAAGCTCTTTTCTATTCGATCAAATAACTCGCTACCCCGCTCAAACTTTGTCGCAATCTCACGCCCCCTAAACATCAAGGTAACCTTCAGGTGCTTGCCGGCTTTAAGAAACTCAATTCCTCTTTTAACTTTGGTTAGGAAATCATGTTCGCCAATCTTTGGCCTGAACTTAAGTTCCTTAATTTGAATAACTTTCTGGCGCTTTTTTGCCTCTGCTAGTTTCTTCTTTTTTTCATACAGAGCCTTACCAAAATCCATGATCTTGACGACGGGCACTCCCTCATTTCCCTTTGAAGCAATCATCACAAGATCAAGCCCCGCTTGAGAAGCGAACCTTAAAGCATCATCACGAGAAATAACTCCGATATTTTCACCGTCTTGATTGATAAGCTGCACCATTTTGAAGCGAATCTCTTCATTTACCGGTGGCAAGCTTTCTCTTTTACTATTTTTATTTTTCAAAGCTACGACTACCCTTATATTTACAGTATAAACTATTTTTACAATCTAACAACTTCTTTCAAACTACACCTACCCATCAAACTATTGGCTCACATTGTTGCGGCACATAGACTACTTTGCACCCGGCTTAGGGCTAAAAGAGGCAATAACCGTCTTAAGAGCCACAAAAATTTCGTTAGCTACCTTTTTGTTTTCTCTCAAAAAACACAAAGCTTGCTCTCTTCCTTGCGCTATTTTACTATCCTTAAATGAAAACCATGCACCAGATTGCTTGATAATTCCATAATGCAACGAAGCATCCAACAGATCCAACTCTTTACTTATTCCCTCATTAAACAAAAGATCAAGCTCAACAGACTTAAATGGAGGAGCCATTTTGTTTTTTACAACCCTTACTCTTATTCTATTGCCAAAATGTTCGTCATTTTTTTTGAGGCTTGCAATTCTACGAACGTCCAAACGTAAAGACGAATAAAATTTCAAAGCATTGCCACCTGTTGTAGTCTCCTTATTTGCAAACGCCATTCCCCCTATCTTGTGCCTAATTTGGTTAATAAAGATCAGAACCGTCTTGGACTTGCTTACAACAGATGTCAATTTTCGCAAAGCTTGTGACATCAATCTTGCTTGTAAGCCAACATGGGTATCGCCCATTTCTCCCTCAAGTTCTGCCTTAGGAACCAATGCTGCAACTGAGTCTATAACTATCACATCTACTGCACCAGATCGTATAAGCATTTCAGCTATGTCTAGTGCCTGCTCTCCATAATCTGGTTGCGAAATGATAAGATCATTAACACTGATCCCCAACTTTGACGCATGCGCAGAGTCTAGGGCGTGTTCTGCATCGATAAATGCACAAATTCCGCCTTTTTTTTGGGCCTGGGCAATTACATGCATCGCTAGTGTAGTTTTACCAGAAGATTCTGGGCCAAAAATTTCAACTATCCTTCCAGTGGGCAATCCTCCTATTCCAACAGCTTGATCTATCAAGATTGAGCCTGTAGAAATAGCCTCCACCGAAGCGTGTGATGACTGCCCCAAAAGCATCACCGCACCATTCCCATATTGCTTATCAATTTGGGCAAAGGTTACCTCTAAAACCTTTTTTTTAAAATTGATATCCTCTCCTTTTGCAGACTGCACTCTCCCCTTTGATGTTTTATTTTTCATATGACGCTTTCTTTTTATTTTCGTTTTGGCAATCGCACAACCGCAGCATTCACCTTTATTTTAGCCACCTTTCGTAAAAATGCAATAAATTCTTCTTGAGAAAAAAAGCCTCTTTTCTTTGCGAGTTCCTTTTTTATCTCATCACGCTTTTCTGCATATTCATCGCCGTTAAATGGCTCTATTTGAACAACCTTTACCAGATAAGCATCGGCTATTTCTGAAGAAGCGTCCCTATACGTCCCTAATGACTGTGGCTTCTCGAGTTTTAACATCTCATCGACAGGATACCCCTTGCTTCTCAAAGCAGCAATTTTTTCAGCATCATTCTTCTTAACCCAACCTGTTTGGTACAAATCCAAGCTATACTTTTTATACTTGACCTTTATTTCTTGAAAACTTTCCGCTCTAGCCTCTTTTTCTATTCTCTTCACAAATGCATCCAGATCTTTTGAGGCTTTTTCCTCGTACAGATCATTTTTAACTATATCCTCTATGGTCTCTAATGAAGGAAGGTTGCGCTTTTGCAGGTCTGTCATTTTTACTACATACCCTTTCCCATCATCAAAATAAAAAGCGGGAACACCATTCCTTATCCTGAACAAAGCACTTGATCTTTTTTCTTCGCCTTTTGGCTGTAACTCAATTAGCTCCTGACGTCTCGCCCGCTGTATAATTTCATCAAATCTTTTCGCGTCAAAATATTTTTTCCCTACCATGTCACTCATATCTTTTGAGAAGAGCCTTCTAAACTTTTTTCCTAAAACATTTTCTCTAATCTCTTTTTTAACTGATTTTAAAGGTCGAAATTCTGCATCTTTTCTGGCAACCCGCTGAAGAATCTCAAACCCTTCATCTGTTCTAACCACCTGCGAAATTGCGCCATCGTCTCTTAAAAGGAATCCTGCCTTTTCAAATTCCCTATTTCTTTCACCCTTCGAGAAAAATGGTAACAATCCCCCCTGTTCAGCTGTTTTTTTGTCTTCTGAAAACTTTTTGGCATACTCTGAAAATTGAGATGGCTCAACAAGTAGCTCTGCATGAACTTTTTTTGCCCTTTGAAGAATTTCTTCTGGATTTGTTTCTTCGCCAATCCTAAAAAGTATTCTTCGAACCTGAATTTGTGCAGGTTTTTCAACATAATCTCTTATTTTGTGATCCTCATAATAATTTTTTATCTCATCTTCATCTACAACAACTCCATAACTATCTGAATCAAAAACATAGGCTATACCAGAACGCTTCTCAGGAACCCAGTATCGTTTTTTAGCAGCATTTTCTTTGTCAAAAAATAGTTTGAGATCGGACTTGCTAATTTCTTTCTCCTTGGCCGCTGCTAAGAAAGAACCAAAATCTAGAGTTAAAACAGAAAACTTTCTGGCCAAATAATCAAGTAAGTGGCTGTTTTTTACCGCGAATTCCGGAATATATGAAGATCCACTCACAATATCTAACACAACATCTTTCCGCATGGCACTTATTGCCATATTTTCAAAATCTGCAAGGCCTACCCCCATACGCAATAAATACGGTTTTAAAACTGCTAAATTCAGACCAAAATTTGGATCAATCGCCTCCATTGGCACAATATATGGAAACTCTCTCTGAATAAAATTAACATCAGATAGTTTTTTCAAAATAAAATTTGAGTCCAAATGAATGGCAATTTGGGAGGCCTCTTGATTCAACAACTCTTTCACAATGGTCTGATTATATGCTGAAACTATTGGATTAGACTCCATCCCAAAGGCACTGAGGAACAGTTCGGCATGCTTTCCATACTTCATTTGCACAGACCGAATTATCATTTCATTTATTCGAGTTTTCAAATAAAAATCAGATGGGGAAACTTCTTTGCCATTAACAGAGGCAACCCAACGCCTTTTCTCTCCCCTAAATAACCTCGGGCCTAAAACAAAACCAGAAGCAATAGCTATAACAACAATCCACATGAAAAAATTTTTAGCAGCCTTACTTTTCAGCTTTCGTCTTAATACAGTGATCATCTAAGTGCGTCCTTCTTTACACATTTTCCTTGCATACTTAACATTCAATTATCCGAATTCCTTTTAATCGTTCTTTTTCTTTAATTATATCAACAAATGCAATAAGATCATTCTTATTCTCAAATTTTTCAGATATGACCTGGTACCATACTATCGTTTTTCCTCGTGAAGTTTTGCTTCTTCTTTTTTTTACAACAACCGAAAAGCCTCGATTTTTTAGCTTTGCAGCAAACTTATTAGCGCATCTCAATGTACCAAACCCTATCAACTCAGCATAATATTTTTTTTCTTCCTGCAAATCTGTTTTAATTTTTTGGTCAACAACCGTAAGTAGAGCCTCTTGATCTTCTGCTGCATTATCTTGTTCAGCCAACTCTAAACATTCAGAGCTGTCTTCTATAGACTCCTGGCTATCTTCTGTAGACTCCTGATCAACACAACTGCTATCACTTTCATACATGGAGCAAACCGAATAATAAATTTGATCTGCAAATGAATCTTGAGTAATTTTGTTATAGAATTTATCTGCAGCTTTCCTTTTCCCTAAAAAATATCCCGAAATAAATGCAAAAAAGGATACGACAATAAATACCGACAAAGCCAAACTCACCTGTCTGGCTGAAAAAAATAGTCCATTTTTATTTTCTGTTTCCATACCTCAAAACTTACTCAAATAAAGGGTTTAAATAGGACAACAACTTTTTTAGGTATAAATCAAAGTTCGACAAAGTCAAGTTAATTGGAATGATTTTAGAATCAACAGGAGTACTCTGCTTTGTTGCTTTTATCTCTTTGATTGCAGTTTTAAGTTGTGCTTCAAACGACTTCCAAAAGGTGATTTGTCTTTTGGCATAATTTCTGGTCTTTTTTTGTATTGTATCAATCATTTGTTGCCGACTTCTTTCTTCTCTATCACCTTTCAAATACCGAATGATAATATCATAACCAATCAGCTTTTTTTCTTGTAAAAAACCCTCCCAATCTGTCGACAGCAGTCCCTCAACTTCCTCAATCCACCCCTCATCTAGCATCTGCAAAACCCGCTTATCTATTCTCTCATACAGTTCTTTTCTGTCCCTTGTTAAAAAAATCAACAAAAAATTACTTGGAAAATCATATACCGGAATCAGTTCGGATGGCCTTTTTCCAGTTTCTTTGTAAATATTTAAGGCTCTTCTTATTCTGTAGATATCATTTTTTTCTATGCTAGAAGCTCTCACAGGATCAACACGCTGCAACATATCCCAAAGCTCAACCCCACACACCGCACTATCTGTTTTGTTCACTGCCTGAACCATTTTGTAGTCAATGGGGGGAAAAAACAACGATTTTAAATAAAAACCAGAACCTCCTACCAATATAGGAATAGTATCGTCCGACCAAATATTTTTCGCTGTCTGAAAAAGAAGATCCCTGTATTGACAAACATTATATTGTTTTGGTTCATCAATTATATCAAATAAATGGTGTTTAATATCTGATGACTTCCAATCTGGCTTTGCTGTTCCTATAGTAAGTGGTGTATAAAACTGACCGATATCACAATTGATTATTTGTGAAGGAATTTCCCTTCCCAGACTTTCAGCAAAAGAAGATTTCCCCACCGCAGTGGGGCCAAAAATAAGTATGATAAATTTTTGTTTCAATTTTTTAGGATTATGCAAACATAGACCTCAAATGTTGAATTGTTTTTTCTTCTCCCTCATCGGTAACAATTGCTATCTCTTCCACCAATAGAGACTCTGTTTTGCTTAAAAGACTTTTTTCACCAAAAGATAATTCCTTTTTTGCAGCAATATATTTCAAGTCTCGGTATATCTTTCCTATTTCGTAAATATTTCCGGAACGCAACTTGCATTGATACTCTTTGTTTCTTTTATTCCAGTTGACGCTATTGTTCTCGCAGCATACACCTGTCGGTTCCGACAAAATCCTCATAACATCGCTAATGTTTTTTCTAGAGCTTAATTTCCTGATTCCGACCTCAACTGCACTTTCCATGGGAACCAATATAGTCATCTCTTTGTTGAAAAATTTAAGTGTTAGGAATTTGGTAATTGAGCCTCCTACTACCTTTTCAACAATACAACTAATTTCTGCAACTCCATGTCCCGGATAAACGACTTTTTCGTTAAGAACGAACATATGACTCCTTGCTTAACGTTAAAGCCCAATTTCTCTGAAAACCTTCTACTCTTACAGAAATTTAAGTATACATTAAAAAAAGAGTTACTTTAAACCAACTCAATTTTAAACAAATAAAATATTCATATTGTAAAAATTAAAGGCTTTATTCATTTTTGTTTTAAAAACAAGAAAGGAGACATATGTTGACTATACGGAAAGTTTGCTGTGCCGGCTACCATAATTGTCTTGCCTACCAAAACAGTTATTACTGCAACAGTAATCGTCGGAACAACCCACCAGTAATTCCTTAGCCATTGACTCCAGCTGAGTGTCGAATAGAATTGGTAATCGTTTAAAATTTCGCAAAATAGCCTATAGCATTTTTCTAAAGCAATAACAATTTCCCGTATTGGCATCTCGGAAACAGTATTGTAGAGCGAAATAATTTCATCTATGGCTACCTCAGATTTAATTTTATCTACCTTTGCAGCATTAATCATAACGAGAATATTTTCGTATAACGTAAATATTACAATAGAAAATTCTCTTAAAAATACCGCATCCCGTTTGTTGAGCTCCATCGATACAGCAAAATCCCATAATTTGAATAGCGGGTCGAGGCTAGCTTTTTTTGACATATTTTCTATGCAAATGCGAATCAACAGGTTTTTATAATCAAAGTTTTCAAAAATAAAAGGCAGCCCTGAGGGCAAGTGAAAATCTATTATATTTCTTTTTTTGTTTAGTTTTTCGAAAGTTTTAAATAGCTTCACATGTTTGCAAAGAATTTTGCAGCAATCCTCTGAAGAGATAATAGGCTTTCCATCTTCGCTAAAACATTGCCTAGAAAAGTCTCCATACGATAGGGAGCAAAAGGCTAATAAAATCAATAGTTTAGAACGCCACATAGAACTACTCCTTTTATTTTGACCAAAAATGGGTATAATTTTTCTGTTAAACTAAATCAGTTTTGTTTAAGTTGCAAGACAAATGGAAAAGATATACGAGAAGCTTGCTTATAGTCTAAAGTGGATAACTTTTGAATCTGTAACATATCAAATACTTTTTTTGATCCACCAGATTGTGTTGTTCTTTGTAAGCAAAGGCAAACTTTATGGAATAATAGGAGCTACCTTTTCCCTGATCTATTTCACGGTAACCATAGCAAGCTTTGGTTTAGAGTCTTCGCTTTCCCCCTTTTTTAAAAAAATCTCTGATAGTCAAAATAGATTTAGAAGATTTTTTTCCATACAAATATTGCCAACTTTTGCTTTTACTATAGTAGCCGCAATGGTTTTTGTCTTTATTGTCCCGTCAAGCTATACTTTTATCATACTAATCTCGCTAATAGTTTTGTCAGAAAGCATAAAAAAAACCCTGAGGGGTGCTTTATATCTAGCATTTAAAAACCAAACAAATGCCTACGTAGAGATTGCCTCTATTTTGGCATATATCACAAGTATATGGTCATGCTATCTGTTTACAAAAAAGCTAACACTCCATCTTATATTTGTTCCCATGCTTCTGACATCGGTTATATCAACGGCTATCTTGTTTCTATTTTTGTACAAATTTTATAAAACAATGCCCGCCCATACAAACAAGGCGAATATACCTCTTGCACGAGTAGCAAAATGCAGAACAATAAATTTCATAAATCAGTTTACTCACAATATGTTTTCTGGCAACTTTTTAACACCATTCTTTGCCTTCCAATTTGGGCTTACACAAGCTGGAACTTTCAAACTAATGAGCCATATCTCTTATGGCGTTACCTCGCTGATGCGTAAAATATTTGGCTGGGCAAGTGACACCATTTTGGCCCAAACAAAAGATACCGGGTTACAAGAAAAAAAAGCTGCATTCTCAGCTATAACAGCAAAATTGCACAATGTTGTATACGCTATTATTATATTCCTTACAATTAACCTCACCAAGATTGTACGATGCTCACATACAGGTAATTCAGCAACCAATTGGCAACTGATAATATTCTTTTTGATAATCACACTTTCAGAGAATTTATTTATAACCTATGAAAAGTTTTACATCACCGAAGAAAAAAACTTTTATATTTTGTTATGCAACCTATTATCAATTGCATTTCTAACCGTAATAATCAGTTTTTCTTCCTATTTCCCCCAACTAACACTACTTATCTTGATAGCCTCCTCTAGAATCGGTCTATTTGCCATTCTCAGCCTCTTTTCTTACCACAAATGGACAATTAAACCAAACCTGCAGATAAACCCACTCTACATAGCGAGCTCAATATCCGCCTCTATAGCTGTTTTTATTGTGCTGCAAAAGCTGCATATATAAAAACACAACTTTTTGTCCATATATGATATACTGGTTAGTCAATGGATAAGCCTTATAGTTAGATTATAATTCTGGAGGAACGATGTTTAAAAAGCTAATTTTTACTTTATTTGCGCTTTTATTTTTAACAAACCATTTGGGCATTAGCCCTATGAGTTTTGCCAGCCTAAGAACAGACATGCAGCCAAATACAGATGATGTGTTGGAATTATTAGGCGCTTTATTGAAAAAGAAAATAGATTATTCCATTGAAAAACAAGATATTTTTGTACACCTTTTTCCTGCTCAAAATAACGAAATAAATCCAACAAAAATATCAAGCATCACACTTACTTATAAGAATGACAAAATATTTAGGGTAACTTGGAATAAATACAAGAGCAAGTTCCTATACGGCAATGAGAAACAAGATATAACCAAAGGAAAATATAAAAAAATAATACAAAAATTCGAAACTTTAAAACAGAGATTTAATAAAATAAAAACATAAAGTTGTGTTTTTCACTTTTGTGTTCGCCTATAAAATGGTTTGAGTAGGTTTATTAAAAAAGGATCCTTTCTTTTTTTGGCTAGATCAAGAGGCGTCTGCCCCTTTTTGTTTTTTGCGTCAAAATTAACGGACTTTTCAAAATTCTTAACGAGATCTGTTGCAACCTCATGATCCGCAAGCGTGACAACACGATGCATTAGATTGTTTCCTCGATTATCTGGGGTATTTATCTTTGCTCCCTTTTGTAATAGAAGATTTATTACCTCCTTTCTTTTTTTGGATCCCAAAATCCTGTCAACATAAAAAATAGGCTCTGCTCCCAAATTGTTTTTTATGGTAACTCTGGCGCCCAAATTTACTAAACGCACTACGCTTTCAGGCTTATTGTACAGACATGCCCAATGCAAAGCAGTATTTCCCATCTTTGTTTTATCTTTTATGTTTAGATTCGTACCGGGTCGATTCGGTATAAGATCAAAAATCTCTTTTCTTCCTTTGAGCGCTGCGTACATTGGAATGGTAAAGCCATACTTATCCAGAGCGTTAAAATCTGCTGTTCCATCCAATTTTTTAGGTTTAACCGACCGCATGTAATTTAAAACAGAACCACTTTGAAATTTATATTCTGAAAATTCAAATACATTGGTAATTGGTTTACCTGAATTATCCTTTAAAAGCGGAGAATTAACTTTCATTGCCAAATCAACAAGGTGCCCAAATTTTTCAATCAAAACTTTGACAAACTCTATTTTGTTATTGTCTATAGCCCAAAAAAGAGGGGATACTCCTTTTCTTTTGTCACAAATGTTAATGTTTGCACCATTCTCTACGAAAGTAGTCACAATATCTTCAAAATCCTTTGCTGTTTGTGTATAAACGGTAAAATGCAGCGGGGTGGAGCCTTCTAAATCTGTATTGTAGGCCATAATATTTGCGTCATTCTTTACTAGAAACTTTGCAACACCGATATTATTTTTGTAACAAGCTAAATGTAATGGCATGTTTTTGTCATCCAATTTTTGAAACTTTTTTACACGGGCATTAACATCTGCACCTTTTTCTACTAAAAATTTTGCCACTTTTAGGTTGCCAGAGTTGGAAGCAATGTGCAAAGCGGTTCTCCCTTCCTTATCCCTAGCAAAAATCACCTTTGGCCCAAGATTTTTGAACTGTTTTTTTACCGTATTAATGTTATCTGTACCATCAAACCAAAACCTGCTAAAAACACGATTAAAACAAAATAGAAAGAAAACGACCGTAAGAACAACTAGGGTTATATGTAGCCAATATGACAGAACAGTTTTTTTGTTCATTTTTCCCCCCTTCCCTATATACTTTAAAGGGTTAATACCTTCGTACATATTGTATTTATTTGCAGGCACAAAAAGCAACCCTTTTGATAACTCAACATGAATATAAAACAGATTACAGAAAAATTTGGTCAGACAATCAAGTGGAATGCCCTTTTTTATGGCCTTAGAAAAGCCCTGTCTACATTTTTGACAATAGCTCTATTTAAAAAGCTTTCTCTGCAGGATTTTTCTATCTGGGCAAACATCTATAGTGCAATTTTTTTTACTCTCTTATGGTTAGACTTTGGGTTTAGAAAATCATTGCCGCGATATTGCCCTGAATTTGCAAAAAATAAAATAATTTTAAAAAAATTCATCACCATTATTATATTATTTCAAGCTTTAGTACTTGCATCACTTGCACCGTTCTTTTTAATTTTATCTGTTTATCTGACAAAAGCTTTGGGGTTTGCTCATAAAATAGAACTTTTCTATCTTGGCTGCGCACTTTTTGTTTTAGAAGGCATATTATCGATAATACGACTTATCTACTATTCACAGTTTTGGCAAAGACAATTTACTCTTCAAATGTCTGTTATTCTCGTGTTAAAAACATTAGTCAGTATATCTGCCATATTTTACCTCAAAACAAGCTATGCTTTGGTAAAATCGATATTTTTTTTAGAAGCACTATCAGCGATAGTTGCAATATCTGTACACCTAGTACGATTAAAACCTTTGTATAAAAACAATCTACCTAAAGAAAAGCCCCAAGAAGAACCTATCGACTTTAAAAAAACAATGCTGCAATTTGTTAAGCATTCCCTAGCCATGTGGATCAGCAACAATATAAAAAGTCTTACAGAACGTAATTTTATGCAGTTGTTTATAACAAAAATGGTAGGGCCATATCCAGCCAGTCTCTTTAAAATGGCAAATGATGGGGCATTGATCTTTTACAGAACAGTAATCAAAACGATAGGAACAACAGATACTTCGCTTTTGGCCTACGTAGAATCAGACATGAATAAAGAAAAAACTTTCCCTCTCGCATTCAGAAAATTGATACATAAAATAATAAACTTAGTTATACCCCTATTTGGTATTTTGATAGTGATTTTCATACATTTTAAGCACAAATTCAGCAACAACTTTATTTTTCATGCCTTTATTTTTTTAGCATGCTGCTATTTGCTTGAATTTATGTTTTCCCCTTACGAAAGAGTTTTAGAGGTAAAAAAAAGATATTATTTGTTGGCACTAGCCCATATCCCTTACATATTTGCAATCTCATTAATTTTGCTTTTTGTTCTCGCTAAAAAAATCAGCTTGCTGCAAATACTATTCGCCATTCATATAGCAAGATTGACAACACTACTGATTTTGCAGCAATGTGCAAAAAGAATGTATCGGGTTGTGTTTCCAATCAAAAAAACGTCAAAGGCCCTAGTCATAGTCGGAGCTATAACATTATTTGCATCGCTACTTATGAATATTTTTTTAAGATAAAACGATATTAAAATCAGGAGTAAGCTGCTAACTCAACAAAAGCGCCGCGCCCTCCTTTTTTCCTTTTAAGGAATTTCTGGATTTTTTCTAAAAAAATAAAAGTTAAAAAAAGTAAAAATAAATTTGGTTTTCTATAACATTTTCTTATTGTTTTACAAAATATTTTTGATCTTATTTTTTGTAATTTACCCTAAATTTCAATGTAATTATTAATTTATTGTTTTCCTTTAAAATCTATCTCGTTGTTTGGTTTTATATCGTTTGTTTTTTTTAATCTACGTACAATTGGTACGCGTTATTTTTAAATCGGCAAGCATAGCACAACAGGTGATGTTAGGAGACATAACACCAAGATATCACATGCCAAGCATATACAGGATATGAGAAGTGGATGACAAAAGAATGGGAGCAGAATAATAAGAAATCATTATAATAAAAAATCATTAGCTTGCTCCAAAGATTGCTCCAAACCTGGGGGGATAAAACGAAGGCGAGGCCCGCAGCCTCCATTAAAACATCACGAAAACCATCCAATTAAACCTCTTGAAACCATCAAAGATATACCCCCTGCTACACATTCACAACCCACATCTCGTAACCTCCCTGCAAAAACTTCTTGTATTGCCCACAGCTCGAACTACACGGAAAAAGGCTGACGGGGCGAGGCGGAGTCGGGTAAAACGGTATTTGTGTGGGGGGGGGGGGGGGTGGGGAAGGGGCTGTTTCCTGGGGGGGGGGCCCCGGGGATGATTGGGGGCAAAAAACCCAAAAAGGCGCCCCACGGGCGCGCCA
>Ga0180438_10006816_pt1 | contig 15302 bp, 20 predicted proteins | sample SS_ome_12_FD_132455 | JGI IMG/M metagenome (GOLD analysis project Ga0180438, IMG submission 132455) | Hypersaline lake sediment archaeal communities from the Salton Sea, California, USA - SS_3_D_2 metaG | ecosystem: Environmental > Aquatic > Non-marine Saline and Alkaline > Hypersaline >...
AAGGTCGAAAGGGCCGGAAGCTTCCCCGTCGAGCTTACCCGCCGCTTGCGGGAAGGCTTCGACGACCGCGTTCTTTACCGCTTCGGTAATTTGCGGTAGCGGTACGAGATTTATCCGCTTATAAAAATCGGAGACGCTTACCCCTTCGCTCGCGAGTTGGTCCGCACAAAGTACGTGCAAACTTTTAAGCAATGGCCCGAGCGGGACCTCCATCAAGGTTAATTGCCCGAGGCTAATATTTAACTTTTCGCAAATCTCCGCGAGCGCCCAAAGCGTAAGACGCAACCGCCACTTGGTACCGTTCCCGTCTACTATGACCGCGTTCAAGGTCTCTTCTTGGTTGTCCACAATTGCTCTCCTTTTTTCTTTCAAAAATAACGGGGTCCTGTACGGGGAACCCCGCTCCCACTTCGCGCCGTACCGCTCCCGGGGCGATCAAGTCCCACCGTGGTCTTTAGCTACCGTCAACCGGCACAACAACGCCGCCGGAACTGATAACCCAAGTCGGGGTACCGGAGCCGACGAAAGTCGTCGCGTTGGTTACCGCTTCTTCGAGAGGTTCGGAGCGTTCGAAGCTTGTCACGAAGACTGTACCCCTTAGCCCCTCTTGACCGTCGACCGAAATATCGCCGTCGAGAATCAAAACTTCAATCGAAGTATTGAGGAAGAAAGACTCCCGGACTTTCTGCCATGCGGTGTTGTCGGTGTTGTAGATCATATCGAAGTCCGCGCCCCATTGCGCGAGACCGGCGAGACGCGACCGCCAACCGGCGGTGGTGCGGCTCGTGTCGTCAACCTCGTTGCGTTCAAGGTTCAAAGTTACGTCCCGAACGGTATCGAGTTCGAGCCACGAAGGGCTCCCGGAGGTTCCGTTGTTGTAGTACAAAACGCAATCATATCCAACAATGGTTGCCATTGGTTTGTTTCCTTTCTTTGTTTAACTGGTTTCTCTGATAAGCGCGCGGGTCCGAATTAGATACCCGGGATAGCCTTCGGTATCCGGCGCCCGCTCGGGGGGCTCGGCCAAACAATAGACCGGGTCATATCCCGAGACCGTCAAGTTTACACGGTCAAGCGCGCGCCATAAATTCATAGCTAAATCGTTTATCGTTTTTTCAGACTCCCCGCGATTACCCCAAACAAAAACGTCTATTTCAAACTCTCCCCCACGCGTCGAGCGGTCTCGTCCGATGAGGTTCCCCCCGGTCTGGACAAGTACAACGAGTGGCGCGGGTGCATCCGGTGGTGGCGGTTGCGTTGTAAAAATCGCCGGCTCGTTGCCGCTTCCGAAATCATAGGTGGCTAAGTCGTCCGTAACTGTTGCGTCGTTTTTTATAGCGTCGTAAATAGCTTTGAGAATGCTCATAGAATCCCCTTGAAAAGCTTCGGTATTTCTTTGCGCGCATTCCGAAGCGCCGGACGCATAAACGGCCGCGCCGCCATAAGGCGGGTGCCGAACTCTAAGAACTTACCATAGAAAACCGAGGGTCCGACAACTACGGTAAAGAGCCCCCGCATTTCTGTTTTGATACTGTCCCGGAGGTCGCCCGTTTGTACGTTCGGCGGGTCTCCCTCGGCGGACGCCCGGACCCACTCTTCTTTCGGTTCGCCGTAGTAATATTTTTCTGCTTTCACTTGCGGGGGTCCTGCGCGCCCGCCGCCTTTTAGTAAAAGCTTTTTCGCTTCCCGCTCTACGAGAAGCCCCGCCCGGAGCAACCGGCGCGTCGTGCCTTGCTGCGTCTTCAACTTAATTTGCGACGTGTTCAGCTTTGAGACTAGCGAGAACTTCAAATTCAATGCGCGCCCTCGATATGGTCAATAGTATTTTCCAAGCAAGGCCGCGTCCGTAACGCGGTTATAAGTTGCCGGTGAATTTGTGTTTGCTCCCGGGCGGACTGAATCATTTCCCGGCTTGCTTCCGCGTGATTTTGTAACGCCGTTGTATTTTCTACAACGAGCTTTTGAAGTTCGGTCCGTTGGTGCTCTTCGAGTGCCGCCAAGCGTTCGACAAGTCCGGTCTTTTCCTTTGCGTCTTTGGCTCGGCGTTGAATATCGAAGTACACAAACAAAAGCAAAAGCGCGACGGGGAGCCCGAGCGTTTTCACAATTTCCAAAAAATCGGCCAAGCCCATGTTATTGTTCTCCGTTGTTTTTGTTCCAGTTGCGAATAAGCTCGGCGTACCAAAGCGGGGTAACAACAACGTAGCCGCCGACGTCTTTCAAAAAGGTTTTATCCTTTACCCCGTCAATCGCAATCGGGACCTTACGGTTTGTTGCGATCCGCGGCGTACCCTTCGCCGATTCCGGGAATGGTATCGGGTCGTGTAGAACCGTCGTGTTATTCTGCTTTATCCCTATCGTGCAACCCGTAGCGGCGAGCAAGCTCGTCACTAGAAATAGGCCGAGCGGTACCTTCCACATTTTCCACATTTTCCGTTTCTCCCGGGGTCTCGAGTGCTTGCCCTAAAACCTTGGCGAATACACTCCCCAAAAAATCAAGAAGGATAGAAAGCCAACCCATTTCTTACCCTTCTTTTTTCTTCAAAAGGTTGAGGCGTTCGGCAAGCTCGACCGACCATTTCATAGCCTCGCGCTTTAGCTCTTCGCTCGGTTCTTTCCCGTCGAACTTTACAACGGTCTCGTTGAACTTGGCTAAAAACATATCGAGCTTATGGACCGCCCGGGCGGTTGCTGTGTCTTCGGCGTCGGCGCCGTAGTCGTCGGGGACTTTTTCCTCGACCCATTTCGCCGCGGCGATTGCGAAGGGTTTGTAATGGTCAAACTTTTTGACCGCTTCAGACTTGCCGAGGTACGCGAGCAAAGCCCGGGTTACGATCATAATACAGGCCCCGATTATTGCGACCAATGCTGTAACAAGTTCGGTGGTTTCCACGATTGCTCTCCTTTACTAAATGGGTTTATCTACCTTTTCGAGTGACACTTCCTGCGTGTCGGTTCCGTCAATTTTTCGCGTTGTCGTTACCCGGTAACTTTCCCCGGCGACTTCGATCAAGTCGCCCTTATCAATATCGCTTTCCCGACGGGCGAGGAACCGGGGCTCGCTCTCTTGGTACTCGAGTATCCCGTAAACGGTCGACGCGTCCCCGGCGGTTTCAGTAAACCCGCCCTGTCCGTCGCTCGTTCTCGTTGGTCGATATCTGTTGTACGGGGTCAAGTTCATTTTCTCTACTCCACATACCGGTATAGACTAAACTCGTCGAGTTGTGCGTTTATGTTCCCGTCGGCGAGCCGGTCGAAGGACACGCTCGCGCCTTGGGCGCTCTTGCTCTTTGCGCCTTCGGGGTTGTTGTACGCCAGAAGGGCGAGCCCGATAATTGCGTTTTTTAATCCCTTGGGCGCGGTCGCCGAAGTATATCCGGCGGTATAACTAACCTTCCACCGGAGTTCGCCTTCTTCCCAAGTTCCGTCCCGGAGGTCTTGCACAATTCGGGTGTCTGTAAAGTAATACTCGTCTGAGTCCTCGACCGTGTCGTCGTCCCATGCGTCTTTAACCGAAGCGACCGCGGTTATCGGGAGGTTTTTCGGGTAGAGGTCCGGACCCCCGTCGGCGTCGACCCGCTCGTCGGTATAGCTCGCGCTCGATAGCTTTATATTACAATAGCTTTCGACGTAGCTCTCGGCGCCGTCAATCAAAAGCTGTATCTCGGTGTCGTGGGTGCTGTAGTCAATCCGACCTATTGCTTTAACTTCGTCTACTGTCACAAGACTCATAGCGCGATCCTTTCATACCCGAGGGCGCTCGCTACCTTCCAGTCTACCCGGGCTTGTACTTCTTCGAGTAGCTCGGGTGTATAATGATTGAGATATACTTTTTTGAGATAGTGGTTTTTATCAAATTTACGCGACGTCGGCAACATTCGGGTGTTCATATGTTGACCGTCGGCGCTTCTAAAAGGTTGATCTTTCCGCGCGAGGTCCCCGGCGACGGTAGCTTCGAGAACGCCCTCGGGGTCGGCGAGCAAGTCGTCGTAGCGAATGAACCGAGCGCCGAAGGCTTCGGCGTTGGCGACGTGTCCGGCGTATAGGCTGTTCCACTTCTCGATTGCGTCCGCTGTTCTGATAAACTTCGCGAGGGTCAAACCGCGGTGTACTTTGTGGAACCGGTGCATACTCGGAAGCCACTCGACGGGGTGCTTGCTTATTACCAGATTAAGCGTCCCCGCCAGTTCGGCGTCGGTGCTGTAGGGTCCGTGAGTCCAACCGAAATTGGCCCCCATTATTTTGACGCGGTAGTTTGCAGCAAGTAGCCATTGAAGCCAATTGTTTCCGCTTCGTTGTATTCCGTAAACCTTCGCCTTGTTCATGCTTCGCGCCCCACATTGTAAAGCCAAATTCCCCGACAACCTTCGACCCAAAAGCCGAGGGTTTGCAAGGGCATGATTGCCTTAATTGCTTCCCGGGGTCCGTCGTAAAGTTGGTTCGTGTCGTGTACCCCGACGACATAACGGGCAACCCGAAGCGCCTCGACAATGTCCCCCCGGGCGCCGTCGAAAGAGTGGTCGCCGTCGACCCAAACAAAGTCGAACGAATTGTCCGGTTGCTTCTGCAAAAACTCGACGGAGTCCGACTTGACAAAGTCGACCCGCTCTGCGAGACCGTTCGCCGCCAAACGCCGGCGCGCGGGCTTCTCGTCTCCGGCTTCGCCGCCGTGGGCTTTGCTGAAGTTGTCGACGCTTACGAGCTCGCCCTTTTTGTTTTGTTCGAGAGCGAGCGCAAGCCACGCGGTCATATGTCCCGCGCTTACCCCTATCTCGAGAACCCGCGCCGGCTTTATCATTCGGACAAGCCCGAAAAGAAAAAGCTTTTCCTCGAGGTTGCTCCCCGCTTTCTTCGGGTGTTGCGCGTCGTACTCGATCAAGCTCCGAATGTTCGCCATTATTTTTCGTCCTTGTATTTATAAATCACGTCTTGGTGTTGGGGGTGCCGGTTGTATTCCTGCACTCGGAGGTACCCGTACCCCGCCAAGAGTTCGCGGATTTCTTTCGGGTCCGGCCAACCGGGGAGAGCTTCGCGGCGCTCTTCGAGATTTATCCACCGGACGCGGTGACTCGCGAGAAGGTTCTCGGCACCTTCCAAAGCTTCGAGTTCCATACCCTCTATGTCCATCCACAAGAGGATACGCTTCGGGCTTTTGTACCACGCGTCGAAGCGGTCGAGAGTCCAAAGCGGGGTGACCTTATGCCCTATTTGCGCGTCGGTCCGGCGCTTCGCGCTCGCGTCGAGAAGGTTCTCGGGGTTGTAGTAAATATCGACCAATCCGTTTCTTGACCCTACCGCAACCGGGGCAATCTCCCCGGGGAAGTTCCGAAGCTTTCCCGGGTATTCATCGACCAAAGGCTCGGCGCCGAAAACTTTCATTTCGGGGTACTGCTCTTTTAGGGTCTTGGCTTCGCTCTTCGGACCTATCCCAATATCATAAAGCGCGAGCGGCGCGCGTTCGATATGGCGGGAAATCCAAAGTTCCATTTTTTCTTGCTTGGTCAATTCTCTACCCATTGACGGGTACCCCTTCTTGGATTTTCGAGAATGCCTTCTTTACAAGCGGGGGGAGCTCCCAACAAACCGCGCGAACTTCGCCGTCGCCGCAAGGCCCGAGGGTACCGTCCCAATTGAACCAAGACGCTTGTCGCTTGCTTCGGTTGCGCCGGTCCCCGTCCCGCCGTAGATAGAACTCGTGTTTTGCTTTCATCATGCGGGGGCTTTGAACGTGGCCGAGGTGGTAAATACAAGCGAGGGGGCAAGCCTCGACCGCTTGCGCTGTAAGCTCGCCAGAACAAAGTCGCCGACCGTCGACCCCTTTTGCTACCGTCCCCCGGTAGCTTGTCCACTCGTTACTAGCGCGCCAACGCGCCCACCGTAAATGGTTATGGGTTCCGCCTCCGAGCGGGTGCGGCTTGCCCCACCTTTGGTCGCCCGGGACGTCGACGACGTAGTGCTCGAGGTCGTGCCAAAAATGAACCCACCGGGGGCAACCAAAGTCGGGCGCCTTTTCTACCCAAGCGCCGAGCTCGTGGTAAATCTCGTCGGCGTCTACTATCAAAAGCTGATTTCCTGTCATGTACTTTTGACAGGCTCGACGCATTTCCCCCTTATCTTCCCAAAGCTTGCGCTCGATCAGTTTTATTTTCTTGTCCGGATCCGGGTAGGCTTTGATTAGCTCGAGCGAGTCGTCGCCTTTGACGTGCGCCCAACGCTTCGTCGGACCGTGGGCAATGATAACTTCCTCGACGTGTGGGTATACCGACGCAATCGCTTCTTGAACCGAGCGCCCGTAATAACAAATCATTTGCGCCGAGACGCGCCGCTTATTGAAATTGAAGTACGGAATTTCGAGCATTGTCTTTTTCATAGCGCCCATTCCGAACGCCTCCCGGGCTTCTTCGGCGTCAATCTTTGGCTTTGTCTTGCCCTCGACAATTTCGTAAACCTTGCGCTTAAATGCGTTCGGGTTGTTCCATTGTGCGTAGGTTATCCGGTCGCCGTAGTTTTGACGGAGCACGTCGAGGTCGTACGCGACAACGGGGGTCCCATTACAAAGCGCCTCGCCGGGAACCATGCCGAAGCCTTCAAAGAGTGAAGGCGCCGCAACAACCGCCGCGTCTCGCATGATTGCCATTTTGCCCGCGTCGTTTACGGGAACCTTAAAATGGACAACTTTGTGGAGGTCCGTACTTGTCGGGACAACCGAGGGGCGCCCAACAAGAACAAGGTTTAGCGGGTGCGGGTATTGCATAACCGTATCGACTACGACCGGCCCGCATTTGTACGAACTCGACCGCGCGGAGTACACAACATACGGCGCGGCGAGAACGTCCGGGGGTAACGGGTTTTTTGCCCCGGGTGTAATAGCGTGGGTATTGATAGCCGGCGGGACGATCCCGGTCGGGACTGTAACGGGCATATACTCGAACAAGTAGTGAAGGCTTTCGGCGCTGTTGCAAAGTAACATATCCGCGGCGCTGTAAATGTCCCGTAGGTTTTCCATTTTCGGCGCGGTCTTCGGGTCGAACTTGGCGACCCAATTCGGCGTTTCAAAATTGATAAGAACCAAAGGGACGTAGGGGTGCCTCCGCTTGAACTCGACCGACTGCCTCCCCATCATGTTTTTACCGTCGGAAAATATTAGGTCAATGTCCGGGGGAAGCTTGGCGGCGTCGTCGCCTACGAGAATATGGAGGTTTTTATTTTTCTTGTAATCGTCTTTCCACCGGGGGATATGATCGGTAACGAGAAAAACCTCGCCGCCCATATCCGCCAAAGTCCACGCCATTTGATGAACGTGCAACCGACCGCCGCTGTAAAAGTTCGACGTGTGCATAAATACCGCGACCCGCGTTACGGGGTCGAGTGCATTCCGCGGGGGCAACGCCCCCCGGGTCGGAAGCTCGTCGGCTTCAATCGTCCCTTGGCCGCGAAGTTTCATAGCAAGGCGCCGGTTGCAAACTTCGACCAAGTCCCCGGGCATTTTCGGCATAGGGCGCCCTTGGTCGTCCCGGAAGACGTGCGGGGCTAAGACTCGGTAAGTTGTCAACCTATCACCTCCACTTCCGAAAGCTTAACTTTTACGCTGTCGTCTTTGCTCAATTTAACGAGAACCGAGTCGCCGTCGATCTCGACCGCTTCTCCAATTTCTTCGCCGAATTGAACGAGCGCGCCGACCTCGAGTTGGTCGCCGCTTTCACCCTTCGGAGTTTCTTTCCCGCCCGAGCCTTTCTTATTTTTCTTTTTTCCCGGCGTTTCTTTTTTCGGCTCGTCAGTAAATGTTTCCTTCAAGGTGAAATCCGCCCCGACGTTTGCGGCTTCGCCGGCTTCGTCTAGCGGGGCAATGGCACCGTCCGCTTTGAGGCGTTTTGCCTCGACGCGGCGTTCTATGTTGACAACGCTACCAGAATTAGCGCGGCGCTCGGTGCCTTTCTCGTCGGTGTAGCGGATTGCCTCTTTGCTCGTTACTTTGTACCAACCCATTTCTTGCTCTCCTTTTTTAAGATAGAAGGGGCGGGCGTCCCCGCCCCTTCTGTTTTACTACGTCGGTCTAGCTTATTCAGCTTGTCTCTTCGTCGCCGAGGATAGCGCAAACGCGAGGCTGTACGAGCTTACCGCCCATTACCGCAAACATAACGATTGTCGCGACATTGTGGACGATGTCGTAGTCGTCGCTTCGTTTAATGACAATGTCCTGTTCCATAGGAACGTAGTATTCCCGGAGATCGATAAAGGACACGTCGCCGTCGGTCCCGATATTCGGGGTGCGGGTTGTGGAAATGAACGGATAACCGGCGAGCCGGTCGAAGGGCCCGTTTGCCATAGAGGCGGTGAAGAGTTGGCGACCTTCGTTGTCGGTCAAGTCTTCGAGAACCTCGAGAACGCTGTCGTCGATAACGTAAACGGCGCCGGCGCGGTGGTACGGCTTCAGCTTATATTTAAGCTTGGTAATATCCGTACGGGTAACGGTGCCGGAGGTCGCCCGCTTGCGTTCGCGGATTCCGTCGGTTTGCAGGTAGCCGAGGGGCTTCCCGCTTCCGTCGCCATTGATAAACGCTTTGTCGGCGGCGTCGAGGATAACTTGACGGCCGCGAGTGGCAAGCCACTGTTCCATAGCAATGGCCGAGCGATTCAGCAAACGAATAGAAATTTGCGTGTGCATTGCGTACTCATGCGTCGCAATTTTCACTTGCTCAAAACGGGTGTCGGTCTTGGGCTTCAAGCCGGCTTCCTCGATCCACTCGCCAACCATGCCGCCGTATTCATCCGCGTCGGTCTGTTTGCTTTTCGGCATTGTGATTTCACCGGTCGGCGCGGGCATAACGGTTGCACGATTCAGAATATGGGTCTGTTCTGTCGCGAGGTCAAGCATGGGAAGACGGAAGTCTTCGGGGATTGTGTAGCCGCCGAGGGCGTCGGTCCCGGAGACCATGGTTGAGGCTTTCATGGTGCGAGCAATGTCGGCGGGGTGCATACCGACGGAGCGCGCCCACCTGTAACCCATCATTTTGATTGTGAAAGAACGGGGCATAACGATACCGCCCTCGGTCTTTTCCGAGAAGCCGGCGCCTTCACGCGGAGCCACGGCGCGCATTTCTTCGCCGCTAAGACTCTTCGCGCCGCCTTCGATGTACTTCAAGGCAATACCTTCCTTGGCGCGGAGTTCTTTGTCGTGGTCCCGGGCTTCGGCGGCTTTACCGGCGACGGTTGTTCCGGCGGGCGGGACAACGGTCGTCATGGTGTTGGCTTTTTCGATCGACGCGGCGATACTCTTCGCGCGTTCGGCTTCCTCGATTGCGTCGTCGAGTTCCTTTTTGAGAGCGTCGACTTCTTCACGCTTGGCGTTGAACGCTTCGCGAGCTTTGTCTTTGTTCTCTTCCCCTTCGGCTTTGTCGATGCCGACCGAGAGTTCTTTCATTTCCGCATAAGCGGCGTCCAGTTCTTTTTTGATAAGAGCAATGTCACGCATTTTGGTTTTCCTTTCCGAAAACTAAAAACAAACTAAAGAGCCGCGATCTTTGCGGCGTACCCGCGAAGCTCAACGTCGAGGTCGTCAACTATGCCTTTCGCATCGACCGCGGGGGCGGTGATACTTTCGGGACCTTCCTCGACCGCCTTCGGCGCGGGCTCCGGTTCCTCTTCGGGAATGGACGCCGCTTTTTCCACCGGTCGTGGAAGCGAGACCTCTACTGCTAAAACCTTCGCTTCTTTTATAAGGTTATCCTGCACTTGGATTACCTCGAAATCAAGAACCATTTTGAACGCGTCCCCGACCGAATAGGTGGTGGGGATTTTGTCGCCGCGTTCGTCAATGGATTTCTTAAATACATTCGGCGCGAGTTCGACCTCGACCGCTTCGAAAAGGTCCTCGGCGGTGTAGTCTTCGCCGAGCTCTTCGAAGTCTTTCTCGGTCCGAACCAAGCGCGCGTCGGTAGTAAGCTCGAGAGTATAAAGCTTCCCGCGTTGTTGCTCGTTTATGCCAAGCGCGCGACGGTGCTTCTGAAGGTGATTGATAACGCTCGCCGGGGCGCGCTTCCCGGAGCGGGCGCCCATAGCCGCGGCCCAAGCGGCGCGGAGTCCGCCCTCGTGAAGATAGAGCTCGCCGGTTGTCCAGATTCCCGCGTCGTTTTTGTTGCCCGGGTTCTGGACCCAATGGTGCGGGAACCCCCAAGTCGATTTTTCGTCGGGGCTTGTCCCGGGGCGCTCCCACGCAAAAGCGACGAGCGGGAGCCCGGGCTTTTCAACGCTTCCCCAATTGGGTTCATTCTCGGCGACCTCGCTGTTATGGTCTTCTTTGGTAAATTCTTTTTCGAGGGTCTTCCGGAGGTCCTCGTTTTCGATTGCCTCGGCGAACCGCTTCACAAGCGCGGGGTCGGCTTCTTTCATTTCCCGAACAAGGGCTTGCGGGTTTGCCGGTACGGGGACCGCGGAGAGTTCGAGAAGATCCCATTCTTTGAATTTATAACCCGTTACTTGTCCGTTCTCGTCGGAGATTGTTTCCGCCGCTTTCATTTCCGGGGCGAAGCCAATCGACCAAGCGGAAAGGAAGCCCTTCGCGTACTTGTTGAAAATCATTGCCGCGAACGGGTCGTCTTTATCGAACTCAATAACGCCCATTACCGCGTCGTCGCTCGTGTAGAGTTCCTTTATTTTCCCGATTGGCGGTTTCGTTTTGTCGTGCGCCCAAAGAACAACGGGGTTCGCCTTGAAGTTCTCGAGCCTCGCACCGCGGGGTTCGACAATATCGCCGTCCCGGTCTACGCTGTTTGTGCTCATAACGGCGGTCAATGTGTGCGTCGCTTCGTCGACGCTCATAGCTTTCGCAACTGTAATCTTACGGGTTGCCATTTTTTGTACTCCTCTACAATAGTTCTCTAAAGTTCAAACTCGCGAGCATTGTCGCGTTGTTACTCATTGGCGCCACGCAAAGAACAAGCGTGTCCCGGGTGCCGGCTATCGTGGCGCCGAGACGAAGCGCGGTCAAGAGGTCCTGCCCCGCGGACCGACTCGAGGCGGACGCGTACCCGCTCGCTATAACAACCCCCTCGTCGCTTACCGTGTTGGTTGTGGCTCCGGTCGCCTTTTGTACCGCGGAGTTTGTAAGGTCGCTATAAGTGAACGTACCCGCGATTGTCGGATTCAAACAAAGCGACCAACGGAACGCGTCGTTGGTTGTGGCAATCATAGAAAAGCCAACGGGGATAATTGTCGTGTCTAGGTACGACGACTTCAAGCGTATTCCGACGAGCGCGTAAATTGTGCCCGACGCCGCGGCGTTTATTGTTGTAGTCCCGGTGTCCGCGACCCGCAATATCCCGGTTTCTTGAATGCCTCCCTCGCTAATTACAGAAGAGCAAATATGATCAAGCTCGCCGGCGTCGTTTGTACCGCTCGCCTGTATATCATACCGGAGCGGGAGGTTCGGCGTTGACATATAGACCGAGTCGAAGGCCGGGTCGTTGGCGTGGTTGAAATAATGGACGTAGTAGATCAAGCCTCCAATTACAAAACCGACCCGCGTTCTCCCGACCCCGAGCCACTCGAAGTCTATAACGCCGATAAACGGCGCCGAAAGGTCGAGCGTCAACTCGGAAGGCCCGGTCCCGTCGAGGGGGTCGACATTCCAGTTTGACTGTGTAACCGTCTCGGTTGTCGAACCATTCTTCGCAATGTTCCAAGAGGCGGTCCCGTCGCATTGAAAAAATATCCCGTTGTTCGGCGTCATGTAATCGACGCCGGTTCCTTCAAACAACCCCGCCCGGGAAGTTACCCCCGTTGTTTGCGGCGACCGCGCGGTGAAGAAAACCAACTGACTTTTCCCGGGTTGATAGTTGAACCGCTGTTTTGTTTGGCGTATTGCGTAGTCGGTAGAGTCCGCCGCGACGCTAAGAGTTACCGCGGCGTCGGCCGGCGTGTGAACGCTCGTCGCTGTTCCACCGAGGACCTCGTCCCATAAAAGAGGTTGCTTGTCGTGGAGTTGCTTCGAGTCGAAAATAGTAAAGGGCTCCGAGACCCGGAGCCGGTCGAACGCGTCAATGGACGGCGTGTCGCCGTACTCTTGAACCGCAACTTTGAAGTTGCCCCCGTTGGTCAAGCTCGCATTGTCAAAAGTCCCGTTGTCTTTCTTCCCGGTGATAACGCTTTTTGTTAGCTCGGCGTCGTCTTGGTCTTTTATCGGGTCTTCGATGTTATGGCTACTCCACTTTATCGGAAGCTTTCGGAGAACCATCGTCAATTCAAAAGAACTTTGCGCGCTCGCCCCGTTGGTGTACGAAATCCGGAGGTAAACGCCGAAGGCGGGAGGGGTAAACCACTTTTCCGCACCCGCGTCTATGTCGTAGCTTTCCGCGGTGCGCCAATCGTTGACGCCGTCGCGGCTATATTGAACGTTAACAACCCCGGCGACGTCGCTCGTTACAAACAAAGCAAGCGCATTGTAGGCGGTTATCTTTACCGCTTGACCCGTCCAAGTTTCGTCGCCCGCGAGGGTTGTCGTCGTGCTATTAAGCTCGCACAATTTCCCCTCGGCGACAATGTGCAACTGTCCCTCGTCGTCAACCTCGGCCTTTGTCTCGCCGTCGCTACCAACGATTTGCACGTCGAGCGGGTCGCCCGGGGTGCCTCCCCCGAGAAGAGCTTCGACGCGCTTCCGCCACTCGGTAACGTCATAAACTTCGTTCGACGTGTCGAGCGCAAGACCGCTTTCGGGTTGTGAGTGTGCTCTATTCCGGGTCATGCTTTAGTCCTTAAACCGTTGGTGCGGTATCTTTATATGGGTGCCCACTTGGGAGATTCGCTTCAAGACCCCACTTCCAAGCAAGGTAGCCTTCGAGTTTTTGGCGGTCTGATTCGCTAAGTCCACTCTCTATAAAAATCAACTCGCCAATCCGGCCATCATAGGCATAGGCACCATTGGAAGCCCTGGCCCCCACATAAAGTTCCGTAACAGAAGTCATGGTGCCTCTGATGTCGGTAGACGTGCCTGCAAGCGTACCATTCCTCCAAACGTCTTGCCTGTTCCTCGCACTTGGTAGTACATAGGACAAGACGTGTGCATCCGTAGACCCTGTGTAAAGCGCGGGATAGTTGATCCCCATGCGTGACGTCGAATTTACAATATTATATGATTCCTCTGTACCCTTCAGATTGAACATATAGGCATTATTTAGTGAATCAACTTCCGCCACCATGAAAATGGACATAGTGTAGGTGCCGATGCTGTTTGGAAGACTGGCGTTAGCTAAGGCGTTGGCGTAAAAGTCAATCGCGTTTAGGCCGCCTATTGTCGCGGTCCCGGTCGTCGGCTTCAGTGAAACACTGCCTTGCGCTAAATGATTGCCATTTCCGCTAAGGTCGTCCCACTGACTCACCGCACCGCTGGATTCGGTAATCGTGTCGAGGGCCGAAGCATCGTACCACGCTTCTGTAGTTATCTCTGAAGGATTCCACAGATTCGGCCCACCAAACAACGATCCATCATAACGGTACGGGTGGCCGCTAGGCAAATTCCAGTGTGATACGTCCATTATAAATCCCCTCCCCACTTCCACGCGAGATATCCTTCGAGCTTTCGTTGAGTTGCCGAATCAGGAATTGTATCTAAGAATATTAGCTCTGCGATATATCCTCCATTGTCCACCGAGGACGCCGGACCCTCTCCTGCAGGAGCAAATATGGTAATACCGTCAGACCCCTGAGTGTTTGCGTTGCCTGTTGCTATTTGGGTTCCGTCACTCCACATTTGACTGCTTGAACCGTTAAACTCATGATAGAAGACGTGCGGATTAGTGTCACCTGTACCTGATACCAGATATGTTCCGGCGTATATCCTAAAATTGGTTTCAATTGTCACAATATTGCGATTAGTGGACGTATAGCTGTCAATCATAAATTGACGGGATGTGCTGCCCCACCTCCACACACCTACCATCGCATTCCCTTGAGAAATGGTTGTTCCAAAACTTTTTGACATTGCGTGACCTGTGCCAGTTACGGATACCACATTTTTCCCATTCAGTGTAACTAGTCCAGTGTCAGGCTGTTTGCTACCAGTGGGTTGAACCAAGTGGTGATTATTTCCGCTCTTGTCATCCCACTGACTAACAGCGCCACCACTCGCCGTGATGGTATCCGCATCGCTCGCATCATACCATCCAGTTGTTTCTATAAAATCCGGGCTCCAATAAGCATTGACGTCGCTTGTCCAATTGGTCACCACCGGATAACCTGTTTTTAAAGCTTGAACAAACGCCCGAACCTTTCCCCCGTAGTATGTGCTCGTGACGGTCCAAGTTGTTCCGCTTCCACTTTGCACCAAATCGTACCCAACTTGTCCGGGAGCTTGTGCATAAATCCCAATGCCGACTGTGTCCGGCGTTTGTGTATAGGTTCCGGGGTCAACCGTTATAAGGTCCGCCTCTAGCGAAATTGTCGGAAGTTGGAGCACCGCAAACTCGTCTTGGACCCCCTTTGGCTTCCAATTGGACAAAGCCCGGTCCGGGCGGAGACCTATCCCCCTGTTTGCAGTTTGCATTCTTGCCAGTCTGTCAAACTTCATGCCCATAAATTTTTACTCCCGGATAAAGCCGATCATTTCGCAAACGTCGCCGTTGGTGCCCTTGACTACGAGCACGTCTTCGCGCGTGAAGTTGCCGCTCGAAAGGTCGAGGGTTGTCCCCGCTTTAATTGTCCAGTAGAGACTAGACGCCCCGGGGCGAGATACTAAAAGAGTATTGTCGCCGCGCGCCTGTATTCCGACCGCGACGAACTCGCGGTTTATACTTATTTCCTGCCATGTTCCGTCGAGGTTCAAGGTCTTGACTTTGATAGGGCAATTCATCTTTTATTCTCCTTTAGTAAATCGTTCCGCGGTCAAACTCGGGCTCTACAATCCCGACCGCTTCAAGGCCGAAAGTATCCGCGGCTTTTTGCATTCGAAGCCCCGGGGCGTTCATTGGGTCCCACCCTTCCTCGGGAGCCGGGAACCGTTGGCGGAGAATGTTCAAGGCTACTTGGTCGCCTTCCCCCTGCCACTCGTTGTCGCGGTCAATCCAATACTTGTTTTCCCCGGTCTTAATATATCCAAAGGGCGCGCTCATTACAAAAGCCCCCGCAATCCGTCTATGAGAATATCGAAAATTTCCGGGTCCTGTTTTGCGAACTTGACCGGCTCAAACATAAGCCGTTCCATTCCAAGCGACGGAAGCTCGGTAACAAGACCGAGGTCGGCCCGACCGGCGACGACGTTCGAGGGTCCCACTTTGTAGAACTTCGTCGCGTAATGGTTCCAACCCTTTTCT
>Ga0180438_10006817_pt1 | contig 15301 bp, 12 predicted proteins | sample SS_ome_12_FD_132455 | JGI IMG/M metagenome (GOLD analysis project Ga0180438, IMG submission 132455) | Hypersaline lake sediment archaeal communities from the Salton Sea, California, USA - SS_3_D_2 metaG | ecosystem: Environmental > Aquatic > Non-marine Saline and Alkaline > Hypersaline >...
CACCGCTGCACCGATCCGGGTCATTCGTTTTCTCCTCGATTTGCGTTGTGTCGCTAATATGCTTCAGGCCGACAGGCGAGCCGCCTGTCGGTACGCGGGGAGGACTCCGACGCGGGTTCCGCGTATCCTACGGCTTCCGGCCGGGGTCCGCAAGGATGGGGGACCTCTCCGCCGTGAGAAGCCGTCCGGGCACGGTTCGTAGTGACCCGATTCATCGGGTCTTCTTGTGGTGCCCCGACTTGTCGGGTCTCCCCGCGGAAAGCCGGCCGTCGGCCCGCTCGGGACCGCACGGGCGTGGCCACTGGGAACTCTCGGGGCCGCATGAATGCGGCCACTACGAACCGTCGGTCCCCGAGTCACTCTCCGGCTGGGGCCTTGCCGAAGACCATGAGGAACCGGTCCGGCGTGGGCCGGGGGCCGCGGGCCTGGAGTTGGAAGCTCGCCGCCGTCATTTCCCGCTCGACCACGGCCGGCTCAATGCGCCGCCGGTGGCTGGCCTCGCGCCGCGTGAGCGGCCCGGTCGCCTCGCGGTCCATCACGTAGACGCGGCCCGACGGCGAGAGCCGCTCGCGGATCTTCGCCAGCAGCGTCTCGCCGTGGAAGAGCAGGTGGTAGGTGTCGAGGAAGAACACGGCGTCGATCGGCTCGGGGGGCAGGTGGGGGTCGCCGCTTTCAGTGAAGAACGACGGACAGGAGACGTCCGGCGGCAGGGGCGGGCGCTCCTCCTTCTGCGTGGCCCACTCCTCGAGCACGATCTCCGCGGGCTCGCCGCGCGCCCGCTCCACCAGCGGGCCGATCAGCTTGCGCCCCTCACCCAGTGCGATGAACAGCGGGCGCTGGCACGCGGCCGGAAGGAACTCCAACAGTGCGGCGACCCTCTGGTCCGTGAGCGGCTGCGCCCGATCGGGGTCCTGGCCGGGCTGTGCAAGGTCCTTCGGGCGGCGAAACGCCAGGACGAAGCAATCGTCGGCGTGCCAGTGCGACTCGGCGCAGGCCACGAACTCGAAGCCCTCCTCCCGGGCCTCACGCACTACCGTGGTCTCGGCGATCCAGGAGTGCTTGTGGGTCCGCTCCTCGCGGGGGCCCCAGTCGCGCAGGGTCCCGCGCCGCTTGTCGACCACCACCAGGCAGCCGCCCGGCTTCAGCCCGCGCCAGATCCCGCGCAGCATCTCGCGGGGCTGCGCGAGATGGTGATAGACGTAGCGGAGGAAGGCCAGGTCGGCGGAGCTCTCGGGCAGGCAGGGATCGTCCGTTTTCCCCAGCACGGGCCGGACTTGCTCGAGCCCTCGTTTCTCCGCTTCTTCCCGGAGCTTCTTAACCTTTCCCTCGGCGATCTCCTCGGCCAGGACGGTACCGCTCTGGCCCACCAGGTCGGCGAAGACCCAGGTGTCCTGTCCGCCGCCGGCGCCGATGTCGGCGATCGTCGCGCCCTGGCCCACACCCAGCCAGGCCGCCACGGCGCGGACCGACTCCGCCCGGTCCTTCGGCCTGGCGTTCTGCTCGTTCGCTGGTTGCGCGGCGGCCGGCTGCGCGGCTTGGGCGGAACCCTCCTTGTCGGGTCGGCCCGGGATCTCTTGCTCTTGGGCGACGGCGGAAGCCGTCGGAAAGCCGAGCCAAAGCGACAGGCTCGCGAGAAGCAACGTGGCCCACACTCGCACCGAGACCGCCGTGAAATGAAAGCTGCTCCTCGTGTCTGCATCAACGTCGCGACGCTGCATCGCACAGCTCCTTTCGACCGCCCCGGGGGATGGGTTACGCTCAACGCCAAGGGCCGCGAAGCCACAACGCGAACAAAGGGGGGCCGCCCGAACGTCGAACCATTCTAGGTTGCCGCGGCGGCCGTCGCAAGCTTGGCGATAGAGGACCGCAAGAGCGGTAACCGACGGGCGGTTGGCGTCGCCGTCGCCGGCATGGTATGCTCACGAGGGTCTTGGAGGCCCGGTGTCCCCTCCGAGAACCCGCAGCGTGTAGGTCGGTTGAAGTACGACGGCCTTCCAAGGCCGTCGCCGTCGTATCGAGCCCCTCGACAGCCTTGGAAGGCCGTCGTACAGAGCGATTCACCATTCGGCTAAACTCTTGCGAAACCCCCAGTTGCCCATCGAGGAGGTTCGCCCATGCAAGCCCTGCGAAGTCTGACGGGCGTCGCCGCGGTCGCCGTGGCGCTGACGTGGCTCGGCCCGGCCGACGCCAAGGAGTACAAGCTCTATTACCTCGGCGGCCAGTCGAACATGGACGGCTACGGCTACGTCCGTGAGCTGCCCGAGGGGTTAAACGCCCCCGTCGACGGAGTGATAATTTTCCACGGCAACACGGCGCCCGACGGCGCGCCGGAAGACGGGCGCGGGGTGTGGGCGGTGCTGCGGCCCGGGCACGGCGTGGGGTTCAAGTCGGACGGGAAGTCGAACACCTACTCCGAGCGCTTCGGCGTGGAGCTGAGCCTGGCCCGGCGTCTGCGCGAGCTGGAGCCGGACGCCAACGTCGCCATCGTGAAGTACTCGCGCGGCGGCACCTCGATCGCCGCCGAGGCCGCCGGCAACTTCGGCTGTTGGGAACCCGACTTCAACGCGGGCGAACGGGAGGGAAAAGGCATCAACCAGTACGACCACTTCCTAGCCACGCTCCGCCACGCCGCCCGGGCCCGCGATATGGACGGCGACGGCGAGGAGGACACGCTGCTGCCCGTCGGCATCGTCTGGATGCAGGGGGAGAGCGACGCCACGATGCAGCCGACCGCCGATGCCTACGAAGCGAACCTCAAGCGGCTCATGGACTTGATCCGCGCCGCGTTGCGCGTCGACGACCTGCCGGTGGTCGTCGGGCGGATCTCCGACTCGGGGCGCGATGCCGACGGCAAGGTCTGGGATTTCGGCGAGACGGTGCGCGAGGCGCAAGCCGCGTTCGTGCGCAGCGACGGCCGTGCCGCCCTGGTCACCAGCACCGACGAGTACAGCTACTCAGACACGTGGCACTACGACACGGCCGGCTACCTCGACCTGGGGCGACAGTTCGCCGAGGCGCTGGTCAATCTCGCCGGGCAGTAGCGCCAGCCCGGCGGGGCCCGCTCCGCCAGCACCAGAAGAGTGCCCCCGCGACCAGCCCCAGCAGCAGGGTCGACGGCTCCGGCACGGCGATCGTGCCGTTGATGATGGTGGGCGGGGACGACACGCCCGGGAGGCTTGTATCGCCGTTGAGCGTGTCCTTCAGGCGCAGCTCCCACGGCCCGTCGCCGGCGAACCACCCGGTGGTGTCGATGGTCACCACGGCCAGCACTCCGTCGGCCGTCACGCTGCCCGAGGCGGTCGTGGTTCCCACGACCCAAATCTGCTCGAGCTGCGCGATGAAATTGGGCCCCGTGTTCGCCACGCTCCCGAAAACGGTGCCCGGGCCGACCAGGTCCACCGCCGTGATGTTCGGACCGTCGACCGTGCTCGGAGGGTCACCGGGACGATAGTCCGGATAGCCGTCGGCCACCTGGACGTTCAGCGTGATCCCCTGCACTTCGTCCACGCCCGGGGTACCCTGGATTTCGATCAAAATCTCTTGCCCGGGCGTGTTGGGATCGAGCAAGAAGTCCCCCACGTCAATCGTCGCCCCCAGTCCCGGGGCAACCACGCACAACAGAGCAGTCAAACTGCCGAGGAGCTTGGCCGTCATCTCAATCTCCAGTTGTCGTTCAGAGCAACATCGCACCCGGCCGATCACCCACTTCCCCTATCACGAGGCTAAATGGGAACCGTCGACTTGTCAAGCGCGCGGCTCGTTGGAAGTGGGTTCCGTGCCGGCGGGGGGCCGGGGGTCGCTTGGTTGCCGCTGCCGAATCCGGGGGCAAGGGTAGCCGGCAAGGGCCGACGAGCCGCTCATGGCACCCAACCCCCCTCTGTGTCGGGGTGCAATCTCCTCTGACGAGGCACCGGGGGCCCGGCTGACATCGAATTAGCCGGCTCCGCCCCGGCCGTTGCCGGCCTCGAGCCTCTCGACGATCCGATCCACGTCGAACACGCACCCGCCCCACGTGCCGCCGCTCGCCTGTTGCAGGGCGGCCCAGAGCCGGGTGTCGGCGGGGAGCTTCTCGTGGGGGCGGAGATCGGGGTGCGGGCCGCGCTCGGCGAGCACCCGGGCGGCCTCCTCGGGGGTCAACGCGTCCGTGGCGTCGCCCACCAGGTCGACGGTCCCCTCCAGCTTGCTGCGGTCGATCACGATGCGGACCCGATCGCCGTCGCGCACCCGCCCGATGGGTCCGCCGGCCAGCGCCTCGGGCCCGACCAGCCCGATGCACGCCCCCGTGCTCACGCCCGAGAAGCGACTGTCGGTGATCAACGCCACCTCGTGCCCCCACGAGAGGTATCTCAGCGCTGCGGTGATCTGGAACGTCTCGGGCATCCCCGCCCCCATCGGTCCCAGGCCCACGAGCACGATCACGTCGCCGGGCCGGATGGGCTTTTCGCCCTCGCCCTTGATCGCCGCGATCGCCTGGCGCTCGTCGGCGAACACCCGGGCCGGGCCGGCTTTTCGGTACACGCCATCGTCGTCCAATGCCCGCTCGTCGATGGCCGTGCTCTTAATGACCGAGCCCTCGGGCGCCAGGTTGCCGCGGGGGAAGCAGATCGTGCTGGTCACGCCCAACTCCGCGGCCCGCTCGGGCGTCATGATCACGTCGCCGGGCTCGACGCCGTCGCGGTCCTGCAAGCGGCGCTTCAGCGCCTCGCGCCGCGGCGACCGCTCCCACCAGTCGAGCACCTCGCCCAAGCTGATGCCGGCCACGTTCGTCGCGTCGAGCTCCAAGAGCCCCATGTTGCGAAGCCGCAGCATGATCTCCGGCACGCCGCCGGCCAGGTAAACGCGGATCGTGGGATGGTTGACCGGCCCGTTGGGGAGCACCGAGACCAGGCGCGGGACCCGGCGGTTCACCTCGGTCCAGTCGTCGACCGTTGGGCGCTTAAGCCCCGCCGCGTGGGCGATCGCCGGGAGGTGCAAGAGCAGGTTCGTCGAGCCGCCGACCGCGGCGAATACGGCCATGGCGTTGCGCACCGATGCCTGCGAGAGCACGTCGGACGTCTTCATGCCGCGGCGGTGCATGGCCATAAGCGCGTTCGCACTACGCCGGGCCACGTCGAGCCAGATCGGCTGGCCCGAGGGGGCCAGGGCCGAGTGGGGCAGGGCCAGGCCCAGGGCCTCGCCGATCACCTGCGACGTGGCGGCCGTGCCCAGGAAGTGGCACCCCCCGCCCGGCGACGCGCACGTGCGGCACCCCAGCTCCGCCGCCTCGTCGAGGCTCAGCTCGCCGCGCGCGTAGCGGGCCCCGATCGACTGGATCTTGCCGGTGTCTTCACCCTTCGTCGGCGGCAGCGTCACCCCGCCCGGCACAAGCACGCACGGCAGCTCCGGAAAGCTCGCCAACGCCATCATCATGGCCGGCAGCCCCTTGTCGCAGGTGGCCACGCCCAGGATCCCCTTGGCCGTGGGGATCGACCGGGCAAGCCGGCGCAACACGATCGCCGCGTCGTTGCGGTACGCCAGGCTGTCGAACATGCCCGGCGTGCCCTGGGTCCGGCCGTCGCACGGGTCGGAGCAATGCCCCGCATAGGGCACGGCCCCCGCCGCCTTGAACGCCTCGGCCGCCGCGCGCATCCCCATCCCCAGCTCGAAGTGCCCCGTATGATACCCCAACGCGATCGGGCGCCCGTCGTCGGCCCGCAGCCCCCCCATCGTGCTCAGCATCACAAACTGCGGCCCCGCCAGCCGATCCGGCGTCCACCCCATGCCCGCATCCATCGACATCCCAAACGCATCCCCACTGGGCCGCCGGCGGAGAAACTCGTCCGTAAGCGGCAACTTGCCTTGCGGCCCGGGGCCGTGGGTGGTGACGTCGTAGAGCGACGGATCGCCAGAGTCGAGCAGGTCCGACGGGAGGAGCTTGTTTGTCATGCCTTGATTCCCTTCAGCAAATCAGTCTTCGTTGGTGATTGGCACAGTCTCGCATCTTCCGACAGTCTTGACCACCCATCCCGCATGTCGGATCATGCTCAGACCGACTTAACAGCACGACGCGGGGCACATACAATGCCGGTTCCAGGCACTGCGTTCCCGTGTTGCGAACCCTTCCAGCGGAAAGGAGGGCGACTATGGCGGAAAGGCAACTCACGACCCCACTGGTCGTCGAAGACGGCGAGGCGATCCGCTTGGAGCGGATTCCGTTTGGAGAGAAGCGGTATCCCGAATCCTGGTTGCAGCAGCTCCTGTTTGAGAATCCCGATCTCTTGCCCGTGGAGGAGATCGAACCGGTGTTCTCCGATCTGATGCCTGTGGCGCGTGAGTTGCCGACCGGCGCAGGACCGATCGACCTGGTGCTCATCAATCGTGACGGGCTGCTCGCGCTTGTCGAAACGAAACTCTGGCGGAATCCCGATGCGAGGCGATCGGTTGTCGCTCAGATCATCGACTATGCGAAGGACATGAGCGAGTGGACGTACGAGATGCTTCGGGAGGCGGTCCGCAGCGCGACCAAGGCAACAGACGCCGATCCGTTGGCGGCGTTGATGCGTGAGGAAGACGACGAGTTCGACGAAAAGAAGTTCGTCGATCAAGTCGGGAGGGGACTCCGACTCGGCAGGTTTCTGTTGTTAATCGTTGGAGACGGCATTCGCGAAGGCGTCGAGCAGATGGCCGACTTTCTCCAGCGAACGCCAAGCCTTGGCTACACGTTAGGGCTTGTGGAAATCGGTTTGTTTCGCAAGCCCAAGGATGCGTCCGGACCAATCTTCGTTCAGCCTCGGATTCTGGCAAGGACGGTTGAGGTGGAACGTGCCGTAGTGACCGTCAAGGTTCCTATCGACCCCAAAGCGATCGAGGTCAGTCTTCCTGAAGCCGGACGCGGCACGAGCGACGGCCGACAGCCAATCACCGAGCAGGAATTCCTGCGGCAGCTTTCCGAGAACTCCGAGCCCGCGGCAGTGGAGTTCGCCAAAGCCATGCTGGACGGGGCTGAGGACCACCGACTGCAGCTCCGATGGCAAGACGCCGGGCCGACTTTCAAGTATGTTCACCCAGACACGGGGCACGAGTTCACGCTCGCACAACTCAACAGACGCGGAACCCTCACGTCCACCCCGAGGCTCGTGCAATCACTGCGGAAGGCAGGTGTCAAGGGAAAAGACATTGGAAACATATACGGACAGTACATCGCCGAGCTGGCAGAAGTGATACCCGGTGCGTCTGTTCGAGTTGCGGATTCCGGAGCCATGAAGAAACGGGGCGCCAAAGTCCTGTTGATGGAGGACGGAAGTCACCCCCCGTTGTCTCTGTTGGCTCCCCACAAGGACAAGCTGTTTGCGGCCATTGACCACGTGGTCGGGCGAATAGACGAGAGTCTCGATTAAGCCCTCAAAACAGGTTGATCATCTGCTCCCCGCCGTGCTCCGGGTTGCCGGTGAGGCGCTGGCCCACGGCACCGACTACGAAATCGAGCAGCTCCAGCGGCACCCGGCCGATGAGCACGGGGCAGTCGTCGGGGATCTCGGCGACGTCGACGCGGCACTCGGGGCCTTCGACCGTGAGCTGCACCGTGCCGTACACGCCGAACTCGCGCACGCCCGCGTTGGTCCGGGCACGGCGGGTGCGCAGCCGCTCCAGGCCCAGCTCGGCGATCAGCCGGCTCGGCAGCGAGAGCATCGTGGCCCCGGTGTCGACCACCGCATCGGGGACCTCGATGCTGCGGACCTGCTCGGGCGAGAGGATGCCTCTCTTCAGCGAAAAGAGATCCTCGACGTTCTCGATCTTCGCCGTCGTAACCACCTTGCCCACGTTGCTCACCTCCATCGAACCGCCTCCGCAACGTCCTCGCCCCGCTGGTTGCCCCACTCTCGTATTCTAGGCGTGCCGGCCGTGATTCGCAATATCCGAGGGCGGCGTTCACTTCACCTGCGCCGCGCCCGCGTCAGCCAGGACCATGAGCAACTGCTTTCTCACCGCGTCGGCGTATCGGCTCAGTGTGGTAATCGTCGGATTGGCGTCTTCGTTGTTCTCCAACCGCGACAACGTGGACCGCTCGATCCCGGTTCGCTCCTTGAGATCGGCGAGGCTGAGCCCTTGGCGCTGGCGCTCGGCCTTCAGCGCTGCGACGACCTGGCGCACCGCGACGCCCCGGCTAAGCGCCTCCCGGAGCTTTTCGCCCGCCCGTCGCTTGATGTCGGGCAACTCGGCCTCGACCTGCTCGCGCATCAAGGCGTGACGCTGCCTCTCCGCCTCGGTCGCTTTCCGGTAGATGCGATTGCGAACTTTCTTGGCCATCACTCCACGTTCCCACCCGGCCCCCTGTTCCGGACTCTGTCGAAATACAGCATTCTTCACCTGACGGTGGTGTTCACACATCATACAACACCGGGGCCCACGTCGTTAAGGGGAAGACCCTCTTCTCGCCGGGCCGCCCGCTACTAGAAAGATGACCGCCGGAATCGCCAGGGCCAGCGGGATGGCGATGGGCAGGGCCACCCAGTGGCCGAGGGCGGCGTAGCCCAGCGCGATCACCAGGTTGCCGAGTGCGACGGGAACCACAAAGCGCCGCCAACTAAGATCGGTGGTGCCGAAGAAGAGCACGCTCGCCTCGGCCAGCACGGGCACGGCCCGGGCGAGCAGCAAGAGGCCGGAACCGTAGCGGGCACTCAGGGCGTCGGTGCGCTGGAGGTCTTCCTCGGCGCAAAGGCGCACCGCCAGCGGCCGGCCGAAGAGCCGGGCCAGGGCGAAGCCGATCACCGCGCCGGCGGTCATGCCCAGCCACGCCGCCGCCGCCCCGGGCAAAAAACCCAGGGCCTTGCCCGCAAACGTGTTCACCACGCTCGAAGGGACCGGCAGCAGCACGTCGCCGGCCAGGAGCCCGACCACCAAGGCGGCCTTGGTCCCGCGGCCCGTGGCGGCGTCGAGCCAGGCATCGACCCGGCGCTCGAGCGGCCCGCCGATCAGCACAAACGGCACGGTGGCGACCAGGAGCACGGCGGTGAGGATCAGAATCGGCGTAAGGAGCTTTCGCATGGGCCAGCCCACCCCGGATTATGTCGTAAGGTTCAGGGGCCGGCTGCGCGCGGCCGGGAAGTTCCAATTCTCCGGAATCGACCGATTGTAATGCAACCCCTCGGCGCGATACTCCTCGGCGTGTTGCTCACAGCGGCGGGCCAAGCGCCCGCGCGCGGGGCTCCCGGACCGCCGGAGCCGTCGCCGATCGCGCCCGCGCTGGCACGCTACGAGCAGCTTCCCGTAGCCGCACGCGAGCGGTGGGTCCGCGAGATGCTCGTCCGGCTGGACCGGGCCAACGCCGTGGTGCTGGCGCGCGACGAGGCCGCCCGGCAGCGGGCACGCACCGAGAAGTTCGCCCGGCTGGTGGCCGGCGGATACCGCCCGCCCCGCTCGTCGCTCGAGAACCTGCTCAGGGAGCTTACGCGGCGGGAGCAGCAGGCCGTCGAGAGCCTGGCCCGACGCTACCGCATCCAGATCTACCGCACGTTTCGGCAGCAGGAGGAGGTGTTCCGCGGGCGCAAAGGGGCGTGGGACCGGGTCGAGGCCGCGTGGCGCGCGGCCGGCGGCCCCATCGAGCCGCAGCACCAGATGATCGACTGGTTGGTGGTGGCCACGTACCGCTCGACGCCGGGCACGATCGGGGCCTTGCCGGGCGTGCCGAACTTCGGGCCGCAGATCGGGCTGCCCGGCGCATGGCCCGGCCGGTTGGCGGAGCCGGGCCGGCCGCGGGAGCCGGCGCTGCCCTGGACGGTCTTGCGCCCCGAACTGCCGCCGCGGCGGTCGCCGGTCCCGCCGCCGCCGGCAAGCCCGCCGCGCGACCCGCGCGCCCAAGCCGCCCTGGCGGGCGACTGGCTGCTGCCGGCACCCACGCGACCCGAACCGCCACCGGCCGAGTTGGCGGCAATCGACGCGGCGCGCGTCGGGGCCCGGCCGCGAGTACGTCCTTTGCAGCCCGGCGAAACGGCCGCCGAAGTCGCCGACGGGGCACCGCGCGTGGCCGCGATCCCGGTGCGTCCGTTGCCGGAGCCCTCCGGCCCCGCTCCGGCGGATACGGCTTCCCGCCCGGGTCCGACGGCCCCGATCACCGTCGAACAGCCGGCGGTGCCCGAGAACGGCTCGGCCATGGGCGACTGGCTGCTCCCGCCTCGCCGGGGCTCGGCCGAACGGACCGACCAGCCGCCCGCCCACGAACCCACGGCGGGGCAGGCGAGGTCTCCGGCACGGAGCGGGCTCGGGGCCCCGCACGCGCCGGGGGGTGAGCCTGTGCCCGGGCCGCAAGTGGCGTCGGCGTTCCCGCCCAGCGAGTGGCCGGCCTTTCCCGTCGAGCCGCCCGCGCCCCGGCCGCCAGCGCCCAGGCCCCCCGCGCCACCGGATCGACCCGCCGAGCCGACCATTCCGCACGGCGTCGCATCCCCCGATGAAGGGATTTCCGGCCTCGGGCAGCCGCCCGAGCCCCGCGTCCGGGTGAACCTCAACGAGCTGGCCGCGGGCATCGCCGGGGCGAACCTGGCCTTGCGCGCGTTGGAGGCCGAGCTGGACAACGAGATGCCCCCTGCGGCCCGGGACCTGGCCAGCCTGGTCGACCGGCTGGAAATCCTCGTGCTCCGCCACGACGACCTGGCCCTGTTTTGCGAGCTGATCACGCCCGAAGAGCAACGCCGCGCAGGCCGGCTGGAGTCGCCCCGGGCCCTGATCCCCCGTCTGGCCAACAAGGTCTTCGAGCTGCGCAGCCGCGCCACGGGCCGGGAGTTCACCGGGACCGAGCCCGAGCGGGAGCTGGAGCTGAAGATCCTCGCCGACCTTTCCCGCCAGTTGGCCGAGATGGCCGACGAGCGATAGGGCTCGGGAAAAACCGGCGTCGTTCGGACTGCCCAGCGTCCCTATAATTCAAGGAGCCTGTCGGTTGGATGCGCCCTTTGGAGTTCAGGCGTTATACCGTCCGCGGCCCAGAATGAGTCGTTTAACCGCAAGCCGAAGGCGTGCGCGGGAAGTTGGATGCAGCGGGCAGCCGGCGCGCACGCCTTCGGCTTGCGGTTAAACGAGGATGTGCCGCAGCGTACCGTTCGCAGTGCAGCCTGCCCATGTCCGAAGCATCTCCGTCTGAAAACGAGCCGACGCCCGCCGAGAAGGTCCGCTCCTTCCCGCAGTCGCCCGGGGTGTACCTGATGAAGGACGCGGCGGGGCGGGTGATTTACGTGGGCAAGGCGAAGAACCTCCGCAGCCGCGCCGGGAGCTACTTCTTGCGAGCGGCGGCCGAGGACCGGCGCACGGCCGACCTCGTGCGCGAAATCCGCGACGTCGACTACCTCGAGGCCGAGAGCGAGATCGACGCCCTGCTGATGGAAGCCCGGCTGATCAAGGACGTGCAGCCGAAGTACAACCGGGAGCTGCGCGACGACAAGAGCTTCCCCTACCTGGAAATTCACACGCGCGAGGAGTTCCCCCGCGTGGGCTTCACGCGCGAGCCGAAGGACCGGGGCACGAAGCTCTACGGGCCGTTCGCCGCGGCGAAGCCCCTGCGCGGCGCGATCCAGGTGCTCCAGAAGATCTTCAAGTTCCGCACTTGTACGCTCGACATCTCGGAGAGCGACGAGCGGTGGCGATGGTTCCGGCCGTGTCTGTTGGCCTCGATCAACCAGTGTACGGCCCCGTGCAACCTCCGCGTATCGAAGGAGGAGTACCGCAAGTCGATCCAGCGGCTCCAGCGGGTGTTGGAGGGGAACAAGGCGTCGCTCTTGAAGGACATGCGGGCCGAGATGCAGGCGGCCGCGGCCGAGCGGCGCTTCGAGGAGGCCGCCCGGCTCCGCGATGAGATCCACATGCTCGAGACGCTCGACCAGCGCGGCGACCTCGAGACCCACGTCCAGCCCGAGGTCTTCCCCATCGACCCCAAGAAGGGTCTGGCCGGGCTCAGGAAGGTCCTCGGGCTGCCGGCCACGCCGCGGACCATCGAAGGAATCGACATCGCCCACACCGGCGGCACCGAGACGGTCGCCTCGCTGGTGCAGTTCATCGACGGACTGCCCTTCAAGCCGGGCTACCGGCGCATGCGAATCCGCACCGTGGAAGGAGCCGACGACACGGCCGCCATCCGCGAGGCCGTAGCCCGGCGCTTCCGCCCCCGCGACGACGAAAGCCACCCGCCGCCCGACGTGCTCCTGATCGACGGCGGTCGCGGCCAGCTCAACGCCGCGCTATCGGCCCTGGCCATGCTCGACGTCGAGGCGCCGGCGGTCATCTCGCTCGCCAAGCGCGAAGAGCTGATCTTCCGCCCCAACGTCGACGAGCCGCTCCGCCTAAGCCGCCGCTCCTACGCCCTGCGCCTCCTGCAATACGTCCGCGACGAGGCCCACCGCTTCGCCCAGCACTACCACCATCTGCTGCGGCGCCGCTCGACGCTGGGGGGGTAGTGCCACGAACCGCCCAAATCGGGCGCACCCTCCTCTGTCGAAATACTGCCTCAATGCGATCGGCCAGCCGAGGCGTAGGCCGGTTTCCCCGCGGGTTGAGGACGGGGGGAGTGGTTTGGCCTCGATTTCGGAGGGCGAAGGGCGGTGCGGGCCGGATTGCTGCAGAGCATGGAGATGCCTCGGGCGGTCACGGGGGAGAGCTGATTGCCCGGGCCCGAAGTTCTTGCACCCCGGGGGGCTCTGCGCGCGGGAGACGGCGTAAGGTATTGCGGCGCAGGGGTTTGGAGCCCATTAGGCAGCGGGCGTCAGGGCCGGGGGAGGCGGCTGGACGGGGCCGGCGGGCGATTTTCTTGGGAAAGTTGCTTGCCGAGTTGGTAGCGACCTGCTAGACTCCGAATCTGTGGGAAAAGCGCCCACCATGGCACCAAAACATAGGTTTGCGTGGGCAATAGGCCCACCAACGGCAGGCGGCCGGATTCGCACCGTTTCAGAAAGGACTCGCCGCCCGAAAGCTCCAAACCAGACATATCGCCGCCCATGCCCGAGCTGCCCGAGTTTCTCGAAGGGGAGTTCCGCTGCAAGCTCGACGCGAGGCATCGGCTGGCGGTCCCCCAGGCCCTGGCCGAGCCGTTCACGGCGGCCGGGGGGCCCTATGTCTTGGCCAAGGAGCGGCTCGGCTGCGCGTCCCTCTGGAACGCCGCAATTTGGGAGTCGACGGTCAACCTGAAGGTGGAGCTGGCCAGGCAGAAGGTCCGCGGCGGTCTGTGGAACCACCGCATTGAGCGGGCCCAGTTGTTCGGCCGGCTGCTGTCCACCCGCCATACGCGGGTGGTGATTGACAGGAAGTACCGGCTCGTGGTGCCCGAGGACGTTCGCCAGTTCCTGGGCCTTACCGAGCCGATCGCGAAGGCCCCGGAGGAGGGAAGCGAGGCGGGGCGGCACCTGACCGTGCTGGGGGCGGCCGTGTGTATCGAGATCTGGCACCCCCGGGCGTGGTTGAAGTACCTGGCCCGCCGCATGCCCAAGTTCCGCGAGCTGATCGAGGAGCTTTCATAACCCGTGAAGAGGCGGCCCGCCCGTCCGCGAAACCACTCCATGCCCGGTCCGGGGTTCCCGTTCCGGAATCCTCGGCGTGTCACCCCGGTGGGATTGTAAGTCACCAGGGAAGGATGGTTCGGGCGCATGAAGCGCCCACCTTCCCGAAAAGAAATACCCCGGGCCGGGCATGGACCTTCCTGGAATGATGATTGATGAAGGATGAAGTGTGAATTCAGGAATTGGGGCGGGCGCCGCTCTTGGCGCGCCCACCAGTATTCATCCTTCATCATTCACAATTCATCATTCACACCCCGACCGCCGCCTCCAGGGCCAAGAACCGCTCCAGCAGCGTGGTTCCCACGTCGGTCAGAAAGCTCTCGGGGTGGAACTGCACGCCGAAGAGCGGCCACTCGCGGTGGCGGATGCCCATGATCTCCCGGGTACCGTCCGGGGCGTCGCACCAGGCACAGACCTCGAGTTCCGCGGGCAGCGTGCCGGGCTTGACCATGAGGCTGTGATACCGTGTGGCCTCGAAGGGGTTGGCAATGCCCTCGTAGAATCCACGCCCGTCGTGCCGGATCATGTCGGTCTTGCCGTGCATCAGTCGCCCGGCGCGGACGATCTCCGCCCCGAAGGCCTGGGCGATCGACTGGTGACCCAGGCAGACGCCCAGCACCGGGATCTTGCCGGCGAAGTGCCCCGCACAGGCCATCGAGATGCCCGCCTCGTTCGGCGTGCAGGGCCCCGGCGAGAGGATCAGGTGCGTCGGCCCCATGGCGTCGATCTCCTCGACGCTGATCTTGTCGTTCCGCCGGACCACCAGATCGAGCGACGGGTCGATCTCCCCCAGCCGCTGCACGAGGTTGTACGTGAACGAGTCGTAGTTATCGACCAGGAAGATCATCGGGCGATTCCGGGGAGTAAAGCCGACTTTCGTTCCATCGTAGCCGCCCCGCCGCCGCTCGGCCAGGAGGCCCCGCCCACTCTCAAGTCTCCACGCCAAGGGCCCTCGGTGCCCCCCCGGCCCCGGCCCCTCATAGAGCGTCTCCGAAAAGGGGTCAGACCCCCTTGGCTTAAGGGGTCAGACCCCTTTTCGGATAGGCCCTTATCATCGTGGCCGCCCCCTTGCGCGGCGGCCAAAAACCGCCGTTGCGGGGCGCTCCCTAAAGTGGTTTACTGCAAGCACTAACGTCAATCTGGCCAACCCGGCGGATACGCCCCTCTGCCGCGGGGATGTCCACAAGAAGATGCGATGTCGCCAGAAGTCCCTTGCATACAACGACTTACGACGATACGGGTTAACGGGTGACCAACCGTGAACTTGGGGTTGGCGCGGCGTGAACTTGGGGTCAACCCGTGGTGAACTTGGGGTTGGCGCGGCGTGAACTTGGGGTTGACGTGTGATGAACCCCCCGCCCCACGAACCGGGCGGCTGCGTCTACCATGCCAGGGTGAAGGCCCTCCAGCCCCCGGCGACCCGCCCGCGCCCTCTACGCCCGCCTCCAAGAGCCGCCGGGCGCCGAAGAGCACCTCTTCGACGAGGCCATCCGGCGCCGCGAGGACCAGCAGTTCCGGGACGAGTTCGTCCGCCTCGGGCTGGCCTACGCCTGCGGCGAGAACAACGTCACACGGCCGTAGGCGCCCCACCCCGTAGCATGGGCCCCCGGCCCGTGAAGAAGCTCTCGGGGCAGCGCGAAGTGGGGCAGCATCCCGAAACTTCCGAAGGGCCTTGATCGTAACCTTGCCAACTGCTAGCAGTCTTCGTTGTTGAGTGGCAACTGGAAGCGATGCAGCCTTGTGGGGGGGGCGACAAGTGCTCGCCAGGGTGGCATGGGGGCGTATCACGC
>Ga0180438_10006818_pt1 | contig 15297 bp, 19 predicted proteins | sample SS_ome_12_FD_132455 | JGI IMG/M metagenome (GOLD analysis project Ga0180438, IMG submission 132455) | Hypersaline lake sediment archaeal communities from the Salton Sea, California, USA - SS_3_D_2 metaG | ecosystem: Environmental > Aquatic > Non-marine Saline and Alkaline > Hypersaline >...
GAGCCCTAGGCCGAGGCCGGCTGATGGCTGACGAGAAGAAGAAGAAGAAGGCTCCGACGAAGAAGGAACTCGTCGATCTGATCGAACGGCTCCGCAAGGCCGGCGCCCAGAAAGACGAGAGGATCCGCGAACTCGAGGCCGAGATCGAGAAGCTGAAGGGTCCGGTCACCGTCGCGCCGGGCCCGGCGATTCCGCGCGGCAAGGCGGCGAAGCGCCGCCGAGCCGACGTCGCGCGATTTATGACGGTGACACGCAAGCCAGCGACGCCGTCGGAGTAGAGAGGTGAAGGCATGGCGATCACGCCGTCGATTGCGGAGCTTGAAGAAGCGCTCGCAGCGATCGACGCACAGATCGCTGAGTTGCTAGCCGTACCTCTCGACGGCCAAGTTGGGCGAACTCGGATCGGGCTGAAAGGAAACCTCGACGAGCTGAGGCGCCAACGCGCCCAGCTTCTCGGCCAGATCCGAGCGGCGAAGATCCGGCAAGGCACGATCAGGCCGGCGAGCCGAGAGGTTTACTGATGCCGCTCGACGGCGACGCATGGGCCGATCGTGCCTCGGCCTTCTTCACCTATCTGGCCGGTCAGTCGCCGTTGACGATCGAGCGTTGGGATCCTTCGATCGGCGCCGCCATTGGCGATCCGATCCCCTTCATTCATGACGAACGGACGCGCGACCTTGAAGCCACCGAGGCCGGTTCGCTGGCCGACGAAGAGCTAGTGATCTACACGTCAACGCCGCTTGCCGAGGGCTTGACGTATCGCTACCTTGCCGAATCGTACACAGCCGAAGAAGTCGAGATCGATCGCTCGGCCTCGGCCGACAAGACTTGGCCTTGCCGGGCCGTCATGAGAAAGCATGCCGCGTGATACCTTCACTTGGAAGACGATCGGGCCGGAGCTCGTCGCAACTGACGAGCGGATCCGGGCGGCGGCCGTGCGCGGACTTCGGCAAGCGGCGAGACTCGGAAGGGCCGAAGTCGTCAAAGAGATCCGAGGGAACAAACCGTTCCCTCTCGTCGATCTTGGCGAACTCCTGAGAAGTCCGAAGGTGACGCCGATCAAGGAAGGGGCGATCCTTGAAGTCACGGCGCCGCATGGAACCTATCAGGAGTTCGGCACCGGACCGGCGGCTGGCAATGCGCCCTTCACGCCGCCCTTCGAAGTGATCCTTGAATGGGCGCGACGCAAGGCGCGCGGATCGTCGAAGAAGAAGCGCACGAGCCGGAAGCGCCGGAAGCAAGGCGCCGAAGACTCGGTCCAGAACTTGCTTGATCAGTCGCGCCGCCAGCTCTCCGAGAGTCGAAAGCACTTGGCGGCGGCTCGCAACCTTCTCGCAACGCCGGAGGCGCGCCGGGCGAAGTCGGCCAAGCGTCGAGTCGCAAAGGCCAAGCGAGCCGCAGCGCGAGAGAAGAAGGCGCGCGTTATGGCTGGCGCTGTGTGGACCTCGATCCGGCGAAAGGGAATGAAGCCGAAGCGCTACTATTCTCGCGCCTCTCAGAAGTTCCCCGATCACGTCGACAAGATGGTAAGGCGCCAAGTCGACAAGGTGAAGCGCTGATGGCGCTCGACGACTCGATCGAGAAGACGGCGCGAGAGGTGATCCGGGCTTGGGTCGAATCGCTCGGCCTCGCCCCGGCGCCGACCGTGGTTCAAGTCGAAGAGCCGAAGCCCGATGCGAAGCGGACTTTGCCGACTTTCGGCGTCACCTTCGGCGCCGAGGAATGGGAAACGCAGCTAGCGGAGCAAGTCGGCCAAGTCGGGGATCGGGCGATCCTCGACTTCGGAGGCGTCAGCGCTGAAGCCGGGCTCGTTTGGCGCTGTGCCAGCGAGGAAGACGCCGAGGCGTTCCGCAGCCAGTTTCGAGCCCGGTTCCTTCTGAAGACGCAGGAAGAAACGCCAGGCAAGCCGGCCGGCTCGCTTGTCGTGAAGCTTCCGGCCGACTTCTTCGGCGTCTTCCCCGGTACGGTGACCCTCTACCTTCAGACGGGAAACAATCTGATCTTTCCCGAAAGGCGCGAATCCGGGCTCGTCGATTATTGGGTCTTGACCCATTCGGCGCTCGTGACGCTACCCTTGTTGGTGTTGGAGCCTTTGCCGGGGACCGGCTTCATGGATATTCTGATCAACGCCGGCCAAGCCGACGTCGACCCGTTCGATATGAATAACTACGGAGGGCCGTAGCATGCCGCTCGTCGAGTTTTTCACCGAGGATCCCGGCCTGGAGATCCTGGTCAGTCACACGAAGATCAATCTGATCGAGAAGCTGGCGCTTGGCGTGCGATTCGCAGCTGGGCGAGGCACCGTCGGATACGTCGCCGCCGTCGTCGACGATCGGGGCGCTGCGGCTGTCCCGTATCAGCTCAGCTCGCCTCGCGACTTGGAGACCTTGTTCGGAGGTTTCCGGTCGTGGCTTGGTGACGCCGTCCCGGCTGGCGTCGAAGGCACGCTTGCCGGCGGAACGTACGAAGATCGGGGCGCTGCGTCGGGCTATCTCGGCAACGGATACGCCATGGCGAAAGGGCTCGACGCGCCGATCGTCGTGCTCCAAGTCCCCGATCTCGCGATCAAGGATGACTCGATCGGAGCCTCGCCGGCCGGCGAAGACGTGTTGATCACCTTCACGCGAGCAACGGCCGCATATGGCGCCTATCAGCTTCCGGCCGGCACTCGGATCAGCGACGGCGACTTGTCGACCCCGTATGTCCTGGCGACACTCGAGGCCGTGTCATGGGGCGAAACCGAGACGGGCGACAAGACGGTCCGTTGCCGGCAAGCCTCGCCAGCCTCGACGACTCCGGTCGCTGTCAACCTTGTCGACACCTTCGTTGACTCGCCCGACGATTCCAACGTCACGATCGCGACGACGGCGACGACGGTCCCCGACGCAATCGACGCGGCCGAGTTGGTGGCGAGGTACGAAGACGCCTTGACCCACCTTCTCGACAACGCGCCCGGCCGGCTGGTCGAGCTTGTCGTGACGGATCGCACCGAATCCGGTGTCGGTGACGCCGTCGGGGATCATTGCTTCGACGCCAGCTCGCAAGGCTATTTTCGCCTCGGCATGATCGCGCCGCCTCTCGGGACCACGGCGACGGACGCGCGCGCCGCCTCCGGCAACGGGATCGCTCGCACGACGCTTCAGCGTTCATACGTGAGCTATTGTCATCCGGGCTGGTCGCGCCAATTCCGCACCGACAGCGACAACTTGAACGCTGCGGCGAATTGGGTCGCGAACATGGCTAGCCACGTTGCTTTCGCCTTCCTCGCCGCTCAGCGCCGCCCGGAAGAGAATCCGGCCCGGCCGCATCCGATCCTCACTTCGTACAAGATCACCGGCGTCGAGCCCTTGCCGGCCGGCCAGCCGGACCGGAAGGCGCACGAGCAAGCCGGGATCACACAGCCGATCCTTGACTTGGACTTCGGCACGCAACAGCCGGTCGCGACGTACCACGCGAGCCCGATGGCTGACGCCGTCTTGAAGTTCGCAACGCGCCGCATGGCGTTTTGGCTATATCGCCAGCTCGTCGCGTTGGCGGCGCCCTATCACAAGGCTTTCGCCTCTCAGAGCAACCGGAACGGCCTGTTGTCCGCGATCGACGGCTTCCTAGAGAGGCTGAAGAATGACGAGAGGATCGCTGACTATGTCCCGGCCCAGGGCGATTGGGACGCCGTCAACTCGCAGTTCACCGTCAGCGTTGCGATCGAAGAGGTCGGAAACCTCGACGTGATCACGCTTCGCCCGACGTTCGGACCTTCGGCTGTCGCGGATAGCGACGTCGCCGCCTAGGAGATCAAGTCATGTCGCAGTTTCCGCGAGCCTTTGATATCACGCTGTCGATCCGAGTCGACGGCGCGCCTTCAACGCCTCTTCGGATCAACTCCGGTTCGTGGAATCGGGGGATGACGACGGAAGAAGTTCCGCTTGTCGGTGAAGACGTCCCCGACGTCGACGGGATCAACGGCTTGAAGGTGTTGACGCTCGACAGCAACGCCGGGCGCTGGATCTTCGATCTCTTCGACGCACAAGAGCGAAAGAACAGCGGCGAGGCGCCGGATACCGTCATCGATGCCGAGTTCTCGATCGATCTCGGCGGCGGCGACGTTGCGACCTATCTGATGCCGGATTGCGTCGCGCACGAACCAGGAACCACCTTCGGAGGCTCGACAGAGCGCGTCACCGAGTCGGTCTCGCTGACGTCGAAGCGAGCCATCCGAAGAAGCTAGGAGCCGTGAAGCATGCCACGCATTCACACCTTCAAGACGCCGGAGCCCGGCAAGATCGAGATCTTGGAGATCACCGGGACAGAGATCCAACGTATCGCGGAGCAAGCCGCAAAGGACCATCCGCTCGACATTGTCAGCGGTAGCGTGATCGAGGCGAAGCTGAAGCGCCTCGCTTGCATCCGTGCCTATCGTCGAGACGATCCCGAGCCGCAGCCGGAAGGCGTCGCGAAGTCGCCTCTCGTCGACATACGGGTCTCGTCTGACGTTGGAGCTCACGACGTGCTAGCAGCCATGTCGGCCCGTGCGCTCGCCTTCCTCGATCGCGCGATTGATCACGTTCACGAAGTCAGGCCGGAAGAGCTGAAGCCTTTTTTGTCGACTCAAACCGTGACGGAGGTGTGACCGACGGAGAAGACGAAGACGAAAAGCCGCCAGATCGCACCGGAGCCGGAATGCTGCGGCAATTCTGGACCGACGTCGGGATCGTCGAGCGCTATCTTCATCAGCCGTATCCGGTGATCCTGGCGATGACGGCGCGAGAGTTCCGCTTCCATGTCGTGACGGCGTGTTACTGGCGCTGGAAAGAGATCGACAGCATGACGCACGAAGAAGACTGAGGCGCGCCCGTGGCGGATATCAACAAGACGGTCAAGACGACTTACAAGCTTGACGCCAAGCAAGCGGAGCAAGCCGCCAAGCGCCTTCGGCGCCGAATGGGAATGCTTGGCCGAGCGGCCGACAAGGTATCCGGCAGAATCGGAGGGCTCGGCCGAATGCTTGCGGCTCCGGCCGGGCTCGGCCTCGCCGGCGCCGCCGGCTTGGTGAAGCATATCGTCGACGTCGGGCGCGAGGCGCAAGACTCCGAGTTGCAACTGACCGGGCTTCTTCAGGCCGTCAGCCGATCGAGCAACCTTCCCCTTGAAGGATTCGAGCAAGCTCGGAAGACGGCATCGGCTTTGCGTCAGGAGTTCATACGGCTGGCGCAAGACTCGCCGGTCGCAGCGAAAGACGTGCGCGAGGCGTTCGAAGTCGCCGTGTTTCCGCTGACTGGCGCCGGGCTATCGCTAGAACAACAGTTGAAGTTCGCGCGAGGCGTCGCCGTTGCTGATCTCGCCAGCGTCGTGAAAGGCACGGTCGCGAGCGACGTGCGCCAGCTCTTCCAAGGGATCAGCAATCCGCGACAGATTCAAACGGCGCTCTTGAAGCCGATCGCCAAGCAAGTCGCGGATCTGGCGAAAAAGGGGAACATGGCCGAGGCGGCGAAAGTCATCAGTCGCCAGTTGACGCCGGATCCGAAGCTTCTGAAAGCATACGGCCAATCCGCGACCGGCATGCTCGCGACGTTGGGCGACAAGATACGGATCGTGAAGGAAAAGGTCGCCGGACCCTTGCTCGAGTTCCTGATCGAGAAGACCAGCGAATGGGGCGAATGGCTGGAATCGAACAAGGATCGAGTCGCGGAAGTCGCCAAAGAGATCGGCAAGGGGATCGTCAAGGCCGTCAAGGCTGTGATCAAGGCCGTCAAGTTCCTTGCGGACAACTGGAAAACGATCTTGACCGTCGTCAAGGTGTTGGCGGCTGTGTGGATCGGAGCAAAGCTCGTCAAGGGCTTGACCACGATCATCAGCCTCGCCAGCCGTTTCGCCGGAGCCATGCGAGCGGCATCAGCGGCGGCGGCTTCCGCGAGAGCGACAGCTGGCGGCGGCGGTCGCGGAGTTCTCGGCAAGCTTGGCCGAGTTGGCGGCGCCATCGGTCTCGCAGCGACGGCGGCGGCCGTTGGCGAAGACGTTGGGGAAGGGCTCGCCTCCGTCTTCGCCGGCAAGGAAGGGCGATCGGCTGTTGCTCGGCTGGAAAAGATGAAAGCCGAAAGCATGACGAAAGACGAATACAACGCAATGATGCGCCAGCATGCGGCGCGGAAGAAGAAGCCCAGCGAGAAGAAGCTTGAAGAAGACGCCTTAAAGGCGCAGATCGATCCGACAAAGCAGAAGAGGCGAGGCGGCGGCGGCGGCGGCCGAATGAAGGTGAAAAAGCTTGAAGCCGCCAGTTTGGAAGTTCGCGATCGTGACTTTGCGCGCGCGTCGAGCCGCTTTGTCGTCGGCGTCCGTCGCGAGTCGCGAGCCATGCGCCAGATCGCCGGCCTCGGCCTAGGTGCCGGAGCCGTCGGCGTCGGGGTCCGCTGATGCCGGGGATCTTCCGAATCAGGCAACTCGAGCCGCCTCGGCGCGTTCTCACGCTGCGAGGCCGGGCCCTTCCCAAGCAAGGTTTCGAGTTCTCGCGCGAGCAAAGAGGCGAGACGCGCTGGCAAGTCGGCAGCAACGAAGGCGAGCCGCTGTTGTCGGGGACCATGCTCGACGAGACCGAGTTCGACTTCAGTTGGAAGCGCCAAACGCTGGGCGACGGCGCGGAAGTCGACGGCTCGCGCGTCAACACCGTCGAGGATCTGGTCAAACTCGTTTGGGACATGATCGGAGATTCGGTGCTAGTCACCGTGAGCTGGGATCGTTGGGAATTCCTTGGCTGGCTCCGGCGAATCGACGTACCGATCGAGCGCCCCGGCGAGTTCGCCGTGACGCTTACTGTCGAATGGGTCAAGGAAGGCGATCGAAACCAGCAACGCCGGAAGAAGCCGGCGGCTGACTTCAAGACGACGATCACGACTTTCGCTGATTCGTGGTCAACGGCGCTTCGCTCGATTCGACGGCCGCTCGCCCTCGCTCGCGAGGCACAGCAACAGGCCGAGGATCAGATCGTCAAGGTGAACGACAAGATCCGCGAAATGAATCGCACGCAACTCGCGTTTCGCGACGCTGCGGTCCAGTCGATCAACGTCGCCGGCCGGATGGCTGAAAGCTTCTCGTCGATCGCGCGCGAATCGGCAACGCTTCGCACCGTCGCCGGCCGGCCGCCTCACGAAGTAATGCCGACGGACGAGCCAGCAAGCCGAGTCATCCTGACGAGCTATCAAGCCCGGCTCCAACGGGCCGCATGCGGCGCATTGTGGCAAGCTTCGTCAGAGCGGCGCCGCCTTCTCTCGGAGGCTCGCCCCGACGTTCTCTTCCGCCACGTCGCCTTCGAAGACGAAGATCTGAGGCTTCTCGCCTGGCGTACCTACGGACGGATCGACGCATGGCAAGACGTCGCACGCTTCAACGAGCTGAGCGGATCGACGCTGCGGAAAGGCCAGATCGTTTTGATGCCACGGCTTGAAGCCGCCGGGATCTCGTGAGTTTCGCCGTCGAGGGCGGCCGGCCGCAGCCGGAGGAAAACACGGCGCCGCCTTCCGGGCGCTCGTCTCCGATAGGGCTCGACCGCCCGGCGGCGCTGCGGATCGCCTATCGTGTCGATCTAGAGATCCAGCTGAAAGAGATCCCGACGGGGAAGCTACCGGAGCAAGGCACCGAGGCGATCGACGCTATCGCTGACGTTCTCGCCGGCGTGCCGGCCTTTGCCGATCTCGGCTTCCCCACGAAGGAAGAGCGGCGCGAAGCCGAGGCGGAACGGATAGCGGAGATCGAGAAGGAAAACACCGAGCTTGAAACGGCGATCATTCAAGGGATCGTCGCGCTGGAATGGGAACACACAAGGAATCCGCCGAGCGTTGCCGACTTGTTGGAAGTCACGATCCCGTCGCGCTTCCTTCCCGTCGATCTCCGAGTGCCGGAGGCGATCAGGATCCAAGGATGGCCGTTCGTTTGGAACACAACGGCCGAGACCTTCGACGATCGGCTTGATCGTTGCCAGCCTGGCGATCCGGCTCATTTCGCCGGCATCGTCGACAATATCGAAGCAAACCGGAAGGCCGGAACGCTGACGCTCGCTTGTCGCGACTTGACGGCGATCTTGTTGGGCCGAGAGGTGTCGGGCGCGACGCTGCGAGGGCTCAATATGCGGAGCCCGGCCGAGGATCTGTGCCGAGAGTTGATCGACAAGTCGGTCCCCGGCGGCGATTGGGACGTCGAGACGCGCGGCAAGCTCCGCACGGCGTCTCGGAGCCCGGCGCGGATTCTGTCGGACGAGAAGCGGAAGCGCGTCAAACGCGAGCGGCTGGTCTTGGTGAATCACCTCGAGTACGCCAAAGACGTCGAGAAGCTGAGCTATCAAGAGTCGAAGACTTACGGCCATTCGATCATCGATGCCGACGGGAACGACGTCTCCGAGTTCAACACAGCCGAGGGCGATACCTACAACCAACTCCACACAAGGAAGACGGAGGGCGGCGGAACGTCCGAGGTGAGACAATGGCGCGTTCCCCATGGCACGGTGATCACCAACACAGCGGAGCACAACGCTTCGGAGTATGAAGTCCGCACGTTCACCCGGACGATCACGATCCGCGTACCTCCGACGACTGAAGCTGTCTTCGGCTCCGAGAAGCTGACGGTCTGGGATGCGATCACCAAGCTTTGCCGGAAGCTGTCGATCATTCCTGAAGTCGCCCTCGGCGCCGACGGCTCGCCGTTGGTTGTTCTCGTCGACGCTGAAGACTATCTCGACGGCCGCTTTTTTCGCGCCTTTGCGCGTTATGACAAGGAACTCGGCAAAGAGCGGAAGCACAGGATCGTTACATACGGGCTCGACGTCGCGGAGCTTGCCGAGTCGCGCGATCTGACGGCTGGCGATCGTATCGATTGGGTCGAAGTCGTCGCCATCGATCCAGACAAAGGGGTCACGCGCCGAGAACGCTTCGGGAAGCCCGGAGCTCGCGCCGAAGGCACCGGCATACAGATCCCGTTTCATGGGACAACGAAGCGGTCGCACTTGAAGCGGCTCGCCCGTCAAGCATGGCACAACGCAAACGCCGGAGAACTTCAACTCAGCGCCGAGATCGACGTGCCTTGGACGACCGGCGGCGGCGTCGACGATCCCGACTTGCTCCAAGCGGCGGCCGGAACGATCGTCGAAGTCGCTTTCGCTGCGGCGAAGCGCTACCGGGGAAAGGCGCTTGAAGACATATTGAAGGGCCCTCCGATTTTCCTTCCGGCTCAGGCTGCCAAAGCACTCGGCCGAGCGAGCGAGAGGGCGGCGCCTTCGTTGGTGTTTCAGATCGCGGAATTGGTACACTCCGGCTCAGGAGAAGGCGCCGGCGCCTATTCATGCGCCTTGACGCTTCAAACCATGCTCGACGACGGACTGAGCCCGGAAGAATTGGAGGCGGCCGATACCTGATGGCTGAAAGCGTCGCCAGGCTGACAGAGAATCCGAAGGTCCGAAACGGGGTCCGAACGGTGCGTTGTGAGCTGGCGAGTTCGGGCTATCCGGCGACGGCCCGGATCCATGATCGGCCCGGAGACTGGTATCCGTATCAGAAGGGCGATCGAGTCACGGTGCGGATCGTCGAGGGCGACTCGGCCGCCGGCGTGATCGTGACCGGCCTGTATGGAAGCGATCCGAGTGCGAAGAGCGGCAACAATAGGGTCGTCTCCGCTCGCTCAGGCGATCTCGAATTGCAAGCGCCGGAAGGCTCGGTCCGAGTAACGGCCAAGGAATGGGTCCGGCTCGGCACCGGAGAAGACGAAGATCAAAAGGCGGTCGCGATCGCTGACGAGACGGCGCGCGACACCTTCAGCCTTCAAGCCCAGCTCGATCAAGCGCTGGCTGCGATCTCAGCCGCCGATCCTACTTTGGGCGCGGCTTTGCTTGCTGAAATGGTGAAGGTGATCCCCGGATGGACCCCGTTGCCGTACCTCGGAGATCCGCAAGTTCGCGCGCCTGATGCCAAGCCAGCCGTCGACGTGTTGGCGAAACCGGAGGATTGATACCGATGGCGCTTCCGACTCCTAACTATCCCGGCGCCCTATGGGACGGAAACGAGCAATCGACGGCGAACGATCCCGGCGTCGAAGATCCGACGCTTGCCGAGGGCCGAGATCACAACGAAATGGCGGCCGAAGTCGTCGCCATTGCTGACGACTTGCGAAACGCCTTCGACGAAGTCGGAGAAGCGAGCATGCAAGCGGCGATCGCGTACCTTCTGACGAGGGTCGACGATCTCTTGACTCACGCGAGCCAGCATAAGCACGGAGGCTCCGACGAAGTCGCCCAGTCGTCGCCCGGCGTCAACGCGATCCCGAAAGCCGGAGCCCTCGGCACGCTTTCGAGCGGCTGGCTTCAGCAAGCAACCGAGTCGGCAAAGGGCGCCGCCGAGATCGCAACGCTCGTCGAGACGCTGGCCGGCCTCGACGACTCTCGGATCGTCACGCCGCTGAAGCTGGCCGGCTGGCATGCCCAGACCGATCCCTTCGGACAAGACTACCAACGAGCCGCCAGCCTGGCTCGCTCGACGACAACGAGCTTGACCTTCCTGACGAAGACGAGCTTGACGACGCCGGCGCTGACCGGAACGTATCGCGTGAGCTGGGAAGCGATCGTTGATCAGGCTGCTACGAACCAATTTGTCGAAGCCCAGCTCTACAATAACACCGATGCGACGGTCGAGCATGGGCCGGCCATCTTTCGGCCGACGAACTCGGCCGAGCGATCGCCCGTTCGCGGACATTCGATCGTCACCTTCACCGGCGCGGCAAAGACTTTCGAGATCCAGTATCGGGCGACGGGATCGACGGCCGGGATCGCTCAGGCGCGGATCGAAATATGGAAGGTGTCGGCATGATGACCCCGGATCTTCGACGAGCCGGCGCCGCTTTCGCTTTGTGTAGCGTCGGAGCGTTTCGCACGACTCAGGACAAGGCCGACGCCTCCGACGCCTCTCGGGGCGATTCTGGCGGCTTCTCGGCTGTGAGGTGATCGGATGGCTTCCTATCCATACGACTGGACCGACTTCCCAGCCGGCGAGACGCTGTGTTGTGAGAAGCTGACGGCTCGCGTCGAGGCCGAGGCGGCGATCACAACGGAGATCGACGCCGTCTCGACGGACGGCGAAGCCGAGACCGTGATTTTCGACTTTGCCGACACGCTGTCCGGCTCCGAGGTGACGGCGCTCGACGCGCTCGTTGCTGGTTACGAATGCGAGACGCTGGCCGAGTTGAAGCTTCGCCTCGTCTCGGAGCTTGACACGATCACGCGCGAATACATGACGAGCCGATATCCGAGCCATGATCTGGATCTCTGGAATGGGATCTTGACGGATGCCGTCGCCAACGGCTTGACGAACCGGGCGGCGTACGTTGGCGGAATCCTGAGTTGGGCAATGTCGCTCAGCGTCGGATACTTCGATCCGAAGAAGGCTGCGATCAATGCCGCAGCCGACAAGGCGGCGGCCGAGGCCGTCACCTTCAGCGCCGACGATTGCGCCTCGACGTTCGATCCGACCGATCCAGGCGCCACGATCGCCGCAGCGCTCGCAATCGAGGATTGAGCATGCTCGCACTAGCTCTCAGCGGCGGCGCATCGCGCAGAGCGTGGCAAGCCGGAAGGCTGAGCGCGATGCGCCGCCAATGGGAGATCGTCTCCGGCGTCAGCGTCGGATCGATCAACGCCGCACACCTCGCCCAATACGAGATCGGGGACGAAGACAGAGCGGCCGAAGATCTCCGAGCCCTTTGGCACAGCGTCACGACAAAGCAAGTTCACCGGCGTTGGTTCCCCTTCGGCATGCTTCACGGCCTTTGGCGGCCCGGCGTGAGAGACGTGCGCCCCCTTCGGAAGTTCCTTCTTCGACACTTGGAGCCGTGGCGGATCCGCGACTCCGGCCGCCGTCTCGTGATCGGCGCCGTCACCTATTCAACGCGCCGCTGGGTCGAATGGACCGAAGTCGACGCGCCGATCGTTGTCGACGCCATCATGGCTTCGTGCGCGATCCCTTATGCTTTCGAGCCGCAGCCGACGAAGACGATCGACAGCTGCGGCGAAGTCTTGCCGGGCCCGTTGTGCGTTGACGGCGGGGTCCGAACGGTGATCCCCGTCGAGTCGCTGGTCCGTCGCGGAGCGACTGAGATCGACGCGCTGTTGTGCTTTCCGCTTCAGCCGCCGCCGGCTGAGCCGCCGGCCTCGGCGCTATCGGCTGGGCTTGAAGCCGTCGACACACAAAGCCTTCAGATCGCAGCCGATGATCTACAATGCGAACTCGCCGGCGCTGAGCTGACTGTGTATCGGCCGGATCGAGACCTCGGTGACGGGCTCGACTTCTCGCCGGAGCAATCGGCTTGGCGCTGGCGGCTTGGCGAGGAAGGGATCGGCTGATGCAATGGGGCGAGCCATGGGGAAGCGGATCGGCATGGGGCGCAATCGGCGCCGACACGCTGGTCGCGATCGTACAGACGAGCGAGATCGAGATCCTGACGATCTGGTCGGCTTGGTGGAATCCTTCCGGGCCCGGCTTCGCGCCTGAATCATGGCAACTCGAGGCCGAATCCGGCTTCGTGGCGCCGCTCGTTGTCCGAGTCTCCGAGCCGTCGCCGCCCGACTTCGAATTGACTCTGACGCTCGATCAGCCGCTCGTCGAAGGCGTCGAGTATACGTTGACGCCTCTTGCTCCGCTCGGAGGCACGATCCCCGACGGGGGATCGTTCGTGGCGAAGCAAGTAAACCTGACGCAGCAACCCGATCTCGACTTGCTCGACTTGCTGGCGCCGCCTTTCGAGCCATGGGCGATCAGCGCCGGCGGCGATCATGTCATGGCTTCGGGTTTCGAGACGTTCCGAAAGCTCGTCATCGACAGGCTTCTGACGGTGCGCGGTTCGGTTCCATGGGATCCCGACCACGGCTCCGACTTGCCGCACAAAGGGCCGAGGCCGATCGACTTGACGACGGAGGCGGCGCGGATAGAGCGGCTTCTATCCACGGTCCCCGGTATGCTATCCGTCGGCGTGACGATGCGTTGGGACGGACAACAGCTAGTCGCGGATATCGACGCGCGAGGCGACGCCGGAGCCATTCAGGAAAGCGTGAGGCTGTAACATGGTTGCGACGCATGAAGAGCTTTTCGAGATCGCGTTGACTGAGGCGCTTTTTCAGTCGACCGCCGTCTCGGAGCAAGTCGCACGGGCGCAAGGCTCGACCCTGTATTGGGAACTCAATTCGATGGCGGCGCCGGGCGCTGAAGTCGGCTTCGAAGTCGCTGAGCGCTTCCGAAATAGCTTCCTCGACACGGCGACGGGCCCGGCCTTGGATCGGCTCGTCTCGGATCGCTACAACACGCAACGCCAGCCGGCGACGGCGGCGATCGTCGAAGTCGAGTTCACGCGCGCGACGTCGGTCGGGGACTTGACGATCCCGGCCGGGACAACGGTTCAAACCGAGGATCAGACGATTCGATTCACGACGGATCGGGACTTGGAGATCCCCGACGGCTCGGCCGTTGGCACGGTGCGCGCTACCTCGGCCGGCCTCGGAGCGGATCAGCGAGTCGAGGCTGACACGCTGATCGAACTCAGCGGCGGCGCCATCGAAGACGGCTTGACGCTGACGAATCCCGAACGGAGCGCCGGCGGCAACAATCGCGAAACGGATGGCGAGCTCCGCGCGAGAGTGCGAGGGATCTTCGTCAACGCGCGCCGTGCGACGCTGTCGGCGTTGGTTCAAGGCGCCCTTGAAGTCGATCAAGTTCGGACGGCGGCGGCATACGAGCCGACCGACGACTTCGGCTGTCCTGTTGGCGCGGCAACCGTCGTCATCGCGGACAACGCCGGCAACTCCAACTCAGCGCTTGAAGCCGAGGTGTCGGAAGCGTTGGAAGAATGGCGAGCGGCTGGCGTCCCCGTCGACGTCGTCGGAGGTGTCAGGACGGAGCGCGATATCAGCGTTGCGATCGTCTTCGAATCCAACACGTCGAGCGAGGCGGCGCTTTTGTCCGTCCGTCGCGCGATCGTCGCCTTCGTGAATCGCCTCGCGCCTCGCAGCGAAGACACGGTCGAAGAAGCCGTGGCGGCGGCGAAGTCGATCTTGACTCCGGGCTTGATCGAGACGGCGGCGCGCACCGTGCCTCGCGTTCTCGGCGTCACGGTGTTGTCGCCGGCGGCGACGGAAGTTCCCGAAGTCGGGCAAGTCATCCGAACGAGCCTCGGAAGGGTTAGCGCCTCATGACGACGCATCCGATCCCGTACAAGACGCGCGACGAGCTTTTTGACTTCGTGATCCGGGCCCTTCCCGATCACGTCAAGCAAGAGCTGGCCGACGGCGGGATCGAGACGTACAAGGCGATCGCCAACGTTTGGGAACGAATGAGCCGGCGTGCTTTCGAGCATGCCGAGTCGACCTTCATTCTGAAGGCGACGGGAGAATCGAGGGCGACTGCGACGGCTCGGATCATCAGAGTCGACGCGAGCTATCGTGTCGGCTTTCGAGCTGGGCAAACGATCGCCCAGACTCGGTGGGGAATCCGCTATCGGCTCGTCGAAGATCTCGACATAGGGATCGGCGTCAACGTGACCCCGTTGTTCCCAATCGAAGCCGAGTTCTCCGGCTTCGACGGCAACGTGAGGATCCAGGCCGTCGCCCGTTGGGGGCTTCCTGATGGCGTCGACAGGAAGAGCGAGATCGCTTGGCTCGACGGGATAGCCGACGCCGACAAAGATACCTTTCTTGCGGCCGTCGATCTCGGCTTCGACTTCAGGACGGCGAGCGCCGTCAACGGAGCCTGGATCGAAGGGAAGACGGCCGACCAGCCATGGATCGAGGGCGGCGCACTCGCGACGCTCGACTTGCTGGCTCAAGAGCGAGGCTTGCCACGCCTTGAAGGTGAAACCGACGTTGCGCTTCGACGCCGGATCCGAGTGCTTCCCGATACCGTGACGCCGGCCGGCATCCGTCGCGCCGTCGCTTCGTACCTTGAAGGCACCGGCGCGACTTTCGAGCTATTGGAGCCGCCCGACTATGGCTGGGCAATCGAAGACGATCCGCAAGGTGCGATCGGGCTGAATCCTATCGCCTCGATCCCGGCCTTCGTGATCGTCGTCTCCGGCCTCGAGTTCGAAGCCGACGGCTGGGCAATCGGTGACGATCCGTTGGGCGCCATCGGCACAACACCGATCGGCGTTGGTGATCCGTCACACGATGCGATACTTCAGGGTCTCCAAGATCTGATCACCAAGATCCGGGCGGCTGGCGTTTGCGGCCGAGTCGTCGAAGCCGCGTGAGGTAGCTATGTCCGAAGTCTCGTCGATTCATTTCAC
>Ga0180438_10006819_pt1 | contig 15297 bp, 9 predicted proteins | sample SS_ome_12_FD_132455 | JGI IMG/M metagenome (GOLD analysis project Ga0180438, IMG submission 132455) | Hypersaline lake sediment archaeal communities from the Salton Sea, California, USA - SS_3_D_2 metaG | ecosystem: Environmental > Aquatic > Non-marine Saline and Alkaline > Hypersaline >...
CGTACAGCAGTATGTCGAAGACCCTCTTTCTGAGGAAGTTCTGAAGGGGAGCTTTCCGGAAGGTAGCTGTGTTGAGGTGCGTAAAGACGAGCATCAGGAGCGGCTAACGTTCTTGAGAGTGGACAAGGTGCAAGAAGGGGCGCCGATTTGAGCAAGCTCAAATTCTGGCTGATTGTCGCTCTTCTGTCCGTCCTTCAGATCCTGTTCCCCGCCCATGTCGCCGTGGCGCAGAACGACGGCGCGCTCATCAAGGAGGTTCGCGTAAACGGCAACCACCTTGTTAGCGATCAGCTGATCCTCTCCCATATCGAAACGAAACCCGGCGATTCACTCAACAAGGGCGCGATCCAGCGCGACATTAAGCGTATCTTCGACCTCGGGCGCTTCAAAACAATACTCGTCGACGTGACCGACGTCGAAGGTGGTGTGGCGGTCAGTTTTATCGTCAGCGAGAAAAGCGTCGCCAGCGAGATACGCATCATCGGTAACACCAAGATCAGAGAGAGGACTATCAAGGACACTATCTCGCTCCGGCTGGGCGAGAGTTGCGAGCCGGACATACTGAAAAAGGATGCTGAAGCAATCCTGAAACTATATGAGGAGAAAGGGTTTCCGAACGCCTCGGTGTATGTCGAAGTCGAGACCATCGATCCATCCAAAGTTCGCGTCACGTATGAGATAACTGAAGCACAAAAAGCTCGCATCCGTGGTATAGAGATCGAGGGGAACACCGTCTACACCGACCGGGAGATCCGCAAGAGGCTCAACACCCGCACCGCCAAGGTATGGTTCATCGGTGGCAGGTACGACGAGATGGCGTTCCAGGAGGATCTCGACCGTATAAAAGCCATGTACGGCGAGAAGGGATACGTCGAAGCCGAGATCGCGAGCACGTCGTTCGATTTCTCCGCCAACGGCAAGAGCATGTTCATAACCATTGCGGTAAGCGAGGGACCTCAGTACCACGTGGCAAGCGTTGGCGTAAAGGGCAACGAGGTATTCGCCGATGAGGAGATCATGGAACTGGTCCGGCTCAAAGAAGAAGACGAGTTTAACCGTTTCCAGGTTCTCCTCGACGGCAGGAATGTTTCGACGTTCTATTCCGACGCCGGTTACGTCTATGCGGCTGTCCTCCCGGAGGTCACACTCGATGAGGACAAGAAGATAGCACACGTACTCTATTCGATACAAGAGAAAGAGCTGGTATACCTCGGACAGATCGAGATCGCCAACAACATCAAGACCAAGGACGAGGTGATCCGACGCGAACTTACCATGTATCCCGGCGAACGGTTCGACGCGAAAAAGATCAGGCGCAGCATGGAAAGGATGACCAATCTCGGCTTTTTCGATAGGGAGAACCCGGTCGACCCGTCCACGAGACCGTCCGCGATCGAGGGCGCGGAAGACCTCATACTGAACGTAAACGAGAAGGAGACGGGCGCCTTCTATTTCGGTGCCGGATTCAGTTCCGAGGAAGAGCTTCTCGGTTCCGTCTCCCTGGACTTGTGGAACTTCGACATAGGCAATCCCCCGAAGTTTACCGGCGGGGGACAGCGACTGACACTCGCGCTTCAGTCAGGTACGCTCCGCGAAAGGTACAGTTTGAGCTTCACCGACCCGTACTTCATGGGGTACCCGCTGCTGTTCGGAGCCGACGTGTTCACGGACAAGTTCGAGTTCGTACATCACAACGATTTTTCCGAGGAGCGGTTCGGCACCGGGATCAGGTTCGGCAAACGGCTGTCCGAGTATGTGTCAAGCTCGCTCGGTCTCAGATATGAGGACATAGAAATCGGCGACATAGGAGATGACGTCTCGGACGAGATACGCCAAGAGGAAGGTAGGCGCACCACGGTGAGCCTGATCTGGGCGATAGAGCGCAACTCGCTCGACAATAGATTCGATCCGACAATTGGGACGATCCTCGGCGGCTCGGTCGAAGTTGCCGGGGGAGGGTTTGCTGCGGACACCGATTTCGTCAAACTCCGACAGAACTACAGCCAATACTTCCCGCTTACCGAGAACAATAAATGGATATTCTCAATCCACGAGAACAGCGGGTACGTGACGCAGTACGGCAGGTCCGATGACGTTCCCATATTCGAACGGTTCTTCTGCGGCGGCAGCTCGACCGTTCGCGGCTACGAAGAGAGAGACGTCGGACCAAAATCCGACGACATCTATCGCGACCCCGTAGGCGGCAACGTCCGGCTGGTGCTGAACCTCGAGCTGTCCTATGCGATAACGGACATACTCAGAGCTTATATCTTCCAGGACAGCGGTACCGCATGGCGTGACATTCATGACATGGACGCTTCGGAGCTGCGGTTCAGCGTCGGCGCGGGGCTGGGTATCAACACCCCCATGGGTCCGCTGCGCGTCGATTACGGAATCCCGATAAACCCGGACGACGACCAGGGAAGCGGCCGGTTCCACTTCCGCGTCGGTCTCGGCAGATTTCTCTTCTAGCAGGAAATGCCGCGGTTGATTTCTCCCCTACCCTCTTCAAAGCCGCATGTCCGCAGTGTTCGTGGACAAACCGACGCCGGCCGCTCTGCATGGTGGGACAGACATTCGTGTCTGTCACAGGCGGCATGCCCAGACTGCCAGGCAAGCCGCAAAGCGGGCCCGGCCCGCGCTGAGTTCGAAAGTTCTTGTCGAAGACGCGCCATGGCGTGGAAGGGGGTTGGTCGAAGACTCGCCGTGGCGAGAAAGGTCTTTCAGTGGCCTTTCTGAATTGCCTGGGCGAGACGCCCGGCCTACCGACGGTGTTGCCGCTTGGCGCATTCCAAGAAGGTGTCCCCGAGGTGTCAATTCACCGACAGCACATCATCGAACCACTCGATCGACTGGCCGATACACGTCTCGACCAGGTCCAAACCGTCCAGCCCGATATGGTCCGAATCGTGCCAGATAATCTCTTTCGGCTCACGCGCCGCGGCAAACAACTCCTCGGCGCACCGCGGCGGGACGACGGTATCGCGCCTGCCGTTGATCATCAGAACCGGCCGCGGACCTATATCCCCGACATGCCGCACCGGATCGGTCTCCTTTAAGATGGCGCCCGATATCCCCGCCAACGCCGACCGCCACCACGTCGTACGGGGATAGATTATCGTACTTTCCCCGAGAAGACGTCCAAGATTGCCCCCGGCATACAGTAGCAACGCACCACGGATACGCGGTTCATGCGCCGTAACCGTCGCACCAAGAATACCACCCATACTCGCTCCGAGCAGCACGATCCGGTCCGGATCAATATCCTCCCGGGTCACAAGGTAATCGACCGCCCGCCGCGCGTCAACCACCGTCTGTGCGAAAATCTGACGCGTCACAAACATATTCGGCGAGATGAAGTTTTTGCCCGGCCTCTTCCGTTCGCCCCGGTACTGGCTGTCAATACATATCATCGCGTACCCGCTCTCCATATACCGAGGATGAATATCATCAATCAGACTCTTATCCTGTCCCAACCCGTGCAGCAGCACGATACACGGCAGAGGCGGCACAGCGACCCTGGGGATGCACAACAACGCCGGCACACGTTCGCCATTCACGCTGTCGAACATGACTTTGTACTGTTTGCACGTGGGGAAATCGCGTTTGAACTGCACATCCGCGTTCAGCGGCATACTCGCATCGTACGTGAACCGGACCGGGTGAGTCGCGCTCATCCCGACCCACACGACAACAAATACTGCGACCACCCCGAGGAGCGCCTTCACTCCTTTGCGTTTCATGCACCTATCTCCAGGGCATCCTAGTGCTTACTTACAAAGGGTTCACGTAGGGGCGGACCCCCGTGTTCGCCCGCTTTTAGAACCAGACACGCAGGTCTGCTCTTATCGCCGCCGGATTCAATCCTCAACAATGAACCCGTGGTACAGCCCCATATAGTACGGCAGCAGGAATATCGCGCCGTCAGCTTCGCTCCGTCCGGCGCCGCCGTAATCGAGCGCCCACGGGTTGTTGTTCCAATGGTTGAAATGCCGGTTGTCCACGGGCAGAACGTTTCCGTCGCGCAGATACCCGACGCGCGGATTCCGGCCTTCCCTGACCGGGTAAAACGGATGCGGCACGATATCTTTCCGGTGGCTGTTCTTGAGCGGCCAGTCGATCAGGTCCAGCGGGAAGCGCTTGAGCTCGTCGACAGCCTCCTCCAGCCCGAACCCGCGCGGACCGAACGGGCTCCCCCACGGCGATCGGACTCGTCCCCCGGTGACCCCGCCGAACGCGAAATTGAAGAACGGACATTTCTCGCGCCGCTCGCGTTCCCAGTACTGCCAGAAGGCAACATTATAAATCTGCGACAGTTCACGGTCGGTTTCGTAATTGACGAGATTGTAGAAACCCATGATCGCCATCTCGTCGTCCGACTGGTTACCGGTACCGGGACCTTCAGCCAGTTTCGCGAGCAAAGTATTGAGATGGTAGCTGTGGTCCTTTATCAGCCCGTCGGCGACTCGCCGATATTTCGGATCGCCGCTGACGTGTTCGGCCACCGCCAGGTACGAGAGCATGCTCAACGAGTTCAGCCCGCGTTCCTCGTACCAGACCGGGTTGTGATTGAGATCCGCCGGCCCGAAGACAGCCCACCGCGTCGGTTTCCCATCCCAGTCGACGAGGTTGAATCCGTGCTCGATCATGTGGTCGGTAGTGGCGAGTATGACCTTGCGAACCTCCTCTTTCTCCACCTCGGTCTCGGCGACGAGATCGTAATACACCGCGTTGAAGAAATAATGGCCGTCCAGCTCGTCCGAACTGGTATCGCACTTCCAGTACCACTTGCCGTCGGCGCTTTTCGGCCAGCGCGGCCACATCACTTTCCACTGCGGATCGCCCCTGCTTTTACGCTCCCTATCCTTCTCTATGGTGTATTGCGTCTCGTTGGGATTATGCCCGCTGGTCGGCAGGATCGAACGTGCAGGGAATCCCGGCAGGGCAGGTTTCTCGCCGCCCTGTGTCACCTCGGTGAGAAACCGTAACGCCTCGAACGCCTTCCTGGCTCGCTTCTTGGCCAGGTCGCTTCTGGTAGCAGCATAGGCAAAACACTCGCCTGCGCCGTACATGGCCGTCCACAACCCGTCGTTATCGCTGTCGTGGTTCGACCACTCGCTCGTGTCGCCCGGACGCGCCAAACTGCATTCGAGCACGTACCCGTACGGTGTGCGCCGATGGCGAGCGTCAATGATTTCCTCGTAATGCCGGGCCTTCTCCGCCAGGGTCATCGGACGCCGCTCGATGCATCCCACACCGTTCGGCGTGGCGAACCAGGCGGTACCGTCAGCCGCCACCGCTACGTCGCGCACATTGTCGTCCGGCAGCCACCGCGGCCCTTGCCGGTAGAACCAGCGGTCACCGTCGTACCGGATCGCGCCCATACGCGTCCCGAACCATACGACATCTTCTTCACCGGACGCCACCGTCGTGAAATCGTCGTACGGCAGACCTTCAGTTCCAGTGAACAGCCGCCACTTGTTCTCCAGAAGGCACCCCGCACCTTGCACGCTTGCAAACCAGAGCCGGCCGCGACTGTCGAACGCCACACCGCGCACATCGTATGGCGCCCAACTCCTATTGCCCTCGCGCGGAACGAGAGATCCCCACCGCCCGTCACGCTGCAAGAACAATCCCGACTCAGCCGCCACTGCGACCTCACCGTCCGGGCCCGCCGCAACCTGCCGAAGGGCCGTGCCCTCTCCAAGCATGGCGTTAAGAGCTTCCACCGGCCTAAACTCATCGCGGGCGAGCCGGAAGAGACCCTTATCCGTCCCGACAAAGACAGTGCCTTCGGTTCCAGACGCAACACAGCACATCTCGTGCTTTGGCACCCCGCTGACCCGCTCAGCCGTGCTTCCGCGAACGCTGAAAAGCGTGTCCGCGGTCACTACAATCAGCTCGCCGCCGCGCTGCCCAAGCGCGCTGATCGGGACGGAAGGAACGCCTTCGACCCCACTCCACGCGCCGCCGTCAAACCGGGCCAATCCCTTCGCCGTCGCTGCAAACACCTCGCCGCCTGGCAAGATTTTCACTGCCCTCACATCGACGTCCGGAAGCCCATCCTTCTCGCGGTAAACGTGGCGCACCTCCTGAGGGAAGACTCCCACCTTTACGCCGCGGGGTTGTTCCGCAGCCAACACCCAACCCGCGCCGCCTAACAACAGTGTGACCGTTAACAAGATCGCCAACCGTTTCATCGCTTCCTACCTCCCCCTGTTGTGCCCCAAAACCAACAGACTTGGCGTCACGAGAACAGCCCCTGCAAGATGTCCCTCGATCTCTGCGACTCTGATTCGAATGAGTCGTCTGCTGCCCCGACCGGCTCAATATTAACTTCTTACTCGTTTCAAATCAAGCACGACGGCGAGTTCGGGCACCTCCGCGTGTTGCACGAACCCGCCGTATCGTGATACCGTTGTTCCGGACGGAGTCTCCAGCCACGACGTATCACGGACAGAACAGGAGGCATTGGCACTCAAATGGAACATACTGTTTACGTCACAAGGCCGCTTCCACAACCGGCGATAGATCTGCTGAAAAGCGAGTGCGATGTGGATATGAATCCCGACGATACGGCGGTAGCCCAGCCTGAACTCGTCCAAAAAGTGAAAGGTAAAGACGGCATACTGTGCCTTCTTACCGACACGATAGACGAGCAGGTCATAGAAGCCGCCGACAGGGCTAAAGTTTTCGCGAACTTCGCTGTTGGGTTTGACAATGTAAACGTTGACGCCGCCACGAGTCGAGGCATACTCGTCACGAACACTCCCGGGGTGTTGACCGACACCACCGCCGAGCTCGCGTGGGCGCTCGTGTTCACAGCGGCGCGGCGGACAGCCGAAGCGGACCGGTTCACCCGCGAAGGCCGATTTGTGGGCTGGTCGCCGACGCTTTTTCTCGGTCAGGATATCACCGGTAAGACTCTCGGCGTCGTCGGAGCCGGCAGGATAGGTACGGCGTTCGCCGAGAAGTCGCGCGGCTTCCAAATGAAGATACTCTACCATGACGTTGAACCGAACGCGGCTTTCGAGAAGCGTACCGGCGGGACGTACGTTTCCCTGGAGACACTTCTCGAACAGTCCGATGTCATCTCGCTGCACGTGCCTCTGACGCCGACAACACTCCATCTGATCGGCGAGGATGAGCTGGCGAAGATGAAGAGTACGACAATCCTCGTGAACACGTCGCGGGGTCCTGTTCTAGATGAACAAGCTCTCGCGGAAGCGTTGAAGACCGGGCAGATCGCCGGAGCGGGGTTGGACGTCTACGAAGAAGAGCCGAAGATCTATCCGGCGCTGCTGACGCTCGATAACGTGGTTCTTGCACCGCACATCGGCAGCGCGTCGGTTGAGACCCGCACGAAGATGGCCGTTATGGCGGCCGAAAACCTGCTCGCTGCCCTTCGAGGCGAGATACCACAGAACCTTGTCAACCCGGACGCGCTCCCAAAAAGGCGGTAACCACATGAATTCGAGAGAAAGGGTGCTCAAATCGCTTGCCCACAAGGAACCTGACCGTGTCCCGATAGATCTCGGCGGGATGCGTTCCACAGCCATCACTGGCCTCGCCTACAATCAGCTCAAGAACTACTGGGGCATGAGCGGCGGACACACCCGAATCTACGACCTCGGCCAGCAGCTTGCGCGAGTCGAAACGCAGGTGCTGGAGCGGATCGGCGCGGACGTGATACCGGTATCCCACATCATTTCGTCGCAGAGGAAGTGGAAACCCTGGCAATTGACGGACGGTTCGCACTGCGAGGTGCCCGAGGATTTCAATCCCGAGAAGCTGGACGACGGCTCCCTTGTTGTGCGCGACGATAGCGGCCGCATTGTCGGCAGGATGCCGCCCGGCGGATACTATTTCGATGGCGAATATCATCCTCTGGCCGACGCGACGAGCATCGGCGACATCAAGGGCTACCCGTTCTACACGCCGCTGTCGGACGATGAACTGGACACACTAGAAAAAGACGTCAAAACCGCTTACGAGACAACATGTTACGCACTTATGCTCGGCAGCACCGGCAGCGTTTACGAGGCGGCGCAAGGGCTGCGAGGGTGGGACGTGTTCCTGATGGACCTCGCAGCAGACCCGCAGTTTGCCGGTTACCTCATGGACAAGATTGTGGAATCGAACTTACAGCGACTCGAACAGATATTACCTAGGGTGAAGGGGCGCGTGCAGGTTATCCAGGTGGGGGACGATCTCGGCCACCAGAACGGTCCGCAGATCTCGCCGGAACTCTACCGCAAGATGGTCAAGCCCAGGCACAGGAGGTTCTACGAGTTCATCAAGGCCAGCTTGGACGCCCACCTGTTCATACACACGTGCGGGTCGGTCTACAAGCTCATTCCCGACCTGATCGAAGTCGGCGTGGACATACTGAACCCCGTGCAGGTGGCCGCGCGCGACATGGATACGGCGCGCCTCAAGAAGGAGTTCGGCGACGAGATAGTCTTCTGGGGCGGCGGCTGCGATACGCAGAACGTGTTGCCGTTCGGCACACCTCAGGAGGTGCGCGACGAAGTTAAACGACGCATCAACGATCTCGCTCCGGGCGGCGGGTTCGTGTTCAACCAGGTCCACAACATCCAGGCCGGCGTTCCACCTGAGAACATCGAAGCGATGTTCGATGCCGCGCTCGAGTTCGGATCTTACTGAGGTCCAGATCGATAAGAACAGCATACCAGCCGGACCTCTTTCTGCGGGACGGTTGAAAACCGCTTCTACTCTGGTATAAAATCCGCACGTGGACAGCAAACGGGGCAATGCGCTTTCCAGCCAAGCTGAATCGAGTTCTCTACGAGATGCAGATGGTGGTTGGAACGCCGGTTTTCAACAATCGCCGGAGGACAATATGAGAGCCAAATCGAGGAGACGCCGTTACTTCATTGATCCACAGTTCCAGGTGGCCTATATCTTGGGTTTCGCCATCTTTGCGGTGATCGCGACTCTCATAGCGGGAGGAGTCGTCGCCCACCTGTTCCTGTTCGAGCTGCCGAGAACCAGAGTGGAACAGGCGTTCTGGGGGCCGGAGTTTTTTTCGAACCTGATGTGGGTGATTCTCGCGCTGGCGATCGTGGCGTGCCTTTGGTCCGTGTTCGTTTCGCACAAGGTCGTCGGGCCTATGTTCAGGCTGAAGAAGGTCATGCGGGCGGTCGGCGAGGGCGATCTGACCACCCGCGTTCGATTCCGTACTCGCGACCGGCTCAAAGACGTTGGCTCAGCATGTGACGAGATGATTGCGGGGCTCAGAAACCTGGCGGCCACCGACCGGAACAGCGCTGTGGAGATATCCGAGATAGCCAAGAGGGCTCGGGAAACGTTGAGCCGCGAGGAGACAACCCCTGACGGGCTACGGCGGGTGCGGGCTATCCTTGATGAGATCGTGAGCAAAGCGGACGGTATCGCAGGCAAATACAAGACTGAATAGGGAGGCATTTACGTGACAGTACTGGCAGTTGGAATACGGCTCAAAGGTTTAGTTCCGCGGCCGGGCCGTCGAGTTGAGAGATGATTGACCGCAGCGGAAGCGTGCTCGGCCGATTGTTGGCGTTGATGGTGAAAGCCGTCATACTAATAATACTGCTCAACGGCGCGCTCAAGGCGGCCCGTATGTTCATGGTACATCCCGCAGTCCAGGCGGCAACCGTCACGCGCACAGCGTTTGAACTGCAACAGATAGCTGCGGTGATAGAAGGCGAAGAGCTCTTGACAGGTACGTATCCAACCGATTTCACCCAGTTCATGAGGGACAATTTCGACAGGAAGAGCGGTGGCGACACCACCACCGATCCATGGGGCAGCCCGTACCGATTCGAGAACAAGGAGAGAGAGTACGTTGTGTCCAGCGCGGGACCCGACGGTGTACTCCATACAACCGACGACCTTTATATCAAGCGGGTCAAACCGAGATGGAGGCACACCGGAGTTCTAAGGATGTAGGCTGGGCACAATAAAATGGAGGTAGTCCGGCATGCGCATTGTTCACACGGTTCTCATTGCGTCATGCGTGGCTCTAGCGGCGTCATGCGATAGAAGAGAGACACCGGATGTTCCGCCCGCCGCCGACGCGCGGATACGTGTGGGTATAGTGTTTGACGCAGGCGGCAAGGACGACAAGTCGTTCAACACCGCTTGCTGGCAAGGCGCGTTGAAGGCTCAGAAAGAGTTCGGGCTCGAGCTAAGGGACGTCGAACCGGGCGACCCGTCCGCTGTGGAGTCCGCGATACGAGGGTTCGCCGAACAAGGGTTCGACCTCGTTATAGGTATAGGGGGAGCGGCCGCACCCCACATCAACGACGTCGCGAGCGAGTTCCCGGCGCAGAAGTTCGCGGTGGTTGACGACGCCGGGAAGGTCGTTAACCAGCCGAACGCCATCTCCCTGACGTTCGAAGAACACAAAGGCTCTTTTCTAGTGGGGGCGATCGCAGCTGGAAAAAGCGAGAGCGGCATTATCGGTTTCGTCGGAGGCATGGACATCCCGCTGATCCGCAAGTTCTTGCTCGGTTACGAGTGCGGCGCGAAGTACGTAAACCCTGACATCAAGGTGCTGCAGAACTACGCCGGTGTGACCGCGGCGGCGTGGAACGACAAGACACGCGGCAGAGAGCTTGCGATGTCCCAGTACGACCGGGGCGCGGACGTCATCTTTGCCGCCGCGGGTTTGACGGGACTCGGCGTGTTTGACGCCGCCGAAGAAACGGGCAAGTTCGTGATCGGCGTCGACGCGAACCAGAACTACATCAAACCGGGACGCGTCTTGACGAGCATGCTGAAACGGTCCGACATCGCCGTGTATGAGACCGTGAAAGCCGCAGCGAAAGGCACGTTTGAGGGCGGACGGCGCGTTATGGGACTTGAAAACGACGGCGTCGGGTACGCAGTTGATGAGTACAATCGCGATCTCTTGACCCCGGACATAATTGAGAAAGTGGAAGAAGCCAGACTGAAGATTCTCACCGGCGAGATTGTCGTGCCGGACTATACGGAAATGCACGGCACACAAGAATGACATTCAACCACTGACGGAGCAGCGTTTATGAAAACCGTCGACATGCGTGGAATAACCAAGCGGTTCGGCGATATTCTCGCTAACGACTCAGTGCAATTCAGCGCGTTATCCGACGAAATACACGGGCTCATCGGCGAGAACGGCGCCGGTAAATCCACTCTGATGAAGATCCTTGCAGGAATGTATCGCGCGGACCGAGGCGACATTCACTTTGACGGGAAACAGGTTGCTGTCCGTTCTGCCCGGGCCGCTCGACGGCTCGGCATTGCCATGGTGTATCAGCAGTTCAGTCTCGTGGAAGCCTTGACCGGTCTGGAGAACGTCATCCTCGGTGACGAGCCCGGCGGCTTCTTCCTTCGCAACCGCAGCAGCACAGAGAAGGCGGTGCGCGAGCTGTGCGGCAAATTCGGTTTCACGATCGAGCTGTCGGCCAAGGTGAGCAATCTCGCGGTGGGTGAGAAACAGCAGTTGGAGATCGTGAAAGCGTTGTTTCGCGGTGCCGAGCTGCTTATACTTGACGAACCGACGTCGCTCCTGGCGCCTCCGGAGGTAGAACCGCTGTTCCGGATAGTACGCACATTGCGCTCGGAGGGTAAGATCGTCGTATTTATCAGCCACAAGCTCGAAGAGGTGATGGAACTTGCCGACCGCATAACGGTAATGCGCGAGGGTTGTGTCGTCGCCGCTGGCCAGAAGGGCCTTTTCTCCCGGGAAAAGCTGGCGGACATGATCGTTGGGGCCAGACAAGCATCCGTGCGACAACGGGCGCGCCGCAGACGTGCCGCGTCGGGTGAAGCGCCGGAAAGACTGAGAGCCGACCGGTTAGGTCTGGCACGAAACGGTCGTGAGGTACTGAAGAACGTGAGTTTCTCGCTTCGCCGGGGCGAGATTCTCGGCGTGGCGGGCGTCGTCGGCAACGGCCAAAGCGAGCTAGCCGAAGTTCTGGCAGGTCTTGTCGCGCCGACCAGCGGTCGAATAATCGTCGGCGGTCGCGTTTTCACGAAACTCACCCCTGCTCTGGCCCGTCAGGCCGGCATAGCTCATATTCCCGAAAACACCCGAGAACACGCGCTGGTAGAGGAAATGTCCATCGCCGAAAACATGTTTCTGGGCAGGTGCAATGCGCCCGGATCGGGCCGCGGTCGTCTATTGAAGCCCAAACAAGTGAAGGAGACGGCATCGCGTTTGGTGAGCCGGTACGAAGTTAAACCGTCCAATCCCGATACGCCCTTAAGGGAACTGTCCGGCGGGAATCAACAGAAGGTCGTTGTTGCCAGAGAGCTGTCCTGGGTGCCGAGCATTGTCGTGGCGGCTTACCCGACGCGCGGTCTCGATCTGGGAACGCGGCTCTTTCTTCATGACGAATTTTTGCGGCTCCGCCGGAAAGGCGTGGCCGTTCTTCTCATTTCAGCCGACCTGGAAGAGGTGCTCACGTTAAGTGACAGAGTGATCGTCTTCCACGCAGGGGAAACCCGCGGTCCGTTTAAACTGGGAGAGCTGGATGAACGACGTCTCGGACTGCTAATGACAGGGTCGCGCCGCGCGTGAAGTTGCTCCCAAGCGTGCGAAGCACGATGGACCGGCACTTTTTGTTGACATCTCCGTTATGATGGTGCTAGAGTAGCCTCAAGGATCGGGGTGAGCGAGAACGGTTCGATGGGGAGGAAGTATCGATCTTGCTGAGTAACGACGTCATGTTTGCCCAAGCGTGCGAAACGTACCAGAGTTGCGTCTCCCCCTCTCGACATAGCCGAGTCTTCTTCACGAGCAACTGGTTCGGTCCGCGGACATTTTGAAGCGATGTTTAAAGGTGGAGGAGAGCAATCATGAAAAGCTCCGGGGGTTCGAGGGCCTCGTTTCGCGTTGCGCTCTTAATTCTTCTTGTGACCGGCGCGTTGGCGTCGACGGCTGACGCGCAACAGGCTCCCATCATCACCAGCATAGTGCCGGACAGCGGGCCTACATTTGGGGGCACGGAAGCCGTTATAAACGGTTCGTACTTTGAATCGGATGTGGCGGTGACTATAGGGGGCACCGCAGCAACCGTCAACAACGTCGTGAACCCCGGTGGCGCGATGGGCCAGATCGAGATAGTTACACCGCCCGGCACGCCCGGTGCGGCCGACGTCGTGGTCACAAATCCCGGTTTCACTCCGGACGTATTGACGGACGGATTCACATACATGGGGCCGGCAATCTCAGGGATAGTGCCAAACAGCGGGCCCACGTTCGGCGGCACACCAGCGACAATCAACGGCGGGTACTTCCACGCCGATGCGACCGTAACTATAGACGGGGCGGCCGCGACCGTCGTGAGTGTCGTGAATCCCGGCGGCGCGTTAAGCCAGATCAACATAGTCACGCCGGTCGGGACCGCAGGTCCAGCGCACGTTGTTGTCACAAATCCGGACTCGCAGAATGCCCTCCTCTCCAACGGGTTCACCTATATTCTCGTACCACCAGTAATCAACAACATAGTGCCGAACAACGGGCCGGCATCCGGCGGCATGTCAGCGACTATAAACGGTTCATACTTCGCGGCCAGCGTGACAGTGACGATAGGAGGCGCCGCAGCAACCGTTAATAATGTCGTGAATCCAGGCGGCGCATTAAGCCAGATCCAGATAGATACACCGGCCGGTCCACCGGGTGCGGCGGACGTGATAGTAACCAACCCCGACTCGGGCACCGATACTCTCGAGGACGGGTTCACTTATTTCCCGGATTCTTTATACATCTACAGTATAGTGCCGGACAGCGGGCCTGCATTCGGCGGTACGGAAGCCGTTATAAACGGCGCGTACTTTGAGACCGGTCTGAGCGTGACTATAGGTGGCACCCCAGCTATCGTCAATAATGTCGTGAACCCCGGAGCCTTGATGAGCCAGATCGAGATAGTTACACCGCTGGGGACGCCCGGTGCGGCCGACGTAGTCGTCACAAACCCGGATACCGAGAACTTCAGCCTCCCCGGCGGGTTCACCTACGTTCTCATACCGCCGACAATCAGCAGCATAGCGCCGGCTAGCGGACCGACGTTCGCCGTCACATCCGCGACGATAAACGGTTCGTACTTCGCAGCCGATGTGACCGTGACCGTTGGGGCCGCCGCAGCAACCGTCAACAACGTTGTGAACCCGGGCGGTGCGCTGAGTCAGATCGAGATAGAGATTCCCCCCGGTAGCGCCGGTGCGGCGGACGTAACGGTAACGAATCCGGATTCGGGAACTGATACTCTCGACGACGGGTTCACGTACATGGGACCGTCAATCAACAGCATTGTACCGGACAGCGGGCCTACGTTTGGCGGTACGTCCGTCGTGATAAACGGTTCGTACTTTCACACTGACGTGACTGTGAGCTTCGGAGCTAATCCAGTGACGGTTGAGAGTGTGGTGAACCCAGGCGGTGCGTTAAGCCAGATCAACATACTCACGCCGGTCGGCATGGCCGGTCCAGCCCACGTCGTCGTCACAAACCCTGATTCGGAGAGCGATATGCTTCCGAACGGGTTCACGTACGAGGCCGTACCACCGGTAGTCCACAGCATAGCGCCGACCAGCGGGCCTGCGTCCGGCGGTACGTCAGCGACTATAAACGGTTCTTACTTTGCAGACGGTCTCACCGTGAGAATAGGCGGTGCACTCGCAGACGTGCTGGACATCGAGAACCCGGGCGGCGCGATAAGCCAGATCTACATACTTACACCCCCCGGCACACCCGGTGCCGCCGACGTGATAGTGGAGAACGTTGATTCGCTGAGCGATACTCTTGAAGGTGGGTTCACCTATATTGCGGATTCGCTATACATCTACAGTATTGTGCCGGACAGCGGCCCCACTTTCGGCGGTACATCAGCCGTGATAAACGGAGCATACTTTGAGACCGGCGTGACCGTCACTATAGGTGGCGCTGCAGCTACCGTCGATAATGTATTGAACCCCGGAGGGTTGATGAGCCAGATCGAGATAGTCACGCCGGCCGGCTCACCCGGTGCGGCGGACGTGACTGTGACCAACCCCGATTCTGAGACCAACACTCTCACCGGCGGGTTCACATACGTTGTCGTAACGCCGACGATCACCAGCGTAGTGCCGGACACCGGGCCCACTTTCGGCGGTACCGAAGCTGTGATAAACGGCTCCTTCTTCCATACTGATGCTACTGTGACCATAGGAGGAGCGAACGCGATAGTCGTGAACGTGATGAATCCAGGCGGCGCGCTTAGCCAGATCGAGATCGTTACACCGCCGGGCACACCCGGTGCGGCGAACGTA
>Ga0180438_10006820_pt1 | contig 15296 bp, 16 predicted proteins | sample SS_ome_12_FD_132455 | JGI IMG/M metagenome (GOLD analysis project Ga0180438, IMG submission 132455) | Hypersaline lake sediment archaeal communities from the Salton Sea, California, USA - SS_3_D_2 metaG | ecosystem: Environmental > Aquatic > Non-marine Saline and Alkaline > Hypersaline >...
AGGGAGGAATCTCTATACGCACTTTCGAAATGCAACACGTGTTTAACATGTAATTTGTATTGTCCTCAACAAGCGAGTCCGTATAATTTAGTTTTAGAAAATTGGAATGACCTATATAAAAAAAGGGGAGCCCCTCCGCTCTACCGGTTCGTTTGTCCTACTGAAGAACCTAATATCTGGCAATTATTAAATTTATTTTTGTCCGATAAAGAACAACGGTGGATTTACAAGTGGGTTAATTATATCCCTAAACCAGACGATAATATTTTATTAATAGGTAATTATACTCATCTATTTCCGTTTATAATCGGAGGAAGTAGACTATTAGATTACTTCAAACCAATATCGCGGGTTGATCAATGGGAAGGAGGTGCTTACTTGTATCAAGGAGGATATTTGGACGTTGTACAAAGAATCGCTCAGAGGACCAAGAGTGATTTCGATGGATGGGGGGTAAAAAACATTACTGCCATTTTGGATGCTGTCGAATATATCTTTACAGAAGCCCATCCTAAAGAATTTGGAGTCAAGCACGATCAAAAATTCCATAATTTTCATCAATGGCTTTTAGATAACATCAATTCTGGAGAAATTAAATTAGAGAAACAATTAGATCTAAGCGTGACTGTTCACGATAATTGCTATTCAAAAGCTCTTGGAGGGAAGTACTGGGATCCTCCTCGAGAAATCCTTAAAAAATGTGGGTGTAACCTTATAGAAATGGAACACAATAAGAAAGACTCGTTATGTTGCGGTTTTGGGGCAGGTGCATCGTGGGTCAAAAACATGGCGATGCCGTTTGATATCATTTCTGAGGGGACTAAAAAGTTTAAGGAAGCAGAAGAAACGGGAGCAAAAGCCTTAATTTCGTATTGTGGAGGCTGTATATATCTACTCTGGGCCACTCGAGAGCTTTTAGGAAGTAAGATCGATATTTATCACATAATTGAAGTAGTTCGAATGGCAATGGGAGAGAAAATTAATTACCCCCAGGATCACATAAGACGCGCTTGGGATGTCATTGCAATAATAACTTATCAATTGCTTCTATCGACCTTTCAAAACAATTTTTTCATAAAACGCGTCACATACGATAAAGAAAGGAGTACTTTCAAACCAAAAAGGCATTTATTATTAAAAATAATAAGGTACATGTTTAACATAAAGCTTGTCAGGAAGTTTTATGCGAAATTTTTCCAGAGCGCAATGCCACTTATGAAAACTCGTTAGATTTCATGGTTATAGCTCTTTTTATTTTGAAAGTAAGTTTTTTAAACTTTTAGATAGAATAATACTTACTTATGAATGAGTTTATTATTGTTAATGGAATAAAATTCTGTTATGAAATTCAAGGAGTAGGAGACCCGGTAATTTTAGTGCACGGTTTTGGAGCAAAGAAAGAGACTTGGCATGGATTGTTTAACCCTTTGTCAGAAAAGTTTAAAGTAATAAGATTTGATAATAGGGGTGCTGGTAAATCTGACCGTCCAAATGAACCTTTTACAATGAATATGTTTGTAGAAGACATTAAAGGACTAATGGACGCACTAGCTATCGAAAAAGCGCACATTATCGGTTGGTCTTTAGGTGGCATGATCGTACAACATTTTCTTTTGAAGTATCCAGAAAGAGTAAATAAAGCAGTTTTACTTCTAACAAATTATAAGGGACAAGGAGTAGACTTATACAAGCAATCCCGGCACGAGGGATTGGATGTATTGTTAGAAGACCCTGAAAAAGCATTTTGGGACGCGGTTCCTCTTAATTATCACCATAGCTTTAAGAAAAAAATGAAGGCAGACCCCAAGAAAAAGTTTTATGGGCTCTGGTCTGTTGATGATTTAATAATAGAGAGCACAATCGATCCAGCTACTCACGCTGACATTGATAATCAAGCAAGCGCCTTGGAAGATCATAACACGTTGGATAGATTACACGAAGTGCAAATCGAAACGCTGTTAATCGCAGGCTCCCACGATAGAGTTTGTCCAAAATCAACAATGGAAGAAATGGCCATGAAAATGCCCAATAGCACGTTAAAAATAATTGATAAAGCAGGTCATGCTGCTCCTAATTCGAGAGCTCCGGAAGTGAACGAATTAATCATTGATTTTCTATTAAAACCAAGCATTGAAGTATTAGAAACCTTAGAATAAAGCATATAATCCTTTTCCCGTTGTCTTGTGTGTTTTGGGACATCTAAAGAATTTCATTAAGATTATTACTATTTGAAGTATATATTTCATATGACTGAACATTTTGCAGATGTTAATGGAATAAAAATTTGCTATGATATCCGGGGCGAAGGACCTCCCATCGTATTTACTCATGGATACGGGGCAAAAAAAGAAATTTGGAAAGCGCAATATGAGTTAGCTAAAGAGTTTCAACTCATAACATACGATCTAAGAGGCGTAGGAAAGTCCGACCGACCCAACATGCCTTATACAATGGAGATGTTTGCTGATGACATAAAGGCACTCATGGATTTCCTAAACATCAAGAAAGCCCATATCGGAGGACGCTCTTTAGGCGGCATGATCTCACAGAATTTCGTTCTAAAATATCCTGAAAATGTCGATAAATTAATATTAATCACGACCAATTCTGGAATGCCTAGTGCTGATGGAATTGAAATGCTTAAAAAATCTCAAATTCAAGAACTAGAAGAGTTAAAAAATGATCCCAAGAAAGCATTTTTTCAGCAAGCACGGGTATTATATCACCAGAAATTCAGGAAAGACATGGAGAATAATCCAACAAAAATATTCCACGGAATTTTTTCTGCAGAAAGCCTAATTGAAGAGCGATTGCGCGATATGCCTCGACCTCAGGATTTATCAAACATTGCTGAAGCCATTAAGAATCATAAAACTGTAGAGAGATTACACGAAATTAAATGTCCAACATTGTTGATTGCCGGTACTCACGATAGACTCACTCCTTCAAGCTCCTCTGAGCTCATGGACAAAAAGATTCCCAATAGTACTTTAAAGATCATAGAGAGAGCAGGACATTTTCTTACTTTGTCTCGTGCTCCCGAAGTTAATAAGATTATTGCTAATTTCTTGAAAAGTTAAATCGTTAACATTAAAAGAATTTCAATTATTACATACCATATGACTTTTGCAGATGTTAATGGTATTAAGATATGCTATGAAATCCAAGGTGAAGGCGATCCCGTAATCTTAGTCCACGGATTTGGGGTAAAGAAAGAGGTTTGGATGTGTCAATATGGTCCTTTATCGGAAAAATTTAAGGTAATTAGATTTGATAATCGTGGTGCGGGTGAATCTGATCATCCAGACGAACTCTTCACGATGGAAATGCTTGCAGGAGACATTCGTGGATTGATGGATGCGTTAAACATTGAAAAAGCACATGTTGTTGCGTGGAGTTTAGGAGGAATGTTCGCCCAACACTTTGCAATTAAATATCCTGAGCGATTAAATAAGCTAGTTTTAATAAATACTCTTCCAAATTGGCCTGGTGGCGATGAAGCGGGAATAACAATGTATGTAGATAGCCAATTAGCTAGTATTAAAGCATACCAAGAAGATCCAATAAAAGCATTTTTCGAACGCGCACCAATGGGGTATTCTCGAAAATTTAAAAAAGAAATGCAAGAAGATACAAAGAAGAAGTTCCATGGCCTTTTTAGCGTTGAAGATTACGCTCAAATGAAAACATCTAATATTCCAACTCCAAAAGACATTGAAAATCAAGCAAATGCGCTCAAGTACCATGATGTTATAGATCAATTGCACCTCATAAAAAATGAAACGCTTATAATCACCGCTGATAAAGATCGCCAAACTCCCATGTCAAGAAATCAACTCATCCACGAAAAAATACCTAATAGTAAAATAATCGTAATCCATGGTGCTGGACACGATTCACCCTTAGAAAAAGCACCAGAAATCAACAAGCATATTATCGATTTCTTGTCTTAATTTTTTTTTCTTTTATTTTTTAAAAATAGAAGCTTTAAATGGTATTTTTAATTTCACGTATTATATTACTTATTATCTTTAATTTCTAATTTCTTGGTGTAGAAGTGTCTCAGAAACGACCTAGCAATAAAAATAAAGGAGGTCCAAAAAACACTCTTGAAAAATATTCAATATTACGACCCTTATGGATAGGGTTATTCATTGATATTTTAGGTTTTTACATTATCGTCCCATACCTAAATGAGCTCAGAATCATTTACAACACCACTCCAGTAGTAATAGGGTTTTTATTGGCAACGAATGCTGTTTTTTCATTATTTTCTGCGCCCATATGGGGAAAGCTTAGCGATAAATATGGTCGAAGACCAACGCTATTAGTCGCTGAAGCAGGCACTTTTACTGCGTTTTTATTGCTTGCCTTTTCAAATAATTTAGGCATGCTTTTTTTCGCTCGAATTTTTGATGGACTTTTTGGAGGTAACTACCCAATAACAAAAGCGATCATTACTGATTCTGTTCCTCCACGAGATAGAGGCGTACAAATGACAAATTTCGGTGTAGTTCACACACTAGCGGGCGTAATAGCTCCTGCATTAGTGGGACTTTTATCTATATTTAGAATATTTCCTCCAGAATTCCCTCTTGCTTTACCTGGATTGGTTTCTGCGGGAATGTCATTCCTTACAATGATTGTAACGGTGTTATTTATACAAGAATCGTGGCCTAAATCATTACGGGAAAAAGTGGAAAAAGAGATTAAAATAAAAGTTCATATCTTAAAAAATAAAAACGCATTATATTTGCTCACTCAATATTTCTTTCACACTGTTTCTTTCATGATTTATGTTGGAACACTTTCAATGTTTATCGGTTTTATCCTTGGACTGGATACTTTTGGAGTAAGCATGTTTTTATTAATATCGGGAATTTCACGTGCAATAATGCGATTTACAGTGTTTAAACCAACCTTGAATAGACTGGGTGAGAAAAATACAACAATATTAGGATTATTGATCTTAGTGATTTCTACGCTCCTCATTGGCATATGCGGGACTTTTTATCACGAATTGTGGATATTTATTGTTATAATGGTAGTTGTGAGTTATGGAGTTTCTTGTGCGAGAGGACTCATGATGAGTAAAATAACTGAAACTGTAACTCCAAAAGAGAGAGGTAAAATAAATGGATATACAACAACCATGGATAGCTTTGGCCAAATAGTTGGTCCTATCTTTGGCACTTTTTTAATCCAAAGTTTCCCAACTTTTTGGTTTGGGATTGTCATGAGTACTTTAGCCTTTGTTGCATTTATAATGGTGTTCAAGAAAATCACTCTAATGCAAATGGAAGAATATTCTTTTAAAAGCAGTGAAAGTCATTAAGCGTTTATGAATAGTTTTTTATACTAATTCATCAATATTTGTGATATGGATGCTGAAAACGCAATAGAAAAAACTATTGAGGTATCTGTAGGCAGTTTTGCGCTTATTAACATGGTAAGCGTTATGGTACCTTTCTATGCGTGTTTAGCATTGTTTTTATTATTCGAATACTGTTTTATTATGTATTTTTCAATACAAACCATTTTTCACTTTCTTCTTTTACCAGTAATCTTCTTGTTAATGTACTATATCTATATTATCATGCTAATCGAATTTTCAGCTTTATGGGTCAGAAAATGGAATAAAAAAGAATCCCCTCAACAAGGGATATTTGAGCGCGTGTTAGAAGACGTAAATAGTCCAACGGGAAGGATGATCAAATATTATCACAAGCGTGGTTTTATCATAAAATTTCCGATGTGGTTAGCAAGCAAATCTCCATTCCCATGGCTATTAAACCGTGTTTTACGGCGGATAGGACATAACAAAATAGGAAAAAATGTTCTTTATTGTGATGGATACGCTGGATTGGAATTTACCGACTTAGGCGATAATACATTCATATATCCAACTTCGGTACTCAGCAGTCACGCCGTAAATAGTATTTTTGGGAAGATCAGTATATTAGAAATAAAGTTAGGAAAAAATACAACCATGTATCCAGGAAGCGTTGCAGGACCAGGAGTTCTTAGTGCGGATAATAATGTCTTTTTCCCAAATACATCTTTGGTTAAAAACTGGCGTGGAGTTCCAGAAAAGCTATATTATCAAGGGAGTCCAGGACGTCCAATTGAAATAAAACACCTGACTAAAGAGGACTAAGAAGATTTCATTACCGAAATTTTTCGTACAAGATGAATAATCCCACTACTATCCAAAAAATAATAAAGAATATAATGAATCCTATAATTTGGTAAGGTGCGGGGACGATTTGCGTTAGCGAAAAACCAATTATCAATAAAATTGAGATAAGAATGATGAATATTACTCGTACAATTCTTATTCTCTGTTTGGTTTGACTAATTTTAATTTCCCTTTTTCAATAGATTTATTAAATTATAGTATAGTAAAAAAAATATTGAATTTAAATTTTTAATGTTTAGCGATATTTCATCTGAAATGCGAAAAAATTAGATAAACACTATCGCATCTTTTCGTACAAGACAAACGAAAAAATGAAAATCCATGCTAACAAGAAAAATACAACGAATCCAAGAACGTGAGAAGTTATAGTTATGAATTCAGACATTACATAACCGATTACTAGCAACACTGAAATGGTCGAAAAGAACACCATTCTCATGATCATGATCCGTTGGTGGTTAGAATCCATTTTTTTTCTCTCACTCCTTTTTTTTAATTTTTATCTTTTATATATATTTTTATATATTTTCACTAGCAAAATATATACTTGAATATAAAAATGTTGTGATCGCCCTTTCAAAAAAAATGGTTGGAAATCGTTCAAAAAAAGGAGATATTAAAAAATTAGCGCTTATTTAAGATCTATTACTTCGGATAAACACCGTATTTTTGGAGAAATTCCCTGTAATTATTCATGTGATTAAGAACTTTTCCTGCAAGCTCAAAATTTTCGTAAACGGGCACTTGCCGATTTAGCAATTTTAGTTTAAACGAGAACCTGCTTTTATACTCCTCAATACCTTCATTTATTTTTAGCATCACGCAAAAAAGTGGTTTTTTACATACCCTTTTGGCTTTGCTCACATACTTGATGAATACCCTATTGAGGTCCATTCTCCTTCCAGATTCCGCAATTACGGAATTCTGGAAACGGGCGAATCGTTCTGGATCTTTCACAAAAACTATTGCATCGATGTTAGGATCTTTATCTAAGGTCACAATCGTCCGGTAATACAAGTTTGGTAAAGCACCTTCTGCTCCTAAATCCAGAGGATTCGTTAAGTTCGTGTTTACATCTGCAAAAAAACGCCCTAGCTTCGAAATCGTTTTATCAGTCAATCTAGGGATTTTCATGCCATGTTTTTCTAGGGCATCACCTGCTTCAATAGTACTTCCTCCACCTATTCCAATCAATCCAATGTTCCGAGACATTGGAAGCGATGTTAATTTAAATCCAGAAGCTAAAGCTGCCAGTTCTGTGGAGTTATTTACCAAACTACACCCAGTCTGCTTGGCAACAGCCTTCCATATACGATTATCTCCTGCCAGACCTCCCGTATGGGAGATGATTGCTTTTTTAGTAGCGTCTCCGTATCCTGCCCTCCACAATATCACGGGTTTACGGTTTAGATTGCACGCTTTAGCAGCTTCTAAGAATCTTCGTCCAACTTCTAATGATTTCAGGTTTTCTAAATATAATCCAATGATTCTTGTCCTATCATCATGTAAGAAATACTCGAGAAAATCAGGGTGAGTGAGGTCAATTTGATTGCCTACGGAGATGAATTTTGCAACATAACACCCATAAGCTACAGCCAATTGCGCAGAATTTACAGCTAAGCCCCCTGATTGAAATACACCGCTAAAATTTCCGGCTTTTTTCGATTGTCCTGCTCCAATATAAAGCCCTGCTGAAGGATCATAAACCCCAAGACAATTCGGGCCAATAATTCTAATATTATATTTTTTTGCTAGGGAAATTACCTGTCTTTCCAAATCTTCGTTTCCTACTTCTCCAAATCCAGAAGCGAATATCGTTACGAAAGGTACTCCTTTTTTCCCTATTTCTACCATTAAACTTGGGCATAACTTCGCACGGACTCCCAAAATTACATAATCAATTGGTTTATCTTCTGGAATGTCAAGAATGGAAGCATAACAGCGATATCCCATGAGATCTTGTCCAGCTAATTTTGGATTAAACAAGTACATTGGAATTCTTATCTTTCCTTCCATGCATCTTACAAAATATCCTCCTCCAGAGGGAGTGTGACTCGCTCCAATAATTCCGATTGCTCTCGGGTTAAAAAGCCTTTCAAGACTGCCGTTTGAACTTTGTATATCAGACATTAATAATTTAACCTTAATATTTTTAGATTATGATAGGGAATTCGTGATATAAAATATGTTTTTCGCTTCTACTCGTTTCGATTTAACACTTCCTTGGCTAATTCGATATCGTTTGTTATGATTCCATCAATCCCCATTGCGATTAACTTTTCCATGTCATCTCGACCATCAACCGTCCAAGCGTTTACCATGATATTATTCTCGTGAGCTGCGTCAATAAATGATTTTTTTATTGTTTTATATTGTGGATGAATATAACCAAATTTATTATCAATAGCTTTTTGCAACGTTTTATTCTTTCTAATACCGACTATTAATGCTGCAATCTTTGCATTAGGCTCGATTTTCTGAACTTCCGAGAGCTCTTTATGGATGAAAGAGCTAATAATTGTGGAATCAATGAGATTTGCATTGCGCAATGCATTAACAATCTTTTGAGCTATTCCAGAAGCTTTAATTTCTAGTTGTAATCCGATTTTTCCCTTTGCGAGTTTAATCAATTCTTCCAATGTAGGTATCTGTTCACCCTCTCCTGCGTTAAGTTCTTTTATTTCTGGTAGTGTCATTTTTTTTATAGAACCATTATGACCTGTTGATCGAAACGTATTAGGATCGTGTATAACAATCAGTTCACCGTCCATGGATTGGTGAACATCAAACTCCACGTAATCTGCCTTTAAATCAATTGCTTTCTGAAAAGCTTTTAAGGTGTTTTCGGGAGCAATATTACTCGCACCTCTATGAGCTATAAGAAGAATGTTACTTGACATATCGTTCATTAATTTTATCCCTTTTTATAATTATTTATTGTAAAGAAAGAACTTATCCTCTTATTAAAATTACTAAAACAACAAAACTTACATTTTCTTAATTATCATGTAAACGCTGAGTATCATTTGAGTAATAATCATAAAATAGGTAGAGATCCATTCAATTAAAGCGTTCCATGTAACTAAAAAGAGAATAGATAATAAAGCAACAGCGTAAGCCATATAAGCAAAAATTTTTGGAAATCGTGTTGATTTTTCCATCAATGAACCCGCAACAATATTAGAATACGCCCCAGAAAAGAACGCAATAATTGCAAAAAAAGCATGAAGGTCATAAATTAGTCGATTTGGGATGATATTTGATAAGGCTAAAAAAAAACCAATTAGAAATACAGAGAATGCTGATAGTAAAGAGATAACTTTATATGAGTGAATCAATTTTGTATTCTCTTGAAATTCATTTTCAAGAATATACGCAATTGAGATATAGAAAGGCATTATTACTATTGCACTAAACATTAATCCTAAATTAAAAAACACGTGTCCCGGACCTGAACCTAAGAAACTTATCATGTCAACAATAGGATCGTATCCAGGATATAAATAAATAGCTGTAAAATCACCACATATTCTAATTATTAATGCAGATAGGCCAAAAAAGGCTCCAATGGTTTTATAATAAAGCTCATGAGTAGACATTAAAATTAAAAGCATTTTTTATAAAATATAAATTTGCTTAAACTTCTAGACTTTTACTTAAACACTTATTTTATCAAAAACTAGAGCGATTTGTTAAGGTTTTAATAATCGTATATTTATAAGAATTAGCAAATAGTAAAAAATGATAAAGTAAATCACATGTAAAAGAAAAAAATAGAAAAGTTTATATTACGGACCAAAACAAATTATCAAAAATTATAGATAACTTTAAGTACGCGAATTTATTTTAAATAAAATGGTTAAGTAAATTATTAAGAACCACAAAAACACGATAAAACGCAAAGTTTAAATAGTTAGAACGAAAAAAAATAGAAAAGTGATATCATGAGATTTTGCCCGAATTGCGATAATATAATCATCCCAAAGGCAGGAAAATTGTATTGTCAGGCATGCGAAGAAGAATTTGAACTACCAGACAAGGATCAAACTGAATTTAAAATAGTAAAAAGAATCAAACACGACGATTCGGCTGAGAGCCCTATAGTAATAAAGGGAGATAATGCATTTAAAACTTCCAAGATTTCAAATCAAGACCGAAAGGCCTTTGAAGAGTTTTTCAGAGGAGATGGGGCTGCCAATTCTTATTAAGATTGGAATCATCCTTGAATTTCTGGTAATAATTTAGTTAACTTGCTCTCCTTAGTTTTGTACGATTATAGGTTTTAGCTATATTAATTTTAGTTAAATTCTAGTCAATTTTCTTCATTTTTTGAGTTCGATAGTTTGTTCGTGCTATCCACCATCTTAAAAGAAAAAATTAGTTGCTATTATATATCTGTCTCGTGATAATCTTTTTAAGAAATTTTTTCATGGATTTTTTACTGATATTTTTGTCCAAAAAAGCATACAAATATAAGGTAGAAATCTCATGAATAATATGTTAGGGTTATAGGTGGTCAGTATTAAGAAGAAAAAAGATGATAATCCCGAAAAAGAGTTGGAATTTGCTATCCAAACATTTGAAAAAATCGAGAACGAGTTTGACGATTTAGTTGAACTCACGTGTAACATTCGTTTACTACTCCGTAGAGCAATTAACAAGGTAAAATCAGGAAACTCGATTGAATCTTTAGAAATAGTCGATAAAGAAATGAAGAAAGTTTCGGAGAAAGTCAAAGATTTATCGGACTTGACCATGTTTGACGCTGGTGATTTGGAACTTTTAGACGGATCTGAAGAATTTTAAAAAATAAACGCTTTTATGTTGTATTCTCATATTTAGTAAAATTTTAAACCCAAATCTCGTTATTATTCCTTGATATTTAGTGAATTTTATTTGATAATCTCATTTCTTTACGAAATACCTGAACTTGAATAAGAGGTCAAATAATAATATTTTTAACGAAAATTGATAGTTTATAAAGATTCGTGGATTATATTATTTAATAATATTTTGTCACAAAAAATTTTATTCTATAAAACGGGTTTAATTGATTAAAATGCAAGAAGCAGAAAAGAAAGTTAAAAAGAAACGATTAAAGGGCATCGCAGGAGTTTTGGATAAACAACTAGCTCCTTTAAGAGATAGCCTGCTCTTTAAAGAATTATTTGGTGATTTTAAAGCAACTTACCTTTTAAATGCTGTCGATTCTAAAGTCGCAGCTTTAGTTACTTTTGACGAGGGAACGATTGAAGTTGAAAGCATGAGTAATAAAGACAAGAAAGCTTTAAAGAAGAAGGTTTTAGGGTGGGATTCCAAACTTGCTACTACAACTCCATTATTTCTTCAGATCGCCATGGGAGAACTTAGTATGGGGGCAATGGCAAAGAAGGTAGTTGCCCGAAAGATTAAAGTAAAAGGCTTAAAGACGCTCTTAAAGTTACAGGAGATCTTTGCCCTTTTGTCAAAAGAAGAATAATCGGTATTACTTTTTATTTTCCTTATTTTTATTTATTTGTCAAAATTACTCCCCAATTACATTTTCAAAATTTTATATTCAATAATTAATTCTCAATAATAGGATATAAAAAAAAAGAATAAGAACGATAAAGATGGTTGAACAAAAAACGAATAAGAAAAAGAAGATAAGAGGTCTCGGTGGGATCGTAGCTAAGCAGCTGGAACCTTTAGAAAGCAATGAAGAATTTCAAGAGAAATATGGAAAGCTTAAAATGAAAGTGCTTTTAAATGCTGTTGATTCTAAATATGCAGCAGTAATTACATTTGACGAGGGAAAGATAGAAATCGACGGTATAAAAAATACCGATAAAAAGGCGCTTAAAAAGAAAGTTTTGGGTTGGAACGCAAAATTAGCTACCAAAACTGAAATATTCTTGAATTTAGCCATGGGGAACATCGGTTTAGGAAAAATAGGGCGCTATGTCATAACTCGTAAAATGAAGTTAAAAGGAGTCAAAAATTTACTTAAATTAATGGACATGTTTGCTATTCTAGCAAAAGAAGAGTAAATTTTCCCTCTCCACTTAATTATTTTTTAACATCAATACTATTATATTTATAAGAAGTGCTATTTGCTTTTTATCCACAAAAGGATAGAAGAAATTGCATACAAGAGAGTAAATATAACAAATTGCCCGCTTAAAAGAACGAGCAAGGGAAGTAAAAATCCGAATAATGGACCTGTAAACGGGACCGTAAAGATGTAAAGCAGGATCATTATTAGAAATATGGGATTAAACAGTTTCTCGTTAAATGGTTCGCTTATATGCTTGAACTTTTTAATCTTTTCCAGCTTATATTGAGAGTATTTGGATTCTATCTTATCTCCCTCTCGAGATTTGATTTTTTTCTTACAAATTGGACACACGGCCCATTCAGGTTTCAATTCATTTCCACATTTCTTACATTTTTCATTCATGGCACTATATTCTTAAATCAAACATGTTGACAAGCGAGAGCATTTTCTCCTCTAGATTTTCGATTTTCTCATCTTTTAGAGATTGCAATATCACAGACTTGTCATTTTCAGAGATTTCCTGAAACAGGTTTAAGAATTCCCTTAGATATATAATTTTTTTAGACTCGTTGTTTTGGATATTAACAATTATATCGGCAACTACTTTATTAATCAACAACTCACTTATAGCTTCTTTGGTATACATGGATTCTATTGGAATTTCAAGCGACTTGATCAATTTATTATTTAATACTACATCGCGTACAATTTCTTTTAGCATTTTATTTCTTGATGAAAAAGGCAAATTTTTAAGGTAACGTGCTAAATCAGAATTCTTTTCTTCAATTCCTTCAATCATTTGGAAAATTTTTTCAAAATTTCCTTTCTCCATATAGAATAACTTAAAATTTTCAGATAAAAATTTATCTGAATGTGATTAATATATATAATTATAAAATGGCTCCAGATAGTAACGAAAAGCTGAAGGAATTACAAGAGTTTATTGATTATGAGTTCAATAATATAAATTACTTGAAAGAAGCTTTAACGACCCCTCAATTAGCACACGAGCTACAAACTAATGACTACGATTTTTTAGAAACTTTAGGCGACGCTGTAATGAAGACAATTTTTATCGTGAAGTTGTTCAACAACGGCAAGGGAATACGGGATGCGGGGAGAATTACAAAGATTAAACAACGACTTGAAAACGACGAAACTTTAAAAAAAATCGCAAAGCAGAAATTAAATTTAGATAAGTATGTTTTAAAATCACAAAAGCAGGAGATTAAGGGGACAAAAATATTAGCTGATGTGTTTGAAGGGATTTGTGGCGCAATCTTTTTAGATTCTGGACATGATATTAGAATGGTTGAAGAGAAAATGATTGATCGATTCTTCAATGATTTTGATGCAATAATTAAAGATTCAACAATCTTTAACAAGAGCGAGCTAATTGAATACATTCAAAAATTACACAGAATGACCCCGAGGATCGAATGCATATATGAAAACCACGGAACTGATAATAAACCACGTTGGATCGCTACGAATCCAAAAATTTATCCTGAAAAATTATCAATTACACTTCCAAAGAAATTGAAATCGGAAGAATTTAAATCTATTAACGAGGCAGAACAAAATCTCTATAAAAAGATTTTAGATTATTTAACCACTGTTAACTAACAGTTATATTAATGAATTGGTACTTATCACATAATGACCGATTATATTACCAAGCAATATAATTGTAAAATATGTAATAAAACTCACAAGATTGAGTTGCCTAAGGACTTATGTAAAGGGAGGACGAAATTTCCCTTCCCATATGTGTTTCTTCACGGAGAACCAAAAGACATCCTCACCATCCTCTATATTGATAAAGATTTACAAATAAGAGGCGTAGAAGTGCAACAAGGAACAAACGATTTCTTTTCTAAGGAATACGTGGTAAAAATGGCCACGAACTTGAGTGATGAGGTTGATCGCCTTAGGGAAGAAAATGTGAAATTAATGCGAGAAATTGACGATTTAAAAGATAAGTATAAAAAGCAAATGGAAAGACTTCCATATTAATAATTGTCGAATCGAGTTCGCTGGATGATGTCCTCTTGAACAGGCTTTCCAAGATCGTTAAAATAGGCACAATACCCGGAAACTCTTACTGTCAATCCCAAATAATTCTCTGGATGTATTTGAGCGTCTTCTAACATACCCGCGTCAATGACATTAAATTGAACATGCATTCCCTTTAAATCTATAAACGATTCTAATAGCGAAACGAATTTCATTCTTTTACCTTCAGTATTTAGCAATGCAGGACTTATTTTCACGTTTAAAGAGCTTCCATTTGGAATGAGCTCGTGATTAAGTTTTGAATAGGATTTTAAAACTGCTGTCATTCCACTCCTTTCACATCCATTACATGGTGATATGCTATTGGATACAGGTTCTCCTGCTTTTCGTCCGTTGGGTGTCGCACCTAAGAAAGATCCATCGATTATGTTCATCCCATAAGAGAAAAAACCAGTTCTAAAACAGCCTCCTCGAATTGATTCTTGCTTGAGGACTTCCTTACAGAATAATTCAGTGACAAGTCTCGCCATTTCATCTGCCTCCGCATCGTCGTTTCCATATTTGGGATATTTGTTTATTAATGTTTGTCGTAAAGGTTCGTTTTTTCGGAAGTTTTTATTAATGATTTTAATCAATTCTTTCATTGTAAGTAATTTATCTTCAAAGACGGCTTTTTTAATTGCGACTAATGAGTCCACAGTTGTTCCTAATCCACGACCTCCGATGGAGGAATAATTGTATTTTGCTCCTGCTTGCGCCATGTCTTTAGCATTCTCAAGGCACCCTTCGAGCGTGAGTGAGATGTATGGATTGTGGAACTTCTCCATATACACTTGATCTTTATAATTAACACATTCTGCGATGTATGCTACGGTATCTGATAATTGGGCTTTAAAAGCTTCGAGCACTTCTTCAAATGACTTGAATTTCTTGGGATTCCCAGTTTTTAATCCAGTTCTTTTACCCATCATTCGGAATTTCCCATTTGTCAAAACTAGTTCCAGAAGGCCAACTACGGAGATGTCGTTTCCAGAAGTACAGCCA
>Ga0180438_10006821_pt1 | contig 15291 bp, 14 predicted proteins | sample SS_ome_12_FD_132455 | JGI IMG/M metagenome (GOLD analysis project Ga0180438, IMG submission 132455) | Hypersaline lake sediment archaeal communities from the Salton Sea, California, USA - SS_3_D_2 metaG | ecosystem: Environmental > Aquatic > Non-marine Saline and Alkaline > Hypersaline >...
CTGGGTGACGGTAAATTGTACTTTCTGGCCCTCTGAAAGGGTTTTGAAGCCATCCCCGTTGATTGCGCTGAAGTGTACAAAAACATCCGGGCCGGATTCCTGCTCGATGAACCCGAAGCCTTTCGTGTCGTTGAAGAATTTTACCGTGCCGGTAATCATGTCTGACATAAGTAACTCCTGTCTGATTATTACAGTGTGTATTGAAATTGCTGAGATATACAGGTATTACTTATGAAATCTTGGATGCGTTAACATGCGGTAACGTCATATTTAGGTACATAAATACTGCCTTATATTTCAGGCTCTAAGAATTATACACGGAAGCCCCGCCCGGTCAACGAACTCTCGGGCCGGTAATGACCGCATTTTAAGGACACTCAGCCGTCGGCCTCCCGGTGTACCCAGTCCGCGCCCAGTGTTCCCTGCAGCCTGTCCAGGTAGCTTTGGCTGCTCACCCATTCGATCATATGCTCGGCTTTTTCGATGCGCTCCTGCAAGTCCGCCCAGCTCTCGGTTTCGTCTTCCTTTAGCTCATCCATCTTCTGCTCAACATAATCCCTGTTCATCTTCCAAAGCGCGGCATCCCGCTTTTGCTTTATCAGAAGCCTTTCATGATACCAGTCGCTCTGAAGAAGGTAATCCCGGGTAAACATGCTGCGGATCACAGGATCGTCTATGGTTCTGCCTTCATGTTCACCTTTGGCCATGATGTGCAGCAGGGCCTGCAACGGGGGACAGGCGTCATTAACGGAACCATCATCAAAATACGCCTGTGCAACCCGTTGATGCGCTTCGGTTATGTTGTTGATGCCGTCTACATAGGCATCCATACCCTGTGTTTCAGGTTTCAGCATGCACTCATCGAACACCAGGGTCGGGCTGTCAAACACCTTGCCAAAATACGCATGCACGAACTGCCTGGTTATTCGATACCCGAGCCTGCTTGCGTTAACCATCTTGCCGTCGTACTCGAAGTCATCGAGTTTTTCCATGTAGCCGTGCTCGATCAGAAACTTCGGATCCCGATGCTCGACCGGCAGCCGGCACCATATTTCCGGTATCAGCATGCTGATATCATGATCCACACGTCGTTGAACGCCGATATATCCGGCTGCCGTGGAAAACCCGTTGTGCCCGCACAAGATAAAAGCGACCAGCGCGTTATTGAGGTCGGAAGTCGTTGACAGGGCGTTGAAAGGGCCCTTGGTAAGCGCACCTTCCGAGCCCGCGCCCGTGGTCGATGGCGATTTGCCGGTCAAACTGCAAACCAGGTCCATAAACAGTTCCGGCAGCTCCTGGTAATGAATCGGGTTATAAACTGCCAGCGGCCGGATGCCGCGGACCAGGTCCTGCGGATTGTTGCGCCTTCCCTGCAGTACGGCGTTCACCGGAAAATAGACCGGCTGCTCCAGCGTCAGGCCACGGGCGAGGCGAGTACCCACTATGGCCATGTACTTGTGTCTGGGATTTGCAAGATCCGGGCGGAGCTGCAAATAGCGGACATTCGGGCTGGGCTTGCCGTTAACGATACGCGGGTGCGACGACGAGACAAAGTATTCTCCATCCGGCCTGGTCGCGGCATCCCGGATGCGTTGTTGCATCGGCTCGGAATAATCCTGGAAACTGATGGCATCTTCCACCAGTTCACGCGCATCCCGGCTGGTCAGCGGCTGAAAGTTGGAAATGAAATTATTCGATCCCGCCAGGTCAGATTCGGTCTGGGTGTCCAGGCCACGATTGATTGCATCATCCGGGCGTTGAAACAGATGATTCTCGCAGTTGACGACCAGCTTTATGCTTTCATTTTTGTAGACTTTGTCGAGACCCTCGACGTAGTCTGCCGGCACGACCACGGAAACCGATATATCATCTTCGGTCTGGACCTTTTTGGCTGCAACGAAATCCTGGCGTAACTTGTATACACGCCATCTGCCATCGCTGTGTGTGCCCACGCGCAGATAACTGCTGATCAGGTTTCTGCCATCGTACTTGAGTTCATGGCCCGGGTTGCCGTTAACTTCGTCAACCGAAAAATGCCGGCGCCAGTTGTCTCCCCATTCGGGGTTATAGAAACGCTTGATCAGAAAAACCAGTGCGCGAACGTGCTGCGGTATGGTTTCAAGCCACTGGTTGTAATCGTCGGTGAAATCCCGCGACGGCGTGAGCAGTTTGATCACCGAACCAAGGCTGCGCTTGCTGCTCAGGGGAGGCCGGTCGTCAGCCAGTTGCCGGTCGCGAAAACGGTTTGAATAATTGCGGCTGAATATTGATTCAACCAGATCGAAGTCTTTTTCGTAGTCACCGACAAAGATCGGGCCGCACAACATCGAATCCTGGATCGATTTCGATATTTCCGACTTTCCGCCGCCGGACACCGTGCTCGGCTTATGGCAGAAAGTACCTTCGCCCAGGGTGCCGATCAAACGCCAGCTTGGGGCCTTCGGATGCTTTTCCATGTGCACCTTGAAACCACTGGGATAAATATAGGCATGATTCGCCAGGAGCTTGATCTGTTTCTGCTCACCATTCTTGTACCAGCTGACGCTCTGTTGCTGCATGTCTATCTCGGCGTTCTCCGGTATATAAAGAATATCAGGATACCTGTTGTCGACGGCATAGCCTTCCTGCTTGACGGTGATGCCGCCGGCAAGCTGCCCGCACAGACGTTCGAATGTATGCCCGGCCATATGCTCTTCAACCTTGGGCAGGTAGATCTCGCCCAGGTTGAAACGGGGGAAAGCCAGTGCGCCGCCGGCGTGTTCTTCTTCCACACCGCCAAACAGGTTTGCTGAATAGCTTATCTGTGACTTGATTTCCTTTTTACTGTAGCCGAAATAGTTATCCGCAATGATAGTAACGATAACGCCGGACATATCCCTGCAGACAACCTTGAATGCCTGACCGTCATTGTAGAGTTCGTCGTCGCTTTCCCAGAACATGCCGTCCCTTCGCTGGCGCACCGTAGCGTCATCTATGTGCGGCAGCCCCAGCGCTTTCTTGCTTGATTTGGTCAGGTGCGGCGCAAGAATGATGCAGCCGCTGGTGCCTGTCCAGTGATCGATGTCCAGTGCGGCATCGTTTTCGGAAAGGAATGGGTCGCCCGCGTTTCCAAAGATGGATTCGACGAAATCCAGGTTGGCCACAAGGCTGCCTGGAGCGAACATGCGAGTCTCCAGGCTCTTGGCCGGCATGACGCCCTCTATCTCCGGCTGTACCGTCGGGCGCAGCAACAGCGAAACCCAGGTTTCGATCGGCTTTGGCATACTGGAGGATATCGGCAGACCCAGCAGTTCGGATGGTGGATCAAGCGCAGCCTGCAGCAAACTCGCGTAAACAGCGACCGGAACCGCTTTCTTGTCACTGGGAATGGGTAGACCACCCTCTACGATATGAAACACGCCAGCCGTGGTTCGTCTGTCAGCGACCGGGTTGTGCAGGACACCTTGCTGCACCCTGTAGGTTTCGAGCAATGAAGATTGGTACCTGTTGCCTTCGAATGGCAGTGACAGTTCCCGGGCGATACCCGGCGAGTTCAAGGTGAATGTTTCGCCGGGCAGGCTGACGGTTGTTTCGACGCCGTTACGCTCGAAATAACCGTTGAGGAAATCCTGAATGCGCTGGTCGGCGGGGCAGCGGTAATCGAACAGCAGGCGCCGGTGTTCATTGTAGTTTTTCAGCAGGCTGTCTGCTATCGAAAGGTAGCTGCGGTCCGTATTGAGCTCGCAACGATGGCCCATCGCGGCCAGTTGCAGGCAGATATGTTCCAGCTTTATCTGGCGCTTATCGATTGCCCTTCTCTCCGGGCGGGTGTAATGGGATGGGGAATTTATTACGGAGGCCACGATAATACGTCCCGTTTTGCCAGGTCAGACGATATTTTAATTACGTGTGGATGAAATTACCAACCGGGGTGTCTGATTCGCGGCATTTCTCAGAAATGCACTTCCACAATCAGTCACTTATATAACTCCGTTGACAGTCTGGCTACCTGTCGCCGCGCTGAAACGCAAGTGAGAGACCGAAGCAGGCGGGCTCAATCACCCCTTGTTGCATAAGCCCTGGTGTCAGGTATTTGACGGCCTCCAGGTGTTTTCGAAGACTGTGATTGGGTTCAGCGTTTTTTGACAGGCCGCGTCCATCCCCTGATCGTCTTCTGTTCTGTTCTGCTCAATGTCAACTCGCCGTCTTCGGTATCCCTGGTGATAGTGCTGCCTGCGCCGATGGTGGCGTCTCTTCCTACAGTTACCGGCGCGACCAGCTGGGTGTCCGATCCAATAAAGGCCCCGTCCCTGATTATTGTTTTATGCTTGTTTGCCCCGTCGTAGTTGCAGGTGATAGTGCCGGCCCCGATGTTTACCTTTGCGCCTATTTCGCTGTCGCCCAGGTATGACAGATGATTAGCCTTGCTGCCTTCACCAAGCGATGTGTTTTTCATTTCTACAAAATTACCGACCCTGCTGTTTTCCCTGAGTTGTGTCCCGGGCCGCAGCCTGGAGAAAGGCCCGACTTCTCCACCATTTTCCATTGTGGTTTCTTCCATAACCGTGTAAGGCTTGATTACGCAGCCGTCTGCAATCGTGCTGTCGATAATGACACAGCCCGCGCCTATCCTTACATTGCTCCCGATCTTCACCTTTCCTTCGAATACGCAATTAATATCAATAAACGAATCATTGCCTATTTCAAGCTCGCCGCGAATATCGATCCTCGACGGATCCGCAATTGAAATACCGTCGTCCATTATGGTTTCGGCCAGCTCTCGTTGTCTGATTCGCTCCAGTCTGGCCAACTGTTTTCTGTCGTTCACACCTTCGACCTCGTACGCGTTTTCCGGCTGGCTTGTAATTATCCTCTTGCCGTCACTAACCGCCATGGCGATGATATCGGTCAAGTAGTATTCGCCCTGCACATTGTTGTTCTCGATCCTGTGCAGGCACTTGTTCAGATACCCTGCCTGCAAAGCGATAATGCCGGTATTGACTTCGTTTATTTGCCGCTGTTGCTCCGATGCATCCTTGTGTTCCACGATGGCGGTGACCTGGTTGCCCTGTCGAATAATTCTCCCATAACCGGTCGGGTCCTCCAGGTTGACAGTCAACAGCGCGATTGTGTCGTTATCGACACTGTCGATAAGCTTTCTCAACGTCGATGACCTGATCAGTGGCACATCGCCGTAAAGAACAAGAACCGTTCGGTCATCATGCAGGCCCGGACTGGCCTGAAGTACGGCATGGGCGGTACCCAGCTGCTCCTCCTGCAGCACCCATTCGACGTTGAAATCCTTGCAGTACTCGTGCAGGTGTTCGCCGCCGTGTCCGTAGACGATATGAATATCGTCGGTACCCAGTTCAACACTGCGATTGTATACATGCTCGAGCATTGGCCTGCCGGCAAGTCGGTGCATCACCTTGGGCAAAACGCTTTTCATTCGCGTGCCCTGGCCGGCGGCAAGTATAATGACGCTGAGTTTCATGCTTTGTCTCTTGAGTAAAAACAAAAAAGGCCGGTATGATCCGGCCTTTTAATATTAGCTGAAAAAAGCTGATGTTGTGCTTTGCCTATTTTCGCTTGCGCAGCTTCTTGATGGTTTCGATCTTGGCGATAGCTTCGATCAGTTCCGCCTTGGCGCGCGCGTAATCCAGATCGGACTTCTTGTCCGCCATTGCGGCCTCGGCCTTCGATTTGGCCTCTTTCGCAGCAGCCTCGTCGATGTCCGCCGCCCTGATCGCCGTATCGGAAAGTATGGTTACGACATGCGGCTGGATCTCGAGGATACCGCCGTTGACGAAAAAGGACTCTTCCTCTCCGCCCTGCCGAACAACACGCACTTCGCCCGGTTTCAGCTTTGTCAGCAGCGGCGCATGCCGCGGATGGATGCCGACTTCACCCATTTCCGCCGGTGCATAGCACTCTACCACCGTTCCCGAGTAAATTTCGGTTTCGGCGCTGACGATATCTACGTGCATGGTCATTGACATGTTATATCACTCTGCGTCAACTATTGCATGCTCTTGGCTTTTTCGACGGCTTCATCGATACCGCCGACCATATAGAAAGCCTGCTCGGGAAGGTCATCGTGCTCGCCGGCAAGGATTGCCTTGAACGCTGCCAGGTTGTCTTTCAGTGTCACGTATTTGCCTGGAGCACCGGTAAACACTTCGGCCACGAAGAAAGGCTGCGACAGGAAGCGCTGAATCTTGCGGGCACGCGCGACTACCAGCTTGTCCTCGTCGGACAGCTCATCCATACCCAGAATCGCGATGATGTCCTTCAGTTCCTTGTAGCGCTGCAGCGTGCCCTGGACAGCGCGTGCAGTTTCATAGTGCTCGGTGCCTACCACGTGCGGATCAAGGATACGCGAGGTCGAATCAAGCGGGTCCACAGCCGGGTAGATGCCCAGCTCCGCAATCTGGCGTGACAATACCAGTGTCGCGTCGAGGTGGGCGAAGGTGGTCGCCGGTGACGGGTCGGTCAGGTCGTCCGCCGGTACGTAGACCGCCTGGAACGATGTGATCGATCCGGTCTTGGTCGAGGTAATACGCTCCTGCAACACGCCCATTTCCTCGGCCAGGGTAGGCTGGTAGCCCACGGCCGACGGCATGCGGCCGAGCAGCGCGGATACCTCCGTGCCTGCCAGCGTATAACGATAGATATTGTCGACGAACATGAGTACGTCGCGGCCTTCGTCGCGGAAGTACTCGGCCATGGTCAATCCGGTCAGGGCGACGCGCAGCCTGTTACCGGGCGGCTCATTCATCTGTCCATAGACCAGCGCCACTTTGTCCAGTACGCCGCCTTCCTGCATTTCGTAATAGAAATCGTTGCCCTCGCGGGTACGCTCACCCACGCCTGCAAACACGGAGAACCCGGAGTGCTCGACAGCAATATTGCGGATCAGCTCCATCAGGGTCACGGTCTTGCCCACGCCGGCGCCGCCGAACAGGCCGATCTTTCCGCCCTTGACGATCGGCATGACCAGGTCGATTACCTTGATGCCGGTCTCGAGGATCTCGGTTGCGGAACTCTGCTCTTCGAAAGTAGGCGGTGAACGGTGGATCGCCGCAGTACTTTCGGCGCCGATGTCGCCCTGGTTGTCAATCGGGTCACCGAGCACGTTCATGATGCGGCCCAGCGTTTTCTTGCCAACCGGTACGCGGATCGCGTCACCGGTGTTCCTGACTTCCATGCCGCGGCGCAGCCCTTCGGAAGGGCCCAGTGCAATCGCACGTACCACACCGTCACCCAGCTGCTGCTGAACTTCCATGGTCAGGTTGGTTTCATCCAGCTTGAGTGCGTCGTAGACCTTGGGAATCGCGTCACGCGGAAATTCCACGTCAATGACCGCGCCGATAATTTCGACTACGTGTCCGGTACTCATGATTGTTTCCTCATTACTATATTTAAATTCGGTTCTAATACTGTCTATACGGCCGCGGCGCCACTGACGATCTCGGAAATCTCCTGGGTGATCGCTGCCTGCCTGGCCTTGTTGTATACAGTCTGCAGTTCCTTGATGATCTCGCCGGCATTGTCGGTCGCGCTCTTCATCGCGATCATGCGCGCGGACATTTCACTGGCGATGTTCTCCACCAGGCCCTGATAGACCTGGGACTCGATAAAACGGAACATCAGGCCGTCGATGATGTGCCTGGCTTCCGGCTCGTAGATATAGTCCCAGTGGTGCTCCAGCTCCTGGTCGATCTCACCGGTGATGGGCACCATCTGGTGAATACGCGGTTGCTGCGTCATGGTATTCACGAACTCGTTGTGCACCAGGTAAAGACGGTCGATGCTGCCTTCGTCGTAGGCGTCGAGCATGACTTTCACGGTGCCGATCAGGTCTTCCATGGTCGGGCTGTCACCGAGATGGTCGGCCTGGGCGACCAGGTTGCATTTGAAGCGGCCGAAGAAGCCAACTGCCTTTCTGCCGATCGCACAGACATCGACTTCGACATCCTGGTTGTCCCAGTCCAGCATCTCCTTTACAACTGCCTTGAACATGTTGGTGTTCAGGCCGCCGCAAAGGCCGCGGTCAGTCGAGACGATGATATAACCGACGCGTTTGACTTCATCGCGATCGAGCAGGTACGGGTGCCGGTACTCCGGTTTCGCCTGAGAAAGATGCGCCAGTACATTGCGGATCTTTTCCGCGTAGGGACGCGAGGCGTGCATGCGGTCCTGCGCCTTGCGCATCTTGCTCGCGGCCACCATTTCCATGGCCTTGGTGATCTTCGCAGTATTCTGGATACTCTTGATCTTGGAGCGGATTTCTTTAGCGCCTGCCATCTTTGTTTCCTGTCAAATACCGTCTAGTAGACGCCGTTGGTCTTGAAATTATCCAGCGCAGCACGCATCGCGGCCTCGATGTCATCATCGTAGTCGCCGTTCTCGTTGATCTTGTCCAGCAGGTCTCCGTTGTTGCTCTTCAGGTGGGCCTGCATCGCGGCTTCGAAATCGACGATCTTCCGGGTGTCAACGTCGTCGAGATAACCCTCGTTCGCAGCGAACAGCGAAAACGCCATTTCTGCAACCGTCATGGGTGAATACTGGGCCTGCTTCATAAGCTCGGTCACGCGTTCGCCGCGCTCCAGCTGCGCGCGGGTCGCATCGTCGAGGTCAGACGCGAACTGCGCGAAGGCCGCCAGTTCGCGGAACTGGGCCAGCGCCAGGCGCACACCGCCACCCAGCTTCTTGATGACCTTGGTCTGGGCCGATCCACCGACACGTGATACCGACAGGCCGGCGTTGATAGCAGGGCGGATACCGGCGTTGAACAGGTCGGACTCCAGGAAGATCTGGCCGTCGGTAATCGAAATCACGTTGGTTGGGACGAAAGCCGAAACGTCACCGTCCTGGGTTTCGATGATCGGCAGCGCGGTCAGGGAACCCGTCTGGCCCTTGACTTCGCCGTTGGTGAATTTCTCGACATATTCGGCATTCACACGGGCGGCGCGCTCGAGCAAACGTGAATGCAGGTAGAACACATCACCGGGATAGGCCTCACGGCCCGGCGGACGTCGCAGCAACAGCGATACCTGGCGATAGGCCCAGGCCTGCTTGGTAAGGTCATCATAGATAATCAGCGCATCCTGGCCGCGGTCCCGGAAATACTCGCCCATGGTGCAGCCGGCGTATGGCGCAACGAACTGCATGGCAGCCGATTCAGACGCGGTCGCGGCAACGATGATGGTGTGCTGCATGGCATCGTGCTCTTCCAGCTTGCGCACGATGTTTGAGACCGTGGACGCTTTCTGGCCGACCGCAACGTAGATACATTTGATGCCGGATTTCGCCTGGTTGATAATCGCATCGATTGCAACGGCGGTCTTTCCGGTCTGGCGGTCGCCGATGATCAGCTCACGCTGGCCGCGTCCGATAGGCACCATGGAGTCGATGGATTTCAGGCCGGTCTGTACCGGCTGGTCCACGGACTGGCGCTCGATCACGCCCGGTGCGATCTTCTCGATCGGCGCTGTCTCCCTGGTGTCTATAGGGCCCTTGCCGTCGATCGGGTTGCCCAGCGCATCGACAACACGGCCGAGCAGGGCATCGCCGATGGGCACTTCCAGGATGCGGCCCGTGCACTTGGCGGTATCGCCTTCAGACAGGTGTCCGTATTCACCCAGCACCACGGCGCCGACGGAATCCCGCTCGAGGTTCAGCGCCATGGCATAGGTATCGCCGGGCAGTTCGATCATCTCACCCTGCATGGCATCGGCCAGGCCATGGATGCGCAGAATACCGTCGGTCAGGCTGACCACGGTCCCCTCGGTGCGGGCCTCGACGGTCGTGTCGAAGCTCTCGATTCTGGACTTTATGAGTTCACTGATTTCTGATGGATTCAGCTGCATGTTTGTTTCCTCTTAACGGCCCAGTGACAATGCCAGCGACTCGAGCTGGGATTTCATTGAACCATCGATAATTGTGTCTCCGGCCTTGATAATGACGCCACCAATCAGCGACTCGTCGGTTCTGGTGGTAATGGATACGTCACGGCCCAGTTTGCTTTTCAGCGTTGCGGTAATGGCCTGCTCCTGCTCGCTGGTCAGATCGAAAGCGGAAATTACCTCGGCCTCGACCTTGCCTTCGGCCTCGGCACGGAAGCTCTCGAACTGGTGCGCGACTTCCGGCAGTGCCCGCAGGCGGCCGTTTTCGGCCAGCAGCCTGACCAGGTTCTGCTGGTGCTGATCAAGCCTGTCAGACAGCACCTTGAGCATCAGCTCACCTTTCTGCTGCTTGCTGAGCTGCGGCTTGTCGAGCATATCCCTCATCGCCGGATCGGACGCGACCGCTGCCATCAAAGCCAGCGCCTCGCTCCAGCCATCGACGGTCGATGCCTCGGTCGCCAGGGTGTACACAGCTCTGGCGTATGGACGTGCGGATGTCGTGTAATCTGCCATGGATCGTCAGGTTCCCGTCTAGAGCTGGGCCGCCATTTCATCCAGCGTACTGGAATGTGCCGCGGCATCCACCTCGCGCTTGAGGACTTTCTCGGCGCCGGCAATTGCCAGAACGACGACTTCCTTGCGCAGGTGTTCGCGCGCGCGGTTGACTTCCTGCTCGATCTCGGCGTTCGCGCCGGCCTTGATGCGGTCGGCTTCAGTGCGGGCATCTTCCTTGGCCTCATCGACGATTTCAGTCGCTCGCTTCTGCGCCTGGGCAATGATGTCCGCGGCCTGGCCCTTGGCTTCTTTCAACTGCTCGGCTGCTCTTTTCTCGGCCAGTTCCTGCTCGTGCTGCCCGCGTTCCGCTGCGGCCAGTCCATCGGCTATCTGCTTCTTGCGCTTTTCCAGCGCATTGACCAGTGGCGGCCAGATAAACGCGTAGCAGAACCAGACGAACAGGGCGAACGTGATCGATTGGCCAATCAGCGTTAGATTGATATTCATACGCTAGTACCGTGTCTGCTCTTGATCTGCGCTTATCCGGCGACCGCGAAGATGACGTAGAAAGCCACACCAACAGCAATCATAGGCACCGCGTCGGTCAGACCCATCATCAGGAAGAACTGGCCGCGCAGCAGCGGGATCAATTCGGGTTGACGGGCAGCGCCTTCGAGGAAGCGGCCACCGAGTACACCAATACCGATGGCGGCACCGAGAGCACCCAGGCCCATCATCAGTGCGCCTGCGATGTACAGCATTGCGGTTACTTCAGTCATTGATTTTCTCCTGTAATAAAAGCTTGTTAGATTCAGCGGTTAGTGCTCATCGCCGGTCTGGTGTGCCAGATCCATGTAGACGATGGTCAGCGTCATAAAGATGTAGGCCTGCAGGGTTATGATCAGGATGTGGAATATCGCCCATCCCATCTGCAGTACACCACCAAAAATACCCAGGGCCAGACCGCCGCCGTACATCAACGCGATCAGGATAAAGATCATTTCACCCGCGAACATGTTCCCGTAAAGGCGCAGGGACAGCGACAGCGGCTTTGCCAGCAATGCGACGAATTCGAGCAGGAAATTGATCGGGATAAAAAGCAGCTGGATGATCTTGTTGTCCGAGGCGAAAGGGTGCAGGGTGAGCTCGCCGGCAAAGCCGATCGGCCCCTTGACCTTCAAACTGTAGTAAATCATCAACGCGAACACCGGCAGCGCCAGGCCGAAGGTGGCGTTGGGATCGGTGGACGGCACCACCTTGAAGTAAACATGGTGCGGATCCATGCCGAAAACATGGTGTCCGATCAGAGTGGCAAGCTGGGGAAGCCAGTCAACCGGAATCAGGTCCATGAAGTTGATCAGGAAAACCCAGATGAATATGGTCAGCGCCATCGGCGCAACCATGGGGTTCCTGCCACTGAAAGCGCCTTTTACCGTGCCGTCGACAAATTCGACGATCCACTCGACGAAATTCTGCAGGCCGCCGGGAACGTCCGACGTCGCGGTTTTCGCGACCTTCCTGAAAATATACAGAAACAGCACACCCAGAATGATCGACCAGAACATGGTATCGACATGGATTGCCCAGAAACCCATCTCCTTGGCTTCCAGAGCGTTGTGCGCCAGGCCCCATTCGCCGGCTCGTTCATGACCCTCTGGAAACTTACCGAAAGTAAGGTTCTGCAGATGGTGCTTGATGTATTCTCCGGAGGTCTGGCTTCCGCCCGCCATTTTTCGCTCTCTTTATCTGCGCCTGCTGATCACGTTCACAACAGCCGGTGTCATGTGTACAAAAAAATAAACAGCCAGTAAGGCTGCTGCATTCACGGGCCTGATCAGCACGAAGGCTGCCACGAACATCGCGCACGTGAACAATATCTTATTCAACTCGCCCCAGTAGAAGCCCCTGAGCACGGCAGCCGGCTCTTCTGACAGCCTGCCGCCGAGAACCTTGTACGCAAACCAGGCGTTGGCCAGGGTCGCGATCATGCCGCCTGTGAACGCCGAGTAGGCTGCTGTCCAGCCGTCGGGCCAGTACCAGCCCAGCAAGAGTACCGACAGTAATATAGTTGTTGCCAGTTGCGCAATGATGAAGCCTCTGGCCTGCCTTGCTGTGTTCCTGTTGATCGATTCAGTCGACAATGGAGCAAACCCTGTATCACAGGAAACCGTATTGCGCGGCTTTGGATCGCGCGCAGATTATAAGTAGCGCACTCTTTATGGTCAAGTTAATATGTTGTTATAAAAAGCTTTTATGGCCTTAGTTTGTGTGGTTTTACTGGAAGTGCGACAGGATTCCGTCGAGTTCGTCCAGGGAACTGTAGCTGATTTCGAGACGACCTTTGCTCTTCGTTTTCTGGTGAACGTTCACTACTGCGCCGAGCTTCTCTGACAGGTCATTCTCCAGTTTTTTGATGTCCGGGTCCTTGCTCACAGGCGCGGCTTTTTTGGGTGGATTCAGCGTCTTACGCACGAGTTGCTCGGTCTCGCGCACCGACAGCCCCTTCCTGGCAGTTTCTTTGGCGAGCTGGCTTTGCACCGCGCCGGTAACGCCGAGCAGGGCGCGGGCATGGCCCATTTCGATAGAGCGGTTTTCAAGCAGCTCCTTCACGTCGGCATTCAGGTCCTGCAGCCTCAGCAGATTGGTCACCGCGGTTCGGGAACGCGCCACGGTATCGGCAACCTGCTGGTGTGTCATATTGAACTCGTCGATCAGCCTCTGCAACGCGACCGATTCCTCCAGCGGGTTCAGGTTCTCGCGTTGAATGTTTTCGATCAGCGATACCGCGGCCGCGGTCTGGTCGTCAAAATGCTTGATTACAGCGGGAACCTGTTCCAGGCCGGCTATCTGCGAGGCGCGCCAGCGGCGTTCTCCGGCCACGATCTCGAAGGTGTTGTCGGCGGCTGCGCGCACCACGATCGGCTGCACCACCCCCTGGGAGCGGATCGACTCGGCGAGCTCGTTGAGCGCCTCTTCATCGAAATGCGTGCGCGGCTGCCAGGGCCCGCGCCTGATCAGGTCAATCGCGAGTTCCCGCAGCTCGTCTTCCCTCTGAACGGTGGTCATGGCTTCCATGGCTTCGACCGTTTCGGTGCCGCCCAGCAGCGCGTTCAGACCTCGACCCAGACCTTTTTTCTTCGTTGCCATCATGTTTTCCATTGGTTTTTTCTGCTTCGATCAGGAATGTATCAGACGACTGCAGTCGTATCTTGCGAGCGTTCGGCCGCCTGGCGGGCATCACGGCGCAGCATTTCCCCGGCCAGTGCCAGATAAGCCAGGGCGCCGCGCGAGGTCTTTTCGTACAACAGTGCGGGCAGGCCGTAACTCGGTGCTTCGGCCAGGCGAACATTGCGCGGCACGATTGTGCGGTAAACCTTGTCGCCGAAGTGCTCTATCAGCTGGGACGACACATCGTTCGACAGGGTGTTGCGCGGGTCGAACATGGTGCGCAGCAGGCCTTCTATCTTCAGGTTCGGGTTTACCGACGAACGCACCTGTTCGATGGTGTCGAGCAGGGAAGTCAGTCCTTCCAGTGCATAGTACTCGCACTGCATCGGGATGATCACGCCGTCGGCGGCCACCATCGCGTTCAGGGTCAGCATATTGAGCGCCGGCGGGCAGTCCAGGATCACGAATTCGTATTCGAACTTGATGCTGGAAAGACTGTCTTTCAGCCGCGTCTGGGCGCCGGGCGTACGCATCAGCTCGACCTCGGCCGCGGTCAGGTCGCTGTTGGACGGCAGCAGGTCGATGGCCGCGTTCTCGATGCGGTGAATACAGTCGCGTGGATCGAGGCCCTGGAGCAGCACATCACACAGCGTGGATTCGAGCGCGTTCTTGTCGACGCCGACTCCCATGGTGGCGTTCCCCTGCGGATCCAGGTCAACCAGCAGGACCCTGCGCTTGGTCGCCGCCAGCGAAGCCGCAAGATTGACACTGGTCGTGGTCTTGCCAACGCCGCCTTTCTGGTTTGCCAGCGCGAGTACTTGAGTCATATGCTTATATCTTCTGAATTTCGAGTAAATGTCTTTCAGCGTCCAGCCCATAGATGTTCAATGTATGTGATTGTTTCAAGACATAACCTGGAACATCAATTGATTCATTCAGCTTGCCCTGCATGATCAATATCCGGGTCTCCGGTTTATGCAAATGCGCCGTATTTATGATTATGTCCCTGCTGCTCGCATAGGCGCGTGCAATCACTGCATCGAAGTATATCCTACGATCATCCTCGACGGGTGTATACCCTTCAACGCGTTGATTCACAACCTCGATATTGTCCAGCCCCAGCGTTATGCGCACCTGCATAAGAAAACGGGTCTTCTTGCTGTTGCTGTCGATCAGCACGAATTTGTTGTCCGGCATTGCAATCGCCAGCGGAATACCGGGCAGGCCGGCGCCGCTGCCGACATCCAGGATCAGCCCGTCACCGACAAAGGGAAGAACCGCAAGGCTGTCGAGCAGGTGCCTGCTCACCATGTCATCGATATCCCGGACGGCGGTCAGGTTGAACGCCCGGTTCCAGTGGCTCAGCAGGCCCAGGTAATCGACAAGCTTTTCCGGGGCGGAGCCGGGCAGCCCTATGCCCATGATTTCCAAACCCTTGTTGAGTTTTGTTAACAGGTTTTCCACAGGCCTGAAAAGCTTACTTCGATGCGGTTTTTTTCAGGTGTACCATCAACAGGGATATCGCCGCAGGCGTAATTCCGGGGATACGGCCGGCCTGCCCGATGGTCTCCGGGCGGTGATCCGACAGTTTCTGGCAGACCTCGGCCGAAAGGCCGCGTACTGCCTTGTAGTCGATCACGCCCGGTATCGGCGTTCGCTCGTGGCGGCGCGCTTTTTCAATTTCGGCGTGCTGGCGCTCAAGGTAGCCCGCGTAACGCGCCTGGATCTCCACCTGCTCGGC
>Ga0180438_10006822_pt1 | contig 15291 bp, 15 predicted proteins | sample SS_ome_12_FD_132455 | JGI IMG/M metagenome (GOLD analysis project Ga0180438, IMG submission 132455) | Hypersaline lake sediment archaeal communities from the Salton Sea, California, USA - SS_3_D_2 metaG | ecosystem: Environmental > Aquatic > Non-marine Saline and Alkaline > Hypersaline >...
ACGCCGGAGGTCTAGCCGTCGCGATCTCGGTGATCAACACCCCGGAGCTGGCCAGTATCCCGAGACGGATGAAGCGTCTGTACATGTCGTCGTCCGTGATTGGCTTGAGATAGGGTGCTTCCGCGCAGGCGGCCTGTTCGCCAGGGTGGCCGCCGGCCTGGAGTTCCGTGATGTAACGGTTGAAGCCGTCCACGTATCCGTGCACGAGTTGCCGCACCTCCGGGGCTGCCGCCTTGCGAAAACGCCGGACCGCGTCCGCGTCGGCCATGAGTTTCCAGAAGAAGTCGCTGTCGATGTTGTTCGGAGCGATTCCTGCCGGCCGGATCGGATACGTGCCGTCGCCACCCCAGTACTTGGAACGCTCCCCGCGGATCGCGACAAGGTCCTCCATCAGGGTGCACAGGTTGTCCTGCGCAAAGGCGTAGCCGTAACCGTAGCCGACGCTCCCGAAGTCGGGGGCGTTGATGTGAGGGATGCCGTATGTCGTGCGCGTGACCGTGACCTGGTAGTTCTCTCCCGGCTGAGTAGGCAGAGCACCGTCGTCTCCGCCGCACGCGGCCAGCATCATAGCGGCAAGCAGGCTCATCAACGCTATCTTTCCCATTCTTTTCTCCATCAGTTATCTCATTTGGACACAGCTTTCAGGCAACACGCGGGATATGCCGGATCAGACCGCCACAATTCGCTCTGCGATCGTTCTGAAGAATGTCCGTGACCAGACCTCCAAGGCCCGTTGATCCCTGACGAAGGGAGCAACCTCCCTGCGAACCTGTTCCACGTCCAGGTCATTCACGGCCCGGGCCAGGAGTTCATGAAGTTTTTCGGATGTCAATTCCTCGTCTTCACTGTAATCGCCGGATTGGCGCATCCTGGATTCGAGATGGCTGATACGAACTTCCGGATATCGGCCGGCGTACCAGACCAGGTCATACCAGTCCCGTCCCTTTACTCGTCTCTTCCACTTCCGGCAGAGAACCGCATGAAGTTTGCCGGCAAGAAGGTCCGGTAAACCATAGACACGAACAGAAAAGGGGATGGGTTGCAGAACAAATTGCGTCTCGGTCTGAAATCCGGCGGGTGGATCCGTATCGACCTCCAGCCTGATTTTGAGTCTCTTTGCCGGATGTAGATCACGAAGCAGGTTTCCGGCAGCCTCAACAACGATTAGCTGTTTGTACGTATTGGCCTTCAGAAACGCGGAATCAATGGGTGCGGAGTCGCGCTTCTTTCGGTGCTCGAGATCCACGGAGAAACCGAAACTCGCGATTTCCCGCTTGAGAGCGTCACCATAGGCACCGAGTGAGAACGATTCGTCGGGTTTCAACAGCGAGAAATCCAGATCTTCAGAATATCGATCCAGCCCGTGCAAGACTCTGAGTGCAGTCCCTCCGTAAAAGGCGGCGTGCTCGAAGAACTTCCTCCGCCAGAGCCCGAGCAAGGCGATTTCCTGCAGTATCTCCCGGAGTGCATTGACATAGTCGTCCCGTGTCTGGCAGGTGTAGCGGTCTAGCATACCACGGACGGCATCATGCACGGCGGCCCCTCCCCAACCCTTCCAGGTATCCCAAGAGATTGTTGATCTTGACTGAATCGTAAGCATGGGCGATATCCTGGAGACGGGAAAGGTCGAGACCCCTGAGGTCCTCCTGGTCAATACGAAGATCATCGGACAGGTAACCAGCATACTCGGCCGCACGAAGGCCGGTGATTCTCTTGTCAGCCCAGACTTTGTCAGCCAGTGCTTTTTCGGCGGTGGCCATCAGGAATGTTGTCTTGCCAACCGATTCGAGGGCGGCACCAAGGGCATACCGGGATTCCTTCAACATGCGATAGGAAAAAGAGCCCAAAGGTGTGTGGAAACTCCGGGAACGGCGTATCGTCACCGACGTGATCGTGTTGACCCTCTCCGGGATCAGGCCATGATAGCTCAAGGCATAATCCAGGCTGACGTACGACGGGCCATAGATGAGGTTGGCAATGTATTCACGGCTGAGGGCTTCTTTCCGGAGGGATTCGCTGAAACAGTACAGTCCCTTTTTGATTCGCACAATAGCACCGCTCTCGAGCAGCTTGGTGTTCTTGTCCCGCGGCTTGCTGTAGCCGGATAAGGCCTCCAGGAGGACCTGGTAGTCAAACACCTCCCTGGTTATGCCCTGGCGTATCTGCGTGATTTCAATCACCGGACTCTCACTGGACTAATTGACACGTATGTCCACGATTCATGGACATACTATACAATATAAGTTCTGCCTGTCAAGCCACAATTGGCTCTGGGTAGCAGCTGATCCGGCCATGTGTACACAAGTGGTAACCCCCCTTCCAGGATGGTCCATATTACCTCGCCGATTATAAAGAAGAAGGGGTGACTCCTCGGGTGTGGGCTCTTGTTTTTGCACTGTCAGCAAAGGCACCCTCCGTTTCCTGGAGCAGACGTCTGCTCCAGGAAACGGACGTCCCTCGTGTAGGGCGCGACCCAATGAAAAAGAAATTTGAACTTCTCACGTTCACTGGAAGACACCAACGCTCTGCATCATACTCATGTTCACCCTTCTGCGACTTTCTTGAACCAACTTCCTAACAGGCCGAATCTTACACGTAGGCCATCGATTTCATCAAGGCTCCATTGCGAGAGCGAAAGCCGTTCTTCGTTTACGTGGGATTCACCCATTTTCACCCCCCTTGGGGCGTGCATCCCGACTTCAGGAACAAGTCGGGGGCGGGTGTCGTCGCGGATACGAAATCGGATAAGGTTGGAGGAAGAAGCGTATGGCGTATACTCAGTCTCTTGACTACATCCCGGTCTGGGTTCTGTTCATCGTCACAACGGTGGTCTTTTCCATCGCAGTGGAGCTTGGGTTCCGCGCAGGAAGACTCAAGAGTACGCACACGGAAAGGGAACAGAATCCGCAGATCAATACCATTCTGGGAGCGTCTCTCGGGTTGCTTGCCTTCTTTCTCGCATTCACCTTTAACATGGCCGGGTCTCGCTACGATGCCAGGAAGAAACTGGTCCTAGATGAAGCGATTGCAATCGAAACGGCTTATCTTCGCGCACAACTGCTCCCGGATCCCTATCAGATGGAATTTCAGGACCTTCTGCGTCAATACATAGATGTTCGAACACAAATTCAGACAGATAAGATGGAGACAATTCGACAGGTCATTGGTAAGTCGGAAGAATTGCACAGCCTGCTCTGGTCCGAAGTTGTTAAGATGACGGAAGAGGGTAACTACTCCGGAAACACCGCACTTCTGGTCAGATCTTTGAACGATGTGTTCAACCTGCACCAAAAACGAATCAATGCCGGCTTACGCAACCGCATCCCTATAAGCATCTTCTTAACGCTCTACTTTGTGGGTCTTCTCGCTATGGCGATGATCGGATACCAGGCCGGACTGAACGGAAAGCGCATCCTTATAACCGGCTTTGCACTGATACTTACATTTTCAATCGTCATGGCCTTGATTACGGATTTGGAGCGGCCTCGCCAGAAAATCTTCAGCGTAAGCCAACAGACCATGGTCGATCTCAAGAACAAGATCAGCAGAACGCATTGAAAGGAGAAAGAGATGAAAAGCAAATTTCCGAAACAACTGGCCGCCGCCGTATTCGCTTTTGCGTTGTGTGCTGTGATCGCCCACGCACAGACTGCGCCGAAGATGAAGATGACCACGGAGATCCCGCCAGGCATCGCGACCCCGGACAAGCTGGAAACCCGCATCGGCACGCTGACCTCTTTCGACGGTGTGCCCGATGAGAAGACTACGCAGCTGGCCTACGACAACCTCGACTTCCAGCGCGCGGTGCAGGCCTACTTGAGCAGCATCCAGATCGCCTCGATGTCTGCGATGCGCAAGGGGATCCTCAAGTTCGGCCCGGCCAACACAACGGCAGTTCTATTCGAAAACCTCATGGATTCAAAGGCGCTGTTCCTGACGCCGAATACGACCTCGGTCTACATGATGGCGTGGTTGGAAATGACGGACGAGCCCTGGGTCATCGAGACGCCGCCCAACGTGCTCGGCTTCATCGATGATCACTGGTTCAAATACGTCACGGACTTTGGTAACGCGGGTCCGGATCGTGGCAAGGGCGGCAAGTTCCTGATCCTGCCACCCGGTTACAAGGGCGAGGTTCCGGAGGGCTATTATGTCGCCCGAACCAACACCTACGGCAACTGGGTCGTCTGGCGCGGCTTCCAGGTCGACGGCGATCCTGCCCCGGCTGTCGAGACGACCAGGAAGCTGTTCCGTATCTACCCGTTGTCACAGGCGAAAAACCCGCCGAAAATGACGTTCGTCAACGTGTCCGGTAAGGAATTCAATACGATCCACCGCATGGACTCCGAGATGTTCAAGGAGATCGACGATGTTGTTCAGGCCGAACCGAGCGAGGGGCAGAATCCGGAAATTCTCGGCCTTCTGGCCTCCATCGGCATTAAGAAGGGCCAGCCCTTCAACCCCGATGCCCGCATGAAGAAGATTCTCGAGGAAGCCGCCGACGTCGGCGCGGTCACGGTCCGTGCCCTGACGGCGCGTCCACGCGAAGACATGTACTACATCTATCCCGGCGAGAGCATCTGGAGCAACTGCTTCCCCGGCGGCAGCCATGAGTTTCTGGACAACGGCGCCATCGTGCCGGACGCCCGCGCCTTCTTCCACTTCTATGCGACCGGCATCACCCCGGCGATGTCCGCCAGGATGGTCGGCCTTGGCTCGCAGTATGCGATAGCCTACCTCGATGCCGGGCATAAGCCCCTTGACGGTGGCAAGACCTACAAGGTCCACCTGCCGCCCAACGTTCCGGCCAAGGACTTCTGGTCCTTCACGTTGTATGACAACCAGACCCGCTCGCTGCTCCAAACCGACCAGCAGTTCCCTGGGCTGGATAACAACGCAAAGAGCCTACAATCGAATGCCGACGGATCCTACGACATCTACTTCGGTCCCAAGGCTCCAGCGGGGAGAGAGGGTAACTGGCTCCAGACCATCCCTGGCAAGGGCTGGAACATGCTCTTCCGCCTCTATGGCCCGCTTCAGCCCTGGTTCGACAAGACCTGGCGGCCGGGTGATCCCGAGCTGGTGAAATAGAATCAGCAACGCTTATAGCGATAGGCTCGTCGAACTTCCGGAGACGCACCTAGGCCTACGGGTATGCAGAAGAACATCTACGACAAGCAGAGTTGGCAATCAATGGGGCGCTGCATAAGGCTGGTTGTTTGCATAGCCATGCTGTGGGCTTCTGCAGGCCATGCGGCACAGGAGCAGGATGAGGTCGCAGGCGATACCGATCCCACCAAACCGGTTGCCTTCAGCCTCCGAAACGAGTACTTCAATATCCAGAACGATGTCTGGAGGAATTTCGGGATCCTCCGGGTAGACCGTCTGGTCTTGCCCAGGACCCATCCTCCCGGACACCTCGGAGGGATCATTCTGCGGCTAGACATTCCCTTTGTGGGGGTGGACACGGGCACGGACTCGGAGGCGGGTCTTGGGGATCTCTATGCACAGGCCTTGCTCGTTCCGCGGCCGAGGAGGAGGTTCACTGTCGCATACGGTACGGGCCTCGGATTTCCAACGGCGACCGGGGACCTCCTCGGCAGAGGGAAATGGCTGGTAACGCCGCTTCTGGTCCCTGTAAAGTTCTTCCCCAAGCACAAGGGTTTGGCGTACTTGAAATTGCAGGACTGGCTGTCCTTTGCCGGCGATGCCGATCGGGAAGACGTGCACTATCTTACCATCACGCCGACGGTCGTTTACCGGTTGACCCGGCGATGGTTCGCCCTCGCTGACTCCGAAGTCAAGGTTGACTGGCAGCGCAACCAGCACACGAGCTGCATCTCCGGAGTCGAGATCGGCTACATGTTCTCACGCCGCGTGGGCGCGTGGGTGAAAGGCGAGATCCCGTGGGGACAATACCGAGAAGGCGACTGGATCCTCAAGGCCACCGTGTTCTTAACCCGCTATTGAGCGGAAGGACCTGGTCACGGACAAGATGCAGATCTTCGGCCTCGAGAGGTCCGGTCAGATCCTTTTTCGAGGTTTTGTGCATCTGTTAGAAAAACTGGTCCTATCGAGTGGGGAGCCGCTCGTAAGTATCTAACCTCTTCCCATCATCATCCGAAAGGAGTGAATGCGCTATGGGCAGGACAGTGCGAATCTTGTTGGCACTCCTTCTCATGGGTTCGGCTTACGGGAGCGCTCGGGCGGCGGAGCCCTTCGTCTATCCCACCAAGGGGCAGAGCCCCGAGCAGACGGATAAGGACAAGTTCGATTGCTACACCTGGGCCAAGCAGCAGACCGGCTTCGATCCCATGCAGGCGCCACAGGCGGCCCCGCCGAACCCGCCGTCGAGCCCTCAACACGAGGGGCAGGTGGTCGGGGGAGCGGCCAGAGGGGCGGCGCTCGGCGCGATCGGGGGCGCCATCGCCGGAGATGCCGGCAAGGGCGCTGCGATCGGGGCCGCGGCCGGTGGAGGGCTCGGTGCCATGCGCAAGCGATCGGATTATCGGAACGAGCAGGCCCAGTACCAGCAGCAGGTCCAACAACAACAGGCTCAATACCAGCAGAGGCGAAGCGAGCACGACCGTGCCTATGGCGCCTGCATGGAGGGGCGCGGTTACGTTTTGAAGTAACAGGCCGGACCGAAGAGAGGAGGGTAGCTAAAATGAGTAAGAAAACGCTTGGGCTCGTCACGGGCCCGTGGTTGCTGTCTCTACTTGACTCAGGTACGACCGTGGAATACAAGTCGTGCGGAAAGCAATAGGGAGAAAGCCGTTTCATGACAGCAGGGTTCTCTTGCGTTGGATCATAGAACGCGAAAACATTTTCTGCATTCAGGAGTAAATAGAATGAAAACAAGTAGCTTGTTTGAACCACTCCTTATAGGAAACCTACACTTGAAAAACAGGATTGTCCTGGCACCTATGACCAGAGGGCGCGCTGGGTCGGAGCGTGTACCGAATGATTTGATGGCGGAATATTATTACCAGAGATCCGTTGCCGGTCTTCTGATAACCGAGGCGACCGTGATTTCAAAGCAGGGCATCGGCTGGATCGATTCGCCAGGGATCTACACAGAAGAGATGGTCGAGGGTTGGCGAAAAGTTACGAGAAGGATTAGACCCACAGGTACTCCCATTTTCCTCCAGCTTTGGCATTGCGGCAGGGCTTCGCACAGTGATTTTCATAGCGGAGAACTTCCTGTTTCTGCTTCCGCAGTTAAGCTCAACGGCGATTACATCCACACACCCCTTGGCAAGAAACCTTATGAAACGCCGCGTCCATTGTCGCTGGATGAAATCAAGTCAACCGTGAATGATTACCGCAAAGCAGCGATCAATGCTAAAGAAGCCGGTTTCTCCGGGGTAGAAGTACACGGCGCCAATGGCTATTTGGTTAATCAATTTCTTGATTCGAAAACGAATCACCGTAATGATCAATACGGGGGAAGTCTTGGAAACAGATTCCGATTTTTCAAAGAAGTGCTGGAAGCTGTTTTGGAGGTCTGGTCCCCGAAGCAGGTGGGTGCCCGTATTTCACCGAACGGCGTCTTTAATGACATGGGCAGCGATGACTTTAGAGAAACGTACCTTTATGTCTGCAAAGAGATAGACAAATTGAAGCTTGGCTACCTCCATATAATGGATGGCCTGGCCTTTGGTTTCCACGAAAAAGGAGAAGCAATGGCCTTGACAGAATTCAGGCCTATTTATCAAGGGATTATTATAGGCAATTGTGGGTACACCAAAGAAAAGGCTGAGGAGAGAATCGCAGCAGGCAATGCCGATTTGATTGCCTTTGGCCGACCTTTCATTACGAATCCTGACTTGCCTGAGCGGTTCAAGAATAATTGGCCTCTTAATCCTGCGGAGGATATGTCATTGTGGTATACCCCGGGGGCCCAGGGGTATACAGACTATGTGCCGTGGAGAAGTCATTGAAGACTACCCGGAAGACCCAAGAGGGCACAGTTGCCTGATCCTCGGCCGTGGTCAGGGAGGTCGTCCGCTGCACGTCTTGTGTTCGCCCAAAGAAGACTACCTGGCCATTATCACGGCCTATCTCCCGGCCAGGCACGAGTGGTCCGACGATTTCAAAGAGAGGAAGAAGTCATGAAATGCATTCATTGTCAAGGTGAAATGAGAAGGGACACAACCCCGTTCCATATTGACTGCAAGGGATGCCATCCGATGTTGGATAGTGTGCCCGCGTGGGCATGTGACCAGTGTGGCGAGACATATTTTGACGAAAAAGAAGCTGACGCGATTCAGGACCTGATCAGATCCATCGAACAGAAGACTCGAGCATTGGCAGTGTCAGCCTGATCCCCGACAATGACTCTTCGGAACGTTCATCATCAAAGTCAGAACAAGGAGTGTGGCGGAGGGAGTGGGATTCGAACCTGTGGCCAAGCACAAAATATGTAATGAAATCAGCTTGTTTGTTTTTGGTTCACACCCTGCTGACACCGCAAGAAACAATGGGGCTCCACAAGAAGAAAGCCGCACCCATTTGTCCATATTTAAACTTGAAATTTAAATATGGCAATGATATGTTCCTCTCATGATCTACTCACGTGTCCTGGAAACAACGATCAAAAGGGCGATGAAGACCTTTCCGGCTGTGCTGGTCACCGGGCCGAGGCAGTCCGGGAAAACCACGCTGTTGAGTGAGCGGTTTTCCGGCACCCATCGATTTGTGTTTCTCGAAAACCCTGATGTTCGAGCGAGGGTCATGGAAGACCCTGTGGGATTTCTCAGAGAGAACCCGCCACCTGTCATATTTGACGAGATCCAGTACGTTCCCGAACTGCTGCATTATATCAAGTCAAGCATTGATGAGAACCGAGAACCTGGGCAGTGGCTGCTTTCGGGCTCACAGAGTTTCCCGTTAATGCAGGGTATCAGCCAATCCCTTTCGGGAAGAGTCGCTGTTCTAACATTGCTTCCTTTCTCGCTGGGAGAAAGCCAGCGGTTGACAGGCAAGCCTGAAGGAATCGATGAAACGCTGGAGAGGATCCTGGCGACAGGGAAGAGAGAAGGAAAACGGAAGGGAAGAAGACGAAGAATTGAACTCTATGACTGGTTGCTTCGCGGGGCTTATCCGGAAATCAGGGCAGATGCAAGCGTGGACAGACAGCTGTGGTGTGCCAGCTACATACAGACCTATTTGGAGAGAGATGTTCGGCAGTTGGTAAACGTCGGCGATCTGAATGCATTCAACCGTTTCTTGCGGCTGTGTGCCGCCCGGGTTGGTCAAACCCTGAACATGTCCGATCTTTCCAGAGATCTCGGTTTCAGTGTGCCGACGGTAAAGAAATGGCTCAGCGTGCTTGAGGCCAGCTACCAGATCTATCTGTTGCCCCCGCATTTCAACAATTTTGGAAAACGCATCGTCAGGAGTCCCAGACTCTACTTCATGGATACCGGTGTCGCGACATACCTGCTCGGGCTGCATGCAAAGGATCCTCTTTTGGAGGGACCTATGCTTGGGCCTCTGTTCGAAAATGCCGTCGTCTCGGAGTGGGTCAAGCTCTTTTACCACAGGGGCGAAAGACCGGAGTTGTATTACTGGCGTTCGAAGGCCGGGCTGGAGGTCGATTTGATCGTGGATCGGAACAGGAAACTTCTTCCCATTGAGAGCAAGGCAACAGCGACATTGGTCCCGGCCCATGTAAGGTCCCTCAAGACATGGCGCGAGTTGGTCGGAAGCACGGCGGAGAGGGGAATCATTGTGGCAGATATGGAAAAGAGAACACAATTCGGAGATTGTATTTGCCTGCCCTGGTCCGAGGGGCTGGACTAGCCCTCGCTCATCGGTCGTGGGTGTCCTGCAAGATACACAACGAAGGCGCGCCGGACCTCAGGAGTGATGCCTGTATCATCAAGAAGAAGAAGGAAGAAACGGGCACATGCACTTTGGCAGGCCGGCGGGGAACGGGTCCAGGCATCCAAGGAAAGGCTCGCAGAGATAACGTCGGGAAGGTCCCACTTCCAGCAGGGGCTGACACCGACGGTCGTTTACCGGTTGACCCGGCGATGGTTCGCCCTCGCTGACTCCGAAGTCAAGGTTGACTGGCAGTGCAACCGGCACACGAGCTGCATCTCCGGAATCGAGATCGGCTACATGTTCTCACGCCGCGTGGGCGCGTGGGTGAAGGGCGAGATCCCGTGGGGACAATACCGCGAAGGCGACTGGTTCCTTGGAGAGGGAAGCCGACGGCATTGAGCACCTCAGGGAAAAGCCACTCCCTGAACTCGATTGAAAGCCATTAAGGTGCCTTGAGTGTTTCGAGGACGCGGAGGATCTGACTCGGTTCAGGGTGATCGCCTGCCTCTCGGCTTATTTGTTGATAGGGGAGTTCCCCGGCCGGAGTAATCACGAATACGCCCCCCAACTGCCAAGGATCCCCCTGCAATTTGGTCTGCCTAAATCCCTTTCGCAGGGCCCGCACCCCATGCCGAAGCATGCGAAGGTTGACCGCATCTGCAATTCCTCTCTTCAGGCCTGCAGCACGGTAGGCGCTCATCTCCGGATCAACCAAGAGAGGAAAGGTCAGGTTCTGTTCCCTTCGGAAATCCGCTGCGTGTTCAGGTCTTCCGTTGCCCACGACAACCAATTCGGCCCCCAAATCACGTATTCGCCCCTCCACGTCGCGCAACTGCGCAACCTGCTCGCGGCAGAACAGTCACCCGAAGTGCCGTATGAATACAAGAACAACAGGTTTCTCTTTCCAATAACTCCCAAGTGCGATGGAACGGCCTTCCGGATCAAGAACCTTTATCGGTGAAAGCCTGGATGCTATACTCACCTTCCTATCCTCCTTTTGTCCGCCGCATTCTATCCAGGGGGCACTGCAAACGCAAGTTGATTCAACAGAAGCAACCTTTGTTGAAGGGGCGCTCTTTCGTGCACCCTTATCACGAAGTGGAGGATAAGTTGATTTCGTGCCATATGAGGACGAAGGCTTGATCCTGAACCAAAGGAAATCACAAGGGCATGTTCCCGTGCCGCTTTTTCGGCCGTTCGACCTTCTTGGTCTCCAGCATCCGCAAGGCCCGGATCACATAGCTTCGGGTTTCGGCAGGAGTGATCACATCTTCGACATTGAGGTTGGAAGAGACGTCGTATATGGGATTTGCATAGGTTTCCCGATACTCTTCCAGTTTCCGGTCTATGAACGCCTTGTCCCCGCCCGCTGCTTTGCCGTATAACAGCATGACGGACTGTTCGGCACCCAGGATACCGGTTTCCATAATCGGCCAGTAAAGCACCAGGTCCGTTCCGAGTCCCGGCAGAACACCCATGCCGAGGTTGCCGCCACCATATGCCTTACGCAGAACCAGGGCGATCCGTGGGACAGTGGATTCGCAGAGGGCATAGAGCACCTTTGCCCCATGACGAATGATCCCGGAATGTTCCTGACCGGAACCGGGCATGTAGGCCGGGGTGTCCACGAGCAGAACGATCGGTATGTTGAAACAGTCGCAAAACCGGATAAATCTTGCCTGCTTATCCGAACTGTCCGTAGTGAGCGAACCTGCCCGTACCTTGGGCTGGCTGGCCACGATCCCAACGGTCTTACCGTCGAGGCGCCCGAAACCAACAATAATCTCGGCGGCAAACTCTTTTTTCACTTCAAGAAAATCCTTGTTGTCCACGAGGACATCGATCACGTGGTGCATATCAAAGGCTTTGTTCGGAGCCACAGGAACGATGTGGTTGAGCTCTTCGCACGATCTGTCGGGATCATCCCCGTTCTTACAGACAGGGGGCGTCTCATCACAATTCTGGGGCAGAAATCTGAGCAGTCGGCGCATTCCGGTTAGACATTCGGTCTCGTCCCGGCACCTGAAATCGCAGGTCCCTGTTTCCTGTGCATGGATTCTTGCCCCTCCCAGATCATCCAGGGATATGTCTTCACCGGTGACCATCTTGACCACCATGGGGCCGGTGATGAACATGTGACTCAAGTTGTCCACCATGTAAATGAAATCCGTCAAGGCCGGGGAATAGACGGAAATACCGCTACAACTTCCCAGGACCGCTGAGACCTGAGGGATAATTCCCGAAGCAAGTGTGTTGGGGAAAAAGACGGCACCCCCGTGTTTTTCAGAAATATTGGAAAAGATGGAACGTTTCATCGTGCTCAACCAGTCAAGTTCATGGGTATTGGGCAACCTGGCACCAGGGGAATCATGCAGCCCGATCAACGGAACCCGCATCTCCAGAGCGCGTTCAATGGTGCGGTACATCCGGTATCCATGTTCGACTCCGATCGAACCGCCGCGAACCGTGCGGTCCTGGGAATACACAAAGACCTGCCGGCCTGAAATGCTCCCGCTGCCGCAGACAATCCCTTCTCCGGGGAGATCAAGAGCGTGTCCTGCCAGCATGTTTGTCTCCACAAGGCTGCCGGGATCCAGGAGAATGTCCAGTCGTTCACGGGCGGTGAGCTTTCCCTGCGCATGTTGTTTGGCGATTTTGGCCTCGCCACCCCCCATACGCACCTTTTTTCGGGCTTCCTCCAGCTCTCTCAGTCGCTTTTCGAGAAACGGATCCATTCCACACTCTCCTTGTGCGCCGTCGCAATCCGAGAACAGGGAATCTGTCACAGGGCTCCGTACTTCTGCTTCAATTCCACCTTCTTTACTTTCATAGTGGCAGTAAGGGGCAGTTCATCCACAAACTTGATGTGTTGGGGATGCTTGAATCTGGCAACCTTATCTTCGAGAAATCCCCGGATCTCCTCCTCCGTGGGACGCTGATTCGGTGCCGGTTGGATAAAGGCCATGCCGGTTTCGCCCCATTTCTCATCCGGGACCCCTATGATGGCCGCATTGGAGATCTTCGGGTGTCCTACAAGGACCTTTTCGACTTCCGCCGGATAGACATTTTCGCCCCCGCTGCGATACATATCCTTGGCACGATCCACGATGTAGAAATAACCTTCCTCATCCATATAACCCAGGTCACCGGTGTGGAGCACACCGTTGACGATCGTTTTTGCTGTGGCCTCGGGCTGGTTCCAGTAACCGCTCATCACGGTCGGGCCTTTTGCCAGTATCTCGCCGATTTCCCCCGGAGCCGCCGGCTTGCGGTTCGTACCGGCGATCCAGACATCGGTGAAATACCCCGGTTTGCCGATTGAACCCATCTTTCGCTGAATATCCGCTTTCGGCAGCAACAGCATGGCCGAATTTTCGGTCTGGCCGAATCCCTGTTGCATGTAAAGCCCCCTTTCGGCCAGGGCGTCAAAGAGGCTCGGCGGTGTCCTTTCCCCGCCGCCGAAGACAGACCTGACACTGCTCACGTCGATCTGATCCAACTTGCCGGTCTCGATAATAAGACGCCACATGGTGGTCAGCGCAAAAACAATGGTGCCCTGATACCGCTGGATGTCCTCTGCAAACTCGTTCGGGTCAAACCCGCGGCGCATGACCATGGTCATGCCGCCGCACAGAGCCGGCGTGGTTACGATGAACAGCCCGCCGGAGTGGAAAAGCGGCATCTGGGCGATCAAGACATCATCCGCCCGCGCATCGGTGTAGATGGCCACCTGAAAATTCTTGAAATAGGTCTGCTCATGGGAGAGCACCGCCCCTTTGGGGTTTCCCGTGACGCCTGAGGTGTACACAATGGCCAGGGGGTCGCTGAAGTTTACGGCGGTCTCGGGAAACGGTTCGGTCACGGGTTGATCTTTGACGAGCTCATGGTAATCTTCCGCCCACTCGGGACAAGCGGGGGGGTCAAATCCCGGTGGGGTCGGACTGCCACTTTTCAGAAACAGGAACTTGCCTTCCTCGACCTTGACCCGGCTCCGGATCAAATCGATATTGCCAAGAAGAGAATCGTGAAACAGGAGCATGCGGGCGCCGCAATCATTGAGCTGGTATTCCAGTTCCGGTCCCATCATCCGCCAGTTGAGCGGCACCAGAATCAGACCCAGTTTGGCAGCTGCGAAATAGATCTCAACAAACTCAATGCAATTCAACAGAACCACAGCCAGTCGGTCGCCTTTCTTTAGGTTCATTTTTTGAAGGAGATGGGCGCAACGGTTCACCCCTTCATTCAACTCCCTGTAGGTTACCGGCCGGTCTTCAAAGATAATCGCGCTCTTGTCCGGAATCATGGACGCCTGTTTGCGGGTAATATAACCAATGTCCCATTGCACTGGCATGACGGATAACCCCTCTTCTATGTCGCGTATTCAATGACCAACAAACGTTGCCTTTCTTCTTTCGATAAAGGCGGTCTGGCCCTCTTTTGGATCCTGGCTGTTGAAAGCCTCTTTGATGAGGGTTTCAGCCTCCTTCAGGTTGCCGTCACTCAAGCGGGTCGATTGCCCCAGCATATTCAAGATCCGTTTACTCCCCTTCAGGGACAACGGGGCGTTCTGCGCGATCTCTTCGGCATAACCGTAGGTAACGGGGACCAGTTCCGTCCTGGGAACCAGACACCCTTCTCTACCTTCTTCAGCAACACCGGTCCGTCCATGATTTCCTTCCTCTTGTTCCGTAAAGGAACGTCCACCTGAACAGTCTCTCCATTGCCTGGGGCAGCTGACCGAAGTGATCGAGAAATTGCAGGGTGTTCCCGTACTGAAGCCGCATGGCTTCCCGGTCCTGGCAACCGCATCCGAGCGTAACCAGATGAATATTCTGCTCCCGGCAATAATCGATCCCGTACTGCACCTTACAGCCGAAGTTCGACTTTCCGTCCGTCACGTGGATTAACAGGTTCCGCCGGCGTTTCTTACTCATGAAATATGCCACGGCCAGGATCGCCTGGCCCGACGCTGTCTGTCCGTTGGGCGGCACGGAGAAGAGTCGTCTCTCCTTGATGAGCTGGGAGATCATGCACACCCCGTCCATCTCAAAATAGGCATATGCCTGGAGGTGATTGCGAAAGCCCAGAAACGCCTGGTGCAGATTGGCCACCGTGTTTTCCACCATCCGCCATTTGTTGCCTCTCATGGACCCGGAGGCGTCCATCAGCAGGGTTACATTCCAGTCCAGCTCCGGCAGTCTATCCACCTGTTGAAAGCATTGCCCGGTCACGGGGGCCCGGTAGAGACGCCTGCCGTCCACTTTTCCGCTCGGCAGTCCCCGGCTCAAGACGGTCTTGCGTGCGGAGTAATTCCGAAAGACCATTTTCAGGCGGGAGACGAGCCGCCGGTCTATGACCGGGTGGGCCGGCTGGTTGAAGTCCCACCTGGAGGTGGGGACCACCTCATCGTTCCCGCACCCCACAATCTGTTGAATGATGGGGGTGACGTCAGTGGTATGC
>Ga0180438_10006823_pt1 | contig 15289 bp, 16 predicted proteins | sample SS_ome_12_FD_132455 | JGI IMG/M metagenome (GOLD analysis project Ga0180438, IMG submission 132455) | Hypersaline lake sediment archaeal communities from the Salton Sea, California, USA - SS_3_D_2 metaG | ecosystem: Environmental > Aquatic > Non-marine Saline and Alkaline > Hypersaline >...
ATTGTTCGAACGGGCATGTGGAGTTATTCCGGGCGGGGCATCTGCCGCTTCAAGAACCGCACTGGAAGGACATAAACCACACCCGCTGTTCATTGAAAGGGCAGAAGGATCAAAGCTCTACGATGTTGACGGGAATGAGTACATCGATTATCTCGTTGCGCTTGGGCCGACACTTGTGGGAAATGCGAATCCGCGGGTGATCAACTTTGTTGCAGAGGAAATGAAAAAAGGCACCACCTACGGGCTGCCCTTTGAGCTTCAGGTCGAAGTCGCGGAGAAGCTCATCAAGGATGTTCCCTCTTATGAAAAGGTGAGCTTCATGAACTCAGGTACTGAGGTGGTGCAGATCGCTTTACGTCTTGCACGCGCCTATACGAAAAAGGACCTTATCGTCAAGTTCGAAGGTGCCTACCATGGTTGGGTTGACAGCGTCGCCCACAGCGTTCACCCATCTCTTGGGGTCGACCGGGCGGAAAAGGTAAGAGTGAAACAGCCGATCGGCTCGGGGATACCGGAGAATGCATACAAGGACATAATGGTACTTCAGTGGAATGATATCGAAGTGCTGGAAGAGACGATTGAAGCGCACAAAGACAAGATCGCAGGATTGCTCATTGATCCGTGTATGTGCAATTCCGGAATAATACTTCCGGATAATGGCTACCTCGAAAAGGTGCGGGAGCTCACCGAAAAGAACGGCATTGTGCTGATCTTCGACGAGGTCATCACTGGATTCCGGGTGGGACTACACAGCGCTCAGGGGAAATTCGGAGTCACCCCAGATTTGACCACCCTCGCAAAAGCTGTCGGCGGAGGGTTTCCAGTGGCGGTGTATGGTGGGAAGGCAGAGATTATGGATCTTATGACAGATGGGACCGTGTTTCGTGCGGGCACGGTGAACGCCAACAGGGTGGCAATGGCAGCTGCATACGCAACACTCGAAATACTCGAAGAGAACAACGGAAAAATATATGAGCAGATATACGGAGTGGGCGAGAAGCTGATGAAGGGTATCCGCGACATACTCGAGAGACAGTCGGTTCAGGCGATTCTCACCGGTTTCGGCACCATGTTCCAGCTTCACTTCACATCGCTTCCAAGAATCAGAAACTACGGTGATTTCTGCAGATCGAATAAAGAAATCTTTATTGAATTCCGTAACAGGATGCTTCCACGGGGTATTTTCATAAGACCTGCGCACTTTGGAGAATTCTACCTGTCAGCGGCGCATACCGACAGGGACGTAGACAGAACGCTTGAAGCAGCAGAGGAAGTGATAAAGGAAATGAAGAAAGAAAAATTGCTCTGACAGGTGCCTGGGTGTGAATGCGCCACATTCACAAGTAGGGAGATTTTCTTACCAAATTGGAAAAATGATCACGGAAAAAAATCGCGGAAAGAAGATCACGATCAAGGCACGAAAGATTTCTATATTGTAACTACCACCTTGAGAGAGTCTTTTGCCCGCATGGCGAGTTTAAGAGCTTCTCCGGTCTTCTCAAGAGGATACCGGTGGGTTACGAGATTTTTTGCATCGATCTGACCGCTTTCGATGAGAGAGAGTGCAGCGCGTGTGTCGAGGTGAGAGGCGGAATAGGTGGTGATGAGGGTGATCTCTGAGAAGAAGAAGCGATAGATATCAATGGGAAAGCTCGTATCAGGTGGCAGTGGGGCATAGAGATACACTGTTGATCCTTTTTCAGCTATCTCAATACCCTCTTCAAGGGCGTCGTGATGCCCTGTACACACGATTACCACGTCTGCACCTCTCCCTTCGTTGAGCTCCCTGAACCTGTCCAGTACGGGATTTTCCTTGAAGTTGATGGTATGGTCGGAACCAAACTCTTCTGCTTTTCCAAGCCTGTAGGGGACTGAATCAATGGTGATCACTCTGCCTGCACCGAACAGGCGTGCAAGCTGCACATGCACGAGCCCCATGAAGCCAGCACCGATCACTGCCACAGTGTCGCCCAGTTGGATATTCGCCCGCTTTGTCCCCTTGATGCAGCAGCCCACCGGTTCAATCAGCGTTGCTTCCTGATAGGAGACGCTCTCAGGGAGTCTGAGAGTGTCCCTTTCCACGTTGAGCGCAGGAACGATGATATATTCCGAGAAGCCACCGGGAAACAGGGAAGTGTCCTTGAAGGTTTGACAGAGCGTGTAGTATCCCCGCAGGCAGTAGTGGCACACGAAGCAGGGGACATGGTGGTGGACGAAAACCCTGTCGCCTTCTTTGAGATTCGCCACTCCCTTCCCGACTTCCACCACATCTCCTGCAGGCTCATGCCCGAAAAACGCAGGGGCTCTCGGTTCCATGTACCAGTCGGTCAGATCACTTCCGCATATTCCGCACGCTCTGACCCTCACCTTCGCCTCTCCAGGCTTCAGCTCAGGAAGATCGACCTCTTCTATCCTGATATCACTTTTTGAGTAGTATCGTGCTGCTTTTGTGGTGTGCATGGCCCTGCATTCTCCTTATTCCGATTGAGTTCCTCTAATGGTATTTTATAACGATAAAACTTGTAAGAGGGTTGATAGGCGGCTGGACTGTGTCCGTAACATATTATTTCGTAATGATTTCTCCGCTTTCTTTATCATAGATCCGTATCTTGTTCGCTGGAAACTGGACCCACACGTCTTTTCCTGAAACGATATCCTGAAAGGTACCGACAGCCTTCAGCTCGTTGTGCCTTTCTTTGGACCTGAGGTACAGTATCCGCACCCCTTCGCCTTTCTCCTGTATGTCAGCACAGTGAAATGGTATGTAATCCTTTTTTTCACTCTTACTGATATTGAAGTTTTCCGGACGGATTCCCAGCTTGAACTCTCTCTGTTTTTCCAGAAACTCTTTGTATTCTGGGGGAACGGGGAGTGTAAAATCCTGGAAGTCCATCTTACCGTCCTTTTTTGCCCCGTTCAGTATGTTCATTCCCGGTGATCCCATGAAATATCCGACAAACAGGTGGGCAGGTCTGTCGTATATGTGCTCCTTTGTCGCAAATTGAAGTATTCTCCCCTCGTTCATCACAGCAATTCTATCAGAAAGAGTCAGCGCCTCTGACTGGTCGTGGGTAACGTAGATAAAGATTTTGTGCTGCTCCTCCTGGATTCTCTTGATCTTCGTACGCAGGATGATCCGCTTTTCCGCTTCAATGCTTGTGAGCGGTTCATCGAGCAGTAGGATTTTCGCATCCTTGATGAGGGATCGTCCGAGCGCCACCGTCTGTCTGTCCGCAGGGCCGAGCTTGTGCGCTGGTAAATCGAGTATCGGATGGAGCTCGAGAACATCAGTGATTTGCTGAATCTTGCCTTCCCTTTCCTGCGATGTGAGCTTTTCCCTTCTGATCGGAAACATGAGGTTGTCGTGTACCGACATGGGGTACACCACAGGTGATTGGAAGACCATTGCGATGCTTCGCTCCTCAATGGGGACATCCTTCATGTTTTCTCCGTCAAAATATACATCGCCTTCATAATCCAAGAGCCCAGCGATTATCTTCAGGAGGGTCGTTTTCCCGCACCCTGACGGTCCGAGCAAAGAGTATCGACCCTCCTTCTCCATGATCATATCAACATTCTTGAGCGCATAGGTTTTTCCGCCATCATATGAACAGCTGACGTTTTTCAGTTCGACGCGTGCCATTCTTATTTACTCCTGTATTTGGTGATTAATTTTTCGCTCTTTTTCCCGAAGATGAAGAAATCCTCAGGGTCCACATAGAGCCGGAGCGATCCTCTGGGAAAATCCTTTGGAAAGGGGAAATACCCGTTTATCCGTTTGCCATCAAACTCCATGTGAAGAACGGTTCCTGCAGGCGTCACATCAGCCAGGGTGAGAGTAAAGGTAATCTCGATCATGTGTGCCTGCTTTTCGAAATGAAATGCATGGGTCTGGAGCCCCAGTATGTACCTCTCTTCGGTGAGCGTATCTTTTAAATGAGTGACTGGTAGGCCGATCTCTTTTGATGCGACAAGAAAGAGACTGCCATTCTTTTTTTCCAGAGTGCAGTCGAATAGGTTCATGGGCGGGGAGTAGAAGTATTTGGCAAAATCCAGACTCGGTGGGTTCCTGTACCCTTCGAGTGTATCGCCGTGCCAGCGTAGCTTTCCTTGGCTCATAAGCAGGGTATTTTTGCTCATGGAGAGCGCCTCTTCGTAATTCGGTGTTGCATACAGGAGCACGACACCCTTGACGTTTTCAGCTGTCAGAATTTCCTTCAGTTCGTATGTCATTCCTTCCCGCAGCTTGTAGTCCAGCCCGGTAAGCGGCTCGTCGAGCAGATAGATGTCCGCATCCCTTACCAAAGCGCGCCCGAGCGCAACTCGCTGGGCCTCTCCTCCGCTCAGCTCATGTGGACGCTTTTCCAGCAGGTGCCGGATGCGGAGAATATCCGCCTGCTTGGTTACCCTTGACTCAACTTCAGAATACGGATGTCTCTCCGCCCGGAGTGGGGAGGCAATGTTTTCGAATACTGTCAGATTGGGATACAGATTGTATCCCTGGGAGATCATAGCAATTTTTCTGGACCTGGGGCGAATGGCGGATATTTCTCTGTCTCCCAGAAACACTTTTCCCCTGTCAGGCCTCAGGGTTCCCGCAATTATTTTCATGAGGGTGGTTTTCCCTGAGCCCGCTGGTCCGAGCAACGCCGTAAATGTTTCTTCCTTCACTTCCATCGAAACCTTATCCAGTACCTTTCTTCCAGAAAATGTCTTGTCTACTCCCTCGATCCTTAAGGTTGGCATCTGTTTATCCCCATATCATTATTGCAAAGAGTAAAACGACCGATGCTGCAAAGGGTATTGTCAGCGGAAATGACGGGATTACGAGCAGGCTGATTATATTTATGTAAATCAACGCCATCATCCCGATGAAAAAGCGTAATCCCAGTGTAGTGGTCATCTGCATGAAACCCTTTCTGGGAACGAGATTCCACTTCACATTGATAACCGCAATGATTGGTATGAAGATGAGAAACAATCCTAATCCAAAAAATACCTGCCACTGCACATGTATCCACTCGAACATTGCCGATCGCCTCCTCTTCCCTTTACAGTCTTCTCAGCGGCACAAACCCGCGAGTGAGGTATTTTTTTGTGAAGATTACGAGCACGATTCCCGGTATGATGGAGATGGTTCCCCCTGCAGCTGCCATGCCCCAGTCGACTCCGTATCCAAGCCTCATCACCGTTACCGTCAGTTGGGCGGGGAGAGTCTTGGATGCAACAGCAGTGAGGTTGACCGCAAACATCATTTCAGTCCAGGAAAACATCCATATGAACACCGCGACGGTGATCAGACCCGGTTTCAACACCGGCACGAACACCCTGCCGAAGTAGCGCCACACGCTGAAACCGTCGAGAAACGCTGCGTCGTCTATTTCCTTGGGCACCGCCTCCATAAAGCTCATCCAGATCCAGATCGCCAGGGGAAGGTTGAAGAGAGTATAGGTGAACAAGAGCCCCAGCTTCGTATCAAATAATCCGATATTCGTATAAATTGCAAAAAAGGGAAGCACGAAGCTTGCCGCAGGCGCCATCCTGTTCGTGATGAGCCAGAAGTAGAGATGGATGTCACCCATGAAGGGTCTTCGGGAAAAGGCATAGGCCGCCAGGAACGAAACCGGAAGGCAGAGTGCAACGCTCGTCACACAGACAACGATGGAGTTGATGATCGCTCTCTTCCAGGGTCCCCTGGTCATTTCATGGAAGTTCTTCATGTTGATTTTATGAGGATAGAAGGTTGTCTGCGTTTCGATCTCCGATCTCGACTTCAGAGCGGTGATCGTCATGAAGTAGATCGGAAACAGGAACACCACGAGAACAAGCAGGTAGAATATTACTTTCAGTATCCTTGAAGCCACTTGTTTTGATGATTTCCCAGCCATGGTAACTCCCTATTCAGTAGAGTATATGGATCAATATTATCTCTCCAGCATTCCTTTCCCTTTTGTCAGTATTGAGATGAGGAGGAAGCACAGGAGAACGACGATCACCAGATAGATGATGGAGGCTGCCGCGGAAAAACCTCCCACCCATTCCCGTATTCCTTTTTTTATGATAAAAAAGCTCAGAAGCTCTGTGGATCTCCCCGGGCCTCCGCCCGTGAGGATGAAGTTTTCGTCGAAGAGCTTGAATGAGTCGATGATCCTGAGCAGGAGGACGGTGATCAGCGAGAGCTTGATACCCGGCATGGTTATATAACGGAAGGTCTGCCATTTGGTCGACCCGTCGATTCTGGCTGCGGTATAGTATACTTCAGGAATCGTAACCAGGCTTGCTGATAGAAGAAGGAAAACCAGAGAGATCCAGTGCCATGCATCCATGATTATCAGGGTCCAGAACGCAGACTTCGGGGTCATCAAGGTATATTCCAGGCCAAATACAGACATGAACAGCGGGATCGGGCCAGCCGTACGGGTCATCAGGCGCCATAGAATTCCGACAGACACGAAAGGAATGAGACTGGGCATGATGACCACGGTGGATACAATGTCGATGAGCTTCCCCTTTCCACGTATGAGGAGCGCAAAAACAAGCCCTACGGGAACTTCGATTGCAAGCACGATCCCCGTAAAGAGGGCGTTCCTCTTGAATGCGTCCCACCACTCGGTCGAATGCAGCACGTCCACATAATTGTTCGTTCCCTCAAAAACCGGATTGTCCGAAAACGGCTTTGTGAACGAGTAGTTGAGCACCACAATCATGGGAAAGATCGAATTGAAAAGTAGTAGAATGATTGCGGGAAATATGAGCAGGTGTCTTCTATCTGACATGAGCAATACTCCGTTCCTCTTGGTCTTTCTTTTGACATTACAATATTACATTATTCAGTTTTTGCCAACAGTAAAATTTGTATGTGGGTGACCGGTTCTGAACCGGGCACCCACATATTGAAATTCACGCAAAGATTTACTTCTTGATGAACCCTTTCTCGAGAAGGAACGCATCGAGCCTCTGAGCAACGAGGTCAGCCATCTGCTGTGGGTTCATATTTTTCCCCATCGCTTCAGCAACTGCGGTTGAGACAGGTTCGTTGGTGTCCGGGAACCCGGGCCACAGCTCGTCGGTACCAGCGTTGTAGTCGACGAAATCCCTGTTCTGAAGCAAGCTCATGATTCCGCCCCACTCCTTGTCATGTGCTGTCATCTGCTTTGAATTGATGGTGGAGTAGCGGATGGGCATGATGCCTGCAAGGTTCTTGTACACATCGGTGGATTTCGCGGTAAAGAACTGTGCAAAGAGCCAGGTAGCCTCTTTGTGCTTGCTCCCCTCTGTGATTGCCCAGCCTTCAGCATCCCAGTACCCTCTTACCATTCCGTATTCGAAGTATTTTTCGGAGATAGGGACTGGTGCGCATGCCCAGTTTCCTTTGATCTTCGAATCTGCTCCTTCATAGGTTGGTACAAAGGCAAGGTGCTGCAGGTTGAACGCATATCTTCCTTCGATACCGAAGGCGACATAGGCTTCGACTGAATCGATCTCTTTTATCTTGTCAGCAGGTGCAAACTTCGGCAGGTCGTAGTGCAGGTACTTGTACGCCGCTACACCCTGCACGTCGTTCAGACGGCCACCGCGGCTCTTCGATGCACCGAGGATGGTTCTTTTGTCCGGAGCATACTTCACCCCATACACCTGACTCCAGGGCCTGCAGTGGGGAGGCAGTGTGGTGAGGGGAGGTCCGACCGCTTTGGAGCCAAAGCCAAAGTTTTGGTCCAACACATCGTTGAAGAACCAAGCCAGGTGCCAGCCGGGCTTCTGGCCCACGATCGTTCCCCACATGTCCTGATTCCGCCTGGTGAAGAATTCTGCCACATCGAGGCTCTTCTCGAAGGTCCAGTCATCCTTTTTGTTCTTCGTCTTCATGGCCTGCAAAAACCACTCCATTGGCTCTTTGAGCTCATACCCATACTTCTGCTTGAACGCAGCCTTTTCCTTCGGATCGTTGAACCAGTCTGTCCGATAGGCGGTTCCGCAGGGCTTCTGATAATCGCAGAGGATGTACAGGTGACCGTTTAAGGCGCTCCTGCAGATCTTGTCACTGGTATAATCATCAAGATCCAGATAGGGGCTGTTGAGCTCGGGGTGGTCCTCCATAAGCTCGGTCAGATCAGCCGCACCGCCCACAAAGGTAAAGAATCCGACCATGTCCTGGTCGATGTTGATGGTGTCGTAGGCTCCTGCCTTTGTCTCTGCCTCGAGCCTCATCTTCCTCATGGTCTCGTCACCAGCGATGCCTTCAATGGCGACCTTTATGCCGGTGAGCTCCTCAAACATCGGGGTGAGGTTCTCGTCCTCCCACATGGTGAGAGGCACTGCCTCATAGCATGCCCTTACTTCCTGCCCCCGGTAGGGTGCTGCGGCCCGTGCGAACCACTCGAGCTCTTTGAGCAGGTCCTCCTGGGATAGGACAGTATCGGTGCCGATCTGGGCAGCGATTTTCTTGGCTGCTGCCAGGTACTTCTCGTCCCCTACCTCTTTTTTCTCAGCCAGCGCAGTGCCAGCGATGAGGCATGCTGCAAGAATGAAGCACATCATAATCAACAGCTTGTTCTTCATGTAATCCTCCTTCCTGAAATTGTGTGTACCGTCTTATTCTCTGATAAATTATAGTATTCTCTCACCCCCTTTCTGCATGAATTATTCTCAAACCACATACGTCATTGATAAGTAACGCATCAGCTCATTTTCGTACAGATGCATGAACAGAAGATTAGGTGGACTGGTCTTATGTTGTCCATTTAATCATTTATAGGATTATTTGTCAAGTGGTATAGTTTTGCAAGAAAAATAATTTAAAAATATTACTATTATCCTTTCAATACATCGCGAAGACGGCTTTCGAGCTCTGACAGGCTGACCCTGGATGTCATGTCTATGCTGAGCGGAGTGATCGACACATACTCCTTTACTCGCAGTGCATGGATATCATCCATTGGGTGCAGCGTCTTTTCATCATATTCAATACGATACGTGATGGGACCGCGCTCGCTGAAGTTCTTCCTTTCAGGCTTTACCGGAGCATAATAATACTGTCTGGACATCCTGGTCAGGACCCAGGGCGTGTGAACAGAGGCGTTCGACGGGATCTCGACTTTCAAGAGGTCTACATCTGCAAGCGGCGCGGTAGCGAGGAAAATACATGCGCTGAGCTTGGTGAAGTGAGCGGCAGCGGTGAAATCTGTGTCCGTCGAGTGGGTGAAATTGAGCGCCTCATCGGTCTGAAGAGAAACAGCAATCGAAGGAATGCCATGCGCGGCACCCTCGATCGCCGCACCGATGGTACCCGAGATCGTCAGGCAGGTACCCACATTTTCACCGTAATTGATTCCTGAAACCACCAGGTCCGGTTTCCGATGGAGGATCTCAAGGAGAGCGTGACGAACAGCCTGGGCCGGGGACCCTCCCACTGCATACACCTTCCATCGCTTTCCCTTTACCGTAACAAACATCTCCCGGATCACTCCATCGGAGATCTTGGGCATGCTGCGTCCTGCACCGGTACACTGCTCACGGGGGGCCACAACGATCACGCGGCCGAGCTCCGCGAGCGCTCCAGCTGCTGACCATAACCCGGGTGATTCGATGCCGTCGTCGTTAGTTAATAGAATCAATCGTTTTTGCATTCTCTCCCGCTTTCTGTTCCTGATCTCGCTCTCCAGCCGATGTGTAGGGGGCTTCCAGATAGCCATCTCTTATCATTCCACACATCAGGGTTTTGGAAGGATCATGACCTTTCTTACATTTTCCTTTCCCTGCTCTATCATTTCGACTCCTTTTTCAAAATCCTCAAGGAGGATCCGGTGCGAGATGAGATCACCCACCTCTACGATCCCTGACTTCAACAGCTCAACTGCCTGAAAGGAGTTTCTCAACGACGTATAAGAGGAGAGGAGTTTGAGCCCTTTTTTAAAGATCTTAAACGGCTCGATCTCGATGGTTTTTCCGGCGGGCGGCACTCCGACGAGGAGAACTGTACCGCCGTGACGGGCATGATCAATTGAGCCTGCCATCACGGAAAGTGCCCCTGTCGCATCGATGACAACATCATAATAATCTTTTTCCAATTCTTCTGTGCCATAAAGTATGATGTCCGCACCGATTGTTTTTGAATACTGAACCCGTGATCTATTCCTGTCGACAACAGTCACCGGGGTTGAGCCCATGTTCTTTATTACCTTCAGCATCAAAAGACCGATCGGTCCTGCTCCGAGTATTGCGATCTTGTCTGCGAGTGCAATTTTTGCTCTCTGGATACCATGGAGCACGCAGGAAAGAGGTTCCATGAAAGCTGCACTTTCAAAGGGCAGGTTGCCAATGGGGAAAACATTCTTTTCAGGTGCGCATACGTGCTGGGCCATTCCTCCGGGTCTCGTGACCCCGATCGCCTCCCAGTTGAGACAGAAGTTCTGTCTGTTATTCAGGCAGCTGTTACAGCTGTCGCAGCTGATATTAGGTTCCACGGAGACCCGGTCACCTTCTTTAAATCTTCTCACACCCTGTCCGATCTTTTCTACTATACCAGAGAATTCATGACCAGGAACAACGGGGTAATTACCAAAGTACTCGCCTCGAAAGATGTGGATATCGGTTCCGCATATTCCGCATGCCATGATCTTTATCAGCAGTTCTTTCTCCATAGGCTCTGGTATCGGAACTGATTTCACTTCGGCTTTGTTCGGCTCGGTGATAACCAGTGATTTCATTTTTTCTCTCTCCATTTCTTATGACAGGTCTATATAGGACTTTTTCCTGTACAGACAAAAAGCGATTACTATTATACAGAAATACTCATGGATAATCCATTGGAAATACCGAAGAAAACCACCCCGGGGCTTTCTGCACCCACGTAGAAGTGGCCCCGAACGCGCTTTCCATTGCGAAGAGATGTGAAATCAATGCAATTCCCCTTTTTATCGGTATGGCAATAAGCGCAAATCTGCAGGAGAGAGAAAAATATTCATCCTTATTACCCACAGTATTGGTACTGACCCTCATTGTCTCACTCATTGTGAGCTCCTCAATTGATCACAATGTTCACTTTATGACAGAATTTATCTGTGGTATATTCGGCATACTTTCTTTTATATGGACATAATCAGAAACAGATCCGACTCACTTGCGCAATTTCTTTCAAAACTTGATTGGCAAACCGGGGTATTTCTGGTGGGGATTTTCATCTTGGTGGAGGCTTTAACCATCGCGGGTCTGATGGCTGACATGGCAAATGTCATATTAAGGATTTCCGGCAGCAACCCGTTCATCATCTACATGTCGATTGTATGGATAGCGTAGATGAATCGGCGAACATCGCCGCAATGGGGATACTGAGAAAAAACGGCTATTCTGTAAAGTTTATGGATTTTGTAAAGATCGGACTCCCATTCTCAGTTGCTGCGGTATGTGCGAGCAGCCTATTCATCTGGGTAATTTTTAAATAATTCACTTCGTTGTATCTCTTAAAGATATGCACGAGCATTGAGAGCTTCACGAAAACCTCTTTCTCGTTCCCAGTAATATAATATCGCGCAACGCCTCTTTATTTTTTGCTTTCATCCACCTTTGCTCGAAATCCGGCTCCTGGACAATCTGAGCGATTGCTGAGAGGCTTACAAGATGGAAGTTCCGTTCATCCCGTGTTCCCACGAGTATAAAAACCGCGTGAACTTTGGGCATTTTTTCTGAAAAAACAATGCCCGGTCTGCTCCGTGCGATAAGAATGGCAAACGTGTGCTGTCCTTCGATTATGATGTGGGGAATGGCCAGGAAAGGGGTTATTGCGGTACTGCTCTCTTTTTCTCTATTGAGAAGGAGATCAAGAAATACCCTTGGTTTTATGCCCACTGTGTCGGCCATGATTTCGGCCACGTGTGTATATAATTCCTCTACCATAATTACATTTTCTATGTCGAGAACTTTTGCGCTTTCAATTGTCTCATCAAATCGGTCCCTGACAATGTTATCCCGTTCTCGAATGATTTCACGCAGTTCCGTCTCCAGAGTACGGGTGGTAAGCTCTTTCGCGGTTATTGATTCTATGAGATGGAGTAAAGCGTACTCACGGTACCCTCTTATGCGTCCATAAAACCAGTACACGAATACACCCCCGAGAATGAGCAGCAGGCTTATCAGTAAAGCCTCTTTTCCCATTTCAAATATGAGAAACGCGAGCCCCAGAATACCGGCGAATTGCAACCAGGGATACAGCGGCGCCTTAAATTTTGGCCTGTAATTCTGCAGGTGGCTTTCTCGCAAAATTATTACCGAAAGACACGAGAGGATGTTTGTGAGGATGAGCACCGTGGAGGCTGCCTCCACAAGTATTTCAAGGCGCAGTAAAAGTGAAACGATTATAAAAAATCCTGTCAGGAACAGGGAGTTCTGGGGGGTACCGAATTTGGGGTGTATCTTTTCAAAGGTCTTTGGGAACAGGTTGTCACGACTCAAAGGAACGAGTGAGCGTGCGGCTGTCATTATACCTGCGTTGGCAGTTGAGAGAAAGGCGAGTATTGCAGCTATACTCAAAGCTGTGATTCCCCATTGCCCAAGAAAAACGGAAGCTCCATCGGAAATCGGGGTAAGGGAGTGATCCAGTTCCGAAGAAGGCAGCACTCCAGTGGTGACCAGTACCATCAAAACATAGAGTATGCTCACCACCAAAAGGGAAAGTATCATCGCCAATGGTATGTTTTTCCCGGGATTTTTTATTTCCTCTGCGATGCTCGCAACCTTTAACAATCCCGCATAGGAGACAAACACAAAACCCGCGGTTGAAAAAACAGCGCCGAGCCCGTGAGGTGTGAAAGGGAGGAGGTTCTGATGCTTCACGGCCGGTATCCCCTTCAGAATATACAGGATCATGAGACCCAGTAATCCAGCCACCAGAGCGACCTGTGTTCTCCCGGCCTCCTTTATGCCGACGAGATTTATCACGACGAAAATGATACAAAAAATGAAAGAAATTATCCGGACATCTACATTCACAATGAGCACTGTAAAAACTGACATACCGATGAGTGCAAAGGCGCTCTTCATGGAAAGAGAAAACCAGCTCAATATTCCTGCAACGGTGCCTACAGCCGGCCCCATGCTCCGCATGATAGTAAAGCAGTCCCCACCGGCCCGGGGCATTGCAGTGGTCATCTCTGCGATGCTGAGCATGCCGGGAAGAGAAATAAAACCTGCAAGCAAATAGGATAGAATGACTGAAGCCCCTGCCCGTGCATGTGCGACTCCAGGCAGTATAAAAATCCCCGAGCTTATCATTGCCCCAGAAGCAATGCAAAACACATCGAATAAATTGAGTGCTCTTTTTAATCCCATGGTATTTCAAGCTTCGTTTTTATTGTGCCGCGAGATTTTCCCGCATCTTTTTCGCAAGATCCTGATCCCTGTCGATGAGGATAATCTCGATCCTCCGATTCTTTGCTCTCCCGGTTTTGGTTCTATTCGTCGCCTTCGGGCGATACTGGCCATAGGATACCGCGCTCAACCTAAGCGGATCGATTCCAGCCTCTTCCTGGAAAAACCTCGTCACATTCACTGCCCGAGAGGCACCGAGCTCCCAGTTTGTCGGGTATTTTTCTCGAATCTTTGGACCTATGGGCACATTGTCCGTATGCCCTTCTACTCGAATGTTTTTCTCAGGGACGTTTTTCAGGATATCCCCAATCCGTTTCAAGACTTCCTGTCCTGAGGGTTTTATCTCCGCTTTCCCGCTCTCAAAGAATAGCTCCTCTGCGATGCTCATGGTGAGTCTCCCCAGTATCTGTTCGATCGCGATCTGTCCCTCGGAAATCTCCTTATTAAGGTTTTGCACAAGCTCATCACTTGTTTTTTTCACCATCGCAATTTCCTGCTCAGAAGCTACTTTTTGTTCCTCGATCATTATCTGCAGCCCTTCGATCCGCTCTTCCTTTTCATTCAGCTGATTGTTTACGTCCTCATACTCTTTTTGAAGGAGCCGATACTCTGTTTCCAGTGTCTTGTATTTTTTTGCTGAGACAATACATCCTGAAAGAAAAAGCACCGAGAATGAAAGTAAAAGCAATAAGGGTACTATCTTTTTTCTCATGATCATGCCTCCTTGTCTATGAACAATTATTTCAATATGTCATTGCATATATATTAACATTCCAAATATGTTTTTATCAATACCATCTGAGTCATCTTAAAGATAATAGTGGGTATATGATAAGTTCCTCTCTTATGAAGGTAAGTCTGATTTCTCTACTGTTCCATGCTCTCTTTTACTTCCATCATTTGATAGTAGAGCTTGTCCAGAACAACGATCTCTATACGCCGGTTCTTTGCACGATTCGCGTTTGTCGTATGAGGAACGAGCGGCCGGTACATGGAGTAGGATACCACGGTCATTCTCTTTGGATCAATGCCCACATCCTTTCTCAAGAACTCAGCCACATTGGCAGCGCGGGCTGCTCCGAGCTCCCAGTTCGTTCCTTCTCGATGCAGCGTCAATATCGGCCTTCAGGACAATTACCTGGTCTTCAAGATCCTGTTTTTTTTGCGAAAGCTCTGCCATTTGGACGGACAGTTCATCTCCCCTCATTTTCAGAGAATCTCCTAGCTCGTACGCATCCTTTTCGAGGATTTCAATTTCGTCATACAGGCGTTGAAGCTCACTGTTTTTCATGTCGAGCTGGTTCTGCATTTCCGTCATTTGTCGATTTTGTGTGTCTAGTCCGCTCTGTTGTTACCGGAGCCTTGCGTCGAGTTCGGTATTCCGTGAACGGGCCTCTTCCAATTACTCCCCCAGCTCTGCATTTTCCAGTTTGACCTTTTTGCAGGCGCTTGATTCAAATGGAGAGACAAGGAAAATGATTCCTGCTGTAAACATAAACATTAAAATTCCATGTTTCTTCATTTCTCCCACCTCCTTGATTTTGTTGATTTTATTATAAGGATTAAAATATTTTAATAATTATTTAATTCTCATCTAACCAATAAATGGTATGGTTGCCTCATCATACATTTCGGGAGAAAAGAATGAAACGAATTCTTGTTGTAGAGGATGAGGAGAAAATCAGAAGAATATATTCGAGGCTTCTCAGGGAAGAAGGATTCGAGGTGATGGAAACCTCAAGTGTAGACGTCGCCTATGATATGATCAACAGGAAAAAAGTGGATCTCGTACTTCTCGATATCCGTCTACCGGAAGTTGAAGGGAATATCCTTCATGAAATGCTCGAATATTCAAATATAAAAACCAATGTAATTGTTGCAAGCATCTATCCGGTTGAGGTTCAGAAACGTCTCATACCGCAAGCTG